>Ga0302326_10025790_pt1 | contig 11905 bp, 10 predicted proteins | sample Palsa_T0_3_FD_202264 | JGI IMG/M metagenome (GOLD analysis project Ga0302326, IMG submission 202264) | Peat permafrost microbial communities from Stordalen Mire near Abisko, Sweden - Palsa_T0_3 | ecosystem: Environmental > Terrestrial > Soil > Palsa > Peat permafrost | place: Sweden: Abisko... | reverse complement strand
CCGACGTCGACGGATCCGCCGCAGGCGGGACGTCGCGAACACCCGACGTCGACGGATCCGCCGCAGGCGGGACGTCGCGAACACCCGAGATCGACGCCCTCGACGCCGGGTGGGACACGCCCCGAGGCCGAAAGAACGCTGCCGACAAGGCGGCCGCGCGCAAGGACAAGGCGCGAGCACGCAAGGAGCGTCAGCGGGCGCGGGCGGAAGAGGCGGCTCAGAAACAGAAGAAGAAGCTGAAGAAGCCGCGCCCTTCGCGCCACGTCGAAGGGGCGCCTCGAGCGACGCCCGTCCCCGGCGAGCTGAGCGAGGGAGACAGTCCTCGTCCGCTGTCACGACGCAAGCGCGCTGCGCGGCACGGCTGGGGCCTCACGCTCATCGCCGTCGCGATCATCATCGCGGTCGCCGCGTTCGTCCTCTTCGTCGTGAGACGCTGATTACTTTGTACTCTTGACGATTTCGCTGAACGCCGTCGCGTCGCTGATGGCGAGGTCGCTCAAGATCTTGCGGTCGAGCGCGACGTTCGCCTTCTTGAGGCCGTTCATCAGGCGCGAGTACGTCGTCCCGTTTTGGCGGGCAGCGGCGTTGATGCGCGCGATCCACAGCCGGCGAAAGTCACGCTTCTTGCGGCGCCGGTGGGCATACGCGTAGACCCACGCCTTGCGGACGACCTCTTGCGCATACGCGAAGAGCCGCGAGCGAGCGCTATGGTAGCCCTCGGCGTGATTGAGAACCCTGTTGCGGCGGCGGCGCGCCTTGAATCCACGTTTTGCGCGGGGCATGAAAAGGCTCCTTCAGCCGTAAGGGATCAGACGCTTGATCTTGCGCTCGAGCGTCTTGTCGACCATGTCGTTGTTGCGGGCGCGACGGATGCGCTTGCGCGACTTCTCCTGCATCAGGTGGTTGCCGCCCGCCTTCGAGCGACGCACACGCCCCGAGCCCGACACGCGAAAGCGCTTCTTCACGCTCTTGTTGGTCTTCATCTTCGGCATGGGGCCGGGGTTTATGCCCGGCGCGCCCCTGAAAGTCAAGATCCGACGCGCCGAGATGGTGTAATGAGGAAGCGATGAACCGGCGGCTTTTGCCTCTTCTCATGGTCGCCGCCGCGGCGTGCACCCTCCCCGAGGAGCGGACCAAGCCGAAGACCCCCGTCGTTGTTTGCCCGGTCGAGCCGCCGGTGAAGGCCATGGTCCTCGCCACGATTCACGAGTTTCACCTGGCCCAGGCTGGCTATCCCTTCGCGAAGCTCGGGGATGCGCTCGACGCGTACCACCCGGACATGATCCTCATCGACGTGGCCCAAGAGGCGCTCAAGGGTGCCCACCCAGAAGAGGCGTCGATCGAGCTCGAATACATCAAATACGTCGCCGGGACGCGGTCGACCGATCTCATCGCCATCGCGCCGGACCGCGAAGACCCCGCCCTCAACGTACGCCCCGAGAAGGGTGACGAGGACGCGCTCCAGCGCGAGGCGGGGTGGCTCACGGAGCCGCTCGCCAATAACCTCTCGTTCGAGGCTGCCAACGGCGTCGAAGGGTCGAACAAGATCCTCGCGGCGATCAACGCCCGCATCCGATACTTGAAGGGCGACCCCGATTGGTCGCGCCGTGAAGCGTCCCTCGAACGCCAGGCCGACAAGGTCCTCGCGGACAAGAACCCCAAGCGCGTCCTCGTGATCGTCGACCCGCTCAATCGCGCCGCGCTCGAAGCCCACCTCTTCGAGCGTGGGCTCGGCATCGTGAACCCCGTCAAAGCCGTCACCGACTCGAAGGAGAAGCGCGACGAGAACGCCGTGCCCTCCGCAGTGCTCAGCACCTGGACCGAGCAGCTCGCTGCCCTCCAGGACAGGCTGCATCGCCTCCGCCCCGGCACCGACCGCTCGTGGCTCGAATACAAAGTGAACGTCTACCAGCTCGCGGTCGACAAGCACGGCTCATGCTGCGTCTCGCTCGACCTCTTGCAACCGCCGAGCGCGAGCGCGAGCGCCGTCGAGCAGCGCCCCATCGATCGCCCGAAGAAGAAGTAGGGAATCAGACTCCCGCAAGCGCGACGAACGCGTCTTGCAGTTGCTTCATCCGACCGCGGGCGCGGGTCTCAGCGACGCCGAGCGACTCCCCCTCAGCGACGCGATCGCTCACGTCGAAGTAGAGCTTCGCCTTCGGCTCCGTCCCGCTCGGGCGCGCGATGACACGGCTCGGCCCGACGTCGGCAGCGAGATCGAACGCGACCATGTTCGTCTTGGGGAAGCCGCGGGCACCTTCGGCGAAGTCCGTCTTCGCGGTGACGGTGAACGGGCCAATCTTGTCGGGGCTCGCCTTGCGTATCCTGTCCATGAGCGCGGCGATCTCTCGCGGCCCTTGCTCGCCCTTGCGGACGACGTTGACCTGACCGCTGACGAACAACCCAAACTTGCGGGCAATCGCCTCGAGCTCGTCGTGAACCGTGTGCCCAGCCCTCGCGAGCTCGGTGGTGAGCTCGGCGAACATCATCGCCGCGCTGATGCCGTCCTTGTCCCGCACGACGTCGCCGACGGTGTAACCGAGCGCCTCTTCGAAGCCGAACACGAACTCGAAGGCTTCTTGCTGCTCGAGATCCATCGCGCGATTGGCGATCCACTTGAAGCCGGTGAGCGTCTCTTCGTAGCGGACGCCGAGATTGCGCGCGATGTTACCGAGCTCCGGCGACGACACGATCGAGGCAAGAACGAGCGGCTTGTTTTTCTTCGGCCCACGCACGAGCAGGTGGTGCCCGAGGAGCACGCCGACCTGATTGCCCGTGAGCTGCAAATATTTCGTCGCGGACTGTGGCGACGGGATGGCGACCGCGAGACGGTCAGCATCCGGATCGTTCGCGAGTATGAGCTCCGCGTTGCGCGCGCGAGCGTGCGAGAGGGCGAGATCCATCGCGCCCTTCTCCTCGGGATTCGGAAACGCAACGGTCGGGAACGCGCCGTCGGGCTCGGCTTGCTCCGGCACCGAGAAGACATCCGTGAAGCCTGCGCGGGCGAGAGCCCGGCGCGCACACTTGTTCCCGACGCCATGCATCGCCGTGTACACGATGCGTAAATCGCGCCTCTCGGACTGGCCGAATCGAAGCGCAGCGACCGCGTCGTCATACGCGTCCAGAACGGCCTCGGCGACGTCCGTCACGAGCCCCGCCTTGCGGGCAGCGAGGATGTCCATACGCGGGACGTCCTTCGCGGGCGGCGCGCCTTCGATCGCACGGGCAATCTCTGCGTCCACCGGCGGAATGATCTGGGCCGAGCGCTCCCAATAGACCTTGTAGCCGTTGTACTCGGGTGGGTTGTGGCTAGCCGTGACCATGATGCCAGCGGCAGCGCCGAGATGCTTCACGGCAAACGACGTGACTGGCGTGGGGACGACGTCGGTGAAGAGATGAGCGTGAATACCGAGCGCCGCGAGCGCACACGCCGTGTCCTCGGCGAAGGTGCGGCTCAAGTGACGCCCGTCGAAGCCGATCACGACGCCGCGTGTCTTTGCGTCCAACACCGAGCGTAAGAGCTCCGTTCCAAGTCCATGCGTCGTGCGAAGCACGACCGCTCGATTCATCCGTGACTCACCACCACCGAGCACGCCACGAAGCCCGGCCGTCCCAAACTCGAGTGGACCCGCGAAGCGCTCGCGGAGCTCGGCCTCGCCGCCATCGCCCTTCGCGAGGAGCGCTGCGATCTCGTCGCGCGTCTCGGGGCTGGGATCGTTGTCCATCCACGTGCGGGCCCGTGTGCGTAGGTCGATCACGACCGTGGCTTACCAGATATGCGAGGCCCCTGACGCGAGTTGTGTAGAATCCGCCGAACGCGATGCTGCGGTACACAATCCGCCGGATTCTCTGGGCAATTCCGACGATCTTCGGGATCAGCATCGTGGCGTTCCTGGTGACCACGCTCATCCCGGTGCCACCTCCTCTGTCGACGTCCGATCTCGCCTCTGCGCTCTTGCGCGACCCGTCATCGTACGATGCCTACATCGAGCAGCGGAGATCACTCGCGCTCGATCTCGCGACGTTCGTGAATGACTCGCCGCGTGATGTTCGGTCCATCGTGGCCGAGTGCGTGGCTCACCTCGCCCAGAACGATCACCACGCGACCCTCGCCGCGCACGATCTCGCCAAGGTTGGGGGCGCGGCCTTTCCGTATCTACTTCCAACGCTCGACCGACTCGCGCCCGATGCCCGCAAGCGCGTGGCGCTGGCGCTCTTGCCCGTAGCGGAGCGCATGGGTCAGGGCGGCGACGCGCGTGCTCGAAGCCCCGACATGGCGCCGACCTTCTGGGTGCAACTCTGGGAGGACCGTTCGCTCGAATTCACGGGCCCCGCGGTACGCCGCAGCGTCCAGCGTTTGCTTCGCGGCGCCACGGCGGGTCGGGAGCGTGATCTGATCGAGATGGACACGTTTGCGCTTCCAGAGCTGATGGGCGCGCTCGCCGACCCAACCGTCGACGAGAACGGTGTCGCCCGGTTGTCACAGGTGGCTTCGCACGTCTCGGGCCACGACGTGATGGTGCCACTCGCGATGACGAGCGGAGCACAAACGCGCATTCGCGAGGAGTGGGCGGCGTGGTGGGGTACCCATCACCAAGACTACGTGGCGCTCGATGGGGGCGAGCGCATCTTCGCGACGCTGGCGGAGACGCGGTACGGCCGGTGGCTGCGCGGCGCGGCGACTGGCGAGCTCGGTTCGACCGCTCGCGACGGTGAGCTCGCCTCCCGAAGGCTCGCGCAATGCGCACCCATCACGCTCTCGCTCATACTCGCCGCGATGTTCCTCTCGTTCGCGATGGCCGTGCCCATCGGTGTCGTGAGCGCGCGTCGCCGCGGGGAGCGCGTCGACCACGTCGTCGCGGCCATCCTCTTTCTGCTCTATTCGCTGCCGAGCTACGTCTTTGCGGAGGTCCTCATGCACGCCTCGCCGGACGCCAGCGTGTTCGCGCGCGCGGGCTTCGCGGTGCTCGTGATGACGACAGCTTCCGTCGCCGCGCTCTCACGATTTCAGCGCGCCGCCATGCTCGACGTCCTCGGGCAGGACTACGTGCGCACTGCGCGCGCCAAGGGCTTGCGCGAGACGCGCGTGCTCGTCGTGCACGCGCTGCGGAATGCGATCGTGCCGATGGTCACGCTCGCCGGTCTGCAGGTTCCCTTCTTGTTCGGAGCGGCGATCGTAGTCGAGGAGGTCTTCACGGTACCCGGCATGGGTTACGAGACGCTGCGAGCGGTCGAAGCGCACGATGCGGCGTGGCTCGTCGTTACGGTGCTGGTGGTCGCGCTCGCAACGACGTTCACGCTCCTCATGAGCGACGTGGCCTATGCCGTCCTCGACCCTCGCATCCGCGAGCGCCTCCTCAAGACACGCGAGAGCACTCGATGAACGCTCCTCAACGACCCGGGTCGTTCCGTTACGCCGCGAGCCTCTTGCACCGTAGGTGGTTTGCATCGTCGTGCGCCGTCCTTCTCGCGATGCTCGTTCTCGCGTCGGTCTTCGCGGACGAGCTCGCGAGCGAGCGACCCATCATTTGCAGCATCGGAGGGCATGTCCACGTGCTTTCGAACGTCAGCGACGCCAGTGCGCTCGCCGGGTTGACGCGCGCGCAGTTCGAGAAGGAGCACGGACCAGGTGATTGGGCCGTGTGGCCGCTCGTCGCCTGCAGCGCGAAGGAAGCGTGCGATGCGCCGCTACTCGCTCCCTTCGCGAAGGCTGCTCATCCGCTCGGCACCGATGGGGTTGGGCGCGACGTCCTCGCCAGGCTCGTGTTTGGCACCCGCTCGGCCCTCCTGGTGGCTGGCATCGCAGTCGCTGCCTTCGTCGTTCTCGGCACCGCACTCGGTGCGATGGCCGGATTCTTCGGTGGTGGCATCGACTTCGTCGTCGGGCGTGTCATCGAGACATTGTCGGCGTTTCCCGTACCGCTGCTCGCGTTGGTCGTGCAGGCTCTTGCACCGCATTCGGGGGTTTGGTCGCTCGTGGCGGTCATCGCAGCGCTACGTTGGACGGAGGTGGCGCGGCTCGTTCGCGCCGAGGTGCTCTCCCTGTCCTCGCTCGACTACGTCAGTGCAGCGCGGGCGCTCGGCGCATCTCCGTTGCGCGTCCTTTACAGGCACGTCTTGCCGCTCACGCTGAGCCCTATCGTCGTCGCGGCGGTGCTCGGGCTTGGCCAGATCGTGCTGCTCGAGTCAGCGCTCGATTTCCTGCGCGTCGGCTTGCCGGCGTCGATACCCACATGGGGAGAGATGCTGAGCGAGTCGCGAGACCATTTCACCGCATGGTGGCTTCTGCTTCTACCGGGATCGCTCGTGTTCGCATCCGTCACCTCCACCAATGCGATTGGTGAGACCCTCCGCGACGCGCTCGACCCACGCGCTAGAACGTGAGCGTCAGACTTCGCGGCGACACCATGAAGGCGCGCTGGCGCACCGAGGTATGATTCGTCGCGACGATGGCCACGATGCCTGCGATCGTCATTGCGATGCCCGTACCGATGGCGAACGCTCCCGCAATCGGTGCGTTGCTGGTGGGCGTCGTCGCCGTCGGTGGCACGCACTGTGAGCAGGGCGTCTCGATCGGTACCGTCTGGGATTGATTGGACGCAATCGCGATGCCGCCGCCGAGCGCCACGACGGGCCCGAGCACGGTGAGGAGAATACCGCCGACCCACCCGGCCTTGTACGCCACGCTCGCGTCGAGACGTACGCGATCGCTTTGGTGCGCGGGAGCGAGAGCGAAGGGTCGCGACGGCCGCAGGCCGTGCCCGTTCACGCGATATTCTCCCTCGCGGGCAACCTTCGAGTCGCAGGTGCCGACGCACACCGACTCCCAAAGCTCGGTACCGTCGATGAGGCGCTCGAGGACGAGCGTCACGCTATTGTCGGTGGTCTTCGAGACGTCGACGTGGACGGCATCCGTATCATCATCGGCTCGAGCACCGAGCGGCACCATGAGGACGAACACACCCAAGGTCGCAGCAAGCGCGAGAGGCCGCATGCCCGAGAGGATATCACGCCTCGAGCGCGACGCTCGGCGTCACCGCATCGACGGCGATTACACCATCCTCCGCGTCGACCGTGACGACGTCTCCACGCGCAATCTCGCCACGGAGGATCATCTCTGCGATCGGCGCCTCGACGAGCCGAGCGATCGCGCGGCGCATCGGCCGCGCCCCCAGATCCGGATCGTAGCCGCCGCAGGTAAGCAGGGCGTCGAGTGCGGCTTCACTCACATCCAGCTTGTTGGCGCGCGCTCGGGCGAGGTCCATGCCTAGCTGAGCGAGCATGCGACGGGCCACCTCTCGAACGTGCTCGCGTGAGAGCTCGGCGAACGCCAGCACCTCGTCGATCCGGTTGTACAGCTCCGGAGGAAGGGCGGCGCGTGCGGCCGCGGTTACCGCGGCGCAATACTCGGTCTCGCGAGTCGACGCGTTTCGCGGCGCTTGGAAGCCGACGCGGCCGCGCCCACGATCCATCGAGACGTCGGCGCCGAGGTTCGATGTCATGATCACGACGACGTTCGTGAAGTCCACGGTTCGCCCCCGTCCGTCAGTGAGCCTTCCCTCATCGAGAACCTGCAAGAACGATTCGAGCACGTCGCGGTTGGCCTTCTCGATTTCATCGAGCAAGAGAACTTGATACGGCCGCCGACGAACAGCTTCCGTGAGCTGGCCGCCGGCTTCGTGCCCGATGTAACCGGGCGGCGAGCCAAAGAGTCGAGCGACGGTATGGGCTTCGGCGTACTCCGACATGTCGAGCCGTGTCATTGCGTCCGGTGAATAGAAGAGACATTCGGCGATCGCCTTTGCGGTCTCCGTCTTGCCAACGCCCGTGGGCCCGAGCAGCAAGAACGAACCGATGGGCCGGCGCGAGCGGAAGCCCGAGGCGTTGCGGCGCAAGACCCCTGCGATGCGCGAGAGGGCATCTTCGTGGCCCACCACGCGCTCACCGAGTAGCGCCTCGAGACGCAACATCCGATCACCATCGCTCTCGAGAAGCCTCTCGAGGGGTACGTGCGCGAGCTCGGATACGACCTCTGCGACCTGCTCCACCGTGACTTCGTCTTCCCCACGGCGACGCGTACGTGCTCCGGCAAGGTCGAGGATGCCTACAGCCTTGTCAGGCAACGCGCGCGATGGAACGTACCGCACGCTCCACTGAATCGTGGCGGCGAGGGTCTCCTTGGCGTACCGAGCCCCGTGATGTTTCTCGAGCGCCGGCAGCAGACACTCGAGCGCGAGGTAGGCTTCCTCGGGCGCTGGCTCCTCGATGTCGACGATCGAGAAGCGGCGCGCGAGTGCAGCATCGGCATCGATCACGCGCCTGAAGTCTTCTGGCGTGGTCGCGCCGATGCACGGAAGCTCGCCGCGAGAGAGGGCGATCTTGAGCTCGGTGGTCGCCTCTTCGCCCGCCTCGGGGCCGAACAGCGCGTGAATTTCGTCGAAAAACAACACGACTCGGCCCCGCGCAGCAGTCACCTCTGCGCGAAGCTCCGCCATGCGTTCCGCGAGCGACCCACGGACTCCCGTGCCCGCGAGAAGCGCCGCGAGGGTGATCTCGACGATGACGCGATCGTCGAGACCCTCCACACCGTCGCCATCGGCGATGCGCTGAGCGAGCCCGCGCACGACGCTCGTTTTGCCGACACCCGCGGGTCCGAGCAAGCACGGGCAATTGCCCTGGCGCTTCGCGAGCACGTCGAGCGTGCGTTCAATCTCTTCGTTACGAAATGCGACGGGGTCGAGCTCGCCCTGAGCTGCCGCGAGCGTGAGGTTTCGTCCGAGCTGAGTGAGCACGCGAAAGCGCTTTCCGTCGAGCGCGAAGCGTTTCGCGTGGGCTAAAGGCTTTGCCTTCTTGGTTGGACGCACAACAGGCGCGGGCGGTGGTGGAAGAATCGTCGTGGCGTGGGCGCGGCCAGCCGCGATGTGTATGCCGCTCGCCGGCTCGTTCTTGGCCGCGTTGACCGGAGCTTTCATGGCCTGCGCGGGTCGTTGCGCGGGTCGAGGTCGCGGCGCGGGTACGATCCCCGCAACGAGCTGGATGGCCGAGACGCGGAGGCGTACGACGTCCGTCCCGCATTGCTCGAGTGCGCGCGCCGCCGCGCATGTCTTGTCCTGGCAGAGTGCGTAAAGCAAATGCAACGCCGTCGGCTCGCGAGCCCCAGAACGCGAGGCAAACTCGCGCGCGCGCTGAACCGCACGCGGAACGGCATCTGCCGCATCGTCGGTCAGGATGCGAGCGGCCTTCAGGAGCACTTCGACGTCGAGCCGCCGGTCACGCAGCAGGTCCGATGCGAGGCTCGGCGCCTGCGCAACGGCCGCCAAGAGGTGTCCCGTACCAGCCTTTTCTTTGCGGCGTGCTGCGAGCTCCTCGGCGAGACGACGAAGCGCGACGAGCTCACGCTCGCTCCTGGGCGTCATCTCGCTTGCGTCGCACGAAGCGCGCAAGCCGGCCAAATTATCGGGCGGTCTTCGTTAGGGCTTGTTGCAGAATGGGATGCCCTCGACCTTGTTGGTCTTGTCGTAGGGGTCGCACTTGCCATCGTCGCTGTGCATCGCGTCCTGCTTGCCTTTGCGGAAGGTGTTGTTCGCGATCTTGACGCCCTTCAGATCCGTCGCGCTCATGCCCCAAAGTGTGATGCCACCCCTCGCGCCGGCACTGCTGGAGCCGAAGTACTCGAACGTGCAATTTTCGATGTCCGTACCGTTGCTCTTCCGCTTGATGAAAATCGTGGCCCAGTCACCTTCGCTGGGGGACGGCGAGTTGGAGGTGAACGTGACGTTCTTCGCGACGAGCGCGCCGGGGCTGCCGCCGATGTCGAAATAGGTGTCTTGCCCCATCTTCATGATCGTCTTGTCGGCGATGGTGAGCGTGGGCACCGAGCTGTCGCTCGCGATCTCTATGTTTCCGTCGATGAGGACGGGGACGTCGAATGGTGGCCACGTCGTCGTTTGGTCGACTTTGCTGTTCACGACGTGGATGGGCTGCGAGAACGTGTTGCCACGGCCAAACGAACCGAGCACCTCGGCGAACGCCCGCACCGACCCACTCTTGTTCTCTTTGAACATGTTGTTCTCGAACTTGCCGAACGTCGCGTTGTCATCGGCAACGAGACCGAACTGGCTACTGCTCCGCACAGTGGTGTTCGTGATCGAGATGCGCCCGCCCTGACGCATCGTCTCGACGTGAATGCCTCCCACGCCGCTCGCGGCCTTGCTGCCGGCGTACTCGACGATGAGATGGTCGATCGTCGTGCCCGCGCTGGTCTTTTCCTTGAAACCAATGCCTGCCCAGTCCCCCGGCGCCGGCGACTTGTTCGAAGATGTGAAGATCACCGGTGCTGCGTCGGTGCCCTTCACCACCATCTTGCCGTAGTCGACCCACATATAGGTGTCGGTGTCGAACGAGACCTTGACGCCTTCTTCGAAGGTGAGCGTTGCGCCTTCATCCATCGTAAGGTTGTGCTTCGCGACGAGCGAACAGCCTTTGGTGAACGTGACGTCCTTCCTGCCGTCATCTGGCCAAACGCACCCGACGGTCGCGCCTTTGCTTGGGTCAGAAGTGGGCTCGGCGGTCGCGGCGTTGGTGGTCGTCGTCTGCGACGCCGTATTGCCGCCGCTGGTGGTCGCCGCAGTCGTCGCCGCAGCATCCCCACCCGCCTTTTGCTTCATCAAATCGCATTGCACGAGGATGGCAAGCGAACCAAGAACCACGAGAGGCGAGCGAGAGCGCATGATGGTGGGCCTTGTATCACGGCTTGTCACGAGCGGACAGAAGTGCGAACACCGCCGCGTGAGCGCGCGTTCTCTTGGGTTGCTCACCTTTCATCTCGGCGCGGTCGCAATCTTTGCAGTCGCGTGCGGTGGCGATCAGAGGGCGCCCAACCCTCCGGCAATTACCAGCGCTGCAAGCTCGGCAGCACCACCCCCTCGCGACACGGACAGTGCGTACAGACTCGTCGTTGCATCGGCAGCGTGCTGGCTTGGCGGACTTTGGGTTGACGCCGAGGGCGAGTCCGGTGCCTCGGAGCGTCGCGCAGGAACAGCCCGCCGATGTGCCGAGGTCGTTCGCGCGGTGTCCGGCGAGGATGATCCGTCGAAGGTCGAAGCATTGCGTGTGCTCGATCCGCCGATCACCGATGCGCTCGTGGTGAAGGTCAAGGAGCGTGCGCGTGCAGATGGCAAGAGCGACAGTGACACGCTTGCGCTCGAAAACTTCGCGACGGCCGTCGTGTCTGCGTCGCGCGAAGCGACGATGGCTCGGCGCGTGGCGACGAAGATCCGCGCTGACATCGAGAAGCTCAAGACCGACAAGGAGAAGGCGCAGGCCCGCGACCGCGACGCGGAGCGGCTCTCGGCTGACGAGGCCAGCGCCGTGCCGTCGCTCCGAGCGAGTGCAGGACTCGAGCGACTCCTTGACGCTTCGGCAGGCGACTACGCACGTGACGCGCACGCCATCGGTGTGATGCTCGCGCTCACGCGGGTGCGGTCGGGGCAGGATCTACCCAAGCACATGAAGCTCTACGCAGTGTCACCGGCGTACGCGGCGGTATTCGCCACGAAGCCACCGTCGCTACCCGAGCACGCGAGAGACCGTCTCAAACCGGGCACCTGGCTGGCCTACGTCGTGCGCGTTGCTGCGGCGTGTGGCCACCCAGTCCCGGACAGCGCAAAGACGGCGAAGGAAAAAGAGGCGCTCGCATGGGCAGGTGGCCTTGCAGGCCTCGCCGATCGTCTCGAGGCGGATGAATCACAAATCAAGAATCCGGACCTGCTCGAGGCCGTGCGTGGGGCGGTCGAGCGGCTGCAGGCTCGGTCGAAAGGTCTCGCGCCGTAATTACCCTGCCGAGAACACTCGTACCGTGCGCGAAGGAAGCGTGATTTCGAATCCCCCGCCCGAGCGAACGAAT
>Ga0302326_10025788_pt1 | contig 11905 bp, 16 predicted proteins | sample Palsa_T0_3_FD_202264 | JGI IMG/M metagenome (GOLD analysis project Ga0302326, IMG submission 202264) | Peat permafrost microbial communities from Stordalen Mire near Abisko, Sweden - Palsa_T0_3 | ecosystem: Environmental > Terrestrial > Soil > Palsa > Peat permafrost | place: Sweden: Abisko... | reverse complement strand
CGCCGGATGAATCCGTCGTTGACTCAGCAGGTGCAGGTCGCGTAACGTGCGGAAAGTCGAGAGCCGCCGCTTTCAACTAAACCCGGGACAATTTCGTTCGTGAGCCACTCGGGCGTAGAGTCCTCTGAATTGTGATACAGCTCTTGCGCATTGTGCAATTGTCGAGTTTTCATATTTCCGCCTCCCAAGCTGATGAATTCGCTAGAGCTGGGTGCACAAAAACGTTTAGAGGTATACCCATTGGGTTTACATGCTAGTTGACACATACGCTCTTCCTGCATGGCCGTCAACATATTTGTCATGCAAAATGTCACGCCGTCGCATCACGCTTGCAATAAACCGTAGTATATGTTACGGATGGGTTAAGGAATTCCTCCTCTAAAGGAGGGGGGTGCACGGTGGTGTACAGATATGTCAGACAAATGTCGCGTTACTACCTCGCCGTCAATATTGAGGCGACTGATCAACAATCAAAGATTCGAATCAAGGGACAAACCATCGAGTTGAGCGTATGCGGATGTGGGCTGGTCTCGTTTAGGCGATTTTCAAAGGGGACGAACGTCGCGATCAGGCTATCCCATCAACATATGGTGGTGAAAGCGGTCGGAAGAGTGGCCTATGCAAATGAAGACTTGGGCATGGGTTTTGCTTTCACCGCTATTGAACAAGCAGACAAAACAATTCTGGAATGTTGGATAGAGGATTATATCGCCAGTTCAATTTAGGCCCAGTTGGGAATCACCTAAGCCACAGACATCACGCGCATTCATCGCCAGTGATTTCAAATCGTCATCTCTCTCAAAGACCGCATCAATCCCGCGAGACAGCGCTTCTTTCTCGACTTCCATTCCTCGCAGTTCGGTGGCTAGGAACACCTGGACATCGGGCAAGATCAGTTTAAGCGCCTCGGCAATCTCGAAATCGTCGATGGGAGGCGCATCCATGCCTAAAATAATTAGATCAGGATACAGGTCGATTGCCTCCAAAATCGCTTCGATTCCATTCCTTTGTTCAACGCATATCTCGAATTGTCCTTCGGCGAGGAATAGCTTTCGAAGGGTTTCAAACAATGTGGCATCGCCACAAGTCAGAAACACGCGGGGCATTGTTCCCCCCCTTGACGGGTCACCTACAGAATGAACGAAATCAAGCACAGATGCTTATACATGTGCCACTATTTATGCCACAAGAGCATAAGACATGGTCTGTGTCTACTCACGCAACATGCCATCAAGTCTTGCACGCAGACGTCTTGTGTGGTTCTGCGTGCAGACGCTCGTTATGCCCTGCATGCAGAATGCTTGTCGTGCCTTGCATGCGGAATACTCGTTCAGGACGATTGGGGAGTGATCTCGTTTCATGGCTGAAGAGCTGGCCGGGTGGTAAAGTCTTTCCCTCTTCTGCCGATGTGCCTCACGATTGGAGGCGACATGAATACGAATCAGCTTATTCCGGTTGCTCAGTACCTTCGCATGTCCACTGAGCACCAGCAGTACTCGCTCGAAAACCAATCTTCAGCGATAGAAAATTATGCAGAGTCCCATAGCTTTGAGGTCGTTCATACATATTCGGACACAGCAAAGAGTGGGCTGGTCTTAAGGTATAGAACTGGTCTTCAGCAACTCTTGAAAGATGTAGTCGGAGGGACTTCAGGTTATCGGGCCATTCTTGTTTACGATGTTAGCCGCTGGGGGCGATTTCAAGACACGGACGAGTCCGCGCATTACGAGTTCCTTTGCAAATCGGCGGGCGCGCCTGTGCATTACTGCGCCGAGACGTTCGCCAATGACGGCAGCCTGCCAAGCCTCATTATGAAGGCGCTCAAGAGGACGATGGCAGGTGAGTACAGCCGTGAATTGGGCGTAAAAGTATACGCTGGACATAAGCGTCTCGCCCTTCTCGGTTTCAAAGCAGGAGGTGTTCCAGGTTACGGACTGAGAAGGATGCTTGTCACTGGTGCTGGTGATCCGAAGCAAGAGTTGGCGTTTGGCGAACGAAAGAGCATCGCGACTGACCGCGTTATCCTCGTCCCAGGTCCTGCCCATGAAATCCAGACAGTGAAGGACATCTACCGAATGTTCATATCCGAGCAGCAGTCTCTTTGTTCTATCGCACGTAAACTGAATAGCAACGAGATCCCACGGCCAGGTCATTCCTCTTGGGATTTCGCCGCAGTTAAAAAAATACTCACTCATCCGAAGTACATTGGGTGCGCCGTGTTCGGTCAAGTCTCAAAGAAACTTAACACTCCTGCCGTAAAGGTCCCAAGGTCGCAATGGATTTTAAAGCCCGGAGCCTTTGAGCCGATTGTCGATACTGCCATTTTTGAACAAGCACAGAAGGTTCTTGGGAAGCACCGCTGCCAACGAACGGACGAAGAATTGTTAGACGACTTGCGCAGGCTGCTTGCCTCCGAAGGGAGATTGTCATTCACCGTAATCAAGAATTCGCCCGAGGTCATGGCTCCTGGGACTTATAGCATACGGTTCGGCAGCTTGCGAAAGGCGTATGAACTCGCCGGGTACAACTACCCTGATCGACTTGGTGGGGCCGATATGCGGCTTCGCACTATGGCTTTGCGGGAGGAACTAATCTCAAAGATCGCTGCAATGTTTCCTAACCAGGTTTCGATTGCAAAGCGTGGAGTTCATTGGCGAAGCCGATTGCGGCTATTCAATCGCCTCACAGTTTCGGTGCTTCTTGTCCGATCAGAACTAGTTTACAAGAATACGCGCCGTTGGATGGTCGAACCCGTCCTTCACGAACGTAAATTCATAACACTTTTGGCACGACTGGATGAAAGCAACCGAAAAATCGTCGATTTTCATGTCTTACCCGACATTGACCGCCCCAAGCCATTTCAAATGACTGACGCTTGGCTCAGTCGCGGTAAGCGACTCACTGATCTTTCACGGTTCTGCGAATTTGTGACCATTGTTTCGCGTGGCCGGAACGGGCACATTTAAAGGAAATAGTCTGTGAAGTGCGTCACAGCGATCCCTGTTCCAGTCAACTACCCTTCGACAATGATATTCCGATTCCGGGTCTTTGGCCAAGATCACATGCTGAATGACCCGCACTGCGGAGGGTGTGCAGCAATGGAGAATGAAAATTACACGCGCCCGCGATACAATTCGGCGGGACGAAATGTCTTGGACGGGTTCATCCCGAAAAGTTCGAGGTCCCTGCAAAGACTGTTTACATGTGTGATGCTTGCAACTCTAACCCTCGATCCTTCGGCAAATTTTGTAAAGCAAGACGCAAAGGCGTGAGGGAGGTATTTGTCTTGACATCCCCTTTTATAGAACGGGGTTATCGGAATGTGGCCCGCCCGTGGCCTGGCATCCCTCCATCTGCCCGTGGTAATCTCTCTGGGCATCATCTTTCATGACCCAAGGGAGACGTAAGCGTCCGAGGGTGCTTTCAATTACCCACAAGTGGGGCGTTGAGGGTAGCTCCAATCCGTGCTGTTGCTGATTTGGCACGTCAGCGTGAACCGGGACTCCAGGAACGGTATAGGCGTGTGATGAACTGCCGCTATGACGAAACGGCAGGGGTTGCAACGCTCACGGAAGGTTGATCACGCCACTGCTTCCCAAACCAAGACATGGATCGATCGCGAACTCGCGGGCAGCGAATTCCGCGACGTCCGACTCCACAAGCGCTTTCGAAAACTATTTGAGCAGCTCTCCGAGGGCACCGGCGAGAGCATTCCGTTGGTTTGCCAGGACTGGGCAAACACAAAAGCAGCGTACCGTTTTCTCTCCAACCCGCGCGTCAGCGAAGGAGACATTTTGGCAGGACACTTTCAATCCACGCGGGATCGGTTTGCCGCAACTGATGCCACCGTTTTGATCCTTCACGACACGACCGAATTCAACTACCACCGTGAAGATATCCAGTCTGTTGGCATCGTAAAGCGAACTCCCCTTCGGAACCGTTTCGACCAGAGCCCGCAACACTACGTTGTCTGTGGCATTCTGATGCATTCCAGTTTGGCGGTGACCATGGGGGGACTTCCGCTGGGACTGGCAGCCATGAAGTTTTGGACCCGGAAAAAGTTCAAAGGCTGCAATGCGCTCAAGAAGAAAATCAATCCGACCCGGGTGCCGATCGAGAAAAAAGAAAGCATCCGCTGGCTGGAGAACATGAAGCAGTCCACGGCGCTCTTCCAGGACTCGCGGCGCTGCGTTCACATCGGCGACCGCGAGAGTGATATTTACGAACTCTTCTGCGCCGCACAGGCGGCGGAGACCCACTTCCTGGTACGCACCTGCGTGGATCGCCTGGCGGGAGACGGAAAGCATACGATCGCGAATGAAATGGGTGAAGAACACGTAAAAGGGCTACATCGGATCGATGTTCGGGATAAGAAAGGCAATCTGTCGAAGGCGATCCTGGAAATCAAATACCGCCGCATCCACGTTCTTCCTCCGATCAATAAGAAGGGACGATACCCAGAACTGACTCTGACCGTCATTCATGCGCAAGAAAGAGGGATGCCACAGGGGCGGGAGAAGATTGACTGGAAGCTGATCACGGACCTGCCGGTGAGTTCGCGGGAAGAGGCCATGGAGAAACTCCGTTGGTATTCCATGCGCTGGAAAATCGAAACCTTTCACAAGATTCTGAAATCGGGCTGCAAAGCGGAGGAGTCGCGGCTAAGAACCGCGGCGCGGTTGGCCAATCTCATCGCGGTTTTCTGCATCCTCAGTTGGAGGATTTTCTGGTTGACGATGATGAACCGCGCGCTGCCAGATGCGTCTCCCACCTTGGCTTTCACGGCTCTGGAAATCCATCTGCTCGACCGATTGGTGAAAGACGAGAGAACGCGGCACACGCAAAGAAAGCCGCTTGGAACCTATCTCACCAAACTCGCCAGACTGGGTGGCTACCTGGCCCGTACAGACGATGCTCCTCCTGGGAATCGCGTCGTCTGGAGAGGCTTGTCCCGGCTCACAGACATTGAATTGGGTTTCGTCATTGGAGCCGAACTTGTGGGTAATTGAAAGCCGAGGGTGGCCGTGTTGACAACCACCGGAGTTTTCTAGGCGGTATGAAGGGATAATTCGGCGGGGTTAGTCAGGAAGTTCCAGGGCAGGAGTTGTTCGATGCGGTTGATCGGATGGTCGGCGATGCGGGACAGCACATTTCGAAGATACGCTTCGGGATCGAGACCGTTGAGTTTGGCGCTGCCGATCAGGCTGTAGATCGCGGCGGCACGCTCGCCGCCGGCATCGGAGCCGGCGAACAAGTAGTTTTTCCTGCCCAGAGCGACGGTGCGCAGGGAGCGTTCGGCGGCGTTGTTGTCGATCTCGATGCGGCCATCGTCCACGTAGCGCAGCAAAGCATCCCAGCGCGAGAGAGCGTAACGTACCGCCAGCGCCGTGTCGGATTTTCTCGATAGTTTTCCTAACGTCTCTTCCAGCCATTGCTTCAGCGAGTCCAGCAACGGCCGCGCTTGCAAGTTGCGGACCTGGCGCCGCTCGCCCGCCCCATGGCCGCGAATTTCTTTTTCGATAGCATATAGCGCGGCGATGCGTTCCATCGCTTCGGCAGCAACCGGGGAACGATGCGCCAGGTGCAGATCGTAGAACTTCCTGCGCACATGCGCCCAGCAGGCCGCTTCCTGAATGCGCCCGCTTTCGTACACCGCATCGAATCCCGCGTAGCCATCCGCCTGCAGCGTGCCCGTGAACTGGCCAAGGTGCGACCGCGGATGCTCGCCCTTGCGATCCGGCGAATAGGCGAACCACACCGCCGCCGGTGTGGCGTCTCCCGCAGGCCGATCGTCTCGCACATACGTCCAGAGCCGCCCGGTTTTTGTTTTTCCATTTCCCGGAGCCAGCACCGGAACCGGCGTGTCGTCGGCGTGCAGCTTGGTCGCGCTCAGCACGTGACGCCGCAGCGCCTCCACCAGAGGCGCAAGCAACTGGCTTGTGCCGCCGACCCAGTCTGCCAGCGTCGAGCGTTCCAACTCCACGCCTTCGCGCTCATAAATTTCCGACTGGCGATACAACGGCAAGTGATCGCAATATTTCGACACCAGCACGTGCGCCAACAGGCCCGGTCCGGCAACGCCGCGCTCGATCGGGCGGCTCGGCGCCGGGGATTGCACGATGCGTTCGCAGCACGCGCAGGCCAGCTTCGGTCGCACCTGCCGGAACACCTTGAATCGCGCCGGCACGTACTCCAGAATCTCCGAAATGTCTTCGCCAAGAAACTTCAGCTCGCCGCCGCAGTCCGGGCAAGCTTTCTGCTTAGGCGGGTACGTTCGCACTTCACGCGGCAGGTGCTCTGACAGCGGCTTTCGTGCTGGTTTCGCCGCGACGTTTGCAATGGGCGCAGCCCCTGCCGGTGTGTGCGAAGCCGCTGTGTTCTCCGCTTGTGTCGCCTGCAGCTCGTCCAGCCGCAACTCCAGTTGCTCGATCTGACGGTCTAGCTTCTCCGACTTACGCCCGAACTGCATCCGCCGCAGCTTGGCGATCAGCAGCTTCAAGTGCTCGATCTCGTTGTCACGCGACAACAACTGTTCGTGCTGGGACAGGATCAGTGCTTTCAGTGCGCTGGCATCCAGCTGATTCAGGTCGGGGAGAGGGCGAGGAGCGGCAACCATCACCGCGAATTTAGCAGACTTTTGTTACAGCAAAATAAAAATGTGCCGGAAAACTAAAATAATTTCGCTCACACCGCCATCTGCGGATCGTAGCTGCGGATCGGACGTCTCCAGTCGATGCCCTCAAGCAACATCGATAACTGTGCCGGTGTCAGTGCCACCGTTCCGCTCGTGGCCTGCGGCCAGATGAATCTTCCGCGCTCCAGTCTTTTCGCAAACAGACACAACCCGTCACCATCGAACCACAGTACCTTGATCAGATCTCCACGCCGACCACGAAACACAAACACCTGTCCTGAAAACGGATTCTCCTGGAGCGCCGTCTGCACCATCCCGCTCAGACCCGTAAATCCACGACGTAGATCCGTCACTCCTGCGGCGATCCAGATGCGTGTTCCTGTGGGCAGCCCGATCATCCGAGCAAACTCTCGATCGCCGTACGCAACACCACCACGTCCACGTTCCCGGCTACGCGAATCGTCCCTTTGCTGAGCTTGATCTCCAGCGACCCGACCGCGGATGACCATGACGCAGGTTTTCCGCACGTGCTTTCTGACAAAGACAAAGTTACAGGCAGAAGCTTACTTGACGGACCCTTACCGAGCCGTCCTTCGCGATACCTCTTGCGCCAGTAAAAAACCTGATTGCCGTTCACGGCATACCGCCGTGCCACGCGTGCTACCGACGCCCCCGCTGCTAACGTCTCTTCGACGATTCGCCGCTTTTCTTCGACCGATCTTTTCTGTCTCTTTTTTACCTGGCTGGCGGCCTCAACAGTCATCTGCTCGGATGTGTCCACTTATCCCTCGTGGACACTTAGCGATGTGCCCACCACCGGCAGTATCCTTATCCACTCATACTTCGTATACACGGTTCAGACATGACGCTTACAGGGAGACCAATGGCCAGCATCGAGCTAGGTGGGACAGTTAGGGCGTTGAAGGCGGAGCGGGCAAAAGTACAGAGCGAACTTTCAAAGTTGAACCAGGCGATCAGTGCTCTGGAGGGGCTATCAGGAACAAATGCCGCGACATCGAATGGGCATGGACATAAGCGGACCCTATCTGCAGCTGCACGCAACAAAATCGCGAAGGCTCAGAGACTGCGTTGGGCGAAGGTAAGGAGGGAGCGAGCGGCCAAAGCCTAATATTAACCGGCTACGATTTCTGGACTGGCGTCCGAGAGGAAGCGTTCGAAGTCCTAGACCAGATGAACAATATGGCGAAACCAACATAACGGCACTCACAAACGGTGATATCGAGGGCATGATTCATTTATTTACGAGAAGAGCCTTCTACTCGTCATTTGATAACGTCGGACTGATCCAGTTCCATTGCGGTTCTGGCGCAGTTTGACCTTAGGCATCCGCGTTCACCATAGCAACGACATAGTCCTTCATTTTGATTGCGTTCTGTTGGAGCATTTCAACTTCTGGTTTCCTTAGAGTAGTAAAGAATGTGGCCTTTACTTTTGATCGGAGGCCTTCAACACGCACCTCAATTTCGAGGCTGTATTCCCCCTGTGTCCAGTACATCGCACTATTGAATCACTCTAGCTCAACCGCTAGCTCGCGACTATGCAAGAATTCCTCTCGGTCGTTCGCCCATTTCGGGTCCTCCTAGTACTACTGTGTCATAAATAGGCACAATCTTTAAGTTTTGACAGCAGAATTGCTTTCTGGGCTGATAATTTGTGGGCATGAGCGCCTCTTCTTCGGCGCCAGGCATGCAGCAACAGCGCTTTGCGGCTTATCTTGACAGCCTGGTGCGGGCCGCAGGGCACGTGGATCGCGAGATACCTCTGCGGTCCTATTGCACCGGTTTGCTACTTCCCGGTGAACGCAAGAGTATTGAGCCCCTGGCCGCGCGTTTGGCTCCCCATGATGTGCGGAGGGTGCATCAATCTCTCCATCATTTTGTAGCCAACGCACCGTGGAGTGATGAGGCCCTGCTCGAAAGGGTGCGCCACTCGGTGCTGCCGCTGATGAAGCGCAACGGACCGATTGTGGCTTGGATCGTGGACGACACGGGTTTCCCCAAGAAAGGAACTCACTCCGTTGGCGTCGTGCGTCAGTACTGTGGACAGGTAGGCAAGCAAGAGAATTGCCGGGTGGCCGTGAGTTTATCGGTGGCGACCGAACAGGCCAGTCTGCCCATTGCGTGGCGCCTGTACCTGCCAGAGATTTGGGCACAGGCTCGGAAACGCCGCAAGGAGACGGGCATTCCGCGAGAGGTCACCTTTGTCACCAAGCCGGCGATCGCGCTTCAGCAGGTTCGGAAAGCCGTGGAAGAAAAAGTCACAACGGCTCCCGTGTTGGCCGATGCCGCCTATGGCAATGATGGCCAATTTCGAGAAGGGCTCACCGAACTTGGTTTGGAGTATGTCGTCGGTGTTCAGAAATCCACGACCGTATGGAGACATGGAGAAGCTCCGCTGCCCGCGAAGAGTTGGAAAAGGAGGGGACGCCCGCCAACACTGCTGCGCCGGGACAAACACCATCAACCCATTTCCGTTAAACAACTGGCGGAATCGTTGGCAGCAAGCGCTTGGGAAAATGTTTCCTGGCGCGAAGGAACCAAGCAGAGACTCCGTTCGCGCTTTGCAGCACTGCGGGTTCGTGTGGCTCATCGGGATTATTGGCGAAGCGAACTGCCTGCCGAGGAATGGTTGCTGATCGAATGGCCCACCGAGGAGAGCGAACCGACAAAGTATTGGCTCGCTACGCTGTCGGCCGATGCCAAGCTCGCGGCGTTGGTGAAATTGGCCAAGCATCGTTGGATCATTGAACGGGATTACGAAGAGCTGAAGCAAGAACTGGGATTAGGACACTACGAAGGTCGCGGCTGGCGCGGATTTCATCATCACGGCACGCTGTGCATCGCCGCATACGGCTTCCTGGTAGCGGAGAGAAGCCGTTTTTCCCCCTCGGCACGAGCCGGTCAACTGGACCTACGCGCCCAGAAAATTCCGCCTGACTTCCAGCCCCGCGGCTCGCCGCATTCGCGCCGAGCGGCATAATCCGTATTCCATTGCTACACTGCGAATTCGGCTTGCAAGATCTCTGCTCGAACAGCTTCCCTGCTGCCCATTTTGTTGTGGCTTACGTTTATGACACAGTAGTACTAGGGTACTCATCAAGACGCATGTACACCTCTGGACAGTCGAGAATTTTCTGTTCTCCGACAATTGCCTTAACTGAAGATCGGCTCAAACACCCCACGTCTAGCCTCCCACTCGCGGACGAATGCGGTCACCCTTAGGGGCCGGCCGCATTCGTCTTTTAAGAATAGAAAGACTGCTATTGGATTGTCCGGCATGGATCGCCCCTGCGACTGACCCGAAATTCTCGGATCACGTTTGCATTCCAGAGAGACTGTAATGTAGAGAATATCTCGGCACTTTATTTGTCGTAAGAGTTAAGTCTGTATAGAATTGAACAGTTGATTTGTGTCAACTGTCATAGGATGTGACTCAATGGCAGCTTGCAATGGCCTAGGAGTTTCAGACATGTCGTAACCAGATATGTCTTAAGCGGAGGCGTCATGGAAGCAATCGCGAGTTCCAGCAAGACAACATGCCATAAAAAGCATATTTTCAATGCCCAGCTGTATCTCGCTTCGGCCGGCGTAGCGAGAAAAGTTGTCGAGTATCGAAAATCCGAGAAAGCTTACTTGCAGGGTGATCCCGCAACGGATGTCCTGTACATTCGAAAAGGTGGGATAAAGCTGTCCGTTGTCAATGAGGTTGGCAAGGAAGCAGTCGTAGCGATGCTTGGACCCGGTGACTTTTTTGGTGAAGGGTGTCTGGCGGGTCAGCTCGTTCGTATGGGGACGGCGACCGCGATCATTCCCACGACCTTACTCGTTATTGGAAAACAAGAGATGACTCGCGTGCTCCACGCTGAGCATTCGTTCTCCGACTGCTTCGTGTCCTATATGCTTTCACGGAACATCCGATTCGAGGAGGACCTGATAGACCAGCTGTTTAACTCCAGCGAGAAGCGGCTGGCGCGGACTCTTCTCCTCCTAGCTCGCTATGGCAAGCAAGACAAGCCTCAACAAGTGCTTCCCAAAGTATCGCAAGGGACGCTGGCGGAAATGATCGGGACCACGCGCGGCCGGGTTAATTTCTTCATGAATAAATTCAGGGAACTCGGCTTCATCAAATACAGCAATGGCGGCCTCCACATCAACCCTTCCCTCCTGAATGTTGTCCTGCACGAGTAAGCACCAACTTTCACGCAGTCCCAACTCACTTTTCATTTGCGCAGATCACTATGTCTGTGGGGTCGATCTGACGCCTATGTGGGAAACGAACGCCCCCGGGGCGCTGGTACTATTTCCAATCCTCGCCATCGGGTTTACCTTATCCGTATAAATTTCGATACCGCGGTCAAGAGAATGCGAGCCGTTGCGACCGGCCGAATAACCGTGGTGACATACGAGGGGCTGCAGTTTGCGTTGGCCTGTGGAGTCGATGTCTGGGACTACGCCGAAAGTTATGCGCTCCAACGGTGGATTGCTGAAGAGGACGCCCCGGCGCAGCAACAGCGTCTCGTCGAAGCGTTGATAGCGCGCCAATGGGCGACAGAAATTGCGCACGCCGAATGCTTTCGATTTGCGGGAGCGAAGTTCATCCAGTGTGAAGAGCCCAAGAAACCCGCGGACGATTACGAAAAGAAATCCGATTGACCTGGCGCGAGGCGGTACTATTCCTGTCCGTAGACGTTGCGGGCCTTAGAATCTTCTTTCCGTGACAACTTTTATGGTAGTTACCGCAGACCAGCCATTACCCGACACGAGTTCCAACCACGTGGTTGTGTTTGTCGATTTACTCGACTTTGGGGCATTAACGGAAGAAAACCCACTAGATGTTCAACTCCTTAGAGCCTACAGTCGGCGATTCGTTCCTGGAAATATGGACAGAATCTTGAGCAATTTGCACAATTCCGCAAGTCCTGTGGCTCAGACATTGTCGGACTTCCACGAGGCTGTAGAAGGTGTAATCTCTCTCGCCAACATGAAGTTCGAGATGACGGTTATTTCCTTTTCTGATTCAGTATTTTGTGCGACCAAATATCTTTTTGAAGCTGTCTCTGTTCCTACACAACCTATGCAGTCACTCATTTCGTCTGGTATCCCTGCCCGGATAGGTGTTGGATTTGGTTCCTTTGCCGCTCTTCGGTTTCGTTCTGCGAGACGTGTCCGCCACATCTAGAGCAATGGATGGAAGCCCGCAACCAGGCCCCTCGTGAGTCTGATTGCGCCCACCTGAACCTCCTGGCTGAAC
>Ga0302326_10025787_pt1 | contig 11905 bp, 6 predicted proteins | sample Palsa_T0_3_FD_202264 | JGI IMG/M metagenome (GOLD analysis project Ga0302326, IMG submission 202264) | Peat permafrost microbial communities from Stordalen Mire near Abisko, Sweden - Palsa_T0_3 | ecosystem: Environmental > Terrestrial > Soil > Palsa > Peat permafrost | place: Sweden: Abisko... | reverse complement strand
GCGGTGAGCGAGAGCCCGCTCGGCGGGGTCAGCGAGCGGAACAGTCCCATCAGGCGTTCGAGCGCGGCCGCGACTCCGGCGGCCAGGACGCGTTCGGGCCGGCTGTCCGTCCCGTCCGTCCCGTCCGTCCCGTCCGAAATTTCCATAAGCTATTTATATCAAAGTCTTATGTAAGTCGCCACCGATGCCTGCGAGACGCATCGTCGTCGCCCGCCACATTCCTCATGCGCGGGTCAGGAGCGGCCATACCTGCGTGAGCTCATCAGCAGATGACGACGAACCAGTGCCCCTATAAGATGTAATTCGCGTGGGGGAGGGGGCCAATGTGGCGATTCAGCTGATCTCCGTCGGGCTCAGCGTCATCGCAAGCCTGCGTAACCCAGCCCGCTGGCTACCCGGCGACCCCGGTTTAGTGACGGCCATCTCACGAGAGCGGCCGGACGAGCTGCTCGAGCACGCGGGCTCCGGACGTGATCTAGACAAGGCCAGCGCCTGGCTGGCGGCGGCTCTTTCGTCACCAGCCGCTGGCCGCGAAGCGGCCACGCTGTCCGCACTGGTCAAGGCGATCCGGCCAGATCGCTGGCCGGCCAGCATGAGCGGGGAACTCAAGACGCTGGCCCGGACCCCCGGCGCCGGCTACCCGCTGTCCGCTGCCGATACGGCGGTCCTGATCGGCTCCGATACTCCGGACGGTATGTCAGCTGGCATCTGGAACGCCATGGCGCTGACCGGCGGGGATCTGGCCCGGGTCCGCTACCTACCTCGTCCCGACCTCCCGCTGGGGTCGATTCGCGGTCAGGCGCTGGTGGTCCGGGTGCCGGGTCTGGACGCGGGGGATGAGGACGGGTTCCGGCGTGCCATGGGCGGTCTCGGCGCGCTCGGGCGCAACTTGTGCCGGTCAACTGACCAGCGTCGGGGAGAACCGTTCATCTTCTGCCTGACTGGCGGTTTCAAGGCCACCATGCCCTACCTGATCGGCCTCGCGGAGGGTGTGCGCTCACTGGACGCGGGGCACCCGGTAGACGCCTTTGTGCTGCACGAGACGGCAGGCCCGCAGGCGCCGCCTATCCGCCTCCCGCTGCGCCGGCTGATCGCGTCCCAGGTCGAGCAGGAACTCTCCGGATTCGACCGGTCCGGCTCACGGGCCACGGCGCCAAGTCCGTCGCTGCTCAACGGCTATGCCTATGAGACCACGAACGGCCGGTGCGTGCTCACGGCGTTCGGCGAAGGGCTGCGCGCCCTGTTCGGCGTATCGCCTGAGCGGGCGGGCGGATGAGCACGGATACGGCTGGCGGCCTGTCCGGTTTGATGGCGCGGCTGCAGCAGGGCGCCTGCCGTGCCGCACAACGCAGCAGACCAGCCGACTGGGAGTTCCGTGATGAGATCACGATGGCGAACCAGTGGCCCGCTGGTGCCTTCGCCCCACTGGCCGGCATTCGTGATGTCCCCTGGACCGATCCCGATGGCCCGGGCCATGCCATCGCCGCCGTCACGACCGCGCTACGGGACGCGCCGTCGCTGCTCGCCACCGTGCTGTACTCTCCGGCGACTGTCCTAGCCCATCTGGTGGCCTGCTTCTCCCGGCCAGGGCGCAGCGGGGATCCCGGTCTGGCCGATGCCTGGATCGCGCTGTGCTTGACCGCCGAGGGTGCCTGGCGTGCGGTCACCGAGGGGTTGCCGCCCGAAGCGGGTTATGGTGCAGGTGACACCGACCTGCTGTGTCCGCTGGCGGCCCGGCTCCGGTTCCTGGTGCTGAGCGAGCCGATGCGCTGGCGCGGCCAGCAGCAAGCCTGGTGGGCGTGGGAGCCGGATCAGGTCTTCGGAGGAAGCGGAGTGCTGGACCGTGCCCTGGGCGAACGATCATGGGGGCTTGTCGTCGGGCGCTGCCAGGAATCGCGCCGGACCTGGCAGCGATACCTGGACGCCTACCAGTCCCATCCGCTGCTTTCTCAGGCGTCCCCCGGTGAACTGGAAGCCGAACTCCGGGCGCTGGTTTTCAGTGCGCAGGTCAGGCGCGCCCCCCTGGTCCTTTCCGTCCGCCCGCTTGCTGAGCAGGCGTCACCGACCGCCGAGGATAGGGCGCTGGGCGAAGAAACCCTCGAGCGCCATCTGCTGCCCCGGTTCGACGTGGCCGGGGCCACCATACTCGGTCTTTTCGACGACAGTCATCGCGGCCGCCGGGCACGGACCGCTGTCGCGGCGGCGGCGGCGCTCACCGGCCTGGCCGCGGTGGCGTGTGCGGCGGCGCTGGAGATCCAGCCAGCCGCGGTGCTGGCCGCGGCGTGTTACCTGCTGATCGGCGTCGGCGTCGTGGGCTACGGCGTGGCTTGGGCAGCGCCGTGGCTGCTGCGCCTTCCCGCCGCCGCCGCGGTGGGCATCATCGCCCTGGTGAGCATCTTGCCTGGAGGGCTGCTCAGTACGCCACCGGGCGGCTTGCTGGCGGCGCTGGCCCTGACCGCATCCGCATGCGGATACCTGGTAGTTCAGGCCCGCAACCATGGCGTGGCGGGAAGGTCGCTGTGGCGGGCGGTGGCCGTTGCCGCCATCGGCGCTGCGCACGCACTCATGGTCAGCTTGCTCGGCCTGGTCGTGGTGGCCCCCGCTTTTGTGCAGAACGGCCAGAAACTGGCGGCTATCTGGCATCACCCCAGCTACCGGCACGCCGCCATGGTGCTCGTACTCGCTACCGCCTGGTGCCTGGCGGTCGGCGTGTTCTCGCAGATCCTGTGGGACGACCGGCCGATCACGGCGCCGCTGGCCCATCTGAGCTGGAGGTCCGGACGATGAAGGTGACAGAGTTCGCCGCCCGGCTGGCCCGGCAGCGAGCGATAGAAAGCGGCCAGCAGGAGTACGAGGGCGGGTCCGGCCGCGAGTACGCGCTGCGTTATTACCTGGCGGAAATGCTCGACGAGGTGGTGCGGCAGGCTACCGCCCGCAGCGACCTGCGGGCGGCGCCGGTGCCGCTGCTGATCAGCCTGGTCGGATTCTCGCCGGTCACCACAATCCTCAGTTACGAACTGCTCCGTCCGCAGCGCCTGCTCGTGGTGACCTCCGCGGATGCGGAGGAAAGCGTCGACGTGATCGCGGACTACGTCGTGTCCGCCGGGCGGCTGCGTCACCGGGATTTCATGCACCGCTGGTGCAACCCCACCGATCCGCACGGGATCTACCGGGCGGTTAAAGCGGAGCTCGAAGGGCTGCCCTCAGCAGCCGGTGAGCTCGGCCAGGCGGTCATCGACATCACCGGCGGCCGGAAGGTGATGAGCGCGGCCGCGGCCCTCGCGGCCTGGCAGCTCAACCTTCGCCTGTGCTACATCGAAACCGACTGGGACCCGACCCGGCGCCAGGCGATACCGGGCAGCGACCGCCTGCTGCTGCTGGACAACCCCACGACGATCTTCGGTGAGCAGAGCATGGAAGAAGCGCTCCAGCTGTTCGCAGGTGGTGCGTTCGAAGCCGCCAGGCGTCGTTACGCCAGCCTGTGCGACAGCCTGGCCGATCCGCGGCGGGCCCGTTTCATGCGGGCGTTGTCGGAGTTCTACCGTGCCTGGTGCGACCTGGACCTAGCGGGCATCACCGAATGTGCGGGTGCGGTGGAGGCTGCGCTCGGGCAAATCGGGACCGAGATCAGCCATGAGACCGCTGACCGGGTCGGCGGCCAGCTTGAGTTCGTCCGCAGGCTCGCCCGCGACAGCGAGCGCGACTCCTTCCTCGTCTGCTTCTACGTGCTGGGTGAGCACTACCGGGAACTAGCCAGGTACGACTTCGCCGCCTTGTTGTACTACCGGACCATCGAGGGCGGGCTGGCCCGGCGGCTGGAGGGCCGGGCCAAGGGCTTCTCCTGCGAGCGACCCGACTATAGGCTCCTGACTGACGATGTCGGTGCCCTGCTGCGGAGCTACCGGACGGTCGTTGAGCACGCCGGCCACAGGGATCCGAACCCCGGACTGCCACCGTACGTAGGCCTGATGAATGCCGCGTATCTGCTGGACGCCCTCGGCGATGAGTTCACAGTGCACTGCCACATCAAGGGAACCAAGGCACTGTCGCACCTGAGCAGGCTGGCCACCACCAGGAACAGATCCGTGCTGGCCCACGGGGAGCAAGCCGTCAGGCAAGGAGACTGCGAGGAACTGGGGCATAAGGCCCGGCTGGTCCTGCGGGCCTACTGGGACGACGGCGGCAGGCTGCCCGTCGATGAGCTCGTCGGCTCGCTGCGCTTCATCCGGACTGACAGGTGACGGTTTCGGCTGGACGGGACCGCCCGCACGCCTGGGTTCAAGAGCTGGCCGCTGCCCTTTCTCCCGAGCCGGACGAAAGCCCGGTACCGATCCAGCTGACCTATCCTCAGTCCCTGCCCGGCAAGCTCGATGAGGACGGCACCAGCCTGGATGAAGTGGCCGCTGACCTGTCGTCGGGCGCCACGATCACCCGGCTCGATCGTGGCCAGGGCGAGTTTTACCGCCTGGAGAGCGGGCGCTTCAGCGTCAACGTGAACCCGAGCCAGGCACGGGACAGCGGACTGGCCACTGCCACCGTCACCTCCGTCAAGCTGGTTCGCAAGGTGAGCCGCCGGCAACGGCTGCTCGCCTGCTCGGTGACATTCCATCCTGCCTTCGACGAGGCCGGCTGCGACATCGCCGCCGTCGAGCGGCTCGCCCGCGAGCGGCTGGCCGCGCAGAGCAAGCGTCGGCGGGAGGCCAGCCGGGTGGCGGGGGATTGGCTCGCCGGCGCCCCCGCAGCTGACGGCGGAGTCAGCTACTCCAGCCTGCACGCCCAGGCCCGCCAGCGTTATGCCACCCTGCGGAACCTGTTTGACTTGCTCGAGCAGCACAGCATGGTGGCCGGTGGCGCCCGCGCCACCGGTACGGTGGCGCAGGAACCTGCTCCCGGTGCCCCCTCCCTGCGGGTGCTGATCCCGCCGGACGGGGTCACCGGCCGGTTCCCGGACAACTGCACCGTGCAGGTCCAGCTGGCCGGAGAGGGTAGAACGCCTCGCTACCGGCTCGAACTCCGCTACGTCCAGGCCGAGGACATCGTGACCGAGCCGCCGCGAGCGGAAATACCGCCCGGTACCGAGGTCGTGGTGCAATACAAGCCGCGCTTCGCCCTGGAGCGGCATCAGCGCGCCCTGCGTGACTTCCTCGACGCCGAGGTGGAAGGCGATTGGATCTCGCTCGCCCGCCTGCTCATCCGGCCTGACGCGCTTCCGGCGCTGCCCGGCCGGGCGGCACCGGACACCTGGTACAACTCGGACCTGAACGCCGAGCAGCGGGCCGCCGTGACCGGCGCGGTCACGACGCCGCATGCCTACCTCATCCAGGGCCCTCCCGGCACCGGGAAGACCACGGTCATCTGCGAGATCATCCAGCAGCTCGCGAGCCGGGGAGAGCGAGTCCTGCTGCTCGCGCCGATGCACGTAGCGGTCGATGAGGTGCTGCGCCGGGTCGGCGACGCGCACGGCATCACGGCGCTGCGGCTGGCCTGGGATGACCAGAAGGTGGCACCGGAACTGCGTCGTTTTACCCCGGACAACGTGGCGGGTGAGTTCGGCCGGATGATCCGGCGGCCCGATCGCTCCCGGGCGGATACCTGGCAAGCCCAGATCGCGGCCCTGGAAGCCGACCAGCTAGCGCTCGGCGAGTTCGTGACCGCCAGGCACCAGGCGCAGGCCGCGACGCAGGCCCTGCGTAGCGCCCAGGATCGTCGTGACCTGGCGGAGACCGCCGGTCAGCGCGCGGAGCAGTCGGCGCTCCAGGCCGATGCCGAGGCGGCGCGGCTGGAAGCCGCGGTGACGGTGGCGCAGCGAGCCGCAATGGCCGCGCAGGCCACCGCGGAGGGCGCGGCTGCCCAGCTGGCGTCGGCGGAGCGACGTCACGCGGCGGCGCGGCAGACGGCGGAGGAAGCGGCGGCCGCCGCGGTGACGGCGGCGCACCGCGCGCGGTCCAGCGCTGCGGACTGGCAGGCGGCCGGGCGGCAGGCGGAGCATGACATCGCGTACGAGCCCAAGGCGAGGCAGGCGCGGTGGCTAGGGCAGCAGGCCGCTCGGGCCGCGGAGGCTGAGGCCGCCAGGGCGGTACCGGTGGCCAGGGCCAGAGCCAGTGCCGCGGCGGCCGACCTGGAGGCGGCGACACGGCGGGCCGCCCAGGCCCAGCAGGAGCTGGACGCCGGGCAAAGCCGCCGGACCTGGTGGTCCGCCGCGGCCGCGGCGGTCGGGCGCGGCGAGCTCGCCGAAGCCCGTTACACCTGGAACCTGGCCGCCGGTGACCAGCTTGGCGCCGAAGGCCGGTTCGCGCTGAGCCAGCGGGAGGCCGAAGATGCCGCCGCCGCGTACGCCCGCGCGATGGAACACACGAGGGAAGTCCGGCGCCAGACCGATGAGGAACTGCGCCGGGCCGTCCAGGCGGCGTTGGACGCGCACGCCGCCGAACCCCAGCGGGCGGCCATGCGGTCCGCGGCGCAAGCCGCGGCGCGCCAGGCTGACCAGGCCCGCTCGCACGCGGATTCCCTCACCGGGCCCGCGGCCGAGGCCGGGGCGGCGCGGCAAGCAGCCCAGCAAGATCACGCCGCGGCGGCGTCGGGTGCCGTGGCGGCCACCCGGCACGCGCAGGACCTGGCCAGGGCGCTGACTGTCGCACGGTCCGCGGCCGGCGGGGCCCGGGCCGCCGCGGCCAGTACCGCGGCGGTGTACTCTGCCGCCCGCGACGCCGCGGCCGCGGCAGGCGGCACCGCCGACCAGCTCCAGCACACGGCCGCGCAGGCGGGCCAGCACGCCGCCCGGATACTCGGCGTCGAATCCTCGGCGCTCCCGTCGGACGAGAACGAACTTAGCCGCCACGCGCAGGTGCTGGCCGCCGAAGCGGACCGGCTACTGCGCTACACCCGGCTGGAGGAGCGCTGGTTCGAGCTCATCGGGGCGGCCGCCGCCCAGGGCGCTGATCTGCGCAAGCTCGGCGACATGCTCATCGGCACCGCCAACCTGGTGTGCTGCACCACGACCGGCTTCGGCACCAAGATCGTGCAGGAAGCGGATTTCGACACGCTCATCGTGGACGAGGCCAGCCGTGTGGTGGACAGTGAATTCCTGATCGGGGCGGTCCGGGCGCGTCGCTGGATCCTGGTCGGAGATGAGCATCAGCTTCCGCCCTACGTCGACCAGGGGGACGAGCATCACCTGCACGCGATGGCGGCGTTGCACATGACCGAGGCCGAGCCGGCCGGCGAAGCCGCGCCCGTTGACCTTCCTGAGGCGGTCAAGCACCTGGGCGAGCTGTGGGTCGAGGACGAGGAGCTGCATCAGTTCCGGTCAGAGTCCGTGCTGGCCACGGCCCAGCAACTACGCGACTCAGGCGCCTGGGCGAACACGTACGCGTCGAAGTTCGCCCAGGCCTACCAGGGCATGCGCAGCGAGGACGCGAATCCTGAACGGGAAATGCTGCGTGCTATGCGCGACCATATGGTTAAAAGCCTCTTCGAGCGGTGCCTGCCCGAAAGCTCTCAGCGGCTGCGGCAGCGGCTGGTCGAGCAGCGGCGGATGATCGCGCCGCTCGCCGGGATCGTGAGCCAGCCGGTCTACCAGGGCGATTACCGCAGCCCGCCGGAGGACGAACTGGCCCGGTTCAAGGTGACCCCGCTGACCGGGCAGACCTGGCATGAGCCGCTGGTCTTCTTCGACACGTCCCTTCAGCCCGAGCCATTCGATAGCCGCGAAGGTACCGGGTTCGTCAACCTGCTCGAAGCCAGGTGGGCGGCGGATATCTGCCGGCAATGGGAATTCGACCTACGGAAGCAGCACGCAGATAAGCTCACCGTCAGCATCCTCACCTTCTACCGGGCCCAGGCCAGGATCATCCGCCAGCTGCTCGGTTACCCCAGTTTCCCGGGTTTCCGGGTTCTGCAGTTCGAAGTGATCGACGCGATCGACCGCATCCAGGGCCAGGAGAGCGACCTGGTCATCTTGAGCTTCTGCCGCACCCATCGCGCCGCCCGCCGGGCGAAGCTGAACGCCAACTTCGGGCTCTGGCTGCAGGACCTGCGGCGGCTGAACGTCGCCTGCACCCGGGCCCGGCGCGGGCTCGCGCTGGTCGGGCACGCGCCGACGCTGCGCGCGCTGAACGGACCCGGGCAAGCCCAGGAGTTCTACCGGCATCTGTTCACGATGTTCGACGATTACTGGCCAGATACGCTGATGACCAGGGAGTTCATTCCGGTCCGCCCGTCTGCGCCTGACCGGCCAGATGAGCAGCCGTGACCACTCCCGCAATCCGCCTCCAGCGCGTCGATGCGCCCGGGCTCGGACCGGGGGTACTGCTTCGCGTCCGTCATACCCTGCTGCCGCTGTACTGGCTGCGCGGCGTGCCGGTGCTGCGGGAAATCAGTCATGACCTGACCGTCTTCGAGCGCTTCGTCTTGGAGATGGCGCTGGAACTCGGCGCCGTGTCCGGCCGGGACATCACGGAGGTGCTGGACCTTCAGCCGGAGTTCCTGGTCAGGGGCGCCTGGCGGCTCGCCGTCGCCGGTGCGCTCCGTAAGGAGGGGGAGCTGTACCAGGTCGTGCCGGAGGTGGCCACAACCTTGCTGACCACTAAGACGCTGCCGCAGCGCGTTCAGTCCACCGCCGACTTCGTCCTGCTACCGCGGACCGGAGACCTGCTGGGCGTGGCATCCGGCCGGGGCGGCTGGCTGGCTGAGGCGGACCGTCAGCGACGCAAGCTGCGGCCGCACGGCGCGGCGCCGGCGCCGGCCAGCCTGTGGTCTCGCGGGCGCGCGGAGTACCTCGCCGAACGGGTTCAAGCGGGGGACATCGCGGGTTCCGATCAGGAGATCGCCGAAGTTGTCGTGCCCCTCGAAGACGACCCGCCTCTGCTGCCGTCATTGCACCAGCCGCGGAGCGCGAACAAGCAGGGTGCGCCGGAAGATGACGATGACAGCCGGCCCAGGGGCTGTCCCGCTTACCATTGCTCGGCGCAGGTCACCCAGGGGCCGAACGGCCTGCTGGTGGAGGCGGAGCTGACCGCGGCGCCGGCGCCTGGGCGGCTTGCCCGCCACGACATGGGCGAAGACGCGGACCACGACGGCGAAAGCCGCGACAGCGAAAGCCGCGCCGGCGAAGGCGACTCTGACCGGAAGCGCCAGCGGGCGGCTGCCGAGGACAAATTCACCCTCAGGGCCGACCTGACGGGCGCGGCCGGTCTCGTCGCCAGCTGGCAGCGGCTGCTCGACGCGCTGGACAGCGAGCCGCACCTTCGCGCCGCTTGGCGGCAGGTGACGGACACGCCGTGCGACTACGCGCGAGCCGAGCGGACCGGCGTCAGTACCTGGGTGTTCCATATCGACGGGGAAGCCGCCGAAGCCATCGCGGCCAGCGCGCAGTCGCTGATCGAGCCGGCCGGGCTGGAGATCGAGTTCGAGGAGACCACCATGGAGGCCCACATCGAGCTTCACGCCGCTGACGACGCGGCGCAAGGCCTGTTCGAGCGAGACCTGCTGGTCGCGTCGCTACTCGCCGCGCCCGATCCGGGAGCCACGCTGGCCGCAGCGGGCAGTGATGAGAAAGCGCTGCGGGAGCGGATCTGGCAGCTCGGCCACTACCGGCTGGCTTATGCGCTGCGCGAGGCTGAGGACTTCAAGTATGAGTAGCACAGCCGGACGACTGAATCTCGGTGACCTGACCGCAGGTGAGGGATTCTTCTTGCTTCGCCACCCGCGTGTCAGGCGTACTGCTTTCCTACCGCAGGACGTGACCGGGGCAGGCTACCGGCACGTGTTCACTTACCTGAAGTCGGAGCAGACCATCAAGGAAGCGGCCATCGAGGTCATCAACTCGGCCAGGCGAAAGGTGTTCCTGGCCAGCTTCCTGCTCGGTGACACGGAGCTGCTCGATGCTTTGTACCAAGCCGCGGGCCGGCTCGGTGGCGGCGTTTACGTGGTCAGCGCGCTGGACGATGACAGCCTGCGGCGGGGGCTAGCCGAGACCGAAGCGGACGAAGATCCGGACGCCGCTTACCTGAAGGCGCACAACAAGCGCTTCGAAGACATGACCCAGCGCGGCATCGCTGTCCGCGGGCACGACAACTTCCACGCCAAGTTCGTGGTGGCCGACGATCGTGTCGCGCTGGTGTCCAGCGCCAACCTGGAGACGCGGGCCTTTGACACCACCGGCGAGAACGGCGCCTTCGTCACCGACCCGGCCGAGACGCAGCGGCTCGGCCGGTTCTTCGCCCGGCTGTGGGCGTCGTGCGTCTTCGAGATGCCGCCGGGTCAGGCCCACTCGGTGCTGCCGCGGCAGCCCACGGAACCGCCGTGCCTCGTGCCCGTGCCGCCCGTCGCGTCGGGCAATAGCCTGATCTGGACCTACCCCGGAGAGCACCTCATTCTCCAGACACTGCACGACATCATCAGGCGAGCCGAACACAAGCTGTTCCTCGCGAGCTTCGGGCTGACCGGGCTCACCGAGAACCCCGGGTTGCTGATTGAGCCGCTGCGGCAGGCGATAGAAGCACACCGGCCCGAGGTGTCGATACTCGTCCGCGCCCGCAATAACGTACCGGGCCATCGCCGGGACGCGGCCGAGCTCGCGAAGCTGGACGGCGTCACGATCTACGGGGATTCACTCAACCACGCCAAGGGAGCAATCGCCGATGACACCTACGGAGCGCTGTTCTCGGCGAACTTCGACGCCAAGCATGGTCTCGACTCCGGCGTAGAGGTCGGCCTGCGGCTAGATCGCAGCTCAGCGCTTTCCGAGGCGATCCGCTACTTCCGGCACGCGATGACATGCAGCGACCTGGTGTTCGAGGTCAATCCATCCCAGCGTGAGCTCAACCAGCGCCTGGGCGCCCACTGGCGCAAGCCATGGCCGCTGGAATCGGAGTTGCGGCTGCGCGCCGAGGACACCTGCTGGCAGGATTTCACGGCAGCGGCCGAGCCGCCCGTGCTCTACATTCAGGGTGCGGACGGCACGACTGACCTGCTGGCCGGGAACTGGAGCTTCCGGCTCGGCGCGCCCGACGCGGCGGGGATCCGTGATCTTTCGCGGCATGAGCGGCAGGACCGCCCGGCCGCGCAGCTGCTCCAGCACTGGCTGACGCGCCGGTGGCCGCCCAGGCCGGCGCCCGGGGAGCCCGTGGCCCGCGGGTTCTGTCCCGCCGTGTTGGACCGGGTGCTGACGCCACCCAGCAGCCTCGGCGCGCACGGCTTATCCCGCACGCAAGGCGGCCTTCAGTATCTTGCCCGACGGCCCCTTGGGCAACTCGTCCATGAACCGGATCTCGCGCGGGTATTTATAGGCCGCGACCCGCTCGCGGCAATACGCGATGATCTCCTCGGCGCTCACCTGCTGCCCCGCGCGCAGTGCCACGACGGCTACCACCTCCTCACCGAGCCGCTCGTCGGGCTTGCCGATCACGGCCGCCTCGGCAATGCCGGGATGGGCGTACAGGACCTCCTCGATCTCCCGCGGGTAGACGTTGTAGCCGCCGCGGATGACCAGGTCCTTGGCCCGGTCGACGATGAAGTAGAAGCCGTCCTTGTCCTGGTAGCCGAGGTCCCCGGTGTGCAGCCAGCCGCCGCGGAGCGCCTCGGCGGTGGCTTCGGGCCGTCCGAGGTAGCCCTTCATCACGTTGTGGCCGCGGATCAAGATCTCGCCGACATGCTCAGGGCCGGGCGGCAGCGGCTGGTCGGCGCCGTCGCTCACCCGCATCGTCACGCCCCATAGCGGCTTGCCGATGGACAGCACCCGCCGGTCACCGGGGTGGTTGAACGAGCACGAGCTCGCGGTCTCGGACAGGCCGTAGCCCTCGAGGACCTCGATGCCGTACTTGTTCTCGAAGGTGCGCATGATGTCCTCGGGCAGCGACGCGCCGCCGGATACGGCGACCCGCAGCGCGGACAGGTCGCGGTCGGC
>Ga0302326_10025783_pt1 | contig 11906 bp, 10 predicted proteins | sample Palsa_T0_3_FD_202264 | JGI IMG/M metagenome (GOLD analysis project Ga0302326, IMG submission 202264) | Peat permafrost microbial communities from Stordalen Mire near Abisko, Sweden - Palsa_T0_3 | ecosystem: Environmental > Terrestrial > Soil > Palsa > Peat permafrost | place: Sweden: Abisko... | reverse complement strand
CGTGTAGCCCAGGCTGTTCTCGAGCCTCGAGCCGAAGCCGGTCAGGTAGTACTCCGGCGCAACCCGCACCCCAAGACCCGGAGACACGTTGTATTCCACGATGACGGCGGCGCTGGCGGCAAAGGTATAACCGTCCGGATACATGCCCACCGCAACGCCGCCGAATCCGTTTGTGTCGCCGGAGAAGTTGCCGTACGCAAAGCCGCCCATCGCTCGCCCTGAGACGGAAAACCTGGGCTGGGTGTAAAAGCGGTACGTAGGTCCGATCAGGCCGGCGTACTGGCTGATGGCCGGCTTGGTAATTTCGCTGTTGGTGGCCGCATTGAGCCCCACAAAGGGAGTGCCGTAGTAGCCGCGGCCATCCACGGTCGCGCCCAGCCGCTCATTGAAGTAGCGTGTAAAGCCGCCATTCCAGTCATACTCGTTCACCCGCTGCAAGCTGACGCCGGGTGTAAAGCGCAGGTAGCCCGCGCCCACATACCCCTCGTAGAGATGATCGTAGACTTCGTGGATGGCCGCGACGCGGCGCTGCGCCCGGCGAGCCTTGATGCGCGCCTGGACACTGAGTTGTCCCTGGTTATCGGCGGCCGGTGGCTGCGCCTGATCCTGAGCCGGAGCCGCGGGGGTTGGGGCTGCGGGGCTGCTGCTCGAACTGGAGCTTTGCGCGTGAACAAAGTGCAGGGCTGGCAAAGCGAGCGCCAGCAAAAGGGCAAGACGGCGAAAAGAAGACATCGGCTTCGGGTTTCCTCCACGGGAGTACGGAAGCACACCACCGCTGTGAGGCGGCGCTCCCCCCATTAGGTATTAAACCATCTTAGGCTGGACCTTGTGGGCGAACCGGCACTTGCTTGGACGCGCGAAGCGCCGATTCGCCGATGATTCCGCTAAACAATCCCCTTCAGATCGGCCAGCAACTGCGCCTGGTTGAACCCGCCGGGCGAGCCCTTCGCGCTCAGCCAATCCTGCCCCAGCAGCGTGTGGGCCTCGTCGCAGTACTTCTTCCAGAAGGCCAGGGTCATGGTCTTCAACTCGCCCCAGGTGATGCAGGTAAAACCCTTCTCGTCGTACTTGGGCACAAACACGCAGTGGCCGCCCCAACTGCCCGGCTTGGCCTTGGCGCCGCCTTTCGGCACCACGTCCCACACGTCCTGGGTTTGCGCCGTCAGCGGCAGCGAAAGCCCGATATAAACCCCGCCGTACAGCGCGATGGATTGGCGAATCTCCACCAGGCTGGCCGGCTTGGGGTCGGCAAACGCCACAAGCGTGTTGCCCGCAAAGCCGCCCTTTTGCCAGTCGTTCAGCACATCCAGCTCAATGCCGCCCGAGTCGGTGCTGGGATTGCCGGGGACATAGCCGTCCCACTGCTCGTAGTAGCTCTCGACGGTCGGGTCGGGGATGGTAACCATGCTGCCCGCGTTGGCGCTCCACACTTGCACGGCATGGGCCGCTCCGGCAATGGTGCAGTCGCCCAGCGTGTCGTTCAGCATCATGCCCCAGCTCGTAATGCCCTTGGTCCAGTCGACCGCCGGTGGCGGGGGCGACAGCGCCGGAGTCAGGTAATCGGCAAACGCCAGCGTTCGCGTGTCGGTCTTGATGGCCTTGCGGCCCAGTTTCATCATCGATTGATCTGCCATGGGCGAGCTCCTTGCTTTTCGGTTGAGGGCCGCCTCAATTGGCGGCCGCAGGTTGCGGCATGGGCCAAACTGTGTCAAATCCAGCCGGCTTTGTCCAGCAAATCTTTGCTACGTCTCTTTATAACGAAGTCCGGCCTCTTAATCCGCAACGGAAAGCTGGAAAATGCTCTACGATGAAGACCAACGGAGGTCTCCGGAAATATGGGGCGTTTTTTGCTGGGATTGATCCTTGGAGTGATTCTTGTTCCCGTCGCTGTCTTGGCCTGGTTCCAATTCGGCCAGGTGCCGGTGGCAGTGGCCGACCCTCCGCTTCCACTCGAGTCGCGGCTCACCAAGGTTCCGCTGAGTGCGCGCATAGACCGCGAAATGGTCAAGACTCCGCCCATCCAGCCCGATGAGGGAAACCTGGTGGCCGGCGCCCAGGTCTACCGGGACCAGTGCGTCGCCTGCCATGGCCTTCGCGGCAAGCCCTCCATCTTTGCCCCGCACATGTTTCCCGACGCGCCCCCGTTGTGGGAGATGCACCACCACGGTTCGGAAACCATGATGGGCGTCACCGACGACCCTCCGGGCGAGACCTATTGGAAGGTCTCCAATGGCATTCGCCTCACGGGCATGCCCAGCTTCAAAGAGGTGCTCAGCGACACCCAGATGTGGCAAGTGAGCCTGTTGCTGGCCAACGCCGACAAGCCCCTGCCCCCGGCCGCAATCGAGATTCTCCGCGGCCAGGTGTCCGAGGTTCTGAAGCCCGCCTCGACAACCGCGCCGCCGAAAAAGGGGAATTGAATCATGAGCCTGCTCGACTCGCTGCGCAAGGGATTCGGCTTCCTCCTGATGAGCTTTGGCGTCTCCAGCCCGGCAAAAAAGGCGAAGCCCGTGCCCAAACCTGTTCCTAAGCCCTAGGCCGGCAGGGAGCGCGGCAGCGGCGCGTTGCCAAACCAGCAAAAAATGCGACCCGCTGGAGCACTCGTCGCTCGAATAAGCAGGTGCTTTGTTCGTTGACAAGCGAGGCTATTCCCCTTATGGCAAAAGAAAACAGAAAAAGCTTCTTCCAAACATTCTGGGACTTCTTTGTCCTGTTCAGCGGAGTTTCGACAGCCTCCAACCTTTCGCGCACGCAACCCAGGCCGGTGAAGGCCCGTGGCTTGTTCCTGTTTCGCAAGCCGGCAAACGAGCCCCCAAGCCGCCCGCCCGCTTCCCGCTGACTCGTCCGGCAACCATCGACTTGGTAGAATCGAACCATGCCCATTACTCGCCAGGAGGCGCTCGACCACTTTCACTCTCCCGACCTCATCGGCCTGGGTATGGAGGCAGATGCTGTCCGCCGCCGCCTGCACCCCGAAGGCGTGGTCACCTACATCATCGATCGCAACATCAACTACACCAACTTCTGCACCGAGTACTGCACCTTCTGCGCCTTTTACCGCCCCCTCAAAGGCGCGCGTTCCGACGAGGGCTACATTCTCGATTTCGAAAAAATCTACGAGAAGATCGCGGAGACCCTGGAGATGGGCGGCACCGGCGTGCTCATGCAGGGCGGCATCCATCCCGATCTCAAAATCGATTGGTTTGAGCGCCTCTTCAGCAGCATCAAACAGCGCTTCCCGCAAGTCTGGCTGCACTGCCTCACCGCCTCCGAGGTGCTGGCCATCGCCAAATATTCCGATCTCAGCCTGCGCGACACCATCGTCCGTCTGCGCGACGCGGGCCTCGATTCCATCCCCGGCGGCGGCGCGGAGATCCTCGACGACGACGTGCGCAAGCGCATCGCCCGCCTCAAGTGCAACTCTGAGGACTGGGTCAGCGTCCACCGCACCGCGCACCAGTTGGGAATGCGCACCACGGCCACCATGATGTTCGGCGTGGGCGAAACCTTTGAGCAGCGAGTCAATCATTTCGAGGTCATTCGCCGCCTCCAGGAAGAGACCGGCGGATTTACCGCCTTCATCCCCTGGAGCTTCCAGCCCGGCAACACCGCCCTCGGCGGCAACGGATGGGAAGAAGCAACCTCGGTCGAGTATTTGAAGGTCCTGGCTATCTCCCGCCTCTATCTCGAAACAATAGAAAACGTCCAAGCCAGTTGGGTAACTCAAGGCCTGAAAGTCCTCGAGTTGGGCCTTCATTTCGGCGGCAACGACGTAGGCTCGGTGATGCTGGAAGAGAACGTAGTAAGAGCCGCCGGAACCAGTAACTGCACCACCGAAGAAGAGCTTCGCCGCATCATCCGCGACGCCGGCTTCAAGCCCGTCCAGCGCGACACCCTCTACCGCACGATGTTCTTGAATTAGCCCAACAGCACCCAGGCAAAGTCGAGAACGCCCAATCTTATCCCGAATTGCGGCACGCGGGTAGCATGATTTCTGTCATCGTGCTACTCTAATTCTTCCCCTTGGAGAGCCTAGTTGTTGCCGCAGGAGTGTGCATGGGGATCTTAAGCAGAATCGGCATTGCCCTCGATTCAGACCTTCTCAAGCGGTTTGACCGCTCCATCCAGCGGCGCGGATACACCAACCGCTCCGAGGCCTTTCGCGACCTGATCCGCGACCGGCTGGTGAACGAGCGGACCGCGGCTCCGGACGCGACCGTCGTGGGCACGGTCACCCTCATCTTCGACCACCACGCCCACGGCATCACCGAAAAACTCACCGAGGTGCAGCACGCCCACCACGAGTTGGTAGTTTCCACCAGCCACGCGCACCTTGACCACGAGTCCTGCCTTGAGGTGCTGATCGTCCACGGCAAATCGGCCCAGGTGGCCCAGTTTGCCGATCGCCTCATCGGGCTCAAAGGCGTGCAGCACGGCCGCCTGGTAATGACCGTTCCCGAGCACGCAATCGAGCACAGCCACGACGGCGGCCGGGCCCGCAAACATACGCACACCCACAAGCATTAATGTGCAGAGATGCCAGCAAGAAAAGAAGTACCATGTCCACGAGTAGCACGAAATCAATAATCGTAATAACGGCCATCTCCGCTCTCCTCTGCGCTCTCGCCGCCGCGGCGCAATCCGGCGCCGCCCGCGCCTCCGGCACAGTTCTCGATCCAGCAGGAAGGCAGCTTGCGGAAGCGCGCGTCGAGTTCGATTCCGCATACGGCGCGCCACAAATCGCCACAACCGGTGCCGATGGCGCATTTTCCATCGCGCTGCCCGCATGGGGCGCGTACACGGCGCGCGTGAAGGCTACCGGCTTTGCCCCAATCACGCGCAAACTGGATTTGACCGCTCCAACCGCGGGCTTGGCGGTAAATCTGACCTTGCGCCTCGAGCGGGTTGCCGGAGCTTCCGAAGAGGTAATCGTCAACGGCGACGCAAGCGAGATTACCTTCGACGCTCCCGATCCTTCACAGAAAGTTTTCGTGCGTGAGCAACTGCTCGATGGCAACCCCGGACGGCCCGGCGCGCCCATCTCCATTCCTGGCCTGCCCATCGAAACCGCGTCCGGCGGCATCAAGGCGCCGCAGTACTTTGCGCCAGGGGTGATGGCCGACCACGGCGAGCCCATCGCGCAATACATCGCTGTCGGCGGCTACCTCGTGACCAACAACCTCTCCGCCAACGCGCACGGCAACGGCTACTCCGACCCCAACATCTACGTCTCCGGCGCGCTGGCCGGCGTCACCACCGACGGCGGCGCATACAACGTGCTCGAAGGCAATCACGCCCTCAACCTTGCGGCCACCTACATGCCGCGGCTGCGGATGACGAACTTTTCAACCCTCACCGGCGATGAGCGCGACATGGATATGACTGCCGGATTTGCGCCCCGCAATCCGGCGAAGCAGGAATGGGTGGCTCTGGAGGCCAACAACGGCAACGGCCTGCTGAAGGATCTGGAGCACAGGCAGATGTACAAGCTGAACGCTCAGCGCGTCTTCGACGTTGGCCGGCACGAGGTTACGCTCTTCGCCATCGCATATTATGGCGTCTCGCATGAGGGAAACCTGGTTCCGATCGGAGACGGCCAGGATTTGAATGACACGCTCGATCCGCGGCAGAAGGACCAGACCCACACCGCGCTCGCCGCCGCCGACGACCACTGGAAGCTCGGAAGCAAAGACGAATTGGCCTTCTCTGGATTCGCTCGCACCTACAGCCTGGCTCTGTTCTCAAACTTCGGCGAAGGCCTCATCCGGCAGAGCGAGTTCCGCACCGTGGAAGGCGCGCAACTGCGCGAATCCCACACATTTACGGCCTTTCTGAAAACCATGGGGCTGCAAGGCATGGCCGGACTCGACTACCACGAAGACGACATTCACCGCGACGATCTGGACCACTATCTCTCGGCCAACGCGCAGGTCTACGGTCCCTTCCTCAAAGTATTGTCCAGCGACATCGCCATTCGCGACGTGACGCCCTACGCGGCCCTGCATGGCGGCGTGGGCAATCATCTGCGCTTTTACGCCGGCATGCGTCCCGACACCATCGAGTTGAAAAACGACAACAAGATGGTTTCCTCCGACTCATCCGATCAATGGAGCACGTTTCTGGCTCCCAAGGCCACTGTGGCCTGGACGCCGGGAACCGGCTCTGCCCACTGGCTGCCTATAGCTTCGTTCAGTTTGGGGCAGGCGTTTTTTACCCAGGATCCGCGCATCTCCGTGCAAGGCTCACTCACAGGCCCCGCCGGAACAGCGGCTCTGCCTTCGCCCTTCGAGCGCTCCCACTCCCTGCAGTTGGTTCTCGAAAAGGAGTTCTCCGCCACAGAAGTGCGCGTCACGATGGCCCGCACCACCACCACGGAAACCACCGGCAAGATCGACCCCGACAACGGCACGCCCTTTGACCTGGGACCTGGCAAGCTAAAGTTCCTCACCGCCATCGTGCACCACCAATTCAGCAGCTACGGAACCGCGCAGGCGGTCTTCTCCAAAGCCGACGCGCGGGTGTTGAACGAGTTTGCTTCCGAACCCGGATGGATCGCAAACTCAGGATGGAACCCTACGGTGGAGGCGCCGCGCACCATCTTCGACGGCCTGGTCACGCTGGACATGCTGCCTCTGGGATTGCATATGCGCGGCGAGTACGAGTACGTGGGCCACAAGATACTCGACGCAGCCAACAGCCAGAACGGCTATAAGCAACTCGAAGCCATTCCCGTGGGAGAAACCCGGTTGGCGTTCGTGCGCGCCTTCCTCAACGGCCGTCTGGAAGCGGGTGCGAACGGATTGCTGGCCCGCGGCTACACCGGACAGACCACCGAGACCATTGCACCTCTGGCCTCGGGCGCGCCGTGGCGGGCGGGAGATGGAATTCCGTACTGCCCTGCGGGGTCTGGCCCGACCGGCGCGCAGAACGACTTCGACTGCGGGACGAATGAGTGGCCCGTCGGCATCCGCATGGTATCTTTCGTCGGCGGCTCCATCTCCTGGCGCTTCAGCCCGGAAAAATGACGCAACCGCCTGAATTCAGCGTGCCCTGGTTCTGATCCGCCACCAAATCAGTTTGAAGTTTTCCTCCCCTGCGGCATAACAAAGGCGCAATGAGCTGTGATAGAAATCACTGGATTTCCACGCCCGGCCGCCGTCCATCGTGATACATTTTCAGAATACGTGCTACAGCCCGAATCGAGATCGATACACAGCGGTTGCACGCAACTTGCAAGGAAACCCATGCCAGCCCTCCTGCGCTCTCTGCTCAACGACGAACCGGGTAGCACCAAGGCTAAAGTCATCGGCTTGTACGCCCTGTTGTTCGCGTTCAATCTGGCGGCGTGGTGCTGGGCATTCGCGGCTTTTCACCGCTTTCCGGTGCTTTTGGGCACGGCATTCCTCGCTTACAGTTTCGGTCTTCGCCACGCCGTCGATGCGGATCATATTGCGGCCATCGATAACGTCACCCGGAAGCTGATGCAGCAGGGTAAGCGGCCGGTGGCCGTCGGCTTGATGTTCTCGCTGGGCCATTCCACCATCGTCGTCGTGGGCTCCATCGCCATCGCCGCCACCGCGCTCGCCTTGCAGCATCGCATCGATGGGGTCAGGGCAGTCGGAGGCGTAATCGGCACGCTGGTCTCCACCCTCTTCCTCTTTGCAATTGCCGTTGTCAATATAGTTGTTCTCCACTCGGTTTATCGGAGCTTCGTGCGCGTGCGTCGCGGCGAGCCTTATGTTGAAGAAGACTTCGACCTGCTGCTCGGCAATCGCGGCTTTCTTTCCCGCCTCTTTCGCCCCATGTTCAACCTGATTCAGTGCAGTTGGCACATGTATCCGCTGGGCTTCCTGTTTGGCCTCGGATTCGATACCGCAACCGAGATCGGCCTGCTGGGCATCTCCGCCGCCGAAGCTTCAAAGGGACTTTCAATCTCATCTATCCTGGTGTTCCCGGTGCTTTTCGCCGCAGGCATGTCACTCATCGATTCCACTGACAATGTGCTGATGCTGGGCGCCTACGGCTGGGCATTCGTCAAGCCCATTCGCAAGCTCTACTACAACATCACCATCACTTCGGTCTCCGTCGTCGTCGCGCTTGCGGTAGGCGGCATCGAGGCGCTGGGCCTGCTCGCGGGCGAGTTCCACCTGACGGGCAGAATATGGGGCTGGGTCGGCAAGCTCAACGACAACTTCGGCATGCTCGGATACTGCATCGTTGCGCTTTTTGCCGTGAGCTGGATCTTATCGATTGCCATCTATAAGTGGCGCAGGTTCGACGATCTGGAATTCGGCGCGAGCGACGCGAGTTAGAATTCCAATCCATCCGAAATTAAGCCTTTCTATTTTGCACCCACACCCCGGCGCTTTGTGGCCGCGCGCTGAACCAATGCCGGCAAGGTTCCGCGTGGGAAAGCCGTGGACTGGCGCACCACCAGCCGTGTAGGAATCTGCCACTCTGTCCTGGCAGCTTGGGGATGGTCCCGCTCAATGCCGGCGCGCAGCGCATCCACCGCCGCGGCGGCCAGGTCCTTGCACGACATCTGCACGGTGGTCAGCGGTGGAAGCATGAACTGTGCCAGGTGAATGTCGTCGAAGCCTACAACCGAGATATCATTCGGCACGGTGTGGGTGGTCCTGTAGAGCGCATGAAGAACGCCAATTGCGGTCATGTCGTTGGAGCAGAGTACGGCCGTAGGCAGCTCCGCAAGCGCGATCAGCCGCTCCATCGCCGTCATGCCGCCTTCCATTGTGTGGGTGCCCTCAACCATATGACCGGCGGGTACGTTGAGTCCCAGTTCGGACATCGATCTCAAGAACGCGTCGCGCCGGGCCACGGCGGAGCGAAGGCGTAGAGGGCCACTGATGAAAGCGATGGCGCGATGGCCAAGCGCCGCCAGGTGCTGCACGGCCTGGCGAATTCCCTCTCCGTAGTTCACCTTGAGCACGCGGATGTTGGGCAGCGGCGGTCCGGCATCCACAAACACCAGCGGAAACTCACGCTCCACCAGCTTTTGCACCAAGTCCTCTTCAATGCCGAAAGTCATCACCGCAACGCCGTCCACGTTGCGCTGCAACATGCGGCGGATGAGCGACTCCGTGCGCGCCGGCTCGTAGTTGGTGGAACCGATGAGCACTTCGTAGCCCTGCGCCACGGCAAGATTTTCAAACTCCTGCACCAGCTCCGGGAAAAACGGGTTGGTAATCTCAGAGACGATAAGGCCGAGCATGCGGCTGCGCCCGGAGACCAGCGCGCGCGCCTGCGTATTGGGCAGGTAGCCGACTTCTTCAATCGCCTTCCACACCCGCCGGGCAAGTTCGGGGTCCACGGTGGGAATGCGATTCACCGCGCGCGAAACGGTGGCGATGGAGACGCCGGCGCGGCTGGCCACGTCGCGAATGCTGACCGATGCGGGCCGCCGGTTGAGCGATTTGTTTCTGGTGGTGCTCACGCAAGGAAAATTGTACGCTTTCCCGCTGTTTCTCATCGGGAAATGTCTGGAAAAATCGAGCGCAAACAGTGTGAAAACGGCGATTTACGGGGCGTTGGCCGGGAGGAAACGCATCCCGGCCGAGGCCTGTACGTCGCAAGCTCAGCCGATTTTGGAAAGCGTTTCCCGGAAAGCCGGGCCGTGTCCCGCTTATGAAGTTTGCAGCACAAAATGAGCTGTCATCCTGAGCCGAGGTCGTCACGGCGATCGGAGTCGAAAACCTGCACTGAGCGCAGCCGAAGTGGACCTGCCGGTTCGGGATATCGGTTCTTGCAACGAACTTCAGAGGCACCAACTGGGAGGATCGGTCTTGATCCTGCTTTCTATTGCGCCGGCAGAATCTTGTTGGTGCGCAGCCAGACTTCCACGCTCTGCGGCCAGGTGGTAATGGGAAGTTCAGTGCGGCGCAGGCCGTAGCCGTGGCCGCCCTTGGCGTAAACATGCAGCTCGGCGGGCACCTTGGCGTTCTTCAATTCCTGAAAGTAGACCACCGCATTCTCCACGTGTACCGGATCGTCCTCTGCCTGCACGATGAATGTGGGCGGCGTATTCGCGGTGGGCTCAGTGTCTGGGTTGGGCGCGAAGTCCTTGTTTGGGAAGGCCAGATAGGCGGGATAAACCAACACCGCAAAGTCCGGGCGGCAACTCAGCTTGTCGGCCGCGTCGATGGGATCGTACAGCCGCGTATCGTAATGCGTGCTGATGGCGGCAGACAGATGTCCGCCTGCTGAAAAGCCCAGCACGCCAACGCGATTGGGATCGATGCCCCACTCCGCCGCATGCAGCCGCACCAGTCCCATAGCCCGCTGCGCGTCTTGTAACGCGGCCGGGGATTTTGGATACGGGCCGGAGTCTGGCACGCGGTACTTGAGCAGCGCGCAAGTCACGCCGATGGAGTTCAGCCAGTCGCAAACCTCCGTGCCTTCCAGATCAATGGCCAGGATGTGGTAGCCGCCCCCGGGAAACACCACCACGGCCGGCGCCGGACCGCTGGCGCCGTTCTTGGCCGTGTAAAGCGTGAGCGTGGGCACGGAAACATTGCCCACGCGGGCCACATACTTGCCCGCAACAAGGGGGTCTGTGGGCTTGGTGGTGTCAGCTTCCGCGGGCAGATTGGCCTGGGCTCCCGGTGCGGCGCCGGGCCACACCGGTATGGTGAGACGGCTGGGCGCGGGCGGCCAGCCAGTTTGCTGGGCCAGTAGGATGGGGTAAAGCGTCGCCGCGGCTGCCAAAACAAGAAGTACACGTTTGCTCATGCCAAAAATCTCCCGTGGAAAAATGTGCTCACAGAAACTTCGAGAGCGATGATCGCAGGCCGAGGGCCCAATAGGCAAATTGCGGCCTCCTTTGGAGCGGCCCGGAGTGAGGCGCCGTCTGTCCTCAATTGGACATACACGCGGCTCTCCACAGGTAAGACTGAACTTGCCGTCAATGCCTGCCGCGGGCGGAGCCGGATGCGGCCGCAACGTGCGCAAATCCGGGAGCGATGCAAATCCGTGAGTGAAGTATGACTGGAATCTTTCTAATCCTGATTTTGATCCTCGGTTTGATCGCCGCCATACCCACATGGCCGCATAGCAAGAACTGGGGCTATTATCCGTGCGGAGGGGTTGGAATTTTGCTCATGGCTGTGATGGTCATGATGTTCGCCGGCATGATGTGAACTCCGCTCCACGCCCGCAGCCGATCCCACCGGACCTATCCCGCGATTTATGTTCTCCAGGGACGGCAAGTTGTGCTTGATTCTCGCCTTGCACGTGATAGCGGAGCAGGCCGGCATTGGGAAGGGCAACGTTGACGTTGAATGTAATCGCGTACACGCCGCTCACCGCTACCGGGACCGCTCCGCCGCGGGGTTTTCCGCAGCCAAAGCAGTCCAGACAGCAGGGGAGGCCGCCAGCGCAAGAAGCAGATTCTGGGGAATACGCGCTCGCAACATGGGGCCTCCGCACTCCATCTATCGGCCCCCTTGCGTTCCGCAATCGGAGGGAAAATGCTCCAGCACCGCCCCGCCTCAGTACTAAAGTACCGCGCCCCCTTCACTTCTTCACCATTTCACTTCTTCACTAACTCACTGTTTCACTTCTTCACTGCCTCTGTGCGGGCAGCTCTTCGTATTCACGCAACCCTCTGCCAGCCGCAGCCGCTCCACAGGCCGCCCCGCAACCAGGTGTTCCGCCACAATCTCCGCCGCGTCTTCTGGCCTTACTTTGCCGTACCAAATCGCATCGGGATAAACCACCACCGTAGGCCCGTGCTCGCACTGGTCCAGGCACCCTGACTTGTTAATCCGCACTCTGTTCGCGAGTCCGGCCGCCCTCGACAGTTGCTGCAACTGGGTGTGCAGATCGCTCTTTCCATCCGTAGTGCAGCTGGGCCGCGGCGCATCGGCGGGCCGTACGTTGTGGCAGACAAA
>Ga0302326_10025781_pt1 | contig 11907 bp, 4 predicted proteins | sample Palsa_T0_3_FD_202264 | JGI IMG/M metagenome (GOLD analysis project Ga0302326, IMG submission 202264) | Peat permafrost microbial communities from Stordalen Mire near Abisko, Sweden - Palsa_T0_3 | ecosystem: Environmental > Terrestrial > Soil > Palsa > Peat permafrost | place: Sweden: Abisko... | reverse complement strand
AGGTGTGACGATGAAGCTAGAAATCGCGACGGCGGTAGTGTGTCCGAACGCAAAGAAGTGGCTGACGGTGATGGCTGCGGTGGCTGTGTTGTTCTGTGTCGCGCTTGGGGCAGAAGCTCAGTTCCAAGCTTCCGATCCGGGAGTGCGGCAGGGCCCGCCGGGCGCAGGAGGTATGCGTTCCGGTCTGTCATGGTTCTACCAGCAGTTCTTCGCGGCGTCGCAGACTAGGTTCGAAGCAATCGACTCGGTGTCCGGGAACGAGCCTGGCAGCACACGCGGAGCGGGTGGCCTGGGTCCGCGCTTCAACGGTATCAGTTGCTCCGGATGCCACATCCAGCCGGCGATCGGCGGGTCTAGCCCGGCTTTCAATCCTCAGATCGGTTTCGCCACCGTGTTCGGCGGAAATAATCAGGTGCCCAGCTTCATCCTGGCCAATGGCCCGGTCCGCGAGGTGCGGTTCAAGAACTTCACCGACGAAAGGGGCGTGCCCATTTCCGGTTCACCTGACGGCGGCGTGCACGATCTGTTCACAGTGACCGGCATGCGCGATGCTGCCGGGTGCGCGCTTGCGCAGCCGCCATTCGATCAGCAGATCGCGCAGAATAATGTGGTCTTTCGAATCCCCACGCCAGTCTTCGGGTTGGGCTTAGTCGAGGATATTTCCGAATCGCAGCTCACCGCCAACTTGGAATCTGATGCCTGGCGCAAGGAGGCCCTCGGAATTCGCGGCACGTTCAACCGCAGCGGGAACGACGGCACCATCACGCGCTTCGGCTGGAAGGCGCAAAACAAGTCGGGGTTGCTGTTCGCGGGCGAAGCGTACAACGTGGAGATCGGCGTCACCAACGACCTGATGCCGAACGAGCGTCCGAGTCCCGGCGAAACGCTGCCGAATTCGTGCCTGCTCAATCCGATCAACGAAGATGTCGAGAGCGGCCCGGCGGGCAACAGTGGGTTCCCTTCCTCTGACCTCATGAGCGACATCGTCAATTTCGCGATGTTTATGCGGCTGACAGCTCCGCCGACACCGTCTTCGCCCACGCCGGACACGCAACGTGGCGCGCAGGTTTTTGTCAGCGTCGGCTGCAACGAATGCCATACACCGTCCATCACGACGGGTACGACGTCGGCGATCACCGGCGAGACCAATGTGGCCGTGAACGCGTTCAGCGATTTCGCGCTGCACCACATGGGGCGGGATTTGGCGGATGGAGTCACGCAAGGGCAAGCCGGCCCCGACCAATTCCGGACAGCGCCGCTGTGGGGCGTCGGGCAGAGAATTTTCTTTCTGCACGACGGGCGGACGTCGGATCTTCTACAGGCGATCCAGGCACACGCAAGTTCCGGTTCGGAGGCGAATGGCTCGATCGGGCTGTTCAATGGACTCAGCCCGTGGCAGCAGCAAAGCCTGTTGGATTTTCTGCGCTCGCTGTGAGCGAAACGTGAGGAGCGAGGAGGGGCCGCCCCGCGCGTGTGAAACTTGCTAGACTCTAGCCGCTAGCTGCTGGGAGCAAGTTCTCAGCAGGTGGCGTGTATGAGGAACATAGCGCGGCGGCTCAATTACCGGCTGGTGGTTCTGGCAGTGGTGCTTACGGCGGTTGCGATCGTGCAAATCGCGCGGGAGCACCGCCCGTCGTTTCTTCGGCCGGGGCTGCACTTGAATGCTTACGTGGCCAATGCGGGCGACGGAACGGTGTCGGTGGTCGACCTGGCGCGACTGTCGACGGTGGCAACGATTCCGTCTGGCCCGACGCCGTCGGGCTTGCGTGCGCTGGCGTCGCGGAAAGAGATTTGGGGCGTATCGAGCGAGGGCGGATACGTTTGGGTGCTCGATGCGCCGAGCGGAAAGATGACGAGCCGTATTGCTGTGGGCGCGGCTCCTTTCGCCGTGGAGTTTTCGCCGGATGGCGGGCGCGCCTACGTGGCCGCCTCGGGCGCGAATGCTCTGGTCGCGATCGACACGGCGACGAAGCGAATTACCGCGCTGGCTCGAACGGGCCCGCGACCGTGGATTGCGCGCATCACGCCGGACGGGCGCACGGTGCTCGTCGCTAGCCGCGATGCCTCGACACTGGAGCTGTTCGACGCGCAGACGCTGGCTCCGCTGGGTACGATCGGCGTGGCCCATCACCCGGAGCAGATCGTGGTGCTGCCCGATAGTTCGGTGGCTTTCGTTTCGGCGGCCGACGCGGACGAGATCTCAGCGGTGGACCTGCGACGGCATGTGCTGCTGACGAATCTCGAGCTGGGAAGCGCGCCGAGTCGGATGATCCTCAAACCCGATGGCGGCGAGTTGTACGTCACGCAGCCCGAATCGCACAGCCTGGCGATTGTTGATACATGGACGGCGGAAGTGACGGATTCGGTCGTGGTGGGTTCGGCGCCGGGCGATGGCGTCTTCGATGCAGCGGCCGATCAGCTCTATCTTTCAGACTCTGGCGCGGGCCGCCTGGTCCCGATTGCCACGGAAACGCGACGGCTTGGTGCGCCGATTCCGGTGGGGCGGCAGCCCACAGCCTGCCGGCTCGACCCCAGCGGGGAGCTGCTGCTGGTGGCCAATCAGGAATCGAATGACGTAGCGGTGATCCGAGTGAGGACGGGCAGCCTGCTGACGATGATTCCGGTGGGATCGCGGCCGAGCGACATGGTCGTGCTTTTATTTTGATTTGAGTATTTTTAACGGGCTTCCATTCATTTACTCTGCGTCAATTTAGTTCTCCGCGTCGAGCGGCCAAGCGAAATGATCGACGCCTAAACGCACCTCCAGCCAACCTGCGGCCGGCAGTAAATCCACGGGCAGCCCTCCTTCCCACAAAGCCACGGCTAAAGAGAAGGAGCTTCGGCGTCCGAGACGTACCAGCTTACGCGAGACAGAGATTTCGAGGATGCGTTCACAGGCGACCTTGACCATCTGGTCCGGCCCGAGGAGGCAGTAGTCCCTGGTCTCGACGAGGTAACCGGCAACTTTCCCTTGCTCGAGGCGGATCACCAGCCGCAACTCCTCATCGCCCCGAAGCGTGACGCGGAATTCGGCGTCTTGCAGACGGGCAAACACTCCGTCGAGCGCGTCCACACGCACGAAGAAAAGATCATCGTCGAAGCCGTAGCGAATCTGGCGAAGCAGACGAGTGCGCCCGTGCATGGAACTCTCGCGTTCCTCCGGCAAGTAGAGTCCGGCTCCCATCCACTCGAAGTAACTGGTCTCGCGGCCGTCGACGCGGACGTTCAAGTGGCCCGACGGAGGATGAATCTCGGCCTTTTGCGGCTGGCGCTTGATGGGCTCGGCGAGTTCGTCAGGGGCGTCTGAGCCGAGCGCGAGATAGACTTCGCTGAGCAGCTTGCGATAGAAGGCGTCAAACTCGGCGTCGTCGGAGGAGCTATGGTCGGCGCCGAACCACCAACACCAGTCGCTCCCTTCGGCGGCAAGCAGCGCGTCAAAGGCCGCGGCAAGTTGAGCGTCGGTGGGACCGGCGAGGGCGCTGCTGGCGGCGCGTTTATCCTTGGCTCGCTGGTAAAAGTTGCGGGCCTGGCCCAGCAGTTCCCAGGCAGCGACATCCTCGGAGTGGCCGATCCAGATATCGAAATTCGCGTTGATCCAGGAGCCTGGGAAGATATGCTCGGTGGTCGCTACTTCGCCCGCGGCCTGAAGCGCTTCGGTGCCCGTGAGGGCGCGAATATCCGGATCGTTGCTGATGCGCCGGTAGAATTGCCGCAAGAATTCGCGCCCGTTGCCAGGGTAATACTCCCAGGCATTCTCTCCGTCCAAGATGAGCGACACCGTCAGAGGACGCCCGGTGTGCACGTGCTCGCCAATGGCTCGCACGCGACGATGCAAATCCTCGGCGGCCGCAGCGGCGTCCATGCGGCTGTAGACGAAGCCGACCAGATCGGAAAGATAGTGGTCGCGGAAGAAGCCGGTGATCTCATTCCCGCCCAAGCGGACATTGAGCGGGGCGTAGAGGCGCTCGGCGTTGGACGGCACACCCTCGGGGCTGCGGCCGAAGCCTATATCAAAGGTTCGGCCAAGCACACCCTCGTCACTGGCGAACCAGCGGAACCCGAGCTCGGCGGCGATCCTCAGGGCCTGGTCAGAAACCGATCCCTCCGAGGGCCAAAGCCCGATGGGCGGGCGGCCAAATAGCCGCTCGTGATTGAGGCGCGCGCGCACGAGCTGTTCGCGAGCATCCTCGGGATGGCGGAAAGGAGGTCTCGGGAGCGGCGTGTGGGGATTCGCGATGCTGGCGATGTCCGTGTCGCAGATGAGCGGCAAAATCGGGTGGTAAAACGGCGTGGTCGAAATTTCGATCTGGCCGGCGTCCTGCGCGCGGCGGTATTCGGGCAAAACGCGACCCATCAATTCGATTTGCTTGGCGCGCAGGATCTGCTTATCCGCCTCGGAGTAATCGGAGCCCTTGCGCGACAATCGCGAGACCTCCGGATCTAGCGCGAGATATTCCTCATCCATCCACGCCAACTGGGAGAGCAGTTGCAAGTCGCGCCAGTCGCGCAATCCGAAGCTCCTCACCGCTTCGTCGCCCGCCTGCTGCGCCCAATCGAACAGCTCGGCATAGCGCGGCCAGCGCCGCAAGAGATTTTCGCGGTTGATTTGAAAGCCGCGGGCCAGCAACTCGGCCTTACCATCGTCGGAAAGCGTTTCGGCGGGGGAAAAGGCCAGCGCGAACCAGGGCTCGTCGAACGTCCCGCTGGCGTATTCTTCGAGTTGCGCGGCGAGCGAAGGCACCACGTTGAAGGTAGCGTGGACCTGGGGAAACTCCTCGAGGACGCGCACCATACCCCAGTAATCCTTCAGCGCGTGCAGGCGCGTCCACGGCAGGACGTATCGCCCAGTGGCCGGATCGCGATACTGCGGCTGGTGCATGTGCCAGAGAATCAGCAGGTGGATTCTGTTCATGGCGACGCCGCACCAGAACACGCTATGGCAGGCGTGCTAGAATGGCGACTCTCCGCGATGCGTATCATTGATCGGTATATTTGCCGCGAAGTCCTCTCCCATGCATTGTTGGGCTTGACCGTATTCACTTTCGTATTTTTTGTGCCCCAGCTGGTGCTGTTGATGAACGTCGTCGTGCGGCATTCGGGCTCGGCCGGCGAGATCACCGAACTTTTTCTCTGCGTGTTCCCCGGCGTGCTGACGTTCACGCTGCCCATCGCGGTGCTGGCCGGAGTACTGGTCGGTCTCGGCCGGATGTCGGCGGACAGTGAATTGATTGCCATGAACGCGGTAGGGATGGGGCTGCGACAGTTACTGTTGCCGATCGGCGCGATCGCGCTGGTTGGCCTGGGGCTGACGTTCAGCATGACCCTGTGGCTGGTGCCCCTCTCTGTCCGCACGTTCCGCGCGCTTGAAGAGCGGCTGCGCACGAGCCAGGCGACTTTCCAAATTCAGCCGCGCGTCTTCGATGAACAGTTCCCTCACCTGGTGCTCTACGTCCAAGACGTTTCGGCCGCTGCCACTCGCTGGCACGGCGTGTTTCTGGCGGAATCGGACGCGGGGGACATTTCGCGCCTGACCTTGGCAGAGGACGCCATTGTAATTGCCGACCCTGCCAACGGCAAGTTGGAGTTACACCTTCGCCAAGGAGTGGTGCATGAATTCTCGCCCGCCAACGTCGATCAATATTCGATCTCCGCATTCGGCGAGCGCGACGTTTCACTCACGTTGTCGAACGCTGCGGCGCAACAAACGCTGGAAACGACAAACGCGGAGCGACCGCTCGGCGCTCTTCTCGCTGCGCAGGGCGCGAATCGGCGCGGGGCCCTCGTGGAATTCCATCGCCGGCTGGCTTTTCCGGTGGCCTGCGTGGTCTTCGCAATTGTGGCGCTGCCCCTGGGTGCGCGCCCTCGGCGTGGCGGACGCGCCGGGGGATTTTTGATGGCGGTCATCATCGTCTGCGCGTACTACGTGCTGCTGGCGATTGGGGCAGGGATGGCCCGGGATGGCCACGTGCCTCCTTGGCTCGGGATTTGGGGCGCCGACATCGGCATGGCTGCCGTCGGGCTGGCGCTTTATCCTGGCATGGAACACATGCACGACGAGACCGGCCTGTCTCGCGTCATACGCGTCCCCTGGTACTGGATTCGCAGGCTCGCTGGAGGGATCAAACGACATTCGTCCGAACCGGTGCGGGCCGAAGCCGAAGCCCCGGCGGCGATCAAGCTAACTGGAAATGGCGCCAGCTTGCGGATAGCCAACGCAGCATCGGCCGAGCGCCGAACTCGCAGCGGAGGCGGCTTCCCGCAATTTCTAGATTTTTATCTGCTGCGAAACTTTTTTTCATACTTTCTGCTGCTGCTCGTGGGTTTTCTGCTGCTCTTTGAAGTTTTCACGTTCCTGGACTTGCTCGACGACATCGCCCAACATCGAACCAACCTGATGGGAATCGTGAACTATTTTGCCTATTTGTCCTGTAACCTCTTTTATCAGCTTTCGCCGCTGGCCTGCCTGGTCGCCGTCCTGGTCACGCTCGGCGTGATGACCAAGAACAACGAATTGGTGGCCTTCAAGGCTGCTGGAGTAAGCCTGTATCGGATTGCGCTTCCCCTGCTGGGCGCCGGCATTCTTTTTGCCACCGGCCTATTCGCCCTCGACGCAACCTACTTGCCTTATGCCAACCAACGCCAGGATGCGCTGCGCAATGCGATCAAGGGCCGGCCGGCCCAAACCTACTTTCAGCCGCAAAGGCAGTGGATCTTTGGGGATCAGTCGAAAATCTACAACTACCAATTATTCGATGCGGATAAACAGCTGTTCGGCGGACTGAGCGTTTTTGAGCTCGACCCCAAAACGTTTGCGGTGAAACGCCGCATCTATGCGGAACGCGCGCACTGGGAACCACAACAATCAGCGTGGGTGCTCGAGGCGGGCTGGGTGCGCGATTTCGAGAACGGCAAGGTGACCCGCTACGCTCCCTTCCCGGCAACCGAGCTCGCCGAACTGGACGAGCCTCCGACCTACTTCACCCGCGAGGTTCGGCAGAGCTATCAGATGAATTGGTGGCAGCTCAAGCGATACATCGCGGCGCTGGCCCAGGCTGGATTCGACGTGGCGCAGCTTTCGGTGCAACTGCAGAAGAAGCTGGCGTTCCCGTTGATCGCGCCGGTGATCATCTTGCTAGCGATCCCATTCTCGATTTTGGTGGGGACGCGGGGCGCCGTGGGCGGATTGGCTCTAGGTTTGGGCTTGAGCCTTTCGTATTGGGCGGCCTCGGCGCTGTTCGAGGCGATGGGTTCGGTGGGCCAGCTGCCGGTGGTGATGGCCGCTTGGGCGCCAGACACGGTGTTTCTGTTCTTGGGTCTCTACTTCTTCTTGAAGATGCCGACCTAAAATTCGGCTGGTTCGCCGGATATCTCAAGGTTTTCTCTAATATCTGCGCCGGTTTGACAACCGTTTGGTCCCGCGCCTCTTAGAACAGCACTTGCTAAGGTACGACTTCATATGTTTCGAGCAGGGCCTAGGTCCGCAGCGGCGTGGTTCTGAGAGCCTGTGACTTTTTCGATTGCATTAGTCACTTCGCCCGCGGGTCTGGCTTCATCGCAGTTGCTCGCACCGCCGCACCGGGCCACTTTTTCTTGCTCCTGCAACCCCCGGTCATTTTATGCTAAAGACTCGGAGACCCTTAAAGTATCGCTTTACGATATTGTTGGAGCAGGGCGGGCCGACAATATCCCCGATACCTCTAGTTCCTCTTTGCTTTTGCCGAGCCTTTGCGTTTTTCTTCAACGACTGCTTGAGCTGCCGCGAGCCGTGAAATCGGGACACGGAAGGGTGAGGCGCTAACGTAGTTCATGTTTAGCTGATGGCAAAACTTCACGCTTTGCGAGTCGCCGCCGTGCTCACCGCAGATCCCCACTTTCAGTTTCGGGCGAGTCGCACGGCCGCGGGTGATGGCCCATTGGATGAGCAAGCCGACACCGGTGCGATCGAGCGTTTGAAAGGGGTCGGTCGCGAAAATCGCGGCACGCTTTTCGTCCAGGTAGTCGAACAAGAAGCGGCCGGCGTCGTCGCGTGATAGGCCCATGACGGTTTGAGTAAGGTCGTTGGTGCCGAAGCTGAAGAACTCGGCGACCTCGGCCATTTGGTCGGCAAGCAGGGCCGCACGGGGCAATTCGATCATGGTTCCGACAAGGTACTCGAGCTTCACTCCAGCCTCGCGGATAATCTCACCGGCGACGCGATGCGTGGCATCGGTAAGGATTTGCAACTCCTTGCGGTCCATCGTGAGCGGATGCATGATCTCAGGTAATACTTTAATTCCCTTCTTCTGGCACTCGATGGCCGCGTCGATGATCGCTCCAACCTGCATCTCCAAAATCTCCGGGTAGGTGATGCTGAGGCGGCTGCCGCGGTGGCCCAGCATGGGGTTGGACTCGTGCAACTGGTCGACACGGCGCGCAACGACCTTTGGGTCGATGCCAATTTTGTCGGCCAGCTCCTTTTGCTGCTTGGGATCGTGCGGCACGAATTCGTGTAGCGGCGGATCGAGGAGGCGAATCGTCACCGGAAAACCATTCATGGCCTCGAAGATGCCAATGAAATCGCGACGCTGGAACGGTCGCAGCTTGGCCAGGGCCTTGCGGCGGGCCTCGGAGGTTTCGGCGATGATCATCTCCTGAATGGCGAGCTGCCGGTCGGCGCTGCGCTCGGGCTGCTCGAAATCCTTGAAGAACATGTGCTCGGTGCGGCACAGGCCGATGCCTTCGGCGCCCATTTCGCGCGCTTTGCGAGCGTCCTGAGCCGTATCGGCATTCGCGCGGACGCCGAGCCGGCGCGTTTGGTCAGCCCACTTCATCATGGTCTGGTAGCTCTTGGGCATTTCGGGGACCGTGAGCTGCACTTGGCCCTCGAAAACCGAGCCATCATTTCCATCGAGCGTAATCCACTCCCCTTGGCGAACGACGTGGCCATTCGAGGACATTTGTTTGGCGGCGTAATCAATGTTCAGACCCTCGCAACCAACGATGCAGCATTTGCCCCAGCCGCGCGCGACCACTGCGGCGTGGCTGGTCTTACCACCTGTGGCCGTCAAGACACCCTGCGCGACGGCCATGCCGCCGACGTCTTCCGGGCTGGTTTCCCGGCGGACGAGAATTACCTTTTCGCCTTTCGCGGCCCAGTCTTCGGCCTCGTGCGCGGTGAAGACGGCTTTGCCCACGGCCGCACCCGGGACGGCATTGATCCCCACCGCGAGTTTGCGCTTGCCCAACTCGCCGCGAGCGACGGACGGATCGATGACCGGGTAGAACAGCCGCTCGATATCCTCGGGAGTGATCCGCTCGAGGGCTTCGTCGCGGGTGATCAGGCCTTCGCTGACCATGTCGACGGCGATGCGAAATGTTGCGGTAGGCGTGCGCTTGCCGTTGCGGGTTTGCAGCATGTAGAGCTTACCTTCGTCGACGGTAAACTCCATGTCCTGCATGTCGCGGTAGTGCTTTTCGAGCAGTTGGCGGGCGCGCTCAAGCTGCTTGTAGACCTTGGGCATCAGCTTGGCCATCTGACTGAGGTGCATGGGCGTACGAATTCCGGCGACGACGTCTTCACCTTGCGCGTTGATCAGGAAATCGCCGTAAAAAGTCTTCTCGCCCGTCGAAGGATCGCGCGTGAAGCAGACTCCGGTGCCGGAGTTTTCTCCCTGGTTGCCGAAGACCATTTGCACGACGTTGACAGCGGTGCCGAGCAGGCCGGTAATGTGCTCGACGCGGCGATAGGTAACGGCCTTCTCGGCCATCCAGGACTCGAACACGGCGCCGATCGCGCCCCAGAGTTGCTCGGTGGGATGCTCGGGAAAGGGCTTACCCGTTTTCTCGTTAAAGTAAGACTTGTACTCTCCGACGAGCTCCATCCAACCCTCGGCAGAGACGGAGGTATCGTCTTTGACGTTGAGACGCGTCTTGAGAGCGCGAAGCTTTACTTCAAGATCTTCTTTGGGTAAGCCGATCACGACGCTCGAGTACATCTGCACGAAGCGGCGATAGGCGTCCCAGGCAAAACGAGGATTCTTGGTTCGTTTGGCGAGGCCTTCGACAGAACGATCATTGAGGCCGAGGTTTAAGATCGTTTCCATCATGCCAGGCATGGACCGAGCCGAACCGGAGCGTACGCTGACTAACAATGGATCATTGGCGTCGCCGAGCTTCTTGCCTGTGACCTTCTCCAACTGCGCGAGGTATTTGGCCACCTGGCCGCGCAGCTCGGTCGGATACCTATGGTCGTGCTTGAGGAAATAGTCGCAGCATTCGGTGGTGATGGTGAACCCGGCGGGAACCGGAAGATGCACGAGCGTCATCTCCGCTAGGCCGGCACCCTTGCCGCCTAGAATGTCTTTCATCTGACCGTCACCTTCTGCTTTACCTGCTCCGAAGAAATAGATGTATTTCACGGCGAACCTCACGTATGTCTTAAGTTTTTGGTCTCCGAGAAAACTTGTCGCCACCAAGGCTCGACCACGTCCAAACACGAAAGCGTTTCATCATGACTCGTCGACACGCCGACTTCATCTCAAGAATTTATTCAGATCACTGCGATCAAGTGACCGCGTGAACTAATTGACTTGATCGGCTCAGCATACATAAAGCATTACTTTCAAACAGTAACGCTGCTCGATGCGATGCTTTAAGTTGCCGCCGGAACCAGCTCCGAGAAATCCGCGATCGTCGATAGCTGACGTAACAATTCAGAAAGTAGCGTCAAGCGATTCCTTCGCACTTCCTCTTGCTCGGCCATCACCATGACGGAGTCAAAGAAACCATCTACCTCGGGCCTGAGCGCTGCGATCTTTTGCAAGGCTTCCCGGTAACGTCCGGCGCGCCGGTGCTGCTCGGCCTCCTGTGCCACGCGGGTGGCTGCGGAATGCAACTTACGTTCCGCGTCTTCCGTGAGCAAATCCTCGCGGACGACCGGCAGCTTCCAGTCACTCGGCGGACCAGCCTTTTCCAAGATGTTGCGGATGCGCTTGAACGAGACCGCGAGCGGCTCGAAGTTTTTAGTTTTGCGAATCGCTTGCAACGCGGAGATTCGCTCGACGGCGTCCACGAGATCGTCCGAGCCGGCGACGAACGCAGCATTGATCTCGTCGTAAGCAAAGCCGTGGCGTTCGCGCAGAATGAAACGGGCGCGATCGAGCAAGAAATCCGTCACCTGGCGCTCGACTTCCGGGGTCAGGCGCAGATTGGGCGGGTGCGCTGCCAGTCCCCGGGCGGCCGCAGCGATGGCCTCGGCCAGCGAGAGCTGTAACTTGCGTTCGAGTACGATTTTGACGATGCCAAGGGCAGCGCGCCGCAATGCGAAAGGATCACTTGAACCTGTCGGCATCAAGCCGACGGCGAAACATCCGACGAGCGTATCCAGTTTGTCGGCGATGGCCACGATCGAACCCGTCAGGTTGCGCGGAATGGGATCGTCGAGACCGACGGGACGATAATGGTCGTACACCGCAGCCGAAACTTCTTCAGGTTCTTCTTGAGCTTTCGCATACAGGCCGCCGACAACGCCCTCAAGCTCCGGGAACTCACGAACCATGTCGGTGACGAGGTCACACTTGGCAAGTTCTGCGGCACGGTCGGCGTCGGCGACGCGAGCTTCGTGAACGCCTCGCGCAAACCACTGCTCCGCCAGCCATCGCGCGAGGGCGCGCACCCGCTCTACTTTTTCACCGTAGCTGCCGAGCTTCACTTGAAATGTTACTTGAGAAAGTTTTGGCAGGTAGTCGGCGAGTCGACATTTCTGATCGGCTTCCCAGAAGAAGCGCGCGTCGGCAAAGCGGGCTCGCAGAACACGCTCATGCCCAGCTTGAATTAAGCCGCCTCGATCGCGATCCAGATTGATCACCGCAAGGAAGTGCGGCGCCCGACGGCCGTCGCGGCGGCGCCGAGCGAAGTACATTTTGTGGT
>Ga0302326_10025780_pt1 | contig 11907 bp, 12 predicted proteins | sample Palsa_T0_3_FD_202264 | JGI IMG/M metagenome (GOLD analysis project Ga0302326, IMG submission 202264) | Peat permafrost microbial communities from Stordalen Mire near Abisko, Sweden - Palsa_T0_3 | ecosystem: Environmental > Terrestrial > Soil > Palsa > Peat permafrost | place: Sweden: Abisko... | reverse complement strand
GCCGTCCACGTCGACCAGCACGCCGCCGCCCGCAGCCGTGATGAACACCGGCAGGACGTGGCTGACGCCCCGCGCGACGGTGGCCTCGCGCCGGGCCAGTAGTTCCCGCGACGCGGGACCGGGGATCTCGGTGACAAGGCGTCGCTCCTGGGGGAGACCAGGGCCGCCAGCTGAGGTTTGCACGGTCATACAGCTGACCATAGGCCACCAGGGCCCAAGATTGCAGAACGGATTTTGCCCGCATTCCCCACGTCGTGACGCGGCCCAGCCCGCGCGGCCTCATGCCCGCCATCCGGTGCGGGCTATCGTGGAGCCGGCGCGGGCACCGCGATCAGCCCGGCGGACTTCCCATTCGCAGGAGGAGCAGGCGGGTGCGCACTCAGCAAGGGCTCTTCGCGGGCATCTTCGGCCGTGGCGGCGTGGATACCGGGGACGAGGCGTGGCTGCAGGCCATGCTGGACACCGAGGCCGCGCTGGCCCGGGCGGTCGAGCGGGCCGGGCTGGCCGAGCCCGGGGCCGGGGCCGCGGTCACCGCTGTGGCGCAGGCCAGCGCGTTCGACGCGGCCGAGCTCGGGCGCCAGGCCGAGCTCACCGGCAACCCGGTTCCCGCGCTGGTGCGCGAGCTGACCAGGATGGTCCCGCCGGGCCTGGCCGGCGCGGTGCACAAGGGCGCCACCAGCCAGGACATCATCGACACCGCGGCCATGCTGCTGGCCCGGGAGGCGCTGTCCGCGCTGGCCGCGGACCTGACCGCCACCGCGGCCGCGGCCGCGGCGCTCGCGGCGGCCCACCGCGACACCATCATGATCGGCCGCACGCTGCTGCAGCAGGCGGTCCCGGTCACCTTCGGGCTGGTCGCCGCCGGCTGGCTGACCGGCCTGGACGACGCGCGCGAGGCGGTGGCCCGGGTCCGGGCCGGGCGGCTGGCGGTCCAGTTCGGTGGCGCGGCGGGCACGCTGGCCTCGCTGGACGGGGACGGCCTGCGGGTGGCCGGGCTGCTCGCCGACGAGCTCGGGCTCGCGCTGCCCGTCCTGCCCTGGCACACCGACCGGCTGCGGGTGCTGGACGTCGCCGGGGCCGCTGCCGGGGCGTCCGCGATACTGGGCAAGGCGGCCCGGGACATTACCCTGCTGGCCCAGTCCGAGGTGGCTGAGGTCCGCGAGGGAGACGGCGCCGGCCCGGGTGCAGGCCCGGGCGGGGCCCGGGGCGGCTCGTCGGCGATGCCGCACAAGCGCAACCCGGTCGGCGCGGTGGCGCTGCTCGGCTGCACGCGCCAGATACCCGGGCTGCTCGCCACCCTGGCCGCGTCGGCCGAGCATGAGCATCAGCGGGCCGCCGGCGCCTGGCACGCGGAGTGGCAGCCGTTCAGCGACCTGCTCCGGCTGGCTGGCTCGGCCGCGTCGTGGGGGGCGGAGCTGCTGGCGGGCCTGGAAGTGGACCCGGCCCGGATGCGCCGCAACCTCGACGACGCCCGCGGCCTGCCGCTGGCCGAGCATGTCGCCTCGCTGCTCAGCCCGGCGCTCGGCCCCACGGCCGCGCATGACCTGGTGGCCCGGGCCAGCGCGCAGGCCGCCGGCCACGATCAGCAGCTCCGGGACGCGCTGCTGGACACCCCGGACTTCAGGTACCAGCTCGACCAGGCCGGGATCACCGCAGAGCAGGTCGAGTCCGCCCTGGACCCGGCCCGGTACCTGGGCTCGGCGGCGGAGTTGGTGGACGCCGCCCTGGCCGCGCACGCCGCGGCCGAAGCCCGGCTCGCCCCCTGACCGTCCGGCCAGGGCGGTAAGGAAGGAAGGCTCGATGGAAGACACCGAACGTGCCGTACAGGGGATGGCGGTCCGGCGTGAGGTGCTCGGCGATGAGCACGTCGATCGGGCGGTGGCCGGCGCCACCCCGTTCACCGCGCCGTTCCAGGACCTCATCACCCGGTATGCCTGGGGCGAGATCTGGTCCCGGCCCGGACTGTCGCGCGCCGAGCGGAGCATCATCACGCTGACCGCCCTGGTCATCCTCAGGCAGGAGGAGGAGCTGGCCATGCACGTTCGCGCCGCGCTGCGCAACGGGCTGACCCCGGATCAGATCCGGGAAGTGCTACTCCAGGTGGCCGTCTACGCCGGCGTCCCGGCGGCCAACCGGGCCTTCGCCGTGGCCCAGCGCGTGCTGGCGGACAGCGTCTGACCGGCGTCCGGTACCGGCGTGGGAGAATGTCCGGATTACGAACGGCTGTACTTATCGCGACCAAATCGTCAATATGGTCTCGTTACCCGCGGCCCGAGGACAGGAGGGGAATGGCCGAGATCGTCTCACTCGCCGACGCCGTCGCGCGGGCCATCCACGATGGTGATGCGGTGGCGATGGAAGGCTTCACGCACCTCATCCCGTTCGCCGCCGGCCGCGAGGTGATCAGGCAGCGGCGGCGTGACCTGACCTTGATCAGGATGACCCCGGACGTGATCTACGATCAGCTGATCGGGGCCGGCTGTGCCAGCAAGCTGATCTTCTCCTGGGGCGGCAACCCCGGGGTCGGCTCGCTGCACCGGTTCCGCGACGCGGTGGAGAACGCCTGGCCGGGCCCGCTGCAACTGGAGGAGCACAGCCACGCGGGCATGGCCAACCGGTACGTGGCCGGGGCGTCCGGCGTGCCGTTCGCGGTCCTGCGCGGATACAGCGGCACCGGGCTCGAGGGCCTGCCCGGCCTCGACGGCACCCCCGCGGTGCGCGCGATCACCTGCCCTTTCACCGGGGAGAGGCTGACCGCCGTGGCCGCGCTCCGGCCCGACGTGGCGGTGATCCACGCGCAGCGCGCCGACCGGGCCGGGAACGTCCAGCTCTGGGGGATCACCGGGGTGCAGAAGGAGGCCGTGCTGGGGGCCCGGCGCTCGATCGTCACCGTCGAGGAGATCGTCGACGTCCTCGGGCCCCAGCCGGGAGCTGTCGTCCTGCCGTCCTGGACGGTCGATTATGTGGCCGAGGTCCCGGGCGGAGCGCAGCCGTCCTATGCGCTCGGCTACTCGGCCCGCGACAACGACTTCTACGTGGCCTGGGACGAGATCAGCCGGGACCGGGAGCGATTCCTGCGCTGGCTGGACACGGACGTGTTTGGAGTGAGCCCCGGCAGTCTGGCGGGGGCCGGGACCGGCGAGGGAGGATGTGGGGCATGAAGGCCACCGGCCCGGCCGCCGCGCCGCCCGCCGCGCAGCCGGCGGGGTACACGGCCGACGAGATGATGACGGCGCGGGCGGCCCGCGTCCTGCGCGACGGCACGGCCTGCTTCGTGGGCATCGGGCTGCCCAGCGCGGCGGCCAACCTGGCCCGGGCCACGCACGCCCCGAACCTCGTGCTCATCTACGAGTCGGGCACGATCGGGGCCAAGCCGGACCGGCTGCCGCTCTCCATCGGCGATGGCATCCTGGCCGAGACCGCGGACGCGGTGGTGAGCGTGCCGGAGATCTTCAACTACTGGCTGCAGCCGGGCCGGATCGGCGTCGGGTTCCTCGGCGCGGCGCAGCTCGACAAGTTCGGCAACATCAACACGACCGTCATCGGCGCGACCTACGCCGAGCCGAAGGTGCGGCTGCCCGGGGCGGGCGGCGCGCCCGAGATCGCCGCGTCCTGCCGTGAGGTGATCGTGGTGGTGCGGCAGACCCGCCGGTCCTTCGTGGAGCGGGTCGACTTCATCACGTCCGTCGGCTACGGGGACGGCCCTGGCAGCCGGGAACGTCTCGGGCTGACCGGAGCCGGGCCGCGCCAGGTCATCACCGACCTCGGTGTCCTCGAGCCGGACCCGGCCACCTGCGAGCTCACCCTGACCGGTGTGTATCCGGGCGTGTCCGTGGCTGACGTCCGGGCGCGGACCGGGTGGGACCTGGCCGTCTCTGAGGCCCTCGAAGTGATCGGGGCACCGTCGGCATCCGAGTTGTCCGCTTTGCGGAAGCTCCAGGCGATCACCCAAGGCAGCGAAGGAGCTTCGTCATGAGCACTCAGACACCGCCGGTCCGCGGGTTCGCGCTGCCACAGTACGAGCGCCCCCGGGGGCTGCATCCGCCGCTCGACTCACCGGGCTACCGCTCGACGGAGCTACGGCACCCGCGCCGGCCGCTGCTGCCGCTGCCGCACCGGCTGACCGAGATCACCGGGCCGCTGCTCGGCGCGGAACGGGTCACGCCCGCGGACGCCGACCTGACCACCCAGCACGCGGGGGAGCCGCTCGGCGAGCGGATCATCGTCACCGGCCGGCTGCTCGACGGCGCCGGGCGCCCCGTCCCCGACACGCTGATCGAGGTCTGGCAGGCCAACGCGGCGGGCCGGTACGCGCACCCGGTGGACAACCATCCCGCCCCGCTGGACCCGAATTTCTCCGGAGCCGGGCGGTGCATGACCGACTCCCAGGGCCGGTACCGGTTCGTCACCATCAAGCCCGGCGCCTACCCATGGCGGAACCACCCGAACGCCTGGCGGCCGGCGCATATCCACTTCTCGATGCTCGGCCGGGCGTTCCCGCAGCGCCTGGTCACCCAGATGTACTTCCCCGGGGATCCGCTGTTCAGCCAGGACCCGATCTTCAACTCGATCCCCGACCCGAAGGCCCGTGAGCGGCTGATCGCCCGGTTCGACCTCGGGCTGACCCAGCCCGACTGGGCCCTGGGGTTCGAGTGGGACATCGTGCTGCGCGGGCCCATGGCGACCGCGATCGAACGGGCGGAGGACCACCAGTGACCGCGGGGCTGACACCGTCGCAGACGGTGGGCCCGTTCCTGGCTATCGGGCTGCCGTGGCCGGATGGCCCGTTCGTGGTGCCCGAGGGCACTCCGGGTGCCATCGAGATCACCGGGCTGCTGCTGGACGGCGCGGGCACGCCGGTGCCGGACGGCCTGATCGAGACCTGGCAGGCTGACCCGGACGGCCGGTTCAGCCATCCGGACGATCCGCGCGGCGCGCCGGAGCCAGCCGCCGCGCCCTTCCGGGGTTTCGGCCGCTGCCCGACCGGGCCGGACGGCAGCTACCGCATCGTCACGCTGCGCCCTGGCTCGCTGCCCAGCCCGGACGGCGGGACCGAGGCGCCGCACCTGGACGTGTCCGTGCTCGCGCGGGGCATGCTGGACCGGGTGGTGACCCGGATCTACTTCGCTGACGAGACCGAGGCGAACGAGTCCGACCCCGTGCTGGCCTCGATCACGGAGGAAGACCGCCGGCCCACACTGATCGCGCAGCCCGACCCCGGCCGGCCGGGGGTGTTCCGTCTCGATATCCGCCTGCAGGGCGAGGGCGAGACGGTCTTCTTCGATGTCTGAGTCTTCGGTGTCTGAGTCTTCGGGGTCGGCCGGGCGGCCGGTGCGGCTGGCTGCCTCGCTGGACGGGCCGCGCCGCGCGCCCGTGGTGGTGCTCGGCAACTCGATGGGCACCACCCGCGACGTCTGGGACCCGCAACTGCTCGCGCTGGGTGACGGGTTCCGGCTGCTCCGCTATGAGCACCGCGGGCATGGAGGATCCCCGGCGCCCCCGGGCCCGTACGCCATCGCCGACCTGGCCGCGGACGTCCTGCGGTTGCTCGACGACTTCGGCATCGAGCGCGCGTCGTACTGCGGGATCTCACTCGGCGGGATGATCGGCCTGTGGCTGGCGGCGAACGCTCCGGACCGGATCGACGTCCTGGGGCTCTGCTGCACCTCGGCGTACATGCCCGCCGCCGCCCAGGCTTACCGGGACCGGGCGGTCCACGTGCGGCGCGTCGGCATGGCACCAGTGGCCGCGCAGGTCGTCGAGCGCTGGTTCACCCCGGCCTTCCGCGGCCGCGACCCCGCCACCGTGGCGGCCAGCCGGGCCGCGCTGGAGGGCGTGGACCCGGAGGGTTACGCCGGGTGCTGCGAGGCGATTGCGGCCATGGACCAGCGCGCCTCGCTCGCTGCGATCGTAGCGCCGACCCTGGTCATCGCCGGGGCGGAGGACCCGGCCACGCCGCCGTGGCACGGCGGCGTGATCGCGCGCGGGATCAGGAACTCCCGTCTGATGGTCATCCGGGGCGCGTCTCACCTGGCCAATGTCTCGGCGCCCGGCGAGATCACCGCGGCGCTGCGGGCTCACCTGGTCGCGGCCCCCAGTGCGGGCCGGGCCGGGCGGTCAGTCGCTAGCCGCCAGGACGCTGACCTGCCGGCTGCGGCGGACCTCCCAGCGAGCCCCGCGCGGCAACCCACTCGACCGGCTGCCCGGTAATGCCGGCGATCTTGTCGTAATCAGCGTCGTAGTGCAGCACGGTCGCACCGGCCGCCTCGGCGGTGGCCGCGATGATCAGGTCGGGCAACGCGAAATGCCGGTGCTGGCTTCGGATTCTGAGCATCCGGTGGACCTCCAGCGCCCGCTCCATCGCGGCGGCCGTCGTGTCAATCCAGCGCTGTCCGCGCAGGGCGGTCCACAGCAGCTCGTAGCCCTTCGGGTCCGGCGCATTGTTGAGGTACTCCAGCGCCGTCATCTGGCATGCGGCCAGCCGCCCCTCGGCCAGCAGCGACGCAAACCGCTCGCGCACGGCCGGATACCGTCCCTGGAGCACGTAGACGGACGTGTCGGCCAGGTAGACAGGTGCGGCCATCAGGCATCCGGCCGGGGCCGGGTGCTGTCCGGGCTGTCCTCCAGCCCGGCCTTTTCGACCAGCCGGGACAGGTCCCGGCCGCCGCTGTGGCGGAATCCGTCCGCTGATCCGGTGAAGTCCATGGCAACACTGTCGAACGCCGCCACGATCTCGGCCGCCTCGGCTTTGAGGGCCTGTGCCCGCAGCGCCTCGTTGATCGTCGCCACTTTCGTGCCTGTTCCGAGCACCAGCTGGGCCGCCTCCAGCCACTTCTCGTTTACGTCTACGGTGATGCGGGCCATGCACAGAATAATACACCAAGATCATGAATTTCTAAGCACCACGGTCGACTCCACCGAAGCACCGCGGGACGGCCAGTCAGCGCCTCCGGCGGTCCCGCCGGACCTCGGGTTCGTCTCTTAAAGCGTGCCGGGGGCGCTGCCGGGCCGACCTGATGGGCTGGGTCGATGGGCCCGGCGAGGGCTCCATAGCGGGCAAGGGCTCGTCGGCCCAGGGTTCTTGCGCCCAGGGTTCTTGGGCCCAGGGTTCTGCGGTCGGAAAGGGCTCTACGGTCGGAAAGAGTTCTGCGGTCGGCAAGGGCTCCGCGGTCGGAAAGGGCTCTACGGTCGGCAAGGATTCGGCGGTGGGCAACGGTTCTCGCGCCGGCGGGGGCTCTCTGGTCGCCCAGGGTGCGTCAGCCCAGGGTTTTCTATCCCAGGCTTGCTTGTCCGGCAGTGGTTCTCGCACCGGGCGGGCTTCCCTGGTCGGCAATTCTTCTCCGGTCCTGGGTTCTCCGGTCCTGGGTTCTCCGGTCCTGGGTTCTCCGGTCCTGGGTTCCCCGTCCCTGGGTTCCCCGTCCCTGGGTTCCTGCGCCGGGCGGGGTTCCCTGGCCGGCCAGGGTTCTGCGGTCGGCCAGGGCTCTCGCGCCGGCCTGGGTGCTCTGTCCGGCAGTGGTTCTCCGCCCGGCATGGGCAGCCTGGTTGGCCGGGGCTTGCTGTCTGGCCGGGGCTTGCTGTCCGGGGGTGGCTCTCGGTCCGGCAGTGGCTCTCGGTCCGGCGTGGGCAGCCTGGCTGGCCGGGACGGCCGGTCCGGTACCGACTCGCGGCCCGGCGGGGGGTCTCTGTCGAGCAGGGGGTCTCTGTTCCGCCGGGCCGTCCGGGCTGATTCAGCCCGGTCATCTGGCTCGGCCCAGGTGGCAGGCGAGGCCGGGGCGGACCCCGGGGTGGGCGCGCTGATCATCAGCGCGCGGGCCGCGGACTCGATGGCCCGTTCCGAGAGCAGCACCTCGGCGGCGGCGTCGCCGAGCGGGATGAAGCTGTCTGCGCTGGTCACCCGGGAAACGCGGCCGCGGAATCCGCCATCGGCCAGCGCCGTGATGATTCCCTCGGACACGCCTCCGGTCCGCCGGGTCTCGTCGGCGATCAGCACCCGGCCGGTCGCCCGGCACTCACGCAAGATGTCGTCGGTCGGCAGCGGCGCGATCCAGCGCAGGTCCACGACCCGGGCGCGGATCCCCTGCCTGCGCAGCCGGCCCGCCGCCCGCAGGCTCATCCGCAGTCCGTTGCCGAACGTGATGATGGTCAGGTCATTGCCATCACCGTAGCCGCGGGCCCCGTACCTGCGGGTCGAGCCGATCGGGACGTGCTGCTCGGCCCAGTCTTCCAGCGGGGCGTACGGGGCCAGCCACGCGCCGTCCCCTTCCTCGTGCAGGTCCCGCTCGTGGTAGAGGGCGATGGGCTCGAGAAATATGCAGACGCTGCCGTCCTCCTGGGCCGCGGCGAGGCAGGTGCGGAGCATCGCGGCGGCGTCGTCCGGCCTGGCCGGCACGGCGATGACGAGGCCGGGAATGTCGCGCAGGGCGGCCAGCGCGTTGTCGTTGTGGAAATGGCCGCCGAAGCCTTTCTGGTAGGCCAGCCCGGGAACGCGCACCACCATTGGATTGCGGTACTGGCCCTGGGAGAAGAAGCTGAGCGTCGCGGCCTCGCCCCGGATCTGGTCGGCCGCGTTGTGCAGGTAGGCGAGGTACTGGATCTCCGGCACCGGCAGCATGCCCGCCAGGCCGGTGCCCAGGGCCAGGCCGAGGATGGACTGCTCGTCGAGGAGGGTGTCGAAGACCCGCCCCGCGCCGAACTTGGCCAGCAGCCCGCGGGTCACCCCGTAGACCCCTCCCTTGCGCGCTACGTCCTCCCCGAACACGAGCATGTCTGGCCGCGCGGCCAGGGCGTCGGCCAAGGTGGCGTTGATCACCTGGGCCAGGGTCATCGGGCCCGCAGATTCCGGGAGCTGCCCGCGGAAGACCCGGTCCCTGGTCTGATCCGGGGCGGCCTGCCGGGACGCCACCCGGACGATCTCAGGGCGGCGCGGTGCGATCGGGGCCATCACCCGCATGGCCGTGGCGAGCCGGGGCGCGTCCTGCACCTCGTCGGCGAGCGCCAGCACACTGGCCCGCGACTTCTCGTACCGGGCGAGTACCTCGTCGGCGCTCAGCGCCCCCGCGCGCACCAGCAGCCGCCCGGTCCCGATGAGCGGGTCCGCGGCCAGGCCGGCGGCTATCTCGCCGGGGTCGCGGTAGGCGCTCTCCACGTCGGAGCCAGCGTGGCCGCCCAGCCGTGTCACCGACAGGTGCAGGAACGCCGGGGAGTGGTGGTCACGGACCCAGGCCGCCGCGGCGAGAGCCGTGTCGTAGGTCTCGGCCAGGTCGGCCCCGTCGGCGTGGAAGTACGCGACGGACGGCCGGAGTTCCATCGCCGCCCGGATCCAGCCCGGCGGGGTGCGCACGCTGATCCCGAGCCCGTTGTCCTCGCACACGAACAGGATCGGCACCGGCAGCCGCTGGAAGGCGGAGAAGGCGGCCGCGTTGATCGCGCCAGTCGCGGTGGAGTGATTGACCGACGCGTCGCCCATGCTGGCCACGACGATCGCGTCTCGTGGCCAGCGGGGAGGCGTACGGAGCTTGGCCGCCCGGCCGATCGCGAAGGCCAGGCCGACGGCGCGGGGCAGGTGCGAGGCGATGGTCGAGGTCTGCGGGATCACGTTCAGGGCCAGGTTCCCGAAGACCTTGTGCCGGCCGCCCGCGATCGGCTCGTCCGCGGCGGCCACCAGGCCGAGCATCACGTCCCGCACGCCGTCCCGTGGCGGCGTCGCCTGCCCGGCCCTGACCAGGTAAAAAGCCCCGGAACGGTAGTGCAGCAGGGCTGGGTCGTCGGGCCGCAGGGCCGCGGCGACCGCCGCGTTGCCTTCGTGTCCCGAGGAGCCGATCGTGTAGAAGCCGGCCCCGCGCTCCTGCAGCCACCTCGCGGCGATATCCAGGTGGCGGCTGGCCAGCTGGGCGTCGAACAGATCCAGGCACAGGCTCGTGGTCAGGGCCGAGTTCTCGCGGACCGGGAGGGCCGGGTCATCGGCATCCGGCGGCTGGCTCGGGCCGCCGCCTCGCAGTGCCAGTATCGCTTCGGCGAAATGACGCTCGACCGCATCACGGCCCCCCTGGTCCCAGCTCATGGGGTCAACGGTAAAGCCGCAGGCTGAGAAGATCACGCGGAGGGACGGCCTGGTGGGCCTCCGGCCGCCGCCCGGAGGCTAGCGTTCGGTATGTCTTGGTGCTTGTCATGTCTCCTGAGGAGGTTCCATGCTGCCATGGTCGGCGTCCCTGGCCGGGCGGATCGACGAGCAGGTGATCACGAGTGAGGTGCTGCGCGGCAACCCGCTGGGCGACCCCTACGAGCGCCCGCTGTGGGTCTACCTGCCCCCCGGTTACGACGACGATCCCGGGCGCCGCTTCCCGTCGGTCTACGTTATCCAGGGATACACCGGCCACCTCGCCATGTGGCGGAACCGGTCCCCGTACCGCCAGCCGTTCCCGGAGACCGCAGACGCCGTGTTCGCCGCGGGGGAGGCGCCCGGCGCGATCGTGGTCTACGTGGACGCGTGGACCACGTACGGCGGTAGCCAGTTCGTGGACTCGCCAGGCACCGGGCGCTACCACTCGTACCTGTGCGATGAGGTGGTCGGGTACGTGGACGCGAACTACCGGACCCGGCCGGCCGCGGCGCACCGGGCCATCATGGGCAAGTCGAGCGGCGGGTTCGGCGCCATGATCACGCCCATGTTGCGGCCGGATCTGTTCGGCGCGCTCGCCACGCATGCCGGGGACTCGCTCTACGAGCTGAGCTACATTCCCGAGTTCGCCAAGTCCGTGCGTCACCTACGCCAGTATGACGGTGACATCCACCGCTGGTGGCAGGACTTCAGGTCACGCACCTCTTTTACCAAGGAACCCGACCACGACCTGCTCATGCTGCTCGGCGTGTCGGCGTGCTTCTCGGCGCGCGGCGACGGCGGGGTGGACCTCCCCTTCGACCCGCAGACCGGGGTGCTCAGGCCCGAGGTGTGGCAGCGCTGGCTGGACTGGGACCCGGTCCGGATGGTGCCCCGCTACGCGGCCGAAATGCGGGCGCTGCGGGCCATCTGGATCGATGCGGGCACCCGGGACGAGTGGTACCTCGACGTCGGGGCCGAGGCCTTCCACGCGGCCCTGCGTGAGGCCGGCGTGGCCGACGAGGTGATCCGCTTCGAGTTGTTCGACGCCACGCACATGGGTATCGACTACCGGTACCCGATGTCCCTGACCTGGCTTTGCCATCGCATTCAGTGATGACGGCTCGCTTACGGTGTCTGGGTTTACCCGCCTGCGTTGAACTGGCCGGGCGGATGCTACGTGTCCTCAGGTAGTCCACGTCGTCTCGCGAAGGGAGAGAACGATGCGTCACCTGAGGTGGATGCTCCCAGCGTTCGCCGTGTTCACGGTCCTCCTGGCCGCCTGCGGAAGCAGTTCTTCGGGCGGCTCCGGCAGCGCAGCGACGCCTGCAGCGGCCGCGTCCAGCCAGAGCGGCCAGAGCTCGTCAGCGACGACAGCCATGCTGAAGACCGCCAAGACGAGCCTGGGAACGGTCCTGACCGACTCCAAGGGATTCACCCTGTACTGGTTCGCCATTGACACACCGACCAGCTCGAAGTGCACCGGCAGCTGCACCACCTTCTGGCCGCCGGTGATCGGCACCCCGCAGGCTGCGGCCGGCGTCACGCTGCCGGGCAAGCTCGGCACCATCACCCGGTCGGACGGCTCGCTCCAGGCCACCTACAACGGCCACCCGCTGTATACCTTCGACGGCGACAAGTCGCCCGGCCAGACCGCCGGGAACAAGGTCAACGGGTCCGGCGGGCTGTGGTACGCGGTGACCACAACCGCCAGCGCGAGCGGCACGGCGGCCACGGCGCCGGCCAGCACGGGCGGAGGTGGCGGCGGGTACTGAACCCGCGTCTTCTTCTGCGGGTCTCGTGATCACGGT
>Ga0302326_10025778_pt1 | contig 11907 bp, 11 predicted proteins | sample Palsa_T0_3_FD_202264 | JGI IMG/M metagenome (GOLD analysis project Ga0302326, IMG submission 202264) | Peat permafrost microbial communities from Stordalen Mire near Abisko, Sweden - Palsa_T0_3 | ecosystem: Environmental > Terrestrial > Soil > Palsa > Peat permafrost | place: Sweden: Abisko... | reverse complement strand
AGCTTTGACAAAATTTCTCACATTCTTTTGCCCAAGCAGGTCACGCCATTTCTCATTTCGTTTCGCAACGTCGAACTGTCGCAGGTTGATAGCGTACACATAGAACCGTCATCCAGCCTCATCGCGGCCTCGGCAGATCCTGTGATCGAGATTGAAGAACAGAAATTGAATCCCCCACCCGGAGCTTCACTCACCGGGAAACTTGTCAATCAAAGCGGCCAGATCGTCAATGTGGCGCACGTCCTGGGAACGTTCTACGACAACGCCGGCCAACTGGTCTGGGTATCGGATCAATACGTCGACCGCGCATTACTGCCCGGAACGCCGGTTTCCTTCGCCATTTCCATTCCGCCGGATATTGCGCGCAAAGTCAGCACTGAGCGTGCAGTCACCACCACGTACAGTTCGGACCGGGTCCAATGATGGTCCGATTCACATTTCTGATCGGTGCGGTCGTGCTCGCCGCTACGCAGTTGGCACTCACGCAGACCAAGGCCCTGGGCTTGCCCCGATCTGTCGAAGCGGGGAGCGCGTTCTCCATTGAGACTACTGGCAGTGGCAAAGCAACGCTCTACATCATTGGGCTGGGACAGGTCCTGCGACGCGACGTGCAGTTAGGAAAAACGACTACGTTCGCTCCCGGAGATCTGCACAACGCTGGTCGCTATCTTGTAGTGCTCGTGCGGGAATCTTCGACGGACCAATCCACGGCCGAAAACGGAGCCTTCGACGTCACGGCGGCGGATCAACCCGCGACCCTGAGCTTTCTGGCGAAACCTTCTCGCCTTCCAGTGGGCTTACACGGTGGTATCAGCGGCGTGGTGTATGTGTTTGACACCTTTCAGAATCTCGTCCTCACGCCGGTGCAAGTATCGTTTCAATTGTCCGAAGTCGCCGGCGGGCAAAGACAGACGGTAACCACTCGTGATGGCGTGGCCTGGACCAAGATGGATTCCGGAGCCAAGGAAGTTGCGGCCCAGTTTGTCGCTCAAGCAGGAAGTGTGAGCGTCGCCCGAGTGATACAGCAAGTTCCGGGCAACCCGTGCAGTTTACGAATGAGCGCCCATCGATCAGGTCAGAGGCTGCTTCTGGAAACTGAACCGGTGCGCGATTGCGGCGGCAATGCAGTGCCCGACGGGACGATTGTGACTTTCACGGAAACCTCCAGCGAGGGTCAGGCCACGGTCGATGTGCCCATCAAGCGCGGAATCGCACGAACGGAAATGCCGGCCTACGACGCGGCCAGAGTTTCGGTTGCAACCGGGGTCGTCATGGGAAATGAAATTCGGTTAGGACGAGAATGAAACGAACGATAAAAAATACTGGGCCGAGAAAAAGAAGGCCGCTGCGAACGCCTTCCTTGGTCGCCTGTCTGATCTTCACTACATTGTCTGTGCTGGGATCGGACGGCCCTGCGGTGCGGGTTGCGCCGACGGATTCGGTGGGGCCACGGGCTCTAGAAAAACAGACCCAGGCAGCCGTGATTCGTGATTACTTGGAAGCCTGGCACAGCTTGAATGTTGCATTCGAACAGAATCGGCCCGACCTGCTCGATCCGAATTTCGTGGGCATCGCCAAAGAGAAGCTGACAGACACAATTCTGGACCAATCCAAGCTTGAGATTCAGACAAGGTATCGAGATAGCTCGCACGATCTTCAATTGGTCTTTTATTCGCCGGAGGGACTGTCCATTCAATTGGTAGATACGGTTGAATACGACGTGCAAGTTCTGGATCACGGCAAACTTCAGACCACGCAACATGTCCGCGCTCGATACGTTGCGGTCATGACTCCGACTGAAGTGCGCTGGAAGGTGCGCATTTTCCAGGCGAAGCCCGAATGACGTCGCAAGAGCCTGGCAAAAATACGAGCGCTATCGCTTTAGAAACGAAGTCGCAAAACGACTGAGAGAGGGAATACATGATTTCGATCGTGGTGCCTATTTACAACGAAGAGGAAATTGTAGCCTCGTTTCATCGGGCTCTGGCCGGCGCAGTGAAGGACATTGGCGAGGCCTGGGAGGTGGTGTACGTAAATGATGGCTCCAAGGACTCGTCTCTGAAGCTGCTAAGAGAGTTGCAAGCCGAAGACGCGCATGTGGTGGTCGTAGATCTTTCGCGCAACTGGGGACACATGGGGGCAATCTCGGCCGGCTTGCGGACCGCTCTCGGCGACGCCGTCGTCCTGATGGACGGCGATTTCCAGGACCCGCCCGAAGTTGTGCCGGAACTAGTAGCTGCCTGGCGGAGCGGGGTACAGGTGGTCACGGCTGTAAGAAGAAGCCGGCAAGAACAGCGCAAGATTCTAGCCCTGCTGTTTCCCCTCTTCTATCGCCTGCTGGGAGCACTTTCCGACTTTCCTATCCCGCTCAATGCGGGAATCTTTGGTCTTCTGGATCGACAAGCGGTCGATTCGATTAATTCTTTACGAGAGGGCAGCCGGTACTTACCCGGACTGCGAGCCTGGGTAGGTTACAAGACCGGCGTCGTTCTTTACGACCGGCAAGATCGGGCAGGGGGCGAGGGCAAGCTCACGTTCTTAAGCCGAATCAAGTATGCAATGGATGCCATCACAAGTTTTAGTTACAAGCCTCTCCGGCTGAGTTTTGGGTTAGCGGGGTTCGCCATTGCTTTAGCTGCGATTCTAGCTCTCTGCACCGTGTTTTCGAAGAGCCCCGTGAATCCCTTGGGATATGGTGTGGCCGCTGCGATCTTTCTGGTGGGTGGTCTCCTGCTTCTCAGCGTGGGCGTGCTCGGCGAATATCTTGGACGCGTCTACGACGAGGTGCGTAGCCGGCCGCTCTCTATTATTGACAAGGTTTACAGCGCTTCGCAACGCGATACCGTTCGAGTAAACCCGGGTCGCCGTGCAGAAGATCGGAAGAAGCCTTTTCGGGTGGCTTAGGAATTATTGCCCCGACGGCAGTTGCGAACCGGGGCCACACTTTGCCAGCCCGCGCTCAATGGCAGTGCCCTCTTCGTAATCGTTCCAGGTCGCGATCAACAAGAAGGGTAACGGATGATCGGCGGAATAGTACTGTCGCCATAACTTCATCGTGTCTGCAAAGGTTTGGCCGCAGCGCTGGGACATGTGCCGGTTAAGACCCCACGAAGCTTTGCTGTCGTCGAAGCCCGCCCAAGCTCCTCCTACAGCAATCTTGTCGGGATATTTCGACTGCATCTTGGTATAGAAGCCTTCGAGGTAATCTGCTCCCCAGTGGGTGCCATCAGCTGCCCAACCGCCTTTGCCAGGATTGACCCACGCATACAGCCCATCGAACCCGGCCGGGAACAAGGAGGAACCGGGATCATCTTCATAGATAAGCAGTGGAGACGGGTTCCATTTGTCGATTGCTACACGTACTCGGTTCCAGTCGGTATGGGATCCCTTAGGAAAAACAAAGATTACCGGCCGATCGTTATACATGAGATAGGACTGACGCCCGGATGCATTCGGCGAAAGATAAGTTTTGCTGAAGTAGCTGAAATCTGCCAGCGCTTCGTCGGTCGCTCCGAGTTCTTCGTCGGTTTCGTCGTACATCATCGAAACATGGAAGTTTTCTTCGGCGGCAATCGTCTGAATCAGCGCATAGCTGCGATCGATAAAGGGCTCGCGATCTCCGTACCAGTCCACCACGAACCCAGAAATTCCCATTGCCTTGGCTTGCTGAATCTGTTTGCGAATCTCGGCCGGATCTTGCGACGAATAGCCCACCGAGATGTGCCTGGGATGACCAAACCAAGGTTCATAGACTGCCAGAATTTGGGGTGAAGCCTTCGGAGTTGGCGCACTCTGGTGTATCTCCTGGCTTAGGCCAGGATGCGCACACCCGTGCACTTGCAGAAGGAGCATCAATGCAGAGACTAAGTAACCATTCGTCATGGGTTCATGCCCTTAGAGTCGGCACAAACACCCTGGGTTGTAGCGCGGCCTGCAATTAAAGGTCGGATGCCTAGCGCCGCAAGCAGCGCGATCGTGGTTTAGCGCATCAGAAGTGCTGCCGCGCGGGGGAGAATCTTGCCCCTTGGCGTTTCGCAGAAGCTCGCCGGATTTACCATGCCGGATTTTTCGTCCTAGATTTACCCGTTTTAATGCGTTGGAACCGCAAGAACGTGCCCAATAGTCCGAATCTTGAATCGAAGAGTCTCCAGGCTCGCGCTCTGTCCGGAAGCTTCCTGTTGCTCTCGGCTTCGGGGCTCGCCACTGCGATCAACTTCGCGTACAACATTGCAGTCGCACGATCTCTTGGTCCGACTGGATTTGGCCAGGCTACGGCTGTTTACACTCTCCTTATCCTACTCCTAACGGTCACCCTTTCTTTCCAAATCGTGTCCGCGAAGGCGGTTGCGCAACAGAGTTCGCCGGAAGGAAAACGCGCGGTCCATCGAAGCTTCCACAGAAGCGCGTGGGTCTGGGGAATCATCGTCGCGCTGCTCTTGTTGCTTTTCCAGAAGGCAATTGCGGACTTCCTCAACCTGCCGAGTCCGATTCTCATTGCCCTGCTCGCAATCGGAGCTGCTTTCTACGTCCCGCTAGGGAGCCAGCGCGGTTATCTGCAGGGCGCCTACGGCTTCCGGCGGCTGGCCATGAATATCATTCTGGAGGCACTGGTCCGGCTCTGCGGATCCCTCCTGCTCATCAGGCTGGGCTTCGGTGTTCCCGGAGTGATCGCAGCCAACGCGGCCGCTGTTGCGGCCGCCTACTTCGCTACCGGGCCCAGGTTCGCTGCCATCGTTTCAAACGGTATTTTTCTACCTAATGCGTTTCGCGAGGTGCTGCAGGCAGTCGTTTTCTGTGGCGGCCAGGCTCTCATCAACAATTGTGACATTGTGCTGGTAAAACATTTCTTTCCTGCAACCGCGGCCGGACTATACGCCGCCGTGTCGTTAGTGGGGCGAGTGATCTTTTTCTTCTGCTATTCGGTTGTGAACAGCATGTTTCCACTGATGGCTGGCGCACGCCGGGAGGAGAGAAACAATCACAAACTCCTCGCGACTTCTCTGCTGATCGTGTTAGCAATCGGCGCCACATTGGCTCTGGGCCTTCGCGTGGCGCCTGCCTCGATTTGGACATCGCTATTTGGCGCTCAGTTCGCGATCGCAGGGAACTATGGCCTGCCCTATCTACTGGCACTGTACGCGACCGCGACTGTTATTTATTCTCTCAGCGTTGTGATGATCACCTACGAGATGTCTTACAAAATCGCGAATACAAGCTGGGTACAGCTGGCGTTCAGTGCCGTCGTCGTCGCTGGCATTTGCCGTTACCATTCGTCTCTGCGCCAGGTTATCTGGGTACAGCTCGTGGTGATGTCGGTCCTGTTAGTTGTGGTCGCCGCTCCATTCCTTTTGAACTTGCTGAGGAAAGCGAACAATCTGCAGATAACGCCGGGCCCTCAGTCGATCCGGATTATTCGGCGGGTCTCAGAAGCTGAGGTTATCGCGGAATTTCTGAAGAACGATTTCAACAAGCCTGCATTCGAGGAATATCAGGACGTACTGCATGGACTGGTCACGGAACCCGATCTCGACGATGTCGGCGAAAATGCAAAGCGGCGTGCCCTATTGTTTATTCGATACCTTTCGTTGTGGAGCGAACTGCCGAAGGGAACAGAATGGTTCGAGGTCGATGTTCGGCCGTCAGATCTGGGCCAGATTCTAGTGTTTCCGCGAGCACGATGGCGGAAGCTCGCCCGGGGCAATTTTGCCGTGCCCGCGGTAGTCGAACGCATCCGCACGTTTGACAATGTCAACGTGGTCGAAGACGCATTTCTGTCGAAAATTGCTGCGCTCCGAGAATGGCTCCGCTTAGATGTCGACCCGGGCACCGTGCTTCTGATCGGTCTCAGCGAAAGCGAACCCCTCACCATCCTGGATGGAAATCACCGCCTCGTGGCGGCAACGCTGAGCTCCCCGGGAAGCCTGCACAAGCTTCGTTTCATGTGTGGACTCTCGCCGAAGATGACGGAATGCTGCTGGTACCGAACGAATGTTGCGACGCTGTTTCGGTACGGCACAAATCTGTTAACGCACGCGGTACATGATCCTGAGGCTGAGCTAACTCGACTCTTGCAGCGGTCCCGATAACCAACGGCACTCGCATCAACGATGCAAGTAGACGTTCGGCATCGCTAGTCTAGACTCGTTCGTGGGACTATGCCATTCTCCGTCCCTGGCACAGAAATAGGGCGTTTTGGGAATTTGGACCAAGAGTTCTGATTTGAACGATATCTGCTGCTATCGCTGTTACGTCGGGCCCACGTGGGCAACTCTGTCCCATGCTCCGCATCAAAATCACAACCTCAAAAGGAGAAGCCTTCTATGAGTCGTCAATCCGCAATAGAGAACGTTCAAGACGAGGCATTCGCTCCTCCTGCCCCGGTGCGGGACGACTCTCCGCTTCTGAACCTCGCCAGAAAATTTCGGACGACTGAACCCGCACTTGGAATCATACGGTCTGCTTTTCGCACGTTGCAGAGCCTCGGCGTCAGTCTCGTCCCAAATCACTACTACTGGCCGGTTCCCGATCTCAAGGAATTGGAAGCTCGGAAGTGGCCCACTGAGCAGTTTCCGGTTGGCGTGGATCTGGCTTTAGAAAAGCAACTCGACTTTTTGCGAAATGTTGTGCCGGAGTACGAGCCGGAATGGGGATCGCCCTCGGGCGCAATCGGCAGCGCGGGTTACACGCGGGGCAATGGATTTTTTGAAACGGTGGATGCCGAGATCGCATACTGTTTGGTGCGGCATATCAAGCCCAAGCGGATCATCGAAGTCGGCGGCGGCCACAGCAGCAGAGTCCTGGCGGCTGCCCTGGACAAGAACTTAAAGGCGGACGGCGTCCGCGGAGAATTGCTGACGATTGACCCGCATCCTGACCGGTTTCCAAAAGAAGCGTTGAGTGATCGTGTTCGGCTGATCGCCGCCTCCATCCAGAGTATCGATCTGGACATCTTCCTGAGTCTGGAGGAAGGAGACTTTCTGTTTCTCGATTCGACTCACGTTGTAGGCATCGGCAGCGATGTGGTGCGCGAGTACCTGGAGATACTGCCCCGCCTCAACCGTGGCGTGCTGATTCACGCCCACGACATCTTTATCCCATCGGATTATCCGAAGGACATGGTGTTACAGAATTTGTCCTTCTGGTCAGAGCAGTATCTGCTGGAGGCTCTCCTCACCTTCAATCCGCGATTCGAGGTCCTCTGGGGGAGCAGTGCGATGCAAGGCTTCGATCCGGAAGCTCTCGAGCATGCATTTCCACACTGGAAGCACAGTTACCGAAATATGGCGCAGGGCAAGCGGCGGTTTCTCCCCAGCCTCGACGGTGATCGAGTATGGCCTTCGAGCTTCTGGATGCGCAAAGTTATCTAACGAATATATTTAACGAAAAATAGAGCAGCCGCCCGGATGTCTTTGCCGTTTTAGGCTAGTTGGTTACCCCAATTCCTTCCGCTTATCGCGACCGAACTCGCGCGTCTTTTGTAAAGCTCCTTTTGATCAAAACGCATATTTAACTTTCTCGCGCAAACCGGACTTCCCTCTACTGACACGACAGGATAGACCCTGTAGTGTCGCCCCTTTAAATTGTTTAAGAGGCTTGATTACTGGGCTCCGCATCTTTCGCACAAGTAACGAGAAAGATAAAGAAGCTTCGTTGCAGTCTGAGATCCCGAATATGACACGTGCAAGAGCCGTATCGGTAAAAGAACTTCCGGAGAACTTGAGCCTCAAACAAGGCGGCTTGCTTTTTCGCGGAGTGGATTCTTGCTGGAACGCAGACCGGCCTCGCGTGGTGCTTGATTGTTCGAAAGTGCGGAAACTCGACAGCGCTGGAATCCAGGTTTTGTTGAGTTGCCTGGAGGAGGCCATGAAACGAAATGGCGACGTCAAGCTCGCGGCAATCCCTGCTGGAGCAGCGGCGACTCTCGAACTAGCAAGGGTTGATCATCTTTTCGAGGCTTTCGACAGCACCGCAGACGCGGTAAACAGCTTCCACCGATTCCCGACAAATAGTTTCCAGCAGGATCTTCGGCACGAATATCGGCACGAATATTCGACTCGTTCATCTGGAGCGCGGGACAACCGCTTCAAAGATCGTCCGTCTATCTCGCGCGAAGGGCCTCCAGATTTGGAGGTCACAATAAAAACCCCGTGGCGTTGGCTGAGGCGCCGCATCGCTGGCTGCCTTCTGCTGTTATTTGTTGCGCCCATTGCGACTGCCGTCCCATCACCGCAGCAAGAGATGGTCCCCGATCAACAGGCCGAAGGTTCATCCTCCTCGAAGGCTGGGACGAGAACTTCCGCGATTAGCGCGAATCAGGCGCAAGCCGGACCACTCCAGCCTGAGCCGCTTCCCGACACTCCCCTTCCCAACAGTCCGGGTGCTTTCCATTCGCAAACAATCGACGACAGTCGACTGTCCAGTGCGCAGCAGCCCTCCCCGAAATTACAAAGCGACCCACAAGAACCTGTAGGCACAGCCGCAGCAACATTTATAAAGACAACTGGTGTGGCGGCATCCAGACCAGCCGGAGCCGCGATCGCACCGGGAAAGCAAAGGCGAGCGCGCTCCATCATAATCAAAGTGGCGGCCATCGCAGGCGCTGGTGTTGCAGTCGGAGCGGTTGTGGCTCTGGCCAGTGCCAGTCCCAGCCGGCCACATTAGCGCGTGGCCAGCGGGCGCCCGGACAGAAGCAATTGGAACATGAATCTGGAATCCCCTGGAGACCGGCGCGCCAGCTTAGTCAGCTTCTCTGGCATTGACGGTGCCGGCAAAAGCACTCAAATCGAAAATCTTCGCGTCCGGCTGAACGAGGCCGGTGCTCGTGTTTTGTTGATCACTTTCTGGGATGACGTCGCGAAGCTCACGCGGATCCGAGAAGTGTCCGGCCACACCCTGTTCAATGGAGAAAGCGGTGTCGGAACTCCGGCACGCCCGGTAAATCGACGAGACAAGAACGTCCAGTCCTGGTATATGACTGCGGTGCGTTTCGGTCTTTACCTCGTGGATACCGTTTCGCTTCGCATCGTCATAGCAAGAACCCTAAGGGCGGACGCAGACGTCATAATCTTCGATCGATATCTCTATGACGAACTCGCGAACTTGTCATTACAGAATCCAATCTCTCGTGCTTATGTTCGGCTGCTGCTGCGATTCGTTCCGCGACCGGACATCAGCTTCCTGCTGGACGCCGATCCGGTTCAGGCTCGCGCGCGCAAACCCGAGTACCCGCTCGATTTTCTTCACAGCAGCCGTGTATCTTATCTGGCCCTGAGTGAATTGATCGGCGGGATGATAGTTATCGCTCCCCAGGCAGTTCACGACGTCGAGCGGCAGGTGTTGCAACCAGTACTGAATGCGCTTTCTCCTCATGGCCTTCCGTCGTCCCCAACTTTCGCTCACACAGCGCCGACACCTTCAAAATAAAGGCTGGATCCTCGTCAGTGTTGCGACGATTTTTGGTCGAGCGTCAGTCGGAGATCAATTGCCTGCTCACTCTACCAATAGGTGAGAGTCAAATTGTCCAGATAGGTGGTATTTGCCGCCTGGTTGTAGTTTCCGTCCATCTGGTAGTTAACGGTAATGCCATACCAGCTGGCGGGCGCCGTCGCAGGTGCATACGTTTCGTTGATGTTGGACGTCACACCGTTCAGCGTGATCGACTGGTACAGAAGATCGTTGTTCGACTCTCGCTGAAATTGAAGAGTGATGTGGTTCCAGCCATTGAGCAGACTGCAATGAACACCGGTAGAAACCCATGCGGGACTCACATTATTCAATACGTCCCAGTTCCCGTCCCCTAAATGGTCGCACTGGGTGCCCCAGAACATTTTGATCCCACTCATGTACATCGCGACATCGAACTCCAACGCCTGAGTCACGGCCGCGTTGGTCACATAAACGTCGGTGTCATAGGTAAAGTTGTGGAGACTCGGAACCAGCGTATGATTCAGGTCGGGCAGTCCCTGCGTTGAGAATTGGCCAATCACCGGGTTGTACCACAGAACAACCCCGTAAGGAGTAGTTCCGCTGGTATTGAATTGAGTCGCATCTCCGCTTTCTGACGGCGATGTAATTCCGTACTTGGTCGACCACGAGAGTCCCGAACAGGGTGAACAGTCAACATAGGCGGGCGGAAGCTGACCCCAACTGTCCCAGCCTTCATTGGTCTGGAGATTGGAGAATTTGCTTGCGCCGCTCGCCACCGTGATATTCACCGTTGTATAAGCAGCTCCACCGCAATGGTCCCACTCTTCCACTACGGTGTCGTGGGACCCTTCGCTCAACGAAAGCTGGGTGTTTAGACTCGCTCCCTGCGCGACGTAGGTCAATACGTTGTCTACATAGATCCCGGTGGATGCCACGCCCTTCGAACAAGTACTCGTGCTCGCCGACGCTACATAATTCACTGGCGAGGTGACCTGGGCATTGTTCGCGGGCGACGTCACAGTTACGCCACTTTGGCTGCTGACCGTGATCCCCACCGTCGTATAGGTTGCTCCGCCACAATAGTCCCACTCTTCCACGGCTGTGCTGTAGCTACCGGGAGACAGGGCCCAAGTAGTATTCATGCTTGCTCCATTGACGACGTAAACCAACTGGCTGTTCACATAAATGCCCATGGAGGCCACGCCCTTCGAACAAGTGGTTGAGGTCGCGGTCGCTACGAAAGGCACCGGCGAGCCAACTGTAGCCCCGCTGCTGGGACTGGTGACGGTGACGTTGGCCAGGGCGGATGTCGCCAACGCTAAGAAAACAAGGAGAATGCAGAAAAAGGCCTTCATTATGGTCGGGACCTCCGAGTCTGTTGAACGCGCACACTTGTGGATCACAAGTTCTGACTTGCCTAATTGAATGGACTAAGCCCGACGCGAACGGGAGGTTGCCCCTTTAGTCTCGCTGATCGATCGGATCGATCCCGAGAGTCACCGATGTTGCCCAAACAGTAATACAGACTTCTGGGTATGGTCAACGAAGAAATGGCGTCGATTCCAGTCGAAAGGGCATCGTACTGATGCCGCAATCGCGCGTGGCGGAATTCCCTTGAGATACCGGCTTTTCGATGAGCCTTTCGAGACCATTCCTAACAGGCGCTGTTGCCTCGCCGGGAAGCGAGCAGCTGCAAGCCTTTTGCGGGCTTTGGCCGCCGGGGATCGCGATCGGAAGGCAACGCGGGCCGTTGCGATCGGAATGGAATTTGGTGTCCGGCGGCTCTCGTGCCGGCTCACGCCAAACATCGATTGCCGGATTCGTAATTTTCGGGGCAGAGCAACCTTGTACAAGGTTATGGCAACTAAACGGCACCTCCGTCGAGGTGGCGACAGTCCTTGTGCTCCCTGATCTTCCGTCGGGACGATTTCTGGCACTCTTCTGCCGTGGTTACGGAATGGCATTCCTTTGGAGATTAGGCTTATGGCTTCTCGTCGTCGGCGCTGGCTTTGCGTCCCCGTTTCTTGTCTCGTACTGTCGCTCGCGATCGCAATTACGGGATGCGGGTCTGTGCCCGCGGCTGTGACCGTCAAATCGATATCTTTGGCGCCAGCCAGTGCAAATATTGCAGCGGGCGCTACGCAGCAGTTCACCGCCACGGCAACTTACAGCGATGGCTCGACCGCCAATATAAGTTCGACGGCCACTTGGACGGTCGCGACCCCGGCGGTAGCGACGGTAACTTCGAGCGGCCTGACCACAGGAGCAGCCGCGGGCTCGGCGATGGTGACTGCCTCGCTCAGCGGGATCATCGGGAGTGCGTCACTTACCGTGATGGCGTCCACGGTCACACTCGCGTCGATTTCAGTAGCGCCGTCGAGCGTAAGCATTGCAGCGGGCGCTACGCAGCAGTTCACCGCTACGGCAACTTACAGCGATGGCTCGACCGCCAATGTAAGTTCGACGGCCACTTGGACGGTC
>Ga0302326_10025776_pt1 | contig 11907 bp, 6 predicted proteins | sample Palsa_T0_3_FD_202264 | JGI IMG/M metagenome (GOLD analysis project Ga0302326, IMG submission 202264) | Peat permafrost microbial communities from Stordalen Mire near Abisko, Sweden - Palsa_T0_3 | ecosystem: Environmental > Terrestrial > Soil > Palsa > Peat permafrost | place: Sweden: Abisko... | reverse complement strand
GCTGACTGCCGAGCATCTGATCTGGGCCGCCGGGCAAGTGCAATCGACCGATCCCGGCGAGATGACTTCGCAGGGCCTGTGGGCGCGGCAAATCACCGGTTCGCTTCCGGCTAATTCCGGCACACCGCCGCATTTTCAAAGCTGCAAATACACGGGCCACGGTGTCATCCTGCGCGCGGGCGTCGGAACACCCGAGGAATTGTCGATCCATCTCGATCAGATCGACGAGGGGCCGAATTACCGCTGGGGAGACAACGGCCTGGGCGCCAACGGCGTCATTTATTTTTTCGCACAGGGAAAAGTCTGGAGCGGTCACGAGCGCGAAAACACCGGCGATCATTACGATGAAGACACCGTCGGCACAACCAATTTCGGGTTCATGAAAGGGGGCAAGTATCGCGACATCGGGCCGGGAGTGCTCGATCAGCCGATGTACGATCTTTCAGTGGCGCAGTTCGCGCAGCTTAAGTCGCGGCGAGGGCCCGGCGCGTATTCCTGGCCGCAGTATGATTCGCGCAGCATCCTCCTGGTGGGAACAGATTATTTTCTGGTTTTAGATCGCACGGCGGCCGATCCAACTCCCGCCGCGGGGAGATTTAGTTGGTTTCAGGCCCGCGATCTGCCGTTTCCCAAGTTGATTTTCCTCAAGCCGCTGGTGGCGCGCTGGGACCACTGGAGCGAAGTGCAAACCCTAAGTTCAAAAGGAATCCTGCGCGACACCACCGGCTCGAGCCTCGTGCTCGTCACACACAAGGGCGATGCGGTTGAAATGGAGAATATGAATTCCACGCCGGTGGATTTCATTCAATCGGCGGACATGCGCACCTATTCCTGGCGCAAGGGCATCAAACCGATCGCCGGCGTCTGGGCGGTCAAAGCGCCGGCTTCGCACGACGTGGTGTTCATCGACGATCAACCGATTTCCTGCGCGCTGCCCACGGGCGAAAGTTTTACCGGATCGGCCGGCGTCATCCGCCATCGCGATGACGGCTCGACACAGCTTGCGATCTTCCACGGCTCCGCCATCGGCACAAGCGATTTGGACATCGAGGTTCCCGAGTCGGATGAAACCGGCGTCAGCGCGGTATACACCAAACCCGGCGAAATCTCGGGAGAATACGATTCCCCGCACGGCGCATCGGCGCTGACGCTGAACTTCACCGATCCCTCCCAGACGGGTGGATCGGCCGCATATCTCGACGGCGAAAAACTCAGCGCGAAACTCTCCGGCTCATCGCTGGTGATTCCGCTGATCCCCGGCCATCATCACTGGCAATTCACCGCGCATCTGCCCAGGCCGATGCCGGCCAATGTTGTGCGCACGGCCAATTTCGCCGGCGGGGCACTGGTGTATTTCAATCCTTCTGCGGGCGCGGATTCGTATCAATTGCAATTGAGCACTGATGGGTGCAAAACGTGGCAACCATCGGCCAAGTCATCCGGCTCGCCGATTCGGATCGAAGGATTGCAAGCCAACAGCAAGGTTCACATTCGCCTGATCGCCGCCAATGCCGAGCAGTCCGCCGATCCGGGCGATGCGTATCCGCTGTATGTGACGAGTGATCCCCCTCCTCCGCCGGATGGGCTTTATCTGCATCTGTCCACCAATCGCGTGGATGCTTCGTGGGGAGAAGTGCTGGGGACAGGGGAATATCACCTTTATCGCCGGACGCACTGGCAGAGCGATGCGCAGTGGAAACTCGTCTACGCCGGAACGGCACAATCCTATTCGGATCAGAACGTCACCGGCGTGGTACCGCCGGCTGAATTGCCGGGCGAATCTTCAGACGCATCGCTTATTTACGAATACGCGATCGCCACAGCCAACGGCAACGGGCAAGGTTCACTGAGCGTCGCGGTGGATACCGATCCCAATTCCTGGCATGTCTGGTGGCCGGCGAATCAGCCCGAACAGTTTAAACGGCAATCCGCATACTGGCTGCCGCCGTATGTCCCGGCGGAAGAATCTCCGCCCGCGCGATATCCGCAATAATTTTGCCGGCAAAACTTCGTATCAATTCGCTTTGCCCACCTCGACGGGCGGCAACAGGTCGCCCAAATCCCAGCCGTTGACGCGAGCCGGGCCGGTGATCTGCACATCAATCCCGTTGACCCTGCGAATTTCCGGCTCTTCCGTGGCGGTGTTGAACGCCGCTTCGAGCGGTCCATACATTGCGTGCCAGATTTCGCTGTCGGTCACCAGGTCCACCTTGGCCAGTGATTGCGACCTGGTCAGAAAATCCGCGAACACTCGATCGTTTTCGCACGGCTCTACGTCGATGATGACGGCGCCGGGAACATGCTTGTCCCGCAGCGCGGTGCTTGGACCACGGTAAGCGTACGCCACCAGGCGAAACGCGTCGCCCTTGGCGATGTCATGCTTGAGGAAATACGCCGGCTGATAGTGGTTGAAGCCGCCGACGCCGAACATTCGGGCAGCCAGCATGGCTTTCCCTTCGCGAATCACCAACACGGAATTTTCGGTGCAGGGATGGGCGCTGATGTCCGAGTCATCCACCTTCTGTCCATCCAGCCAGAGGTCATCCGTGTGGGCGGGCAAAATCATGTTCAGGCCGATACTGGAATATTCCGCCTTGCCCATGCCGGGCGCCAGGTTGTAAACCGCCAGCACCGAGCCCTTGTCCTGCACGACCGCTTCATCGAGGTGCAAATGTCCCGGCTTGGAATGGTTGTCTTTTCCGATGACCTTTACCGAACCATCGGGCGCGTCATACGGATCGAGAAATACGGAAACGATCGCCAATTTCCGACCGCTGCCGAATCGGACGCCGATTTCGCGGTCCTGCGCACCGTATGGACTTCCGGCTGTTCCGACGGAAAAAGCTGCCGTCGAATAGAGCGTGCGGTCCATCGCCGCGTCGGGACCGTATCCGCTGACCATCGACTTGTCGGTCTGCAGGGCCAGGTCCAGCATCTGCTGCGTCGGACGATAGGACGTTTCCACCGCGTCGCAGAAAGGGCCGCTCGTGTCGTTGAGCAGGGCCGGCACCGATTTCTCCTCGCGCAGCCCCGCGTAGAAGAAGCAGCGATCGAGCCCTCCGCTGCCGTATAAAAAGTCGTAATCCCGGCTGGACGCCCCGGCCAACTGCTGTGTGGGCGCGTAATAATTTGCGCACGCATCCGCCCACAAATAATCCAGAACCGAATGCAGCAGCGCCCGCGCCTGCGCATTGGAGGTGCAATCGTACGCCACGCTGGCACTGTTGATCTGCGTTGCGGCGTAGGTCGGGCTGTTGTATTCGGCGATGCCGTTCTTGCGGGTGTATTCGATCCACTTGTCGAGATTGCTCAGGCCAAGCTTCACCGCGTCATCATCCCCCACCGCCTCGCCGAGCAGCAGCAGGTTGGAAATCTTCATCAGATAAATATTGGTATAGGCCACGTTCACGTTGTGCCGGCGAATGGCCACCAGCGCAGCATGCAGATGCGGCTCAATCTCCCGCACAAACTGCGGTGAAAGCTGCGCGCGATACTTCGTCATGATCGCCCCGGTGGGCAGGCAGGTAAACTCAATCGCATTGGCGTCTTCCACCTCGGCACGAACGCCCACGGCCCACGGCACCGTGCCATAACGGGGAGAGTTTGGATCCATATCCTGCTCGGCAAACGCGCGCGACACCAATGTTTGAACTTCATTGACATCGCCGCCCAGCACCAGCAGATCGTGCGCGATATGCGTCAGCTCGCGCGTGGCATGCCCATGCAGCTTGTCACCCTGGAGAAGCGGCGCGTATTTGTCGCAGAGGTTCTGAACTTCAGCGCGCATTACCGCAATTCGAGCGGCGCGGCCGGGATCATCGCCGCTGACATCCGCGGCCAGAACCGACCCGACAAACACCAACAAAATTGCCGATAGAAACCAACGTTTCATGTTCCTGCGCCTTTCTTTTTTTCAGAGCATTAGGAACTGAAAATTCTATCGTTTTTGCTACGATCGGGCTACTAAAACAGTGGGCAAAACCCTTCATTTTAAGTGGTTTATGCGCATATCAATCTCACAATTTGTCAGTGCACCAGTTTCGCCACATCCCGCGGTATGCGGCTTCCACGTTGCGAGAAAATCGGGGGGCATCCATCAGCGGCGAAGCAGACATTCTGTTACGCAATGTCCGGCGCAGGTCATTCAGACGGGGCGTATCTTCCGCCAACTTCATCGCGATTTGAACGTACTGCTCCGGCGATTCGGCAATCAGTTCCTTCAGCCCGACATTGGACAAGATACTTACACCGCTTCGCCCCACCCCGGTACGGCCCCGGAGAGTGACGACCGGCACCCCCATCCATAGCGCATCGCATGTGGTCGTGCCGCCGGTGTAGGGAAACGGATCCAGCGCGATGTCCACTTGCGCGTGCAATTTGAAATATTCGGAGAGCGATGTCCTGCCCACGAATCTTAATCGAGCCGGATCGACTCCCGCGCGTTTCAGTGAATCGCAGATTCGCTCGCGGTGCCGCCCCTCATGCGCGTGCAGCAGCAGCCGCGATGTAGCCACACTTTGCAGCAACTCGATCCAGAGACTCAACGATTCGCTGGAAACTTTCGAAAAATTATTGAAGCAACCAAATGTCACCGCGCCCGCGCTGATCGACGGCGGCGGAGCGATTTCCCCCGCTTGATCGTTCCGCGGATAACACCAGTAAGTTTCCGGCAGACGGATCGACTGCTCGCTGTACATCGCATCGCCCTCGCCGGATGGATCGAGATAAGGATCGGTCAATCGGTAATCCATCGCGTCGAGCCCCGTGGTAGAGCAATATGCCAGATACGTCACCTGCACCGGCGCGGGTTTGCGGGCAAAGACGAGCATCCGATTGCCCGCCGCGTGCATCGCAAGATCGACCAGAACGTCAATGCGGTCGTCACGAATCAATTGCGCCACTTGTGCGTGGGACCGCCGGCTCGTGTCTCGCCAGTGCGATGGGTGCCGGCGCAAAAGCCCGGTAGTCTCATCCGCTCGCCGGGTGTCCGAATAAGCGAAGATTGAAAATTGATCCGTATCATGCGCCGCCAGCAGCGGCAGAAGAAATCGCCCCACCGGATGCTCGCAGAAATCCGGCGAGACGTATCCGATTCGCAGCGGACGATCCGCGTCGCGATTATTTCCATGCGGCTGCCATGTCTTTTTCAGCGGCTTGGCATGGCGCTCATTGAAACTTCGGCCGGCCCCCAGCAGCGTCTGTGCATCCGAACCCGGATGGAAATGCAGCGTGTAGATCAGATTGCTGTGGGCTTCGGCAAACCCCGGCCGCAGCCGCATCGCCTGCTCGAACGCCGCGATCGCCTCATCCAGTTGCCCCATCGCTTTCAGCGCGCTGCCCAGATTATTGTACGCTTCGGCGAAATTTGGACGGAGCTTCACCGCCCGCGAATATGCATCAACCGCTTCCTCAAGCTGCCCCATGTCTTTCAAAACCGTGCCAAGATTGTTGTGCGCCTCCGCCAACTCCGGCTGCATTACAATCGCATCGCGAAAAGATCCAATCGCCCCGGCCCAATCGCCGGTTTCCTTCAGCGCGTTGCCCAGGTTGTAATGAATACTGGCCACGTTTGGAGCGATCTCAATCGCCCGGCGAAACGCCGCAATCGCATCGTCCAGCCGGCCGGCCTCCACCAGCGCGTTACCGAGATTATTGTGCGCGGCGAATAAATCCGGCTTCAGAGACGCCGCCCGCCGGCACGATTCGATCGCGGCGGCGAATTCCCCGCGATCGCGCAGCACATTGCCGAGATTGCTGTGCGCCTCGGCATAATTGGGCTGCTGGGCGATAATTTGCCGGTATGCCGACTCCGCCTCCGCCAGCCTGCCGGCCTGGTGGTGCGACATCGCGAGCTCGAATTGGTGCTGAAGCGTCATAGGATTTGGGTCCCCTGCATAATAATGCATTTCATGTCCGATTCATGCTTGAGAAAGGGTGCCGTGCGTTTCTTGTAAACCGGGCGCTCGCGCGTTAAAAGTCTGCGATCGTATTTACCAGGGATTGGCTCGATGCCGGGAAATGGAAAGCCCCAGTATTCTTCGCCGCAACCTTCCCTGAACCGTTCTGCCATCAAGGAAATTCACATCCTATGGATCACGGCCGGCTTAGGCTGCGACGGCGATTCCGTTTCGATCACCGCAGCAACCCAACCCAGCATTGAGGAGGTCCTCGGCGGCGCTATTCCGGGACTGCCGAAGGTCCATCTGCATAACCCCGTTCTTGCTTATGCGAATGGCGATGAATTTCTTGAGCGCTGGTATCAGGCGGCCGACGGAAATCTCGATCCGTTCATTCTCGTCGTCGAGGGATCGATTCCCGATGAAACCAACAAAGCCGAGGGATACTGGGCCGCGCTCGGCACCGACAAAAAAACCGGCCAGCCCATCCTCACCACCACCTGGATCGATCGCCTCGCCCCGCGCGCGTGGGCCGTTGTATGCGCCGGAACATGCAGTTGTTACGGTGGAATCCATGCGATGGCCGGCAATCCGACCGGTTGCATGGGCCTGAGCGACTACCTGGGCTGGGATTGGAAATCCAAAGCCGGATTGCCCATCGTCAACGTCCCCGGCTGTCCGGTGCAGCCCGACAATTTCATGGAAACGCTTTTGTATCTGCTGTTCCATGCCGCCGGACGGGCCCCCACAATTCCGCTCGATCAGCAGCATCGCCCCACCTGGCTCTTTGCAAATACCGTTCACGAAGGGTGCGACCGCGCCGGCTTTTACGAGCAGGGCGATTTCGCCACCGAATACGGCAAGCCGCAGTGCATCGTCAAGCTCGGTTGCTGGGGGCCGGTCGTCACCTGCAATGTCGGCAAGCGCGGATGGATGAACGGCATCGGGGGCTGCGCCAACGTGGGTGGCATCTGCATCGGTTGCACCATGCCGGGATTCCCAGACAAGTTCATGCCCTTTATGGACGAGCCCCCGGGCGCCAAGCTGTCCACCTCGGCCGTCACCGTCTATGGCCGATCCATTCGCGCGCTCCGCAGCTTCACGCGGGCATCCATGGATACCGAACCCCAGTGGCGCCAGCCCAAATCCCGGCGGCCGCCTTCCAAATCATGAGAGCCTCAGCGCAGACGCTTGAGTTCGAGGAGACCGGCGAGGGCCATACCGCTTCCCTCCAGAAGGCCGAGGATATTCTGCGCACCATGGCCCAGACCCTGGGCCCTGCCGCAGGCGTCCCGCGCCGACCGACCCCGATTGTACCGTTTGACCATGCCCATTCGTCTACCGATCTGGTCTTTTCAAACCTTGCGGCCGCGCAGTTGCGCTACCGCGCGCTTGTGGACAACATTCCCGCCGTCACCTTCATCGCCTCCCTCGATCGCGACCGCAACGAGCTGTACGTCAGCCCCCAGATTCAATCGCTTCTGGGCTTCTCGCAGGAAGAATGGATCTCCGACCCGTTCCTCTGGTATTTCCGCGTCCATCCCGACGACCGCGAGCAGTGGGGACAGGGATTCTCCGCCACCTGCTCCACCGGCGTTTCCTTCAAATCGGATTATCGCATGCTCACCAAGGACGACCGCATCGTCTGGATTCACGGTGAATGCCAGATCATCCGCGACGAGCAGGGATATCCGCGATTCCTTCAGGGCATAGCCTTCGACGTCACGGAAATGAAAAAGGCCGAGGAAACGCTGCGGCGATCCAACGATCTGCTCGACGCCCGCGTCCGGGAACGCACCACCGAGCTGAACGAAACCAACAAAATCCTCCGCAACGAAATCCACGAGCGCGAGCGGGCCAACCGCCAGATGGCCCACCAGTACCGTGAACTCAAGCGCACCGGCGAAGCGCTGCACGAAAGCGAGGGCCGCCTCCGCGCGATCCTCGAGACCGCCATCGAAGGGATCATCACCATCGACGAAAGCGGCGTCATTCGCTCCTTCAACGCCGCCGCCACACGTATCTTCGGCTACTCACTCGAGGAAGTGCTGGGCAACCGCCTCCTCGAGGCACTGGCCAAACCGTATGACCTCCGCGGTCATTCCGTTACCGTCACCGCCAGCATCGGCATCACCACCAGCGACGTCGGATACGAGCGCGCCGATGACATGCTCCGCGACGCCGACACCGCCATGTATCACGCCAAGGCCGGCGGCAAGGCGCGCTACGTCATCTTCGACCGCGTTATGCACGAGGAAATCTTCGCGCGCATGAACCTCGAAAGCGATCTCCGCGCTGCCGTCGAGCGGCACGAACTGCTGCTCCATTACCAGCCGATCGTTTCACTCACGACGCGATCCCTCCGTGGATTCGAAGCGCTTGTCCGCTGGAAACATCCGCAGCGCGGATTGATCTCCCCCGCGGAGTTTATCCCCTGCTGCGAAGACACGGGACTCATCATCCCCGTCGGAGAATGGGTTCTCGCCGAAGCCTGCCGCCAACTGCTCGACTGGCAGCAGCGCCATCCGCAGGCGAGGGACATCTCCATGAGCGTCAATCTCTCCGCCAGGCAGTTGATGGCCCCGGGCATCGTCGAAACGGTGGGAAAAATCGTCGGCGATTCCGGCGTCGATCCCAGCCACATCATCCTCGAGATCACCGAAACCGCGATGATTCAGAAAGCCGAAATCGCCATCCCCGCCCTCGAGCAGCTTCGGAAGATCGGCGTGCGATTGCACATGGACGATTTCGGCACCGGATATTCCTCGCTCAGTTGCCTGCACCGCTTTCCGCTGAATGGCCTGAAGATCGATCGCAGCTTCATCAAGAGCATGTCCGAGCGCCGCGATTACGCCGTCATCGTCGCCGCGATCGTCGCACTGGCTCGAAACCTGGGGATCGCGCTCGTCGCCGAGGGTTTGGAAACCAGCGACCAGGTCGCGATGTTGCAGGCCTTGGACTGCGATGCCGGTCAGGGGTACTTCTTCAGCCGCCCGCTACCCCCCGAAGACGCAGAGAAATTCATCCTCGATTTCCCCGCCGCGAATCAAGCTTAATCGGGCCGCACGGCGATCAGCTCATCCCTTATCCCAAGTCCGCGCAATACCCCAATCGCCATAATCGCATCCCCGGCCGGCTCCATATGCACACCATCATTCGTCAGCCAGTTTCCCTGCCGCGCGCCCTGCTTCTCCAGTGCATCGAGAAACATCTGGTGCAGATCGACCAGCGCGCACTGTCGCGACCGCGCGATTTGTTTCTCCGCCGCGACGTAAATCTCCAGCCGGCCGTTCTCGCCGCTGTGGAGATTTTCCTGGATTACCGTCGGCGTCAGCAGCAGGACCCTGATCCCCGCCGACTGCGCCATCGCCACCATTGCATCCACGTTTTTCCAGTAGTTCGTCAACACTTGCGGATCATGTGCTTCCCCGCTGCGATGCCAGACATCGTTGACCCCGACGCTGATGGTAACCACTGCCGGCTTTTCGCGGATGACATCCTTCTCAAACCGCGCAACCATGTCCTCGGCTTTCTGCCCGCTAATCCCCACATTCACGATCGGCGGCGCCTGCCGCTGCGGAAACCTCGCCGCCAGCACGGTATCCACATTTTTCAGATATCCCCCCGCTTCGGTGATCGAATCCCCAATCGCCACGATCTTCCCGCCCGCCGCAAGCGAAAATTCAGCAGGGCACTGCAGACAATATTTCTCCGCCGGGCCCAGGTACTTGAGCATTGATGCACACAAATCGGTCCGCTTGTCCGCCATAAGTGATTTTCAAAATAGGAAATAGGAAATTGGCAATAGGAAATGATTTTCCTTACACCCCGATCGGATGCCAGGTCGTCTTCACTTCCTGTGTATCCAGAATCAGATACGGGTTCTGAGCATCCTCCGCCATCCAGTCGCCGCGGTCGTAACACACCGCGCGCTTCACGTTGACGGCCGATTTCTCCCGCACCGCGGTTCGTTCCGATGCCTCGGCGCCGCAGTAAATCACCGTGTTGACATCCATATGGCTGGCGAAATGCTCGATCAATTCCCCGCGCTCCCCGGTCAGGATATTCACCACCCCGCCCGGCAGGTCGCTGGTCGCCAGCACCTCCGCCAGCGTCACCGCGCACAGCGCCAGATCGCGCGATGCCACCGCTATGACCGAATTTCCCCCGACAATTGCGGGGATGATCGTCGATACCAATCCCATCAGCGCACTGTCCGCCGGCGAAATGACCGCGACCACCCCGCTGGGTTCCAGCACGCTGAAATTAAAGTGCGAGCTGGCCACCGGATTCACGCTGCTGAAAACCTGCTGATATTTGTCCGCCCACCCCGCGTAATACACCACCCGATCGATCGCCGCCTCCACCTCGGCCCGGGCGCTCGCGTCGGCTATTCCCATCTGTACCATCTCGGCAACGAATTGCCCGCTGCGCCCTTCGAGCATCTCGGCAATGCGATAAATGATTTGCCCCCGGTTATACGCCGACCGCCCGGCCCATCCGCCCTGCGCCCCGCGCGCTGCCACCACAGCCTCACGAAAATCCTTCCGCGAGCAAAGGCACATATTGGCGATCGCCTCACCGCTCTTGCCGCTCTTCAGCGGATAAAACCGCCCCGACTCCGTGCGCGGAAATTTCCCACCGATGTAAATCTTGTACGTCTTGAGCACCGGCAATCGCGTGGAAGTCTCTGACGATTCGTCAATCGAAATCCGATTCGCCCGCGTCGTTGCCGCATGTCCGTTGTTACCGTTTTGTTTTCGCATCTGCCTTTTCCGTTTGGCTGATCAATTCACATCCACATACGCCGCCAACCCATGCAGCCCGCCTTCGCGCCCCATGCCCGATTCCTTGTACCCGCCAAATGGACTGGTCGGGTCGAACTTGTTGTATGTGTTCGCCCAAATCACCCCCGCGCGGATCTTCGTGGTGATTTTGAAAATCTTCGATCCCTTGTCCGTCCACACGCCGCCGGACAGCCCATACTGCGTGTTGTTGGCTTTTTCGACCGCTTCGGCCGGCGTGCGGAAGGTCTGCACCGCCACGACCGGGCCGAAAATCTCCTCCTGTGTAATCCGGTGCGATTGCGTCGCGTTCAAAAACAGCGCCGGCCGGCAGAAATATCCGCCGCTGGGAATCTCACATTCCGTCTGCCAGAGCCGAGCGCCTTCCTTCCGTCCGATCTCAAGGTATTGCTGGATTTTCTCAAGTTGCATTTTTGAGTTGATCGCCCCGATGTCCGTGTTTTTGTCCAGCGGATCGCCCACCACCAGCGTCTGCATCCGGTCCTGCAGTTTGCCGATCACGGTTTCGTACACGCTTTCCTGCACCAGCAGTCGCGAGCCGGCGCAGCACACGTGGCCCTGGTTGAAGAATATCCCGTTGATAATCCCTTCCACCGCCTGATCGATGGTTGCATCCTCGAAGATAATGTTGGCCGCCTTGCCCCCAAGCTCCAGCGTGTAATGCTTCTTCGAAGCCGCCAGCGATTTCTGGATTGACTTGCCGACCTCGGTGCTTCCGGTGAACGCGATCTTATCGATGCCCGGATGATTGACGATCGACGCCCCCGTCTCGCCGGCGCCCGTGATGATATTCACCACGCCAGCTGGCAAATCGGTGTCGCGGATAATCTCCGCCAGCTTCATCGCCGTCAGCGGAGTCGTTTCCGCCGGCTTAAGCACCACCGTATTTCCCGTTGCCAGCGCCGGCGCGATTTTCCACGCGGCCATCAGCAGCGGAAAATTCCACGGAATAATCTGTCCCGCCACGCCCAGCGCCCGCGCTTTCCTTCCCGGAAATGCGTAATCCAATTTGTCCGCCCACCCCGCGTAATAAAAGAAATGCGCTGCCGCCAGCGGAACATCCACATCGCGCGACTCGCGGATCGGCTTGCCGCCGTCCATCGATTCGACAATCGCCAGCTCCCTCGCCCGCTCCTGAAGGATTCTCGCGATGCGATAAATATATTTCCCGCGTTCCTTCCCCGGCATTTTCGACCAGACCTTCT
>Ga0302326_10025775_pt1 | contig 11908 bp, 10 predicted proteins | sample Palsa_T0_3_FD_202264 | JGI IMG/M metagenome (GOLD analysis project Ga0302326, IMG submission 202264) | Peat permafrost microbial communities from Stordalen Mire near Abisko, Sweden - Palsa_T0_3 | ecosystem: Environmental > Terrestrial > Soil > Palsa > Peat permafrost | place: Sweden: Abisko... | reverse complement strand
CGGATTCCGCCGCAGCCACGGGGTCGAACGTAAGCCCGGTGTGCTCGGGGAATGATTCGCGTGTCCGCGGGTAGCCCGGCGGCACAGGCGGTACGATGCGCAGGATCGACTCCGGCAGCGTCAGCGTCTCCGGCGACAGCGTCTTCAGCACCGCTGTAAGCGCCTTCTTCTGCTCAGCAGGATCGACGATCGTCGGGTTCGGCAACCCATCGCCGCGCTCGTTGTATCGATAATCCAGTCCGCCAATCTCCTTGATGGCCGCCTCAGTCTGATAGCGGTGATAGAGATAGAGCGGTACCAGCGTCTGCTCCAGCTGCGCCATCGGCGTCCCAGGTCTGATGGCACCTTCACCGAAGTTCTTCAGTGCAACCGCGCGCACCGCCAGCACTCGATCGAGCTCAGCTGCCGGATCGCGGCCGTTGTCCCAAAGATGTGCAAGCGGATGCGCCGAGCCGAAAGGGCGTGCGTCTTGATCCGTGATATACACCTGGCCCGCATGATCGGCGTCGGAGAGAATCTTGTTCAGCGCATCCCGTTCCGCTTCGTCAGTTGTGCCCGGCGCAAACTGCCTGTAGCCGTAGTCGATGGCCACCTTGTCCCATCCGCCGATGTTCACCGCATACGCATGCGAGGCATCGATCTTCCCATCGGCATCAAGCGTGATGTATGGGTGCGGATAATCCATCACGCTGTCGCCCTGCACCACCGTCGATGCCGCAAAGTTGTGGTCCAATCCCAGCGTATGTCCAGTCTCGTGCGCGGCAAGCTGCCGAATGCGCGCCAGCACCATCTGCAGCATGGGATCGTCTTTGGGATTTGCCGGCACAGCTCCGCCCTTGTATGGCGATAGAAGCGCCTCCGCAATCATGTAGTCCTGCCGTCCGCGCAGCGAGCCCAGCGTCACGTTGCCCTTGATAATCTCGCCCGTGCGCGGATCGGTAATGGCGTCGCCATAGCTCCAGCCGCGCGTGAAGCGATGCACCCACTGAATGATGTTGTAGCGCACGTCCATGGGGTCTGCGCCGGCCGGCAGAACGTCGACGCGAAACGTGTCCTTGGCCCAGCCAGCCGCCTGAAACGCCTGGTCCCACCACCGCGCGCCCTCAACCAGCGCCGATCGAATCGGCTCCGGCGCGCCGCGGTCAACATAATACTGAATCGGCGCGACGGCCTCGCATGCGGCCGCACAGTTGGGGTCTTTCTTGATCAGGCGATGACGAGTGATGAAGAGCTGATCGAGCGGCTCGCCCAGCGGCGCAGTGTAGTCGCGATAGCGAGTTTCGAAGTACCCTGAACGCGGATTGAACCGCCGCGGCGTGAACCCCGGCGGAGGCAGCTCGATGAACGAAGTCCGCTCGCGGATGGTCATTGCGTGCGGATCGGGCGTGACGTTGTGCACGAATTCGCCCCGCGGCGGGGCATCGGTCGTAAAAGTCAGCTCCGCCTCCACCTCGGTGTTCTTCGGGAATGCATTGGTATCGTCCAGGGCGATCGTGGAGCGCGAGGCATCCACGTGGTAGGCGCCCTGATTCAGGTTGGTGAGGGTGTCGGAGACGCCGTGTGCGTCGTGGAGAAAGAAGTCGGTAGCGTCGATCAGCACCGCGCCGGCTGACTCGGCAGCCACAGTAAAGCCCCACAAGACCGACTCCGGGAACGACTGTGTAACGGCAAGCTGTTCGTCCGGATCATCGCTGGAGGAGCGAAAGGCCAGGTTGGGCTCGACCAGCAGCACCTTGGGTCCGCTGCACTCGAAACGGACGATGCGCCCCGCGGAAAGCTGCCCGCGGTCAAGCCCCAGGTCATTCGATCCTGTGCCGTAGGGAAGTGAGTTGGTATAAATCAGATCCGGACTGCTGCCGCCGGGGCCCATCCTCGCAATCTCGAGGTAAAGCTTGCCCGTCTGTGCATCCCAGTCCATGGGGATGAAGCCCTCGAAGTGCTTCATGCCGGCAATCTTCACGCTAATGGCCGGCGGAGCAGTTGCAGCCGCCTCGCCAGCGCCCTGCGCGAGAGTGACGACGGGGGCGAAAAACAACGCCAAAATAGAAAGCAAACGCATGTAACCTTCTATCATGGAGCGCCCTCATGTTGGGCCGGTTGGGAGGGAGCAGGGGCATTGATGCCCCTGAAATGAGCCGCGGACGAAGAAGGGGCGTTTAGGCCCGGGCCTCACGCGCCTTGGCGGCAAGCCCAAATCCAGGTATACTGAAGATTCGGCAAGCTGCCGGTGTTGTGTGTTTATACGCGCCCCGACAGCTCACCGGGCAGAAACCCCCGGTTTGAGCGTCCTTCAGAAAAGCGATCTCATGGACCTGGACCCGGCAGCACGAAACAAAAGGATTTGGAGCGAAGTCATGGCACAGATATGCGACATTTGCGGCAAAGGCCCGCAGTTCGGTAACAACATCTCACACGCGCACAACGTCACGCGCCGCCGCTGGAACGTAAATCTGCAGGCCGTCAAGGCTCTGGTCAACGGCGCATCCAAGCGCATCCGCGTCTGCACCACCTGCATCAAGACCGGCAAAGTCGCCAAGGCGTAAGCCCCAGCCCAATTCAGCCTCGACAAGAACCCTGTCTCTCACCGGACGGGGTTTGTTCTGCGCGCAACAAGGCCGGGTGCCCCAATCGCCAAAAGGCCTGAGTGCCCCATCCATTGTGCGCTCTTTGCAGAATGGGTGGGAAACCACCAACGCCAATCCGCTCGTGCACCGGGCCTTTACTACCTGACTGCGCCAGCAGGTTCAGGCAGTGGATTCTCCCAAGAAAAAGCCCCCGCATTCAGCCCATCCGGCGTCCAACGCAGCACAACCGCCTGCGCCACCTTTCCCAGCGTCTTCTCCGCTTCGTTGTCCCCGGTCCAGCGCTGGTCGGCATTCTCCCAGGTAAACGCCGCAATCACCACCGGCCCATTCTTGGTCGCGATCAGCGCCACGTCGTTGCGCACCTGGTCCAAAGCCCCGGTCTTATTGGCGATAGCCGACCCGTGCTCGCTCGTATCCAGCGCCTCAATGTATCGCGGCAAGCTGTTGCGGTCCTGCTGCTCGCGCAGCATATGCAGCAGCGCCCCGCACAGCGGGCCATCGCCCGCCAACGGCGCCGAGCCGTCGAGGCTCAATCGGCACTCTGCCAGCCGCTCCATGAGCGACGCCATCTCCCGCGCCGTCGTTTTGCCCAAGCCGAACTTCGGCTGATCGGCGGGCGTGGGCCCTTGCGCCGGCACGTAAACCTTTTTGTAGAGCACCGTCTGCGTCAACCCAGCAGCCCGAAGCGTAGCGTTGATGTGTGCCAATCCGAGGCGGTCAATCGCCACGTTGGTCGCCGTGTTGTCGCTCACCACCACCATCAGGTGCAGCACGTCGCGCAAGGTCAGGCTCAGCGGCGCGGTCAACTGCCCCAGAACTCCCGACCCCTGCACCTGGTTCGCCTTGGTAAGCACCAGCCGCTCATCCAGCGAAGCCTGCCCCGCGCGAACCTGCTCCGCCGCATCCAGCAGAATCCCCATCTTGATCGTTGAAGCCGTCTGCACCGGCTTGTCCGCATCAATCGAAGCCGTCTCGCCCGTCTTCAGATTGTGCGCATAAACCGCGACCATGCCGTGATGCGCAGCCGCAATCGCTTGCAGTTGCTGATCAAGCTGCGTGTCTTCCTTGCCCACTGGCCCTTGCGCGGAAAGCAGCGCGGCGCCCATGCATACGAACGCCGTTGCGAGAATCAAATGCAGAATTCGGGAGCGCCTTGTTGCCCCTGAGGGAAACATCACTCCGCTCGCTCGAACGTCAGCGAAGCCGAATTGATGCAATACCGCAGCCCGGTAGGCCGAGGTCCATCCGGAAACACATGTCCCAGATGGCCGCCGCACTTTGCGCACGTCACCTCGATGCGCCTCATCCCGAAGCTGCGATCCTCATGCTCCACGACATTCTTGCCGTCGGCCGGCAGCATAAAGCTCGGCCATCCGCACCCCGAGTCGAACTTGGCCCCGCTCATGAACAGCAGCGCCCCGCACCCCGCGCAGTGATAGTTCCCCGTCTCGTGGTTCTCCGTCAATATCCCGGTAAACGCGCGTTCCGTGCCCTTTTCACGCAGCACATGATACTGTTCAGGCGTCAGCGTCGCGCGCCACTCCGCCTCCGTCCGCACCACTTTGTCATCCACTTCCGCCATCGTCATCTCCTGCGCATCACGCATTGGATGCGCGCGAATCGCCAAGGTATCAGCTCGTCCATCCCTGGTTCAGATTGAAGGGTACGGGCTTCAGCCCGTACATTTAGCTCGCGCCAAGGAACCTGGGCTTTAGCCCCCGAGGAAATAATCTCTCAAGCCGAACCACTGCAAACCTGCGCCCTCACACCTCCGCGATCAGCTCAATCTCCACCAGCACATCCTTGGGCAGTCGCGAAACCTCAACCGTAGACCGCGCCGGCGCAACCACACCCTGCGGCGCAAGATAAGCCCCATACACCGCGTTCATAGCCGCAAAATCGTTGAAGTCCTTCAGAAACACGGTCGCCTTCACCACTCGCGCCAGGCTAGACCCCGCCGCCTCCAGAATCGCTTTCAGATTCTCCATCACCTGCGTCGTCTGCTCGGTGATGCTTGGCCCCACAACCTGCTGCGTCGCCGGATCAAGCGCAATCTGCCCCGCCGTAAACACCAGGTTGCCCGCGCGAATGCCCTGCGAATAAGGCCCGATCGCCGCCGGAGCCGAATTGGTCGCAATCACTTCTTTGCCCATGCCCCGATTGTAATCGGCACTCGTCCAAAAAGTCTCAACGCCACACCGCCAGCAGTCCGCCGGTGATCAGCAGCGCCACCAGCCAGTAGCCGGTATTGATGGCGAACAGCTTGAACGGCCGTCCCTCGTAGATATAGCTCGCGCACAGCGGCGCTGCCAGAAACCCCAGCCATAGAATGAATCCGATCAGAGCCCCCGCGGCCACGCTTTTGGCGCCTGACCAAATCACCACGTGCGCCAGCATCAGCGACGTGACCACGCTGCCGATGAACGAAGCGATCATGCCAATGATCATGCTCTTGTTCTTGCTCCCGTCGGCGCGAATCGAAACCATGGCCATCCACGGCTTGGCAAACAGCGCCGGCGAATACCACACCGCGCCCAGCAGCCACTGAATCACGGCCGAAACCAGAATCGCCCAATAATTGAAATGAAGATGATTCATGGCGCAGCCTCCTCCAAGAACAAAATTCCGCCTCCGCACGACATGCAATTCATTGAATCGGGTCTGGAATCGCTAATCAGCATGCAGAAGTGGTGCAGTTGAATCTCGCGCAGCCGGAGCGCCGTGTCAAGCAAAAATGCCGCGCAGCCCTGTGCGCGTCATTTCCGCTTCAGCGCCTCCAGCTCATCCAACGTCCGCGGCCAATCCTTGCCCAGCAGCCGCGACAGGCTGCGATCCGCCAGCACCTTCCCACCCGTCTGGCAGCGCGCACAATAATTCGTCTCATTGTCCGCATACCGAATCCGCTGCACTTTCTCCCCGCACCGCGGACAAGGATGATCGAACTTCCCATGCACCGCAAACTCCGGCCGGAACGCCGTCACCCCCTCAGGAAACGACTTCTCCGCCTCGTTGCGTAGCCGCTCCATCCACAGGCTCAGCGTCGACTTGGTCGCCGCAAACAACCGTTCCCAGTCTTCCGGTTTCAGCTTGTGCGTCAGCGTCACCGGCGACATGTGCGCCGCATGCAGAATCTCATCCGAATACGCATTCCCAATCCCGCTCACCAGCCGCGGATCAGTCAGCGCACGCTTGAGCGTGCGATTCTCGGCCGTAAGCGCAGCCCGAAATCCCTCCAAATCCGTCTCAAAAACCTCCACCCCGCCCGGATCGATGGAATAGAGCCCAACCTCGCCGCGCACCACATGCAGTGACGCCCGCCGCTTGCTCCCAGCCTCAGTCAACGTCAACGAGCCAGAGGGAAAATCAAACGCCGCCAGCGCATTCCTCCCCGCCAACTTCACCCCCGCGGTCTTCCAATGCAGACGCCCCGCAATCATCAAATGAAGGACAAGCCAAATTACCCCGGGGTCCCCAACGACGGGTCTTTGTCGTTGGGGTGGTAGATCGCCCTCCACGGCAATCGCAATCCGCTTGCCCACGCGCCTGATCCCAACAACCGTCCGCCCCTCAACGCTAGCAAGCGGCGGATCGACAGTCCGCAGCAGAAACACGCTAGCCAGCCGCACCCGCTCCAGCGGCTGCCCGACGATGCGAGCCTCCAACGCAGAAATGTAAGCGGCAATGTCAGGCAGCTCCGGCATTCCCTACAGAGTGCAGCCTAAGCAGGTAATTCCGCAACCGCGATCTCTGAGACTGAAACCGAAACCATCCTCCCGGCAGGGAGGAATCGAAAATAGCCCCGGATGAAATCCGGGGTAAGCGCCCCAAAAACCGATCCGCGCCCCGTAGGGTCGCGACGAAACCCGGCCCAAACCCTGGCTCGACTCTCAGCCCAGCACCGCGTTATCAATCAGCCGCGTGGCCCCCACCCAAGCCGCCACCGCGAACAGCGAACCCGGCGCCGCAATCTCCACCGGCTCCAGCGTCTCCCAATCCACGAGCGCAATATAATCCACGCGAATCTCCGGCACCGCCGCAAACGCCTCGCGCGCCGCCTCAACAAATCCCTGCGCTCGCCGCTCACCCGCGGCAAACAGCGCCTCCGCCTCGCGCACAGCGTTGCTCAACGTCAGCGCCTGCCTGCGTTCCTCAACGCTGAGATAAACATTGCGCGAGCTCAACGCCAGCCCATCCGCCTCGCGCACAATGGGACAAACCACAATCTCTATTGCCAGCCGCAAATCAGTCACCATGCGCCGCAACAAGGCCACCTGCGCCGCGTCTTTTTGTCCGAAGAACGCGCGATCGGGTTCGGCCGCAATCATCAACTTCGCCACCACGGTGGCCACGCCGCGAAAATGCCCCGGCCGCGACTCGCCGTCCAGCCGGTCGCTCAAGCCCGCAACCTCGACAAACGTAACCGCCCCCGCCGGATAAAGTTCCTCCACTGCAGGCGCAAACACCACATCCGCGCCTTCCGCCTTGGCCAGCGCGCAATCCGCCTCAAAGCTCCGCGGATAGCGCGCAAAATCCTCCTTCGGCCCAAACTGTGTCGGATTCACAAAGATACTGACAGCAACCTTGCCGCATGCCGCTGCAGCCGCGCGAATCAGCGAAGCATGACCCGCATGCAGCGCCCCCATCGTTGGCACCAGCCCAATGGTATTGCCGCCGTCGTTGCGTTCCCATCGCGACCACTCGCGCAGCTCCGCCACAGTGCGAAGAATCTCCATCAAGCCTTCCTCAGCGCTCCTGTCTGCCGCACCGCAGGTGCCAGATGATAGCTCTCCTCATCCGAAGGAAACGCGCGGCGCTCCACATCCTCGCGATAGTGCTCGATCGCTCCGCGAATCAGTTCGCCCGCATCCGCATACCGCCGCACAAACTTGGCTGCCGGCGCAAATGTCAGCCCCAGCAGATCGTGGAAGACAAGAATCTGCCCATCGCAATCCGGCCCCGCGCCAATCCCAATCGTCGGAACCGGCAGCAGCGCCGTAATCTCCGCCGCCAATTCGCGCGGAATGCCTTCCAGCACCACCAGCCCCGCTCCAGCCTCCGCTAGCGCCAGCGCATCCGCCTTCAGCCGGCTCGCGCTTTCCGCCGTCCGCCCCTGCACGCGATAGCCGCCCATGCGGTGAATGCTCTGCGGCGTCAGCCCCAGATGCCCCACCACCGGAATCTCCGCTTCAGTCAGCGCCCTTACCAACTCGAAGCGCGGCCCCTCGATCTTCACCGCCTCCGCGCCCGCCTCTTTCACAAAGCGGACCGCGTTGGCCAGCCCGTCGGCAAGGGTCCCGTGGTAGCTGCCAAACGGCATATCGGCAACCACGAGCGCCCGCCGCACCGCGCGCCGGACCGCACGCGTATGATGCAGCATCTCGTCCACCGTGACGGCTAGCGTGTTCTCATGCCCCAGCACCACCATGGCCAGCGAGTCGCCCACCAGCAGCAGGTCGATCCCCGCCTCATCCGCCAGACGCGAAGACGAGTAGTCATACGCCGTAAGCGCAGAGATAGGTTTGCCCTGCCGCTTCATCTCGGCCAGTGCGGGAACAGTAACTTTTGTGATGGGGATGCCGGTCGAGGCAGTCGTCGACCCGCCGGGGAAGTTGGTAACGCTCATATTGTCTCCAGTGCCGCTCCGCAAACTCAGGATGCGACCCGAACAAACATGAGTATACGCCTGCTGGTGATAGCAGATGCAAAATCGGCGTACCATGGTCCGGGATGAGGGAAATTCTCCACGCAGGCTATGCTGTCGGACTGGCCGCCGCGCTGCTGGCCGGTCTACCGGTTCGTGCGCAACAGCCTCAGGCCACGCTCACCGCGCAAACGGAGGACGGCCAGACCACGTTTCACATCGGCGAACGCATTCCGATCAAGCTCACATTTGCCAGCCCCAACGACACACAATACCTGGTAGCGCCGTGGACAACACCGCGCGGCTGGGAGTTCAGTCTCGAGCATTTCGAAGTTAGTCCGTGCACCGGCTGGGCCGACCCGCTTGCCACCTATTTTGCCCAGGATCTTCCGATCGAGGGGCATGGCTGGTCGTGGCCGCCTCTGCTCCAGGCGAAGCCAATCGAGATTTCAGAAGATCTGAATCAATGGGTACGCTTCGACCAGCCCGGCACTTACCGGATTACTGTCGTCAGCGGCCGGGTGATTGAGAATATCGACTACCGCAAGGTCGAAAACACGGGCAGGCAGGCTGAGCTGCGATCGAACGTGATCGAGTTGCAGATTATTCCCGCCACGCCGGAGTGGCAGGAGTCCACATTCAAATCAATTATCGAGAAACATTTTCCCGACAAGCCTAAGGAAGATGGCACAATCGATCTTCGCTATCTTGCTTCGCCTGCGGCCATCGAAGAGATGACTGCGAAGCTTCGCCTTGGTGAAGGGCATTACGCCGGGACGGAATGCAGCATGGGCCTGATCGGGCTGCCGGAATCGTTGCGCAAGATCGCCGTCGCATCCATGAGCAAGAGGATAGGCGAACCGGATTATCCTGTTACGGGATTGTTTTTCTCCACCATGGAATTGCTGCAGGTCAAAGCGGGATCGAACGCCGAGAGCATTCGTCAACAGCGCGCGGCGGTTGAATCGGGTCTTTGGCAAACGGTCCTTTCCGCTGTCCCGATGAAAGACCCTGCGGCCCGGGCTCAGACGGTGCAAACCCTGCTTACCATAAACCGGAATGTCGACGGGCCTGAAGTCAAGCCGCAGATGTCCTCGCTCCTCAGGGCGTCCTTCTCCAACCTTGATGCGTTCAACCAGACAGAGGACCTGCGCGAACATTGGGATCGGCTTCGCTCGCCTGAGATCCTGCCTGCTCTCGAAGCCATAGCCAGGCTGCCTTCGGAAAACCTTGGCGCCGTCTGCCCTTGCGCTTCGGAGGACTTGAAGTCATTAGCCTTCAGCCGTTGGTACGAACTCGATCCCGACGGCGCGCGAAAAGAAATCTTCGCGCAAATCGGTTCGCCCACGCCTTCCCTGTCAGCCAAGGCTCTCCGCTTCCTGCCGCCGAAGCCTTTTCCGAAATTCGAGCCTCTGTGGGCTGATGCATATCTCCGGACAACGGATCAGCTCCAGGAAATCATGCTCGGCTCCCTTCTGGTGCGTTTCGGAACCGGCTCCGCCAAAGCGCAGATGATCGCCAAGCTGAACGAAAACCCGAGACCCAACACGTGCTGGTCACATTCTTTCGCGCTTGCTTATCTCACGCGCTTCAACCCTGACGACGCCCGACCGCTCTTGAAACGCGAGATGGGAGAAGACAAGACACAACCCACGTGCAACGGCGAACTGCTGCGATTGATCTCTGAAAACGGCATCGACGCGCTGATGGCCGCGCCGGTGCTGAATGAAGTCGCTTTGCAGGCCCTCGATGACAGCAACACTGCCAACGTCCGGGACGCAATCCAATACCTGACTGTCTACGGAACCGCACAGGATGAGAAGCCCATCTGGGATCGCTACGTAAAGTGGGCTCAGGACTGGAAGGGCAATGGAGACCTCCCCGGTCGTACCGCTGGCAGCCCATCCCCTGACCCAAACAGTTTTCTCATCGGAGAAGAACTCGCCTTCGCCCTCCTTTGGAACCAGGGCTGGATCGCCGATCAGGCTCTCATTTCTCGCGTCCTCGAGAAGTGCGTTGGAGAACAGATGTGCAAGAGCCTTAGAGATCAGGCACGCTCGGCGGTCCCTCCATACCAGGTGATTCCCGGCAATGCGTCCGGCTCCATCATTACCGGCAACATGCCGTCCTGCAACATCGCAGAGTACCGCAGCATGTCCCTCGGTCGCCTGGAAGCGAAGATCAGGCAGTACCCACGTGGATCGAAATTTGTCATGTCGCCGGTCTGGCCGGAAACAGAAGATCAACGCAAACTAGAAGACGAAATTCGAGCCACCTTTGAAAAATACGGCATGTCCCTGGAAACACATGCTTCGTAAATTTGCACCCTTTTCCTGGTGTGAGAGTGCTGGCTAACAACACGCCGTCCGGCGCCAAAGGCACATTCACTTGCCCTTCCCGCGTGGTTCGTCGCACACTGTAAAACAGCATGCTCATCCCATTGGACGCGGGAATCGAAGCCAGCATCGGCGCTCTCGCCGGGCTCGGCCTAGTCGCCGGCGGCTACGCCTACGCCGCCATGGCTCCCGGCTCGCAGCTCTTCGGCCCCACGCTAACCGCCCCGCGCCGCCCCGGCGAACTCGCCCTCACATTTGACGACGGCCCCAACCCCGTCTGCACCCCGCGCCTGCTCGACACGCTCGCCCAGCACGGCGTCCACGCCACATTCTTCCTTGTCGGGCGCTACGCCTATGCAGAGCCGGATCTCGTCCGCCGCATTCAAGCCGCCGGACACCTCATTGGCAACCACTCCTGGTCGCATCCCAACCTGGCCATCACGCCGGCACGCCGCGTCGTGGAAGAGCTCACCCGCACCCGCGACACCCTGCAGCAAATCACCGGCGCACCCATCCGCTACTTCCGGCCGCCCTTCGGCGCTCGCCGTCCCATCGTGCTCAGAACCGCTCGTGCGCTGCGAATGACCCCAGTCCTCTGGAACGCCATCACCACCGACTGGAGCGAGCCCTCGGCGGTTCGTATTACCGAACGGTTATGCACCAAAATCGACCGCAACCAGCGCCGCGGCTGGGCCACAAACATCGTTCTCCATGACGGAGGCCACTTGGCAATCGGCGCCAACCGCAACCCGTCCGTCACCGCCGCAGAAAAGTTGGTCGCGAATTACAAGCCAACCCACCGCTTCGTCACACTCGACGCATGGAATCCAGCAAACCCCGGAACAACCACGGACCCTCGTCAGTCCCTAATCCCTATTCCCTAATCCCTATTCCCTATTCCCTAATCCCTCGGTACCCATCTCGGCAAACGCCCCCCGCGCCGCCTCAATCGTCGCCGCCACTTCTTCCTCCCCATGCGCCGTCCCCAGAAACGCCGCCTCGAATTGCGAAGGCGGCAGCCACACGCCCCGGTCCAGCATAGCGCGGTGAAAGCGGGCGAAGGCCGCAGTGTCGGACCGGGCGGCCTGTTCGTAGTTCGTCACCGGGCCGGAGGTGAAGAACCATGTCCACATGGAACCCACGCGGTTGACGCCAACCGCAATGTTGGCGCGTTGGGCTTCCTGGATCACGCCGCCCTCAACTGCTCCCGCCGCGGCTTCGAGCTGCGCGTAAATCTGAGCTGCATTGGCTTGCAAATGGCTGATCGTGGCGATGCCGGCGGCCATCGCCAGCGGATTGCCGCTCAGCGTTCCGGCCTGATAAACCGGCCCGAGAGGTGCGAGCTG
>Ga0302326_10025774_pt1 | contig 11908 bp, 10 predicted proteins | sample Palsa_T0_3_FD_202264 | JGI IMG/M metagenome (GOLD analysis project Ga0302326, IMG submission 202264) | Peat permafrost microbial communities from Stordalen Mire near Abisko, Sweden - Palsa_T0_3 | ecosystem: Environmental > Terrestrial > Soil > Palsa > Peat permafrost | place: Sweden: Abisko... | reverse complement strand
GGACGAGCCGCTGAACCTGCGCCCGGTGGACCGGCTGAGCAGGATATACGCAGCCCACGACGCGGCGGCGACCAGCCCGAATAGCACTCCGGTGGTGACGGTGCCGGCCGCGGCGTGCTGGCCTGCCGCGGCGTGCTGGCCTGCCCCGGCGTGCTGGCCTGCCGCGATGTGCGCCAGCGGTGTGCCGCCTCGGGCCAGCAGCAGCACTCCGACTGCCGCCAGGCTGACCCACAGCAGGTCCAGCGGCCGGCGCGACGATGCGACGGCGACCGCTAGCGGCCCGAGGAACTCGATCGTCACCGCGATCCCCAGCGGGATCCGCGCGAACGACTGGTAGATCGAGTAGTTCATCACGCCGAGGGTGAGGCCGAAGGCCACGGCAACCACCGCGTCCCGCCAGGCGCGGTCAGCCGCGATCTCGCGCACGGTGCGGATCAGGCCGCTGGCGCCAAAGGCGGCCATCAGGATCGCCGACGACCAGAGCCGCAGCCCCGTTACCCCGGCGGGGGCAACCTGGCTGAACATCCGCCCGGCCAGGCCGGCCCCGAGCTGGACCGAGACGATGCCGGTGCACACCAGGACCGAGGGCGGCACCATGCCCAGCTCAGCGCCGGGCCTGCGGCGCCGCTGCGCGGTAACGGCCCTACTCCCAGCGGAAGGCACGTGCTGCGAGCGCGATCCCGGCTACTGCCCAGGCGGCAAGCACCAGAAGGTCGCGGACCGGCAGGCCGCTGCTGTGCTGCAGTACCGACCGCAGACCATCGGAAAGCGCGCCGGCGGGCAGCAGCCGCAGGATGGGCTGAACGCCTGACGGGAACTTCGTCAGCGGGAACACGATTCCGCCGATGCCGAGCATGACCAGGTAGAGCAGGTTGGCTGCGGCCAGGGTGGCCTCGGCGCGCAGGGTGCCGGCGAGCAGCAGGGCGATACCGCTAAAGGCCGCGGTGCCGGCCAGGATGAGCAGGAACGGCCAGAGCACGCCGGTCACTCCGCCGTGCGGCTGCCAGCCGAGCGCCAGGCCCACCACGACAATCAAGATGACCTGCAGCAGCTCGACGGCGAGAACCGTCAGCGTCTTCGCCAGGATCAGGCCCTGCCGGGTCAGCGGTGCGGCGCCCAGCCGCTTGAGCACGCCGTAACGGCGCTCGAAGCCGGTGCCGATCGCCTGGCTGGTAAAGGCGGTCGACATCACCGCGAGCGCGAGGATCCCCGGCACGACGAAGTCAATGCGGCTGCCCCGGCCGACGCTGACCAGCGGCTCATGGCCGAAAGCGGCTAGCAGCAGCACGGGAATGATCAGGGTCAGCAGCAGCTGCTCGCCGTTGCGGAGCAGGATGCGGATCTCAAGGCCGGTCTGCGCGGCGATCATCCGGGCCAGCGGCGCCGCACCAGGAGCCGGCGCCGGCCAGTCAGGGAACGTACCCGACTCGGTTGTCACGAGCGCAGCTCCCGCCCGGTCAGCTCGAGGAAAACATCCTCCAGGCTGCGGGTCTCGATACGCAGGTGCTGGGCGAGCACGCCGTGCTCGGCGCACCAGGCAGTCACGGCGGCGACAAGCTGCGGGTCCACCAGTGCCTGCACTTGGAGTATGTAGTGACCGGCCGGCGACTCCTTGGCCGCGCTGCCGGCCGGGAGGGCCGCCAGCAGGCTGTCAATGTCCAGGCTGGGCTCCGCGCGGAACCGGACCTGCCCGACAGTGCCAGTCAGCTCGGCCGGGCTGCCGCATGCCACGAGCGTCCCGGCATCGACGATCGCCACCCGGTCCGCCAGGTGTTCGGCCTCCTCCAGGTAATGCGTGGTGAGGATGACGCCGGTGCCGGCCTTCCGCAGCGCCGCGATGAGATCCCAGGTCACGTGGCGCGCTTGCGGATCGAGACCAGCGGTGGGCTCGTCAAGGAACACCAGCTCCGGGCGGCCGATGACCGCAGCGGCCAGCGACAGCCGCTGCTGCTGACCGCCCGACAGCCGCTTGAACGGGGTACGGGCAGATGCTGCCAGCCCGAGCCGGTCGAGCAGCAGCTGCGGGTCAATGGGCCGGGCGTAAAAGCTGGCCATCACCTTCAGGTACTCCCCGGCCCGGACAGAGGTCGGGATCCCGCCGGACTGCAGCATGACGCCGATCCTCGGCCGCAGCGCCTTGGCATCGCGCGCCGGATCCCCGCCGAGCACGCGCACCGTGCCCGCATCAGGCCGCCGGTAGCCTTCGCATATCTCCACGGTGGTGGTCTTGCCCGCGCCATTGGGTCCCACTATTGCCGTTACTTGCGCGTGCTCAGCTCGCAGCGACAGCCCCGCGACCGCGGCCGTACGCCCGTAATGCTTGACCAGACCGATGATCTCGACGGCCGGGGCGGTGCTCACGCTGGCGAGTCTAGGACCGGGGGGATGTCAGCATCGTCGTGGCCGGCCGGCCCGCCGCGGCGGCCACCAGGGCGCGGAACAGGCTCCTGTCGTCACCAGCCTCGGGATGCCACTGCACGGCCAGCACGAAGGTGTGCTCGGCGGGATCGAGCTCGAGCGCCTCGACGATGCCGTCTGTGGCCCACGCTGTCGCCGACAAGCCCACGCCCAGCCGGTCGACTGCCTGGTGGTGATGTGTCGGCACGACGACGGGCAGGTGGTCGGCCAGATCGGTCCGGCCCAGTATCCCGGCGAGCCTGCTGCCGGGGGCCACCTTGACCTCGTGCGTGCCGTATCTGCCCGGCGTGGGCGAGTGCTCGTCGTGGCCGACGACGCCGGGCAGATGCTGGTGCAGGGTTCCGCCCCTGGCCACGTTGATGAGCTGCAGACCCCGGCAGATTCCCAGGACCGGCAGCCCGAGTGACAGGGCCTGGCTGAACAGAGCCGCTTCTGCCTCGTCGCGGTCCCGGCTGATTCTGCCGGTGGCGGGTTCGGTGTCGGCCCCGTACCGCGCCGGGTCGATGTCGCCGCCGCCGGACAGCAGCAGGCCATCGAGCCGGCGGAGCGCGCCGGTGATCCCGGGAACCGGCGGCAGCAGGACCGCTATGCCGCCGGCCTCGGCCACCCGGTCAGCGTAACGGCGGGGCAGTAGTACCGCCTCGGTATCCCAGGCTGCCCAGCGGGCTGGCTCGCAGTAGGCGCTGATCCCGATCACCGGGCGGTCGGCGCGGCCGGCTGACCTCGCCGCCCGCCTGCCGTTGCCATTTGCCGAATCGCTCACCACAGCCTCTTCTCACCCGTTGCCGGCCGCTACAAGGGTGTCACATAGGCGCCGGTGATACCGCCGTCAACAAGGAACGATGATGCCGTGATGAACGAGGCATCATCGCTGGCCAGGAACGCGACGGCGGCGGCAATTTCCTCCGGCTCGGCGAATCTGCCCACCGGCACGTGCACCAGGCGGCGGGCGGCCCGCTCCGGGTCGGCGGCGAAGAGCTCGCGCAGCAATGGCGTATTCACCGGCCCGGGGCACAGCGCGTTCACCCGGATACCCTCACGGGCGAATTGCACGCCGAGCTCACGGCTCATCGCCAGGACGCCGCCCTTGGATGCGGTATAGGAGATCTGCGAGGTGGCCGCCCCGAGGACGGCGACGAACGAAGCCGTATTGATGATCGAGCCCTTGCCCAGCCGCTGCATATGCGGGATCGCATACTTGCAGCACAGGTAGACCGAGGTCAGATTGATCTCCTGCACCCGGCGCCAGGCCTCCAGTCCCGTCGTGAGGATGGAGTCGTCCTCCGGCGGCGAGATCCCGGCATTGTTGAAGGCAATGTCCACCCGGCCGAAACGGGCGGCGACCTCCTCATACAGCTGCCGGACCTGGTCCTCACGCGCGACGTCCGCGGCGATGAACACCCCCGCGGTCTGCGCGGCCGCTGCCTTCCCCGCGGCCTGGTCGATGTCAACAGCGACGATCGTGGCCCCCTCGGCCGCCAGCCGGCGTGCGCTGGCCAGGCCGATGCCGCTGCCAGCTCCGGTGACGACGGCGACGCGATCCTGCAAGCGCTCCATCTGGCTCCTCAGTCGTCGGTGGCGATTTACTCGTCGGTGGCGATGAAGACGTTCTTGGTCTCGGTGAACGAGTCCAGGGCGTCGGGACCGAGCTCGCGGCCGAGGCCGGACTGCTTGAACCCGCCGAACGGGGCCCAGTAGCGGACCGACGAATGCGAGTTCACCGACAGGTTGCCGCTCTCGACTGCCCGCGCCACCCGGATCGCGCGGCCGACGCTGCCGGTCCAGATCGACCCGGACAGACCGTAGGGGGTGTCGTTGGCGATCGCCACCGCGTCGGCCTCGTCGGTGAACGGCGTCACGGTGACCACCGGCCCGAATACTTCCTCGGTGTAGGCCGGGTCAGCCTGGCTGACCGGTGCCAGGACGGTCGGCGGGAACCAGAAACCCGGGCCGTCGGGCGCGCTGCCGCGGAACGCCACTGGTGCGTCAGCTGGCACATAGGAGGCGACGTGGTCGCGGTGCGCGGCCGAGATCAGCGGTCCCATCTCGGTGCCGGGCACCGCGGGATCGCCGACCACCAGGCCCTGCACCGCAGGCTCGAGCAGCTCCATGAAACGGTCGAGTACCGATTGCTGCACCAGGATCCTGGACCGGGCGCAGCAGTCCTGCCCGGCGTTGTCGAAGACCGCGTACGGCGCCGTCGCCGCCGCCCGCTCCAGGTCGCAGTCGGCGAAGACGATGTTGGCGCTCTTGCCGCCGAGCTCCAGGGTGAGCCGCTTCACCTGGCGCGCGCAGCCGGTCATGATCTGGCGGCCGACCTCCGTGGAGCCGGTGAATACGATCTTGCGCACGGCCGGGTGGTCGACCAGCCGGCTGCCGACGACGCTGCCCTTGCCCGGCAGCACCTGCAGGACGCCCTCGGGCAGGCCTGCCGCCAGGGCGAGCTCGCCGATCCGCATCGCGGTGAGCGGCGTCATCTCGGCTGGCTTGGCCACGACCGTGTTGCCGGCGGCCAGCGCTGGCGCCATCCCCCAGGCGAAGATCGGCATCGGGAAATTCCAGGGCACGATCAGGCCGACGACGCCGAGCGGCTCGGCGAAAGTCACGTCCAGCCCGCCAGGTACCGGGATCTGCTTGCCCAGCAGCCGCTCGGGTGCCGCCGAGTAATACAGCAGCACGTCGCGTACGTGCTCGGCCTCCCACTGCGCCTGGCCGATCGGATGGCCGGACCCGGCAACCTCCAGCCGGGCCAGCTCGCCGGCGTGCGCATCGACCTCAGCGGCAAACCGGCGAAGCAGCCGGGCGCGATCGCCGGGAGAAACGGCCCGCCAGGCCTGCTGCGCGGCGGCTGCCCGCCCGATGGCGGCGTCTGTCTGCACCGCCGAGGTCAGCGTGACGGTCGTGACAGGCTCTTCGGTAGCAGGATTGACGACCGTGTACTCGGACATGCGATATCCCCCCGCCGTGGTCAGGTGCCTGCGGTCCGGCCGCTAGAGCCGCTCGAAGCAGCGCTGCAGCTCCCAGTCGGTGACCGCGGCGTCGAACGCGGCGAGCTCCACTCGCGCGTAGTTGGCGTAATGAGCGGTCACCTCATCGCCGAACGAGAGCTTCGCCAGCTCACTGTTCTGCCACAGCTCAAGCGCGTCGCTCAGCGTGTGCGGAACCCGCGCGCCGGTATCGGCGTACGCGTTTCCCTCGAACGCCGGTTCCAGCGGCAGCTCGTTGTCGATGCCGTCCAGCCCGGCCGTGATCATCGCTGCTACGGCGAGGTAGGGGTTGACATCGCCGCCCGGGGTACGGTTCTCCACCCGCAGCGAGGGACCGTGGCCGACCAGGCGCAGCGCGCAGGTCCGGTTGTCAACGCCCCAGCGGACCGATGTGGGCGCGAAGCTGCCCGGCACATAGCGCTTGTAGGAGTTGATGTTCGGCGCATAGCAGAGGGTCAGCTGGCGCAGGGCGGCGAGCTGGCCGGCCAGGAAGTGCTCGCCGACCTTGGAGAGCCCGTGCGGCCCGGCACCGGCGAGCACGGGCTCGCCGTCCTCGGCGCGCAGCGACAGGTGAATATGGCAGGAGTTGCCCTCGCGCGCGTTGGGCTTGGCCATGAACGTGATGCTCATGCCCTCCTGCGCCGCTATCTCCTTGGCACCGGTCTTGTACAGCGAATGGTTGTCGCAGCTGGTGACGGCGTCGGCATAGCGGAACGCGATCTCATGCTGACCCAGGTTGCACTCGCCCTTGGCGGACTCGACATACATGCCCGCGCCGGCCATCCCGAGCCGGATCCGGCGCAGCAGCGGCTCGATCCTTGACGTGCCGAGGATCGAGTAGTCGACGTTGTACTGGTTCGCCGGCACCAGATCGCGGTAGGCCTTCGCGGCAGCGTCCTCGTAGGAGTCCCGGTAGACGATGAACTCCAGCTCGGTTCCGGCCATGGCGACCCAGCCGCGCTCCGCCAGCCGCTCCGCCTGCGCTTTGAGTATCTGCCGGGGGGAGGCCACGACCGGCGTGCCGTCGAGCCAGGTCAGGTCCGCGATGACCAGTGCCGTGGCCTCGTGCCACGGCACCCGCCGCAGCGTGGCCATGTCCGGGACCAGGACGAAGTCGCCATAGCCGCGCTCCCAGGACGACATCGCGTACCCGCCGACGGTGTTCATCTCCACATCGACGGCGAGCAGGTAGTTGCACCCCTCGGAGAAATGCTCCGCCACCTCGTCGAGGAAGAACTCCGCCGACAGGCGCTTGCCCTGCAGCCGGCCTTGCATGTCGGTAAAGGCGAGCACGACAGTGTCGATCCCGCCCTCGCCGACCTCGACCCGCAGCCGCTCCAGGCTGAGCATGCCGCGCTGGGTGGTGTACGGGCCGTGACCCCGGTACAAGGCCATGAGCCTCCGATCCTGAAGACGTCAGTCCACGTTACGGCTTCGTCCCCACCTGGCTGGACTCAGCCTCAGGCGGAGAGCTCCCGCTCGATCGCGGCCAGTTCCGCCGCCGAGCCCTGCACCCGCGGCCCGGTGAACCAGTTGCGCGCGGAGACGAGCCAGTAAATGCCGGCGTAGCCGATCACTACCACCACGGCGACCACCGCGTAGTTGAATGTGGTCCAGCTGATGGGGCCGAACTGCGGGAGCATGAACAGGATCGTGATGAACACAACCCAGACCACGGCCGTCCAGCCGATCAGGTAGGTCCACCGGCCCAGGTGCCACGGCCCGCGCTGGAAGCTGCTGCCCTGCCGCAGCCGCAGGAACGTCGGCGTCACGTAGGCGACGTAAAGGCCGATGGTGGCGATCGACGTCACCGCCCCGTACGCGGCGGTGTTCCACAGATAGGGCAGGCCGAGAATGAGCGCCCCGGCGGCGGCGAGCCAGATCGCGTTGGTCGGGGTCCTGGTGCGCTTGTTCACCCGGTGCCAGACCGCAGAGCCAGGCAGCGCACCGTCACGCGAGAACGCGTAGATCATCCGCGAGTTCGCGGTAACCGAGGACATGCCGCAGAACAGCTGGGCGCCGATCGCCACGAGCAACAGCAGCTCAGCGCCGGTCCGGCCGATCGAGTCGATGAATATCTGCGCCGGGGCGACGACCGCCGTCGCCTCTCCCACGTAGTTCGACCTCTGGATCGCGAACGTGATGCCGATCAGCAGGATCCAGCCCGCGATGAGCGAGATCAGGATCGACATGACGATGCCGCGCGGGCCGCTGCGTGATGCCCGGTGGGTTTCCTCGGTCATATGGGCAGAGGCGTCGTACCCGGTGAATGTGTACTGGGCCAGCAGCAGCCCGACTGGCACGATGTACCACCAGCCGATATGGAACCCCGACAGGTTCTGCAGGTCGGTGAACACGAATTTGGCCGGGGCGTGATGCGCGCCCGCCTTCAGGCCGAAGGTGAGCGTGCCGACGATGAGCAGCACGCCGGTGATGTGCCACCAGACGCTGACATTGTTCAGCAGCGCCACCAGCCGGATCCCGAACTGGTTGAGCAGGCCGTGCACCAGCAGCACGACGGCGTAGATCAGGACCGTATGCCAGTGCGTCGACACGCTGAAGCCGAACCACAGGTCAAGCTCGAAGTTGACGAACAGCGCGGCACCAAAATCGATGCCGGCGGTAATCGCCACCTGGCCAAGGAAGTTGAACCAGCCGGTGAACCAGGACCAGGCCGGGCCGTTGGTCCGCGCAAGCTTTGCCGACCAGTAATACAGGCCTCCTGCCGTCGGGAAGCTGGAGCAGACCTCCGCCATGGAAAGGCCCACGAGCAGGGTCATGATCCCTACGACCGGCCACCCCCAGACGATGACGGCGGGGCCGCCTTCATCCATCCCGAAGTAGTACAGGGTCAGGCAGCCCGACAAGATCGAGATAATGGTGAAGGAGACGGCGAAATTCGAGAAGCCCGACATTCGCCGGCGTAGTTCCTGGGCGTAGCCCATCTGGTGGAGAGTTTCCTCGTCGCTGCTCTGCGGCACTGATGCCGACTGCTCGTTGACCGCCATGGCGTGCTCCTTGCGTCACGGGGGAGTGCTGAAGGGAAGGCGGAACTGATGCCATCAGGGCTGGCCACGCTGCCGCGTCAATGGTCTAATATCAGACCAATGATGGAGGCGACCGAGGGCAATGTTCAAGACCCCGGGCAAGATTCATCACATGCGCCCCACCCGAAGCGGCAAACGGCGAAGCGGTCACCGTCCTGCCGGGATAAGGCGGGCGCCGCACAGTCGGGCTGGCGTTGCCGGCCCGGGCGGAGGGCTAGGTGGCGAGCACCGGAGTCGATCTCACCAGCCTGCTACGGCCGGTGCGCCAGGGCAATGCCTTCGAGGAAACGGTCGAGCGGCTGCTGATGGTCATCAAGCTCGGCCTGGTGGCTCCCGGCCAGCGGTTCCCGGCCGAGCGCGAGCTCGCCGCTCAGCTCGGGATCAGCCGTATTACCTTGCGCGATGCCATCCGCGAGCTGCAGCAGGCCGGATATGTGGAGTCGCGCCGCGGCCGCTTCGGCGGCACGTTCATCACCTACACGCCGCCGGCTCCCGACCAGGGGGAGCTGCGCCGCCTGGCCCGGGCGGATGAGAGCAAGCTCGCCGACGCGCTGACGTTCCGGCTGGCCGTGGAGACCGGCGCCAGCCAGGTGCTCGCCGCCCTGCTGACGCGCCAGCGCAGCGATGACCCGGGGGCCGGCGACCGCCCGGACGGCTGGCAGGATGCACGGGAGGTCCTGCTGGCCAGGCTCGCCGAGGTCAACGGGGCCAGCCCGCAGGACTACCGGCGGCTCGACACGCTGTTCCACTTGTCCATCGCCGAGCTCACCGGGTCCAGCCTGCTGGCGGCCGCCTGCGCCGACGCCCGGATGCGGCTCAACGACCTGCTGGGCGCGATCCCGGTACTGCAGCGCAACATCGACCATACGGCCGGCCAGCACACCGCTATCGTCGAGGCGATCCTGGCCGGCGAGCCCGAGCGCGCCCGCCGGGCGGTTGCCGAGCATCTGGACGGAACAGCCGCCCTGCTGCGGGGTTTCCTAGCCTGATCCCGGTCAGCCAGTCAGCCAGTCAGCCCGTGGCGGCGTCGGACTCCGGTGGCGGGACCCCGACCGGATTGGGGTATGGCATAACAGCGGCGGCCGCCCTGGCGACCGGCAGCAGAACCGCGGCCAGTTCCTGCGTCGCCGTCGGCCCGATCCGGGCCCACGGGCGGGCGGCGGCGAGATCGGTGACCTCTTCTATTGCGCGGTGCGCCGCCGCGCCGGCCGGCGTGGCGGCGCCCTCGCCGTCGACCCAGCCCCGCCCGGCCAGCCGGGCCGCCGCCAGGTCCCATTCATCGTCTGTCCAGCCGCGCACCGGCTGGATCTGCTCGCGCCGCAGGCCCAGCCCCGGCCCCGACCGGGGCCCGGCCGGCTGCTGCGTGCGAGCGGCCGCCTGGTCCGCAGCGGCCCGCAGCACCAGCGCCTCGCAGCCATCCAGGCCGGCCGCCACCAGCGCGGCCACATGACCGTCGCCCCGGTGCTCGCGCAGCACGGTCGCCGCGTGCCAGAGCCTGGCCAGCGGTTCATCGGGCACCGGCAGCGCGGCGTTGGGACCGCCGAGCGGGCGCCCGGCCCCGTCCAGCCCTTCGATCGAGCCGAGCAGCAGTTCGGCGGCCGCGCCGACCTCGGCCGGGGCGGCGTCGCCGGGCGCGACGCCCAGCAGCGTGCGCAGCGCAGCCACGGCCCCAGCCGTGCGGACAGCCAGCGCGTCGGCGGGGGTAATCAGCGCCCAGACACTCGGCAGCGCCACGGCCACCATCGACGGCGCGAAGTTGAAGAAGGCCGCGACGACAGGCGGCGCTGTGACTTCCCCGATCGGCGCCGCGCGGCCGGCGAAGTAGCCACGCCAGAAGCCGCGCAGCCCGGCCGCCTCGAACGCCGCCCGTGCCTCGGGAGCGAAATAGGTGACGGTATGCACGGGCTCGACCAGCCGCCACATCCGCCGGGCAGCCAAAGCCGCGTCATCCATGTCCGCAGTCTCCTTCGCATCGGGCCCGGCACCGGGCCAGACTAGACCGGGGGCCGAACCAGACCGGGGGCCGAACTAGCCGCAGACAGCCTGCCAGGTGCGCGGCTGCCCGGCTGCCCCGGGGCTTGCGCAGGGACGGGGGGCCGGCGTTGCGGACCGGGAAGTATTTACGGCACAATGATGTTGTGAAAAGCGTGGGACTGGCACCGACGGCAGCGCCGGGCACCGTGCGCACGAGCGTGCGCGGCGCCGGGCCCGTAGTCGTGTCCGCCCACGGGGGCTCGGAGCGGGGGACCCGCGGCCAGATCGCGCGCCTCATCCTGGAGAACGGTCCGGCCACGGCGGCGGGCCTGAGCGCCAGGCTCGGCGTTACCCCGGCCGCCATCCGCCGGCACCTGGACAACCTGCTCGCGGACGGGATGATCGAGACCCGGATTGCCCGGCCGCGCGCCAGCAGGGGCCGGGGCAGGCCCGCGCGCCTGTTCGCGATCACCGACGCGGGCCGGAGCGCTTTCGAGCACGCCTATGACGACCTGGCGACCAGTGCCCTGCGCTTCCTGGCTGAGACGGCGGGACCCGATGCCGTTGCGGCGTTCGCCCGCAGGCAGATTTCCGAGCTGGAAGACCGGTACCGGCAGGCAGTCCAGTCGGCACCGCCCGCCCGGCGGGTACAGGTCCTGGCCGAGGCTCTGTCGGCCGACGGCTACGCAGCCTCCGCCAGCGGCGCACCCGCGTCCGCCGGCGGAGAGCAGCCAGGACAACAGCTCTGCCAGCACCACTGCCCGGTGGCGCACGTCGCCGCGCAGTACCCGCAGCTCTGCGAGGCCGAGACCGAGGCATTCGGCCGCCTGCTCGCAACGCCCGTGCAGCGCCTCGCGACGATCGCCCATGGTGACGGGATCTGCACCACCCATGTCACCGCCCCCGCGCTAACCCATATTCGCGATACCACGACACAGTCCGGAGGAATCTCCGCATGACGACAACCGCGCATCCAGAGCTTGAGGGCCTGGATCGTTACAAGTTCGGCTGGGCCGATTCCGACGTGGCCGGCGAGTCGGCCCGCCGCGGCCTGAACGAAGAGGTCGTCCGCAATATCTCGGCGCTCAAGGACGAGCCGGACTGGATGCTGGAACTGCGGCTCAAGGGCCTGAAGCTATTCCGCCGTAAGCCCATGCCCAGCTGGGGCTCTGACCTGTCCGGCATCGACTTCGAGAACATCAAGTACTTCGTCCGGTCGACCGAGAAGCAGGCCGAGAGCTGGGAAGAACTGCCTGCTGACATCAAGAACACCTACGACCGGCTCGGCATCCCCGAGGCGGAGAAGCAGCGCCTGGTCGCCGGCGTAGCCGCGCAGTACGAAAGCGAAGTCGTCTACCACAAGATCCGCGAGGATCTTGAGGAAAAGGGCGTCATCTTCCAGGACACCGACACCGCGCTGCGGGAGCACCCGGATCTGTTCCAGGAGTACTTCGCCACGATCATCCCGGTGGGCGACAACAA
>Ga0302326_10025769_pt1 | contig 11909 bp, 9 predicted proteins | sample Palsa_T0_3_FD_202264 | JGI IMG/M metagenome (GOLD analysis project Ga0302326, IMG submission 202264) | Peat permafrost microbial communities from Stordalen Mire near Abisko, Sweden - Palsa_T0_3 | ecosystem: Environmental > Terrestrial > Soil > Palsa > Peat permafrost | place: Sweden: Abisko... | reverse complement strand
GAAGACGTCGACCCAGCCATCGTTGTCGTAGTCATAAAAAGCGACACCGCAGCCGGTGGTTTCGAGCAGATATTTGTTGTGGTGAACGCCGCCATAAATTGTTTCCACTGCGAGGCCGGCCTGCTGTACGACATCTGTGAAGCTGATGCCGAGGGGCGTACCTTCTATCGGAGACTTCGGTCCGCTCTGCGTCGGGGGCGCGGCCTTGGCGTCATAGCTGCGCTCAATGGGGCCGATCTTTTGCGGCGCCTGCTGCTGCGTTGCTTCCTGCGCCCACAATCCGCGCTTCCACGGCGGCGTTGCGATGTAGAGCAAATCGGAAAACGGCAGGACGAGCGCGGTGCGGCTCAGCGAGCGGAGAAATTTGCGGCGATCCAAGTACGAGGCCTCGTTTCGAGCAGTATGCAATCTTGCGTCCGCCGAAAATCAGCAGACAACCGCAGTATAGGTGGAGCGACTCAGGGCTGCCCAGCGGCGGCGGCGGGCGGCAGATCGGTGTGCATGTGCCAGGGCACGCTTTCGCTCGAGACATCAGGATGCGAGCGCAGGAATGCGAGCGCGGAGGTCGGCGATCCTGGATCCACCTGCTTGGTCGCGAAGAAGGCGTTCTGTTCGGCGGCCTTCTGCTTCATGCCGAGGCGGCGGTAGAGCACGGCGAGGTTGTAGTGCGCGGCGAGATCGTCAGAGTCAATGCCCTGCACCGCCTCGTACTCCTGCTTTGCCATCAGGTAATTGTGCGATTGATAGTAGGCGACGGCGAGTTCGCGGTGGGCGTCGCGGGACTGCGGAAACTGGTGAACGACGCGCTGCAGGTCGACAATTTCCTGGTCGGGATGACCTTCGCGGCGTTCGACGATGCCGAGGTAATAAAGCGCGCGGGCGTACGTATTGTCGATGGTGAGGGCGTGCTCGAGCGGCGCCCGGGCGTCGCCGTAGTGCTCCCACTCGATGTCGACAATGCCCTGGTTGACATAGCCGTCCGCATAATCCGGCCGCAGCTTGACGACCTGGTCGAAGGCGCGGCGCGACTCACCGTACTGGAGCTGGTCCAGCAGCGCGATGCCGAGATTGTTCCAGCGCATCCAGTCGGGATTGTCCTGCGGATCGGGTGCACCGGCGGGGTTGTCACCAATGTTGAGAGTGCGGGTGCGCGACTGAATCTCGACGATCGGATAGGCCGGATGATCGGCGCCAAAGATGTTGTCCATGTAGCTCTTGCGGAAGTGGCGATAGTTGACGCGCGCCGTGAAGGTGACGGGTCCCTTGATATTTGAGGGCAGGCGGAATTCGTAACGAACGAGAACGGAGCGGCCGGCGGCGATGCTGTTGTCAAACGCAACGGTATGAATGGTCCACACTTTGTGGTTGTCGACGAAATCGCCATCGGTAGTAACGGGGCGATTGGTGAAGCTATGAGCGCGCGGATCGAGCGAGCCATCCGGCTTGAGGAAGCCGCTGTGATAAATTTCCTTGCCGGCCTGGTCCTTGACGCTGAACTCGAGCCAGCCTTCGTACAAATCGCGGACTTCGGGGATGAGCGAGTGGCCGATGTTTTTATTCTGCACGACGACTAGCGCTTCCATTGTTTCGTCGGGATCGAGGCGGACCGGCGTGGTGCCAAGCGGTGCGGCCAGCTTGTCATCTCCCGCGCGGCGAATGCCGAAGATGTCGACGTTGAGATAATTGCCGGCCTTCAGGAAGGCGATGGTTTTGTTCATCTGCTCGTCGAAGCCATAGTAATAAGGTACGGCGGTGTTGCCGGCCGGCCAGTTGTGCGTGGCGAAGGTGCCGTTCTTGGCGCCGGGCTCGGGCATGCTCACGCTTTCACGCGCCATGTGGCAGGTCTGACAGGTTTTGAAATCCGCCTTGTAGAAGGGCAGCGGCGAGCGTTGAGAGAATTTCGAATTCTGCCACTCGTCGTAGGCGGTGAAGGCACGAAGGAATTTGTAGTCGTTCAACGTGCGCGGCAGATTCGCCTTGTGACACGACGCGCAGAACTCGGGCGACTTGATGGTGTCACTCATGACGGCCTTGGCGTGCCATTCCGGGTGCGCGAGAATCTGTTCGAACGGAACTTCGCCGGGGATGCGCTTTCCCTGCGCATCCGTCATGACGGCGGGAGTGCTGAGGACAAAACCTCCGTTGCCGTTGGTCGCCTGCACACCGCGGACGGAATGGCAGAACATGCAGGTCAGGCCGTCTTCATCCATCTTGCGATCGACGTGAGAATTCTGCGTCAAGCCACCGGCCAGTACGGCGATGGGATTGTGGCAGCTATCGCAGTGGCGCGCGAATTCAATCCCCTTGGTATTGATCAGGATGTTGACGCTCTTGCGATAGAACGGCGTGCGGAAGGAGTTGGAATGCAGCGCCATCCGCCATTCGTGATAGGCCTGCTGATGGCAGTGCCCGCAATAAGCGGCGTTGGGAAAGGCGCCGAGCTGGATGAAAGCGCCGTCTTCAACCATCGCGTTGCCGGGCGTGGAGATGTGGTCCTTGCCGTAGCGGAAGTTGTAATCCTGCGAGATGAAATCGGCGTAGGCCTTGCGCTTCGGGTCCGCGTAATCAGTATCGGAGGGCGGATAGTAGTTGCCGGTGGCGTTGTCGTTGGAGAGATTCTTGAGGAGCTTGGCGTCCTTGGCGGCATCGGCGGTGCCCGCTGCAGCGGCTCCGGGATGGGCATCCATCTTCGCTTCCTGGGGCGTGCTGGGCGCGTACTGCGCCTTGGTGACGAAAAAAATTCCGCAACCGAAGCCGAGAAACAGCAACGCCAGCAAGCGTCCAGCCCGCGTTACTTTCATTCTCCGACTCGAGTTCCACTGCATGATTCGCCCTACGAATCTTACTCTTCCCGCAACATCACAGACAAGCATTTCGTCCGCCAAGTTCCGCAGAACACAAGGGATTTTCGCGATAGCAAAGGCCGTCCGGAAGAGTAAATTGCGGCGCCGGCGGGAGCGTCGCTATGTTAAATTAGTGAAGGTCGAAAGCGTGGCGCAAGCCGGCATTCGGCATCCACTCCAGCACGTCCCCGTCGTCTAGCCCGGCCCAGGACACCGCCCTTTCACGGCGATAACACGGGTTCAAATCCCGTCGGGGACGCCAAAGTTTCTCAATAACTTACAGCCAATGCCTGGAGAAATCGCCGTCCGCTAACGGACAGTTATCGACGGCGTGCCCGGAAACGAGATGTGATACACGTCGCTTCCGAACATGCTGTCGCTCGAAATGGCAGCAGTCCACCGGGCACCGGCACCTCCCGGCGGAAGATCATTGCGTGCTGCAGCGGGCGGCGTCGGACGATTTCCACGTCCGCCAAGTCTCCGCTTTGAGCCGTTTCTCATTTCGCTTTAACTACCAGCACGACGAAGCTGCCCGGAATGGATTGCGGGCGTGGGTGCGGATTGTCGGCAGTCGCCGCCGGAGGTGGACCAAAATCGCCCGCCGCCAGGAAAATAGAGCCGCTCGCGGAATCGAGCGCGAGCGTCCGTGCACTCTTCTGCGTCGTCACGTTCTGCAGCACGTCGTATTTATCAGCGGACTTCTGCTTGATCACGGTGAGGGTTCCATCTCCGTTGGAAGAAAACACCAGCTTGCGCCGGGCATCATACGCAACCGCATCCGGGCCATCGCCGATAGGAACCGTCGCGACAAGGCCGCCAGTGTCCGCATTCGTGACAGCCATCACCTTCCCATCGCACACTGAGAACAGCCGACGGCCTGCGGTATCCATAGCTAGACCGGAGGGCGATTCGCAGCCTTTCAGCTTCCATGTCGCGGTTATGGCGTGCGTCGTCGCGTCGATCCGAACAATCTCATTCATGTCTTCGATATTGGCAAAGACCACGCCTTTGCCGTCGGCCGCAGGAAACTCCGGCTTTCCAGGCAGTGCAACCGTGGCAACGATCGTTTTCGTTTTTGTATCGATCACGGTTGCGTTCTTGCTTCGGCCGTTGAAAGCCCACACCGTCGCGGTCGAAGGATCGTAGGCGATGCCATCGGGATTGGTTCCGGCAGTGATCTTCTGCTTGATCGCAAAGCTCTGTCGGTCAAAAATCACAACAGAGTTGTCTGCGCCGTCGCTGATATAGCCCTGCTGCCCGCCGGGATCGAGCGCCACGCCGTGAACACCTTTGAGCCCGGTCACAGAGCCAACGATTTTCCCCGTGTTCACATCGATGGCTTCCACGCTGTCGCCGTGAGTGAGATACAGCAGGTGCGCCACTGGATCAACCGTTAGATAATCCCAGCGCGCCTGACCAGGCACCTTCCAGTGGTTTGTGACTTGAAACTGTTGAGCCGAGGACATGGCACACGCCAACATCATGAAGCCGGCGACTCCGGCTCCGATCTGAAAGTATCGAGACAATTTTGAACTGAGACGCATTGTGAACTCCTTGAACATGATTATTGAAGGCTTGAAACAATTTGAATTGCATAGCTGGGGATCGAAGGTCTGCAGGGACTACCGTTGCAAGACACCAATCCTCCGTCCGTCGCAACGTCAGGTAGTGATCGACACGACCATCCTTACCGGCGCGAAGATAATTCTCGCAGGGCTTCCGTTGTTTCTAATTTTTTTCCAAATGCCGCCTTATGGTTGCTGCCCCATGCTTTTCGTTTTGAGCGCCGGGACTGCGTCGGCCTGGAACTCGGGTTCGATGGTCTGTGCGGAGTGGAGAGCCGCCGCATACGCGGCTTTGGCCTCGGGTGTTTGATGTAATCCGCTGAGAGCGTCCCCCAGCGCGGTGAGTGCATCGACGCTCTCGGGCGCCAGCTCGGTCGCTATCTTTGCCTCGTCGAGCGCTTCGCCGTAACGTTTCTGTCGGATGAGGCCCTGGGCTACTTCGGCATGACTCAGAGCTGCGGCGAGAGGCAAGGTGAAGGTGCCTTCGTAGATATAGACTCCATGATCGATCGTTGCCGTTGGCTGCAGCATCCGGAACTGGTCGTAAGGGTTGAGCTTTCCTTCGCGGTCAATGCCTGCAAGGTTTCCGTCACTGATCAAGACGGTTCCGGAGATAGTCGGCGCGGAGTTGAAGCGCATCGGTGCGAGCCCCAGCCAGGAGCCCGACGATGTCGGCAGCTGCTGACAAGGGATGCCGTAGTCGGTGAAGTCCACCGGCCCCTGCGCAAAGTAAGCAAAGTAGCAGGGCTTTCCCGGATGCTTGTCCAGCCAGGCTTTTACCGCGTTGAGCTGTTGTCCCCAGTCGGTATTGGAATCGGAGAGAAAGAGGTGGGTCCGACTGGATCCGCCCCACGCTTCGTTCGCGTAGGCCAGCCGGCTGGGCGCAGAGATGAGCGCAGTAGCGATCTGCCAGACGAGCAAAATGCCAAGAGCGAAGCGCCATCTGCGATCTCGATGAACATAAGCAAAGGCCGCGCCGGCAACCAGGATGTAGAGCAGAGGAAAGATGAGAAAGAGGTGCCTGAAGCCGATGCCGATGTCGGACAGCATGGCCACAGCAAAAAAAACGGCTGAGGGAATCGCTAGAAAGAAGATTTCTTTGTAGGCCGCCCATCGCTTCATGCCGATCAGAACGATGGTCATGCAGAGAAGAACGAGAAAAGGAATGGTCGATTTGATCAAGAGCGCCGCGGGAAAATACAAACGCGGAGCGTGCAGGTACATTCGTCCGAAGAAATAGCATGGATCTTCACTCGCGGAGATCTTCGTGTCCGCCAAACCGTAGAGGTAGGCTTCGGGCAAGAGATGATGTTGCGCCGCGAAAGTCATCACGCTGCGGGTGAGAGGCGAACTCAGTTCCTGCAGGTACGCGGCAGTGGCGGGGTTCAGCTCAAGACCGGTGGGTCTCGCCTGGTACCGGAAGCCGTAGATTGCCCAGATGCTGACGAATCCGAAAACGCAGGCGACGCAGAGGGCGACCAGCACCTGGCCCACCGAAGCTCCTCGCGGAGTCTCGGAGTTGTCGGCCCGGGTTCGCCATATTTCGACGGCAGCGATCAGCGCAAGGATGGGAACGATCAGTATCCCGGTAAACTTCGCGGTCATCGTCAAGCCGACAGCAATGCCGACGAGCAGAATCCGCAGCACGGTTGGCCGCTTCGTAAACCGATAGAAGGCGTATACGGATAGCAGTGTCGTCAGCGCGGCGCCGATGTCTGTCGTTACATACGATCCATGGGCGAGAAAATTCGGGTCGAAGGTAAAGAGCGCGAGACCGAAGACGGCTGCCGCGACTCCGAACATTTCCCATGCGGCGACGAAGAGCAAGATCGCCAGCATCACGGTCAGCAGGGAGGCCATGAATCGCGCTGGCAGGAGCGTTCGCTCAATCCCGTTGATCGCCATGAAGTGCTGACCGAGGCCAAAGCCCTCCTGCTTGAATGGCGCGCCGAGATACGCAGGCTGGCGAATTTGCCGATGCAGCAGAGGAACAGCGTCCCACATTTTAATCAACGGCGGAACTTCGGGATTGAAGCCGAAGTCGGTGTGCTTCCAGGAAAGCCAACCGGAGTAGAGATGCTGGGACTCATCCCAGTTCACAGAATCTCTTTTTGCGGTAACCATGCATTGCGCAAAAAAGAGCACGATGAGCGCGACCACGAGCGCGAGCCAGCGCAAAGGAAGTCGGTTGACGTTTTCGGATGGATTTCTCGCGGCGAAGATCATGTCTGAAAGAATTCAAGCAGAAATGCTCCGGATTCGCCTATTTATTTGCGTATTCGCTAGCGATCGGCTTCGTTCGACCGGAACGCCCGGGAAAGACAAGAAGCTCCCCGGCGACCGGAGAGCTTCAGGGGTGCAATTCAGTTGGGAAACTAGAGTTTTTTCTTCAGGTCATACGCCATGTTCTTGTGGGCTGCGACTACGGTCTTGCCCTTCAGAACTACCGCGCGAAATTTGAGGTCTTTGGTGTCTTTGGCTTCGGTAGTAAAGGCATCGAGTGCTTTGGCGTGGTCGGAAACCATCGCGCTCATGTACTCCTTGTCAAAGTCCGCGCCCGACAGTCCATTGAGCTTGTCGAGTTCCTTCTGGTGGTCGTCATCGACGCCAGCAGGCGGCGTGATTCCCCACTCGTCCGCGAAGGGCTTCATGCTGGTAGTCAACTTTTTGTGTTCGACGATCATTTTCTGCGCGAAGGCTTTTACTGCAGGGTTGGTGGCCTTTTGTACAGCCACCTGGCTCAGTTGAATCTCGTTCACGTCCGATTGCGCAGCCATGGCGAGGAACTTCTTGTCGTCATCGGTTGCGCCTTTGGCCTTGGCAGGAACCACAATTGCCGCGCAGCTCAACAACGCGCAGCAGATTACTTTGGCAGATATCTTCATTTCTTAACTCCGGGGAGCGGCCAGGCCGCGATCTAACAACGAAACTGCTATCCGTTGGAGGCGCGGCTCGCGCGCGGCGTTGCACGGGGCCAAAGATTTTGCTGGCTCCCGGATGAGATGTCGCTTCCTGGAGATTGTCCCTCTCGATACTCTTGATGCCGGAGTGATGGCAGAGCCTCGCTATGTGGACTCCAACAAAGTAGCGACCGCCGGAATCGGCGGCCGCACCCGCAAAAAGTTTTGCGTGGGATCGCGGGTAGGGAGTCTGCGATCTAATGTCCGGAAGAAACAGTGGCCACGGCTGCGGGCGCTTCCAGGACCAGGCTGACGTTACTCAACTGGATCGTTTGCAGAACGTTGACCGACCCCTGTGCCTGCGTGCCGACACCGATATAGGTATTTCTCTCCGCCACAACCTTTGCGGAGGTTGTAACAACTGACTTTCCGTTTCTGGTGAGCGTGACCTGAACATCCGGTCCTGCGCCCGTCCAGTTGACTTTGTAATCGCCAGCCGGGAGCTGCACGGATCCAACCGTCACCGCAGACGGAATGCTTATAGATTGGGAATTGGAGCCGGCGAAAGCGGGAACTGATAAGAGCACGAGTAACACCGCATAACTAAAGTAGCGTTTCATTTGTATCTCCTCCAATGCCTCAGTAAGTTTGATCGTGCTTGAGGTATGGAGCGATTACAGCATGGTGCGCCGGGATTGCACCTTAAGAAATATTGAGCACGTTTGCCTGCTCTGCAGTGCACCTACTCAACTGCATCCACTCGCAAGCGGCAGCGCAACAAGAGGAATCGCGATTTGCACACGCAGACCCGGTAATGCATTTTCCGCAGCGATGGTGCCGTGGTGGACGAGCACGGCGCGCTTGGCGATCGACAGGCCGAGGCCGGAGCCTCCGCTGGTGGCGTCCCGCGCCTCTTCCACGCGGAAAAATGGATCGAATATCCGCGCGAGCATCTCCTCCGGCACTCCAGGGCCGTAGTCGCGGACCACGATGTTCGCGTTGCAGGAGTCGGCACTGATAGATATGTCGATGGTCGAGCGCTCCGGCGAATACCGAATGGCGTTGCGCACAATATTCTCAATCGCCCGTCGCAGTAGTTCACGATTTCCGAGTATCTCTCCGTCAAAGCTCCAGTCGAACTTTATCCGGCATCCGCGAATCTCGGCTTCCACCGCGCAGTCGCGAACAACTTCGCGAATGATTTCTACAGGCCGAATAGGCCGGCCCCTTATATCCGAATCGCCTTCAGCAACATTAATTTCTACGATGTCGGCGACGAGCGATGTCATGCGATCGACGTCGCGTTCAATCCGATCCAGGGCGGCATTGCCGTCAGGGGACGTTCTCGCCAGCTTAACCGCGAATTTCAGGCGCGCCAGCGGCGATCGTATTTCGTGCGATATATCTCCCAACAACCTGCGTTCACTCATAATCAACCGTTGCAGACGCTCCGCCATCTGGTTGAACGAGCGCCCGAGTTGGCCGATTTCATCGCGCCTTCTGGTATCGATGCGCACTGATAAGTCGCCCTGGCCGAAGAGTGCAATGGAAGCCGCGATCTTATGCAGCGGGGACACCACCCATATCGACGCCAACCAACAGAGTAACCCGGTCGCGCCGATAACTAAGAAATAATAAGGCAGAAATGTCCAGATATGTGGCCGGTCAGATATTGGTCCGACTGCGGCGAACCAATACTCTCCGTCAGCCGAGCGATGAGAAATGATCCAGTAACCATGCGCGTGGATGCGCCATTTCACAGCCGGCGGAGGCGGCAGTAACTCAGCCCTGGCTTCTCCCGAGACCAAGTCCTTTCCTTGTGCGTCCAGCAGATAATGCTGCGAATCCCCGAAAATACGGTTCAGGCTATCCATGTAATGGGCCAGCGCAGGGACGCCGCCATTTCTCAAGGCATCTCGTCCGCTTTCTAACTCGACCTCATCGAAGCGGTCAAAGGTCGGATCGATCGAAGACTTCTGCATACGGTCGGAGATAGCCTGGAATAAAATAAATGAAAGCGAGAGCGTAGTCAGCATCGCCAAGAGGACGCCAACATAAAGAGATTTCAAGGGGAAGCGCTTAGGCCGCTCCGGTAAAAACATATCCGACTCCCCTGATGGTGCGAATTAGGCTTCGACCACCCTCCAACTTCGTGCGCAGGTGACTCATGTGGACGTCGAGATAGCGGTCATATGGAGTGGCTTCACGCTCGAAAAGTGCAATTGAGATTTCGTTGCGAGAGACAACGCGCCCGGCCGATCGCATCAGTATTTCGAGCAGGTCAAACTCCATCGACGTCAGGCTAAGTGGCGTGTCCGAAATCCAGACCTCGCGGGTCGCCAGGTTGACGCGGATGTCGCCGGCTGTCAGCACCGGATCGCTCTTCTGATTGGCAGCGTCGGTGCGTCGTAACACGGCCCGCACTCGCGCCAGCAGTTCGTCGGGATCAAACGGCTTCGGAAGGTAGTCGTCCGCGCCTGCATTCAGGCCGAGGATCCGGTCCTGCTGTTGAACGCGGGCAGTCAACATGATGACAGGGATATCTTTCCGTCGACGAAGATGTCCCAGCATGGTGAGGCCATCGAACACCGGCAGCATAACGTCAAGAATCACCAGGTCATAAGCTCCGTTGAGAGCAGAGGCCAGACCCTGGCGGCCATCATGTGCCCAGTCCAGACGATGGCCGCGCTCGACAAAGAACTCCTTCATCATTTCGCACAGTTCCTTGTCGTCATCGACAAGGAGGAGCGCGATTGGCTTGCCTGGCTTCGCAAGGAAACTTTTTGCCGCGGCAGGACGGGTCATTTCAATCAACGGTCCCCTAATTCAAAGTTTCGCACAGCCGGGAGAAGCAGCCGTCTACTCAACAAATCTTAAGATTGCGTTCTGGCGTCAAAAGTTTTGGTCAAAGGCCGCTGTTTGACGTCACTTCGCACCTTGTGGCGGTAAGATCGTCACTCGCACGAAAACTGAGAGCTCGATTTGCTTGCTTCAAAAGCAAGCGGGTCCTATACCTGTGCTTATGTTGCCGACTCGCAAATCTCGACTGCGCATGCCATTTTTCAACGCACTCCACCATATTGTCTGGCTCGCATCAGCAGGCGCAGCCTTACTGTTCGCACAAGCTTCAGGCTTTGCTCAGCAGCCGGCGAACCAATCCATGCAGAACATGCCGGGCATGAGCGGGCAGGATTCCAGCCAATCGATGACCAGCATGCCGGGCATGAAGATGAGCGACATGGGCGACATGGGCCCCAGCATGGCAGCCATGGCCGGACACATGTACATCACCCCGACGTGGACCCTGCAGCCCGGCGATGAGGAGCGGGCCAAGGCGGTGGTGGACCAGGTGAGGACGTCGATCGAAAAATATAAGGATTATAAGAAGGCACTCGCGGACGGTTATGCGATTGCGAATCCTGACGTCGACCAGCCGCAATTCCATTTCACCAGCGATGCCAACAGCAAATATGCCGACCAGCATTTTGATCCAACCAGGCCGACCTCCTTGCTCTATCGGAAATCAAAGGGACAAAAATATAAGCTCGAGGGCGTAATGTTTACGGCGCCAATTGATGCCAGCGCCAAGGAATTGAACTCGCGAATTCCGTTGAGCGTGGTGCATTGGCACCTGCATATCAACTTTTGCGGGGCGCCTGCCAATCGGATTAAGGAGTATCTCGGAGCGCATCCGAAATTCGGTATGTTCGGCTCGATCAACACCGAAGCAGCGTGCAAGGCCGAGGGCGGCACGTTTCTTCCTAGCGTCTTCACCTGGATGATCCACGTCTTCCCCTATGAGGCGGATTTGAAAAGTCAGTTCTCGATGAACGACGATATTGCTCACAATCCCGAGGACCGCAAGGGACACTGAGCGCGCGCGGCCTCCTATCTCAATTAAATAGAAGCGGTGCGCAGGCTTGCAACGCTGTGCACTTCACTCCCACCTTGGTGGTACATGGTTTGCGCACGGGTGTGTCTACACTCTGACTGATCCCCCTGCATCATTTGCTGAGACGCTGCCGATCCCAAGGAGCCCGCCCATGAGGGACTTGCTGCGCATCCCTTGCTGCATCGTCTTCGCCGTCCTATTCGTCAGCGTGATCGCGTCCGCGCAGACTACGCCTACCTTGTCGGTCGACGTCTCGACAAACCGTTACCCCATTAGTCCTTATATCTATGGATTAGCCAACGGGGTTTCGAACAGCCTCGCGCAGGAACTCGCTTTGCCAGTTGTGCGCTGGGGAGGCGACGGCACGACTCGCTATAACTGGCAATTCGACTCGTCGAATGCAGGATACGACTGGTATTTCATGAGCGGCAGCGGCAGCACCAATCCAGTACCGGGTGCATCCGCGGACGCGATGATTACGGCGAATCAGCCGGGAACCTCGCTGATCACGATTCCAATTATTCCTTATATCAATGACTCAGCCGCATGGAATTGCAGCTTTCCCGTGGCTGTCTACGGAGCTCAGCAATCCACTAATCCCTATGTATTTGTCAATAACGGCGCCTGCGGGAATAGCATCGCACCCAATGGCACGACACAGTTATCAGATACAGATATCTACTCCAATAACCTGGATAACACCCCGGCT
>Ga0302326_10025768_pt1 | contig 11909 bp, 15 predicted proteins | sample Palsa_T0_3_FD_202264 | JGI IMG/M metagenome (GOLD analysis project Ga0302326, IMG submission 202264) | Peat permafrost microbial communities from Stordalen Mire near Abisko, Sweden - Palsa_T0_3 | ecosystem: Environmental > Terrestrial > Soil > Palsa > Peat permafrost | place: Sweden: Abisko... | reverse complement strand
AAAACGTCGCGCAGGTACCGCTCGTTCAAAAGCAAAATGACCCACGCTTCCTCACGCCGTCCGAAGGGCCCGCGTGAAGCGTCCCAGAGCGGGGCTTCCAACAACGGAGTGTCAGGTGGTATGTCTCGATTCCAGGCCTGATCTGGACCAGGCCCGGGACGAAACGCTCCTGGTCCTCCAGGACGCGGACCGCCACTTCTATCGGGCGGGAGCCGCGCCTCTAACCGCTCCCGAAGCGGGATCCAATCCTGCGGCCAGTCCGACGCTTGAAATTTCCCCGTCGCAAAACTCAATGTTCGGAGGGCCAACCCGCCATTGCCCTTCTCTGCCAGCGCGATTGTTTGGAATAGCCGAGTGTCGGCCGTGGTAGCCTTCCACGCAAGGTATCGCTCGCTGACTTCCGCTTCGGCAGTGGCCGCGTCGGGCACCGGAGTGCGCGGAATCAAACGCCGGCAGGAGGTGATAATTTCCGCATCGAAATCGCGACTGAGATCCCGCAGCGTGGCTTGCAGGGTCTGCTGTAGGCGCTCGCGGGCGGCGACGCTCACTTCGCCGATCCAACGGTATTGCAAAGCGCCCAGCAACAGGCAGAACACTATCAGAGCCAGGATCAGTGCCCAGGAAAAAATCGATTGCCGCTTGTTCTTTTCCATGATTGCCTGGGCTATTCAAGAATACGCTTCTTCCAGAATACGCGAGCCGCGAAGAACTTTAGCGCGAGGGATCGAATCGACCCGGCGGAGGCGGTCCACCGGGACCGAAGGGCGCCACCCGTGCGGGTGTGGCTTCCGGATCGACGGCGAGAGTTACGGTCGCAAGAAAACCTCCCGCGTTGGAGCGGCTGTCCAACCGCGTCATTTCGACGATGGATCCGTCGCCGTGCTGTCCTCTGAAAACGCCGTCTTCGCTTTGCAGCGTGCGATGCACTTGCAGTCGAGTAGCGTAGGGTTCCAGCTTCGCCACGTCGGCCGTGATGTCCTCGGGAAAGAAAAGCTGTCCGGTGTGGCAGACGTGGCCGCCGCTGTAGGTTGCTTCCTTGACAGCGGCATCGGTGTGAACCTTGAGATGAATGTGAATGGTCCGGCCTTGATACCAACCTGGATAGAGGCTCGCGAACTCCACCCGCCCTAGCTTGTCAGTACCCTGCAAACCACGCAGATAGCGAGTGGCATCCAGATGCCGATTTGGTGGGCCAGGGGGCATGGAGGAGCGGAATTCTCCTGGACCAAAACCGCTCGGCCCCGGGCCATCCGGCCGGTCTGCGCCCGGAGGACCAAACGGCGGCCGGCCAAGCGGACCACCCGGCGGCCCATTGCCGTTCATCGCCGTAAAGCCGGAGTAAACGCCGAGAGCATCGCAATGCCAAATATCGACGATGGCATTTTGGAGAGGGAGACAACGCTTCGCGTCCAACAGCACCACACGGAGCTGCAGCGGGACGCCGGGCTTTCCCTCCGTAATGTTGCGGCGCACCGTGCGCTCATCAATGTAGTACGGTCCCTCTTCCTGCTCAGCCGAAAGCGAGCAAACTGGCGCGCGCGTCTGGCTCCAAGCCAAAGCGGCGGTCCCCCCAAGCAGAAAACTCCTGCGGCTGAAAGCCGAGCCTGAAAAAAGCGATGCCATATCAGCCAACATAGCCTAGCTCGGGCCCCATCGAGCGTTAAGAAGTGTCAAAGCTTTCAGTTAAACGATCTACTTCCCCTCCACTTCAAGCCACTTTTCCGCCAATTTGACAGGATCGCTCGATAGATCGATCGGCGCACTCTCCTGCTCACTGCCTCCATCGAAGAAAACTGCCAGCACGCCGCTCGGCGTGGGACGCAGTTCCAGTTTTTTGGTGCCTGCTTCCAGACGAAGTGTCGAATCTACCCAGACCGGCCGCACCAGGATTCGCCTGCGGTGACCGATATCTCGACAGGCAGTCAGCAGGCCATCTTTGAACGGTCCGTTGCGGAGCGCCTCGGCGTACGGGGCAATCTCGAGCGCTACAGCTCGGGCGGCCTCCCGCGCCGCGGCTTTGCGCGCCAGTGCATCAGGATCTCTTTCGTCCTGGGATTCGAGCGCTTTGAGATTGTTTTCCAGGTTGTCTAGGAAGCTCATTATTCCCAGGATAGCGATGATCCTAGGGCAACCGGAAAACTTCTGTCGTAGAATCGCTGGAGCACCTGAAAACAAGGAGCGGGTACTATGACAAGTCTTATAAAGACGCTTAAATTCGCAGCATTCGTCACAATTATGTTGGCTTCCGCCCACGCGCAGGCGCCGGCCACCGCGGGTCGCTATGCGGGCGATGTCGGCAGGAAGCCGAAGCCGGCATTTGCCGGTCAGACGGACGCTCCTCCGCCATCAAAGCCTTCGCCGCAAATCGCAGTGGAGATAATAACAGCAAGGCTTACCACCCCGTGGTCGATGGCGTTGCTGCCAGACGGCAACTTTCTCGTTACTGAAAGCATTGGCACCATGCGAATCGTCAGGCCCGACGGCGTGGTCTCAGCGCCCCTGGCCGGGGTGCCCGGCGTCAAGGTGGTAGCCGCGCAAGGCTTGCATGATGTCGTGCTAGATCCGGGATTCGCCCAAAATCGTCTCCTTTATTTTTGTTATTTCGCGCCTCCGCCGGGCGAGGAACCTGCCATCTGGCCGACTGAGTTCTTCTATCAGCGGGTCTGGAACAAATCGCTGGCCGAACGCCGTACCATGGCGATCGGAGTGGAGCGCATGGCCCGCGCCCGCCTCAGTAAAGACAACAAGAGTCTGGAGGACGTCGAGGTTCTGGCAGAGGGTGCGGAGCGCCGAATCGTCCTCGCTCCGGACGGCACGATTTATATCACTGGCGCCGATCGTTTTCGGCTCTATGACTCAAAATACGATGGCGTTGAGCACGATTTCACGGATAATCCCGATATTGGCCGCAATTTCTCGGGGCGTGTGCTACGCATCAACCGCGACGGCTCCATTCCAAAGGACAATCCCTGGCTCAGCCGCGCCACTGTCTTGCCGGAAACCTTTGCTCATGGACTCCGCGACCCCGAAGGCGCCGCCATCAATCCAGCGACCGGCGAGCTCTGGGTCACCGATCATGGACCTCAGGGCGGCGACGAGATCGACATCATAAAGCCGGGGCGAAACTATGGCTGGCCCGATGTTTCTTATGGTGTGCAGTACGATTTTCAGCGTACCGACGGACGCAAAAACGTGCCTGTTGGTAACGGCGCTACCTCCATGCCAGGCGTTGAGGAGCCAGCCTATTTCTGGGTACCCGATATCGCGCCGTCCGGAATGCTTTTTTACACCGGCGATCGATTTTCGGAATGGAAGGGGAATCTGTTCATTGGTGCGCTGGAGGGCCAAGCCTTGGTGCGTCTGGTGTTGAATGGCGACCGCATCGTCGCGGAGGAAAGGTTGCTCTTGGATCGTAAGATGCGGGTCCGCGATATCCGCCAGGGCCCGGACGGCGCTATCTACTTGCTCTCCAGTGCGGGGCTTTTGCGGCTCACGCCCAAGCCGTGAAAAGGGCGCGATGATGCGCTTTCGATCAAGTAAACTTAGCTGAGTCCTGCCTATGCCCACAAGATTGATCTTTGCCATCGCGGCACTCGCCTTGCCTACTGCGTTGTTCGCGCAACTGAATGTCATCATGTCGGGCGGCTTTGCGGCCGCCTATCAAGACATGCTGCCGGAGTTCGAGAAGACCACTCGGATTACGGTCACTACGTTAAGAGGACAGTCGCAGGGCAACGGGCCCAACGCCATCGGCGCCCAGCTTCGCCGGGGAGTCCCTGCGGACGTGGTGATCATGTCGAGAGAAGGGCTGGACCAACTGATTGCGGACGGCAGGATCGTCGCCGGGACGGCCGTTGACTTGGCCCGAACGCCCTTGGCAGTAGCCGTGCGCGCCGGAGCGCCCAAGCCGGATATCAGCACGGTGGACGCCTTCAAACGCTCGCTGCTGCGCGCGAAATCCATCACGTTTCCAGACAGCACCACTGGTATCTACATGCTGACCATGCTTTTTCCTAAGCTCGGAATCGCGGACGAGATTGCAGGGAAGATCACGCACACGGGCGTGGCCGCCGTAGCCAAGGGAGATGCAGAGATGGCGATTCAGCCGGTGAGCGAAATTCTTCACGTGCCGGGCACCGATTTCGTTGGCAACATTCCGATGGAGATCCAGTATGTTTCGGTGTTCAGCACCGCAGTGGTGGCGGGTTCGAAGGGACCCGAAGCGGCTAAAAGGCTGATCGAATTCCTTACATCGGAAAGAGCAAAGAAGGCGATCGAGAACAGCGGAATGGAGCCGTTGAAATCGCGATAACGCGCGGCGCTTCGTATTGGCGTAACATAACTCAGATAGCGAAAGACAGTCCGACTTGAGAAGGAGGACCACGATGCGTCTTCGAGTTTTCTGTGCTTTTATGATAGGCGTCATGGAAATCGCCAGCGCCCAAACGTCTTCACCACAGGCCCCCGTCAAGCAGGCTCCCGATCCCCGCAGCCTGGTTTTGGCAGGCGATCGTTTCAAGCCGCTCAAATACGACGAAATGACACCCGAGCAGAAGGCCATGATCGATCATCTGCTTGCCGGAGAACGTCAGGGGGCCAAAGGACCGTTCAACGTCCTGCTGCGCAGTCCTGAAGTGGGCGACTGGGCCCAGCAGTTCGGTGGCTCCATGCGTTTCCACAGTGTTCTGCCCAAGGACGTGTCAGAGACCATCATCATTATGACTGGCCGCTTCTGGATGGCACAGTACGAGTGGACTGCCCATAAGGCTTTGGCGCTACAAAACGGCGTGAAGCCTGCGATTGTGGAGGCCATCGCTGCCGGGAAGCGTCCAACAGGGATGTCGCCGGAGATGGAGGTGGCTTACACCTTCATCGACGAGCTGCTCACCACGCACCAGGTGACCGACCCCACGTTCCAAGCCGCTAAGGCGAAATACGGCGAGCGGGGTGTCGTCGACATGATGGGATTGAGCGGGTGGTATTGTCTGGTTTCGATGATGCTCAATGTGGACCGGTATCCTTTGGGCCAGGGCGTGCAACCCGAACTGAAACCGCTCGAGAATCCGCTTCCAGTGGTGGGTATGGCCCTTGCGACGCCGGTGCCAGGAACCACCTCCGCGGCAGCCGCCGAGTCGACGGTAAGCGGCAAGACGTTTACGTTGCGTGGCGATCGGTTCCCGCCGCTCACGTACGAACAAATGAGCGCTGAGCAGAAGACGATGACCGATCACGCGCTGGCTGGGCGGGGTCCGGTGGGGATGTTCAACATCGCGGTGCGCACCCCTGAGGCCGGCGATCTGCTGTTCACCATGGGTGACCGCGTCCGTTTCCATATGTCGGTGCCGGACAAGCTCAAGGAAATGACGATCCTCCTTACTGCACGCTACTGGGCCGCGCAGTACGAATGGATCGCGCACCACCGGGCCGCCGTGCAGGCTGGGCTGAGCGAAGACAAAGTGAAAGCCATCGCCGAGGGACGGCGGCCTGTTGGGATGTCGGCCGACGAAGAGGCCGTTTATAACTTTATTACCGAGCTGTTCAAAACCAAGCAGGTGAGTAACGACACCTTCGCTGCTGTCCGGAATTCAGTTGGCGAGCGCGGCGTCGTGGATCTGATAGTTACTGCGGGTTTTTATCAGATCGTTTCAATGTTCATGAACGCCGACCGTTTGCCAATGGGCCCCAATCAGACTCCCGAGCTCAAATATATGGCCGCGCCGCTTCCCTGACGAGGTCGCTTTTTACCAGTGAGCTACCTGCCCACCAGGTGCTTCAAATCCACATTGTTCTCCTGGCAGATGTATTCCAAAGGTTCCATGGCCGGATAAAAGCGGATGTTCCAGCTCACGGTCCAAGGCTTGGAGTAGGCGCCGGTATCTTCTATGCTGGCCTGGTAATGCAGGATCAGTTCATTGACACGCGTGAAACGCTCGGTCACGTGGAGTTGCTCGGTGTGCGCGTGGCCGGCGGCGTCCAGCCAGCTACGGTCATTCAATCCCGTCACGTCGACTACTAACGAGTCGCCGTCCCAGTGTCCGATACCCTCGCCTAAATACGTCGGATTCAGTTTATTTGGAAGCGTATGCTGGCGCCGATCCATATAGACGACGCGCCACATGTGCGCGCCGCCCTCGAACACAAACAGGATGCGATCCGGGAGCTGATAGATCTGAAACGGAAAGGACGTGGCGTACATGCGCGGAATTCCCGGCGGCAGGCAGGAGCCCTCGGGATCGTCCTTGGTGAAGCTGGCGTTGGCCGATTCGTAAAATGCCTTGGTCCAAGGAAGAAACGGAACTTCGATTTTGTTTCAGGCTGCGCGGTTCCCGCAAAGCCGCCACCGTTTCCGGACATGTCTCCAATGCCAGGCGGAATCCATGAGCCCTTCCCGTTGCCCAGGTCGGGGTGACCATCGGCTAAACGAGGAGCGGGCGAGACATTCTTTTGCGCCAGCGCCGCCGCAACTTGACGCCCGTCGAAATCCTGCGCGGCGACGGGAAGGAGGGTTCCCAGTAATGCAGCGACCATGGCCGCTTTCGTCATAAGGATGTTCCGCACCCTCGGGGGAGAAGTATATAACATGCGGAGCGCGACCGCGACGCGATGTTTGATGCACTAACCTTGACGGATGGATTAGCGTCCAGCTATTGTTTCCCATCGATCATGTTGTCGTCGGCGATGCGGTCGATCAGTTTGTTATACCGGTCGATACCCCCCGGGTGGGTTGCTGGTCGACAATGATCGTGAAAGTCTGATGTTCCTGCGTGAACTTTTCCTTCTTTATGTACAAAGGCATCTCTTCGTCCTTCTTGCCGGTGAAGACGCCGATCTCGATGTAGTCGGCCAAAGGCATAGGGGATTCGACGCCGTTTCCGTCGGCCTGTACTTTGCGCGCCTGCACATTGAGCGTCACTTTGTATTTGCCGTCCGGCATTTTCTCCGAGATCGCGGACATGGCCTTGTTATCGTAAAGTACGATGCGGTTTAAATCCATCATCCACCATGTAACGAAACTCGGGCGGCGTCTGCGCCATAAACGCGTCGAATAACATGCGAGTGGCTGGGTAGGGCTGGTCCCCGCTGTGTGAGCTGTCCGCCGCGTCCTCTTGTCAAATCGAGACGCTGAGTTCTTGCACTCCATTGCATTCGCTTAAACGTGAATTACTTACGCGAAGACGAGGGAGGGTCAGACATCAAGAAAGCGCGGGAGAATGCGATGCAACGTTCGGAGAATCGCTTAATCAATATCAATGAGTTATCGCTTCGACTCTCCATCGCGAAAGGCATGCTCTACAACCGGGTGAACCAGGGGAGGTTGCCGTTTAAGAAGATCGGTCGGCGCGTGCGGTTCGACTGGGGGAAATCGAAGAGAAGCTGCTCGGGCGATCTACAATCGATACGGCCAGCAACCGGAGGTCGAGCGCCGCGAATACGTGAAGCCGGCCGGGATAACGCTTGCCGATCTGGGGCAGCAGTATATGGATTACGCGAAGACCAATAAGCGCTCCTGGCTAAGGGACAGCCAAATTCTGAAACATCTCAATGGTGGGTCGGCAACAGGCTGCTTACCGACGTCACGGCGCTGCCGATTGAGCGCTACAAGCCTATGCAGATGCAAGCGGTAAGTTCGGCAACGGTCAACCGTGAGCTGGCGGGCCTGAAGCGTCTTTAATCTGGCGGAGCAGTGGGGCTGTTCCGGCGCAGGAATCTCGTCAAAGGGGTCCGGTTCGTGGATGAAAACAACCTCAAGTGCCGCGCAGTCGGAAGGAGAGGAGAGGGCGCTGTTATCGTGCTCTTCGACTTACCTTCAGGACCTGGCGACGTTTGCCATCAATACCGGACTTAGGCTTGGGGAGATCGTCAATCTCAGATGGGAGGAGGTGGACGTGGAAACTGGCATCCTCACGCTGCTGGTACGCAAGAACCGGCGCATGCTGGAGGTGCGGCTCAATGACAAACCGCTTTCTGTCGTGAAAGGCTGGCTTGGGATCGGGAAATGCGATTACGTGTTCGACAATGCCGAGACCGGCGAGCAATGGAAAGACTTTGTGGCTGGGCCTCAGTAAGGCCTGCGGCAAGGCAGGGCTTCATGGTGTGACGTGGCACACTTTTCGGGATACGTTTGCATCAAGGCTTAACGGCAACGGCGTAAATTTGGTGACGGTCAAAGAGCTTCTCGGACATTCCGACATTAAGACAACGATGCGGTATGCGCATACGAACCGGGAGGCAAAAACGAGCGCCGTGCGGCGTCTCAACAGTAGTAGTGGCAAAGTGGTGACGCTGCCCCCGCCGACCGAAAAATCGGCATAGTGACAGTGTTTGGAAGTGGTTGGAAAATGTTAGGATGAGGGAACGGTGAGGTGCGAGAGTGGTTGAATCGGGCGGTCTCGAAAACCGTTGAACCTTCACGGGTTCCGTGGGTTCGAATCCCACCACCACCTTCAAGTTATTGATAATAAATATAGTTAGACTTATTTTGCGAATTTGGATATGTCCCTATGTTATTGAAACTGTTCAGTTAGCGGTGAGGGTGTCGCTGGCCACCCACTGTGGCACACCCGATCCTGCACTATCAATGATTTAGGCCACGACCCTCCTCCGGTTTGGGTAATGCTGCGTCGCGCACCCCACCTGTGTGATTCTATCATTCGAAAGTCGCTTTCCATTGATGTCGGGACTTGTATATAACCCCCGACGTTATGTAAAATTTGATCGTGCCTGATGTACAGCCTATAGCTAAAATCGCGAAGCTCGCCAAGGCCGCTGGTGTTCTCCGTCCGCGTGACCTTGATGTTCACGGCATAGCTCGACAATACCTCCGCATCGCCGAGCAGAAGGGTCTCGTCGTTCGATCAGGGCGTGGGCTCTACACTCCAGCCGATGCGGCAATCACAGAGTTCCATACCTTCGCTGAGGCTGCAACGCGGGTCCCGCGTGGAGTCATTTGCCTGCTCTCTGCGCTACGGTTTCACGACATTGGAACACAGAACCCTTTTGAAGTCTGGATGGCAATCGGCGAAAAAGATCGCCGGCCGCGTTCGGACAAACCCCGGATGCGTATCGTTCGCTTCTCCAAACGATCGCTTGATTTCGGCCGGAAGACACATTCCGTAGAGGGAATTCCGATTCAAGTCTTTTCGGTGGCGAAGACGGTCGCAGATTGTTTCAAGTATCGAAACAAGATTGGGCTGGATGTTGCGCTCGAGGCCCTCCGCGAATCTATCCGGAGTCGCAAAGCGACCAACACTGACCTCTGGCAAGCCGCGAAAGTTTGCCGCGTCGCAAACGTGATGAGGCCCTACATGGAGGCTCTCAGCTGAAACCGGTCACAGCTCGCAACATCGCCGCATCCATCCGTCAGAGGCTACTGAACATCGCCAATAGCACCGGCGAGGATTTTGGCCTTATTCTCACGCGCTATGCAGTGGAGCGGCTCCTCTACCGCCTGAGCCAATCGAAATACCATGACCAATTCGTACTGAAAGGCGCGATGCTTTTTCAGGTTTGGACGAATGCGCCGCATCGACCGACAAGAGATCTCGATCTGTTGGGCCGCGGCGATCCTTCCCTTGAACATTGTGCGGAAGTCTTTCGTGAATTATGCCGGATCTCGGTCGAGGATGATGGTCTGACCTTTCCCGCCGAAACGGTAAAAGCCGAGAAGATCAAGGAAGAGCAAGACTACGAGGGCGTTCGTGTCAGATTCCTAGCGCGTCTTGAGAACGTTCGCATACCGATCCAGGTGGATGTAGGCTTTGGCGATGCCGTGACTCCGGGGCTGATTGACTATCCGACATTACTGGATATGCCAGCGCCACGAGTTCAGTCGTACCCCATGAATACGGTCGTGGCTGAGAAACTGGAAGCGGTCATCCGGCTCGGATTACTTAATAGCCGCATGAAAGACTTCTATGACCTCTGGTTCTTTGCGCGGACATTCCCCTTCGAGGCGAACGTTCTCGGAGACGTGCTACGAACTACCTTCGAGCGGCGCAAAACCGAGTTGAACGGTGATGGCTTAAGGATTCTTCTCAAGGATCTATCCGGCGACTCGGCGAAGCAGAGTCAGTGGCGGGCATTCCTCCGGAAAAGCCGCCTCGCAGCGCCCGACGACTTCGCGCTCGTAAACAATGCGATTCAAGAATTCCTTTCGTTTCCGGCCGCGTTGACTGGCGCCGAGAGTCGAACGCCACTGTCCTGGTCACCTGGCGGACCCTGGCAAGGGGCAGAAGAACTGGGCCCAGAGTCGGAGAGACTTTAATGCGTGGTGGAAGACTTCGAAACCCTCTCGGAGAAGCTGGCGCGCCTGACGAACGAGTGCGAACGGCTTCGCCAAGAGAACTCGCGATTGTACACACTTCTGAATCAAACAACGGCCCGTTCCCCCGGTTCTGTCGCCGCCGCTGATAAGCCGACGATCCTCGCCGAGACGGCGAAGCCAGAGTTGTTCGTCCCCGAGAAGATCACGCTGTTTCGTTCACTCTTTCGCGGTCGGGACGACATCTACGCGTTTCGGTGGGAAGGAGCAAACGGCAAGAGCGGCTACTCTCCCGCGAGCATCAAGGACTGGGACGCATTGCGTCTGGTTCCAAGATCGGAGTGGAAGAAGCGAGACAAAGAGACGCGCAAACTTTTGCCTCTTACCGACGAGGCCGTGCACTACCACCTTTCCGGCATGATCACAATCGGCGGTTTACCCGCTGCTCCCCGACGAAACCTGTTGGTTTCTTGCTGTGGACTTTGATCAGCAAATGTGGCCAGAGGATGCCGGTGCATTCCTGGAGTCATGCCGGGACTGGAACGTTCCGGCAGCACTGGAGCGGTCGCGTTCTGGTGACGGTGGGCACGTCTGGATCTTCTTCGCCGCTCCAATCGCAGCAAAGTTAGCAAGAAAGCTGGAAACTGCGCTTCTCACCACGACCATGGAGCGCCGCCATCAATTGGGACTCCGCTCTTACGATCGCCTGTTCCCGAATCAGGACACACTGCCGACGGGTGGGTTCGGGAACCTGATTGCTTTGCCGCTACAAAAGGTCCCACGCAAATCGGGCAACAGCGTTTTCCTTGACGATTCCTTCGAACCGATATCCGATCAGTGGCGCTACCTGGCCAGCGTTCCGAAAATGGAGCTATCAACAGTTGAGAAAATCGTTCGCGGCGTTGAAAAGAGCGGAATAATCGGGGTGCGCATGAGCCTCGTTGACGAAAACTCCATCGAAGATCCCTGGCTCCTGCCGCCATCCGGTCGGCGACCTCAGAAGCCGATTTTCGGTCCGCTACCGACAAATGTTCGCATTGTACGCGCGAATCTCTTGTTTGTTGAGAAAACCGGCTTGCCAGAGGTGTTGCTAGACAGGCTAAACAGGCTGGCCGCCTTTCAGAATCCCGAGTTTTAAAAGGCACAAGCGATGCGCCTGCCGACCTTTGACAAGCCCCGCATCATTTGTTGCGCAGAGGAGTTTCCACAGTTCCTTGCCGTGCCGCGCGGTCTCCTCGATGAACTGTTGCTATTGCTCCGGCAACACCGAATCGAGCCTGAGCTGCAAGATGAGCGGTGTTCCGGGCAGCCAATTGATGTAAAGTTCGCAGGCAACTTGGGAGATCGACAGGCGGAGGCAGTCTCAAGAGTTGTGCGCGCGGATCGTGGTGTCAGAGGTCTTCAACGGCCTTTATGACAGCAAAAATCGTCAAAATAGCCTCGACAGCCCCGTCATGAGCGGCTCTGGTCTTGGCGAAGATTGATGGAGCGCTGGCTGCTAAAATTGTTGCCGACCGAGGGGAACGTTGATCTTTGGCCGGTTACTTCTTCGATTCCGGCGCCCTGGTTAAGCGGTACCATTGGAGCTGCCACACCGGCCGTCGATCAGATCAATGCTACCGATAACCTCGGTCGAATTTTCGCGCCT
>Ga0302326_10025764_pt1 | contig 11912 bp, 13 predicted proteins | sample Palsa_T0_3_FD_202264 | JGI IMG/M metagenome (GOLD analysis project Ga0302326, IMG submission 202264) | Peat permafrost microbial communities from Stordalen Mire near Abisko, Sweden - Palsa_T0_3 | ecosystem: Environmental > Terrestrial > Soil > Palsa > Peat permafrost | place: Sweden: Abisko... | reverse complement strand
GTGCGATCGCTCGGAGCGTCGGATCAAACGTAGTGACCTGGCAGCCGGCCACATGGAGAGCCAGGTCGAAGGTGATGTCCTCCCCGGCCCCGGCGCAGTAAGCCACGACATCGGGCTTCACGTCGGCCGCGGGCACCCACCAGCCGCCGTATTCGCTGCCCAGCCGCACAAGATCGTCGCGGACATCTGGCCTGAGCAGCCGAGGAAGGGTTTCTCGCGTGGCACGATTTCGGATGCGAAGGACTGTCGGGTGCATTCGGCTACTTTACCGTTTTACCGTGCCCAGGCGCCGGACAGGTACTCGATGCCGCGGGTGATGTTCTCGCATCCGGCGAGCCGGAGCAGGCTCACATGACGATGTTGCGGGCGGTGTCCAGGAACTGGGGCGATGCGCCGATGCTGCCGTCGCGCGAGCGGCGTCCCGGCCACACAAGGCCTGGCAGACATCTTTACCGTTGTTCTCCTCATTACCCTCCTCCCGATCATCGGCGTCTACGGCGCCGCCATCGTCTCAACTGTCGCATACGGAGCCGCACTGGCGGCCATGCTCCGTTCGCTACGGCACCTGCCACGTCACACAGATAGGCGAAGTATCCGCCAATTCCGGGCCTCCCTACGCTGAATGAGCCCCCCTGAACGCGCTGATCGTAAGTACGTGCGGGATCTCTCTGATCACCATCCTTGCTCTCCTGCCACGGATGTCTAATGTGTCCGCGCCATTACTCCGGGCAGAGGCGCAAGGACTCCGCCGCCGGCCTGTCGCAGCGGGCTGGCTGAAGCTGAACGAGGTGGCTGTCACCTTTCGTTCTGGGAATGCACGTGACGTCGACCTGCAGGGGCGAGGTGGTCCTCACGGTGCATCATCAATTGGCCATATTTCTCCGCCGCATGTTTGCCAGCAGAACCGCGTTCAGCCCGTATGGCGATGATCCGGCCGTTCTCCGTCTTGATCGAACTGCGCTCGGCGTCGGAGAGACCCAGGGCGAGCCGAAGGGCATCGGCCACTGCAAGTGGATCGTTGAACGCAGCCAGGAACCCGTTTCTACCTGGCTCGATCCACTCCCGAATGGATGGGAGATCGCCACAGACCGGGATGGCCCCGGCTGCCATAGCTTCGAGAAGGCTGTTCGGTGTCCCGTCATGATCGGTGATCGAGACACTCACCTCGGCTCGGCGGAAGAGGGAAAATACTTCCTCCGGCGAGCGTTTCCCCATGACAATGATCTTGCTCCTCAGCCGGTGATGTTCGATAGAGCGCCGGAGAGCCGCATCGTGGGCGGAGTCGACGAACACCACACGCACACGGGGATCGAGGTCGCTCGCCAGGAGGGACAATGCATCAAGCAGGATTTCGTTGCGCACGTACGAACGACAGCCCCGCGCATTCACGACGAGCCGGTGGCCGGACCCCGCCAGATCACTGAGATGCGATGTCAGGGTCCGATCCTGCTCTGCCACTCGTGTAAGGTCAACACCACCCCCACCAGGCAGGACGGCCGTTGGAGTGGTTGGCCGGAGCCCATAGGTCCCAGCCAGGTCGATGTCGCGTTGGCAGTCGGCAAACAGTAGATCGGTCCTCGCGAGTACCCTGCGGGTGGCGCGTCTAGTCAGGTAGCTCTCCGATGCCTGGAGAGTAAGGTCGTTACCCCATATTGACACTGCCAGCGGTACGGCGCGGGGACACGCGGCTAGCGCAGCCATCGCTTCGCAGGGGATGCGCAGGGCATGGACGACGTCCGCCTCCGCTCGTTTCACAACGCGGCGGATCCGACGGCCCTTGATTGACGCCAGCAATGGCCCCACTACTTGTCGGACCCTTCCGGTCGCCCTCAACCTTTTCGGCGTGGCCCCTACGAACGACCGAAGCCGTTGTTTTACGCCCCTACAAGAGCCCTCGGTGTTCGCGCTGAGGGGTCGATGCTTGGGCAACGGCAGGCCATCAATGCCGAGGACCACCACGCGAGCCGACCGGACTGCGTCGACCCAGCCCCACGTGGTTGGGCTCCGCATGTCGGCCACGAGGAGGACCCGGACCGGGGGTGCGAGGGAATGGGTCGCGGTCACCTCCGCGCGCGGCTCATCAAGGTGCTCTCCACGTTCGCGAGCCGAAATTCGAGGTGGCGTGTCGCGCTGGGCTGATCCGGTCATCAGCTGCCAATTGAATGAATCATGATGAGTGGCCCACGACGATCCTCGATTTTCTCGCGTGATATTGCAAATCTCATGCGCGATGTTGCGAGTAAATTAGTAACTTAGGACACTAATGGGTAGTCAGGAAACTCCCACTAGCTCGTACTGAAGCTAGCACTAGAAGTGTGGATCCGCCGAAAATCCATGCTGACGGCTGTGGTCTAAGATGCCGGTTCCGCAGCCGATGTCCACGATCGATTCAGGTCGGAAATTCCGATCATCAAGCATTGACAGGACCTGCGTCGCTTTCCAAGGGGCGTCGTTTCATGCCAGCCCGGATTCTTGGATGAGTTGCGGCCATCGTTATACATGCTCAGTCCGTTCGTGAAGGAACATGGAGGCATCCCAGCACTTCTGCTGGCGTCCCGAATCCGAGTATAGCACCGGGGGTGGCCGTTATCTCGTCCGCTACGGCATTGAGGTAGCGAAAGTATCCGCTTATATCAGCGCCTTTCGGGAAGTACTTATGAGCTGACATAGGACAGTCCTGCCGGGACGTCTCGCTATACGTGCGTGTTTGTCGTGCCTGCACTGAGTCATTTACGAAAATAGATGAAGTATCCAGATTTCCGAGTGGGTGGATAATGTCCGCGATGCCGACCCAGCTACCATTTCCGCTGCTGCCGTCGCCGCGGCCGAGACCCTCCGGCGTCAGCGGTTCTTTCCCTTCCTGCTCTGCGGGTAGCGCCCCAATGCCATGGGCTTTAGGCATTTGGGTGGTTTGGGTGGCCGACGTGGATCTGCTGGTTTTGGCTACGGCGGGTAGTTCCTGGTTTCGGGCATGACGGGCCGGCGTATCATGCCGGGCTTCAGCCGGCTCCAAGGGCTGGCGGGCGGGCTTCCTCGGGGAGGTTCTGGCCGCGGTGGCTGTTTCTGCTGGTCAGGCTGGCTTGTTGGCGAGGGTGATGATGGCCGGCGCGGTGCGGGTGGCGGTGTCTGCGCGTCTGGCGTGCTCGAAGGTGCTGGGGCATTTCGCCTTTCGGGTGCGGTTCCGGTTCCGGTCGATGACCGTACGCAGTCTGCTGATTGCGCTGGTCAGGGCGGTGTAGCAGGTTTTCCCGCTGCGGATGGCGGCGAGGACCGCGGCGGGTGGCGGTGAAGGGGATCTCGCGGGGCTGGACGGACTGCCCGGCGCGGCGTCGTTTCCGGGCGGGGAGCGCGGCGAGGGCGACGTCGCGGGCGGCGCCGCCCTCCGCCGAGCGAGCCGAGCCCGCGGAGAAGCGGCGGGCGCTGGATCGGATAGGCCCTGGTGAGGTCGCCGGACGGGGATCGGCGGCGGAATATTCGGTGGCGCTGATGCGGCAGGCGAGGCTGGCTGGAAGGATGCGCATCGAGCGAGTTGACTTGACGGACGCGCAGGGTATAAGCGGGTGCGGCGAGGCGTTCCTGGCGGCTCAGCGTGCCGACTGCCCGGAGGAACCGCGGCTGACCGGCACGCCGTTCCGCTGCTGGCTGACCGTCGGCTCGGGCGGCGACCCCAGGGAAGCATGGCTGGTGGCTGGCCAGGCCGGGAAACCGGCTGAGCGGCCGGTCACGGGATGGTACCGGCTGGAACTTCCGGAACGGGAGAACCAGGACTGGGCCCACCTGGATCTCGTGGTGCATCCGGAGGAAAGGCGCCGCGGGCTTGGCACCGTCCTGGTTCAGGGCCGACCGGATGGCCTCGAAGGACTGGCCCAGATCGCCGTCCAGCGCAGCCTCGCCGTATCCGGGCACCCCGGATCCGGTCACCGCCTCGATCGCCCGCTGGCATGCGGCCGGGCTGGCCGGGTCGCCCGACCGCAGCATGGCCGCGGCGGCGCGCCTGCCCGCGGGCAACGCCGCCTACATCTGCGCCGTCGTGGGCTGGCTGAGTGCGTCGGTCAGGTTACGGGCACGGCAGGTCGTGCACTGCCCATGCTCGCCGACCGAGTTCAGCGGGATGACCGGGATGAAGAACAGCGTGAACCACCGGCGCCCGGCGCGGCGCCGGTGCTGCCGGTCCCCGCCGCAGCGGCGGGAATGGAAGGTGCCCTGCGCGATCGTCCGGTAGAACACGCGCAGGCCAAAGATGATCAGCACGATCGGCACCCTCCGGGCCAAGCCGACGCCCTGCGAGCACGCCGCGGACGGCGCCGCCACGCCTTCTCCGGCGCAGATAAATCCATCATGTCGCGGTCGAAGCCGAAGGGTGCCACGCCCGATGCGTATCCGATACCTTCTCCCTGGCCCCGGGAACCCACTGTCACCCAGGAGATGGCTAGCGAAATCCACATGCAGCGAAAGGAGTTCGGGTCCCCGGACAGCGACGCCTGGATGACCCAGAACACGGCCATCCCGAACAGCACCGCCGGGTAAGGGGACGCCGCGAGCCTGCGCAGCCGCCGCAGGCTGCACAGCACGAACACGATCAGCGCCGCGCCGGCGATCCACCCCGCCTCGGCTGTCACTTGAAGCCAGATGTCGTGCGGGTAAGGAAGGGTCGGCCCCAGGAGCCCACCGCCGCGGAGGGGCCCGAGGTCGCTCAGGCCGCCCCAGCCGAGGCCCCAGAAGTGGCCCGGGATGACGTCCCAGGCTTCACGCCACAGCGACAGCCTGAGCTGCGACGTGATGTCCTGATCGCTGCCTGCCAGCAGGGTCGCGGCGATCCGGCCCGCACCTCCCGTAGTATCGCCGCGTACGAAATACCAAACCAAGAACAGTACCAAGGTTATCGCGGTAATACGGACAGTCCGGTAGACACCGGACGCTGGGGCAAAAGATGCTACTGTGGCCAGCGCCACCGCGATAGCCAGAACCGGGCCCCGCGATCCGATCGCAAACATCGTGACAGCCGCTGCGCCGCCGAGCGCGAGCATCGGGCCACGCGTGCGCCGCCTCGTCAGGGCCAAGATAAAGCAGGACAGGACCACCACGGCCGCCGTGTCCCCGGAGTTAATGGTGTTCGACCCGGTGAGGTATACCCGGGCCTGGCTATCCGCAGCCAGCTGCGGATGGGAGGACAGAAGCGCGCCGCCCGTCAGGACGGCAGCGAAGATGATCTGCATGATCACCCAGAGTTTCTGCCGTACTTCAGAGCGCATGAGGAACAGCGGCCCGAGCGCGCACAAGATCGTAAAGGTGTAGAGGTAAGTCACCATCCCGTCCGCGTACGACCCGGGGGCGTGCAGGATCGCGGCGGGCATGAATAGCGCCCACAATGCTAGCACTGGCCCCGTGCCGCGCGGAATGGTGCTCCTGCCCGCGACGGCCAGAACCCCGACGCCCGTCAGGGCGGCACCGAGGCCCGTCAGGTTCACGGGCATCCACGACAGCAGCGGGTTCAGCCTGAAGTCCCCGGCGTACGCCAGGAGGAGGACCGCCGCTACCGCCGCGTAGTCCCGCAGGCTACGGGCCCTGGCGGCTGGCTGCGGGACGGGTGACTTCAGTGCCACCGGGTGGCGTCGTTCAGAGTTCACCAGGCCCATGTCACCTGATGTTACCGCACAAGCACGCGGAGTACAGGCCCCGACTGATAGCCTCCGGGATTCAGCTCCGTGTTCGTGATCAGCTGTTTCTCGGGATTTCGCGGTGCTTGCGCGTGTTCGGCGGGGTGCGGGCTTCACCCGTCGGGCTCGGAGGCCGGGAGTTACGCAGAGTAGATCGCGAATCCATCGGCTCCGCAAACGGTGGTGTGAATTGTGCGAGACCGGCGTGACGGTGGCCGTCCATCAGATCGCCGCGCTCAGACAACTCGGGCAACCCGGACCGGGACAGCCCGCGGGGGCGGCTCTCATAGCGAAAATGCGGTGAAAACACTCATCGTCTGCGCCCCCTGCCACGAGCACATCCACGCCAACCCCGTCACGCACGCGGCTTAAGTCGCTGGAAAGCCAGGTTCGGGCACGCAGAATTGTCGGCAAGCGCCTGCTGGTCCGCGGCCTGAACGTGGGTTCCTGGGGCAGGACGGCGGACGCCTGGCCGAACGTGACCGAGACCGCGCACCTTCTTGGTCAGCGTCGCGGGCGAGACCTCCGCGCGGTGCCGGGCCAGCCCGGTGACCCAGGGAGTTCAGGCTGCGCCCGGCCACGTACCGCTCGGTGATCAGCATCGCGATGAAGGCAATGGACAAGAGGCCCTTGCCGATCGCCTTCGGCGGGCCGGGCGCCGTCACCGTCGCCGGGACCGGGCACCGGCAGGCCCGGCGGTAGCGGCGGCGGCAGTACACCGTGACCCGCACGACCGACTGCCAGTCCAGTACCTTCGACTCCTAACCGCCGAGATGCTCATACGGCTTGCCGCACCGCGGGCACCAGTACCCGCCGTCCTCGAAATCCTAGGTCATCTCGACGTGCGGCAGGCGTGACCAGTCGCGCCGTCCCGCCCGCGCACCCGGCCCGCGCCGCCGGGACCCTCCGCCCGCGCGATCCCCGTCTCCGCCAGCCCCCGCCGTCACCGTCCCGGCCCGCAGCCTCCGGCGGTGACCGCTCCGAGGACCGGCCGAAACCATCCGCTGCAGCACCCCCGGCGCCGCTTTCACCTGCTCAAGCTCAGCGTCACGGTGCGCGGCCTCCTCGCGCTGCCGGGCGTTCTCCGCCCGCAGCTCCTCCACAAGCCGCGCCAGCTGCCGGTTCGCCTCCAGCGCCTGCGCGAGCACATCCTCTGGCGCCGCATCAGCACCCGTGTCCGCCAGCACCCCAGCCGCAACCGCCACGGAACACAGCAAACACCCGCGTAAGCCGGGAATCACGCACCTCGGCCTGAGGTGTCGCGCTACCCAGCCGACACCCACGAAACTTCCGAATACTTACAGCACGACTACAGCCCTTACTGTGCTGACCCTGACGGCTCGCTCGCGCTCCTCACCGATCTGGGTTTCCGCCCTGATGCCTTTGCCCGCCCATCTCTATGACCCCGGCCAGCGTCAACTAAGCAGCCGCAAGGACTCACACAAGAACGTTGCACCCTGGCGGTATAGCAATTTAGGTCACCCCTTGGGAAATCAGTAACGATCTGTTTGCGTGGGATATCGGCTCCGCGCGTCTTACGTGTAGTCGTCACGACAGGCATGCCATCACGCCATCGGCGAAATTGACTGCCATTCTTCGAATCGTATACTTGCTCGCAGTGCTGAGTGCTTCATTGCGCATGCGTTCAAGAGCTGGTCGGTCTGAGAGCAAAGTCCCGAGTTCTTTTGCGGCAGTATTTATGTCATCACTCAAAAAAAGGCTGTTGATTCCGTCTTTCAGATATGCAATCTCGGCAGTGTGGCGCGAAACGGCAAAGGTTGCCATCGGCAGCCCGGCGCTCGCCATGTCCAGCACTGCGAGCCCGACGCGTCCCGGGATAATGGCGATGTCGGATGCAAGGGCTAGCTCTCGAAGACTCTGCCCCCGCTGGGTCCCATGGTAGTGGACCCACTCCCGTCCATTTGCGGCCTGTTCGCACTGGGGCCGAAGCGGGCCATCACCAACAATATGAAGGGATGCGCCTGGAGCTAGCAACCGAAGCTGATCGGCAATTGCTACTGCCGCAAGTGGCTCTTTTTCTTCGACCAGCGACGCAACGAAGAGGGTCTGAAGCGGAACGCGTTGTGCTGTCATCGCCTGCTCAGGGGTGGCGAGCGCCTCGACAGCGTTGTTCAGGGTGGTGATTCTTGTTGCATCATAGCCGCTATTTAGGATATTCGTAGTACTGATCTCTGTGTAACTCAAGTAGTGATCGCATATTGAAAGCATCAAGCGTCGGACAGGTTCCGCCGCTGGGCGGCGATCATGCTCCGACGCCGCGCCGTAGCGTCGCGCCAGTCCCGATCCCCAGAACAGCTGCTTTCGTCCACGGCTCTGGAGAAACCGAGTCGTAGTCGCGACTGGTGCGAATCGCGCACTATGGGGCAATACCAACACCGCGGGCCGTTCACGGTATATTGTGCCAAGGGCGGAGAGGCCCCATCTTGACGTCGGTACGCGCTGGTGTGGAAACCCGAGCTCATCTACCTTGGGCAGAACGGACGAGGAAACAACGCGGAGATCGAGGTCGCGACTACCCAGCTCATCTGCTAGGAATCGGAAGAACGGCACTCGGTAGTGTGGAACCACTTCTTGTATAACGAGAACAGTGGGTTTCATGTGTCAGCCCTCCATTAGGCCTTCGTAGCTGTTGAACAGTGTGCTTCGTCTTTCGCCAGGTAACGATGCAACTCGCTGGCTCCTGGCGTCGCGTAGCCGAGATCGCGGATGGCGAAGGCCTTGTCCTCGGCCAGCCGCTGCTGAGTACCTCGTAGCAGCGCGGCGACGACCAGAGGGGCCAGCGGCCATCGCTCGCCGGTCGTAAGAATTTTCCACGTGGCGGCGGTCGGCCCGGCCCATGGCCAGCCGGTGCTCCGGGTCGGCGGCCAGCTCGCGGATCGCGCCGGCCAGCGCGGCGCCGTCCTCCGGCGGCACCACGACCGCGCCCGCCTCGCGCAGGATCTCCGCGGCCTCGCCGCGAACTGAGCCAATGACCGCCTTCCCGGCAGCCAGGTACTCGAACATCTTGGATGGGATGAAGGCGGCGAACAGCGGTACATCCCGCAGCGGGACCAGGCAGACGTCGGCCGCGGCCAGCAGTCCCGGGATATCCTCATGCGGCACCCCCGGCCGCAGCGTCACGTTGCGCAGGCCAAGCTCAGCAACCGTGCGGGCCAGCCGCGGCTTGTCCGCGCCCTCGCCCACGAAGGCGAAATGGACCGGGTGCTCCGTCAGCCGCGCGGCGGCGCTGGCGATAGCGGGCAGCGCATGGGAGATCCCGTGCGTCCCGGCGTAGAGCACCACGCAGTCACCGGGCGCCGCGCCGAGGTGCTCCCGCACGGCCGGGTCGGGGCGGGCGCCCGGATCGAACGCCTCCAGCGAGACTCGTTGCGGATCGTGTGGACCTTCGCGGGTGGTGCTCCGCGGCCGATCAGGTTGTCCCGGAACCCATTGCTCACCACCACGACCTCGTCGGCAGCCGCGTACGCGGCAAGCTCCAGGCGTTCGAGCGCACGGATGATGCGGCGGTTGGTGAGCACACCGAGCTCGGTGAAGATGGCCGGCCACAGGTCACGGATCTCCATGACCAGCCGGGCCCGCTTAATCCTGGCCAGCACCCAGGCGGCGCCAATGGAGAAGAACGGGGGCGATGACACCACCACAACATCGGCGCGGCCGCTGGGCCGCGCGCCGAGCAGCACGCAGGTTGCCATGAAGCTGAGGTCGCCCAGGGTCTTGCGGGCCACACCACCGTTCGGGGTGGCGTACAGCCAGGTCCGCTGCACCCGGTAGCCGTCGCGCAGTTCCCGCCGCCGGATCGCGCGGCGGTATTCCGGCGGGATCACGCCGGTGGGGTGGTTCGGCATGCCGGTGAGCGCCGTCACCGCGTCGCCGTCTGCGGCCCAGGCCCGGGCCAGCGCGGAGAGCCGGGCCTGCGGAGCCCCGGTCTCCGGGGGGAAATAGTGCGTGACGAGGAGAATGCGCACGTCAGCTGGACCCTCCTGGCAGTGCGGAGTGTGATTGCTGGCCAGGCTGCGCCGGGCCGCCAGGCCGGTACGGTTCCGGCTTGCCGTACAGGCCGAGGTACCGGAACAAGGCCGGAGAGCACACGTAAGCCGCCAGGACCGCGATACCGATGAGGTCAGCCGCGGCCCGGGCAGGCAGATCCCTGCTCAGGCTGACCGTGCCCAGCAGGGTGAGCAGGATGGTCACGGCCCCGGTCAGCAGGGTGACCTCCTGGTGCGACCAGCCAGCGTCGCACCACCGCTGATAAACGTGCGTCCGGTGGGCCTGCAGCCAGCGCTCACCGGTCCGGATGCGCCGCTGCAGCGTCCATGTGGTGTCCGCCAGGTACAGGGCGAGCGGGCCGAGGACCGCCTCCACCGGCACCCCGCGCAGGACCGCGTCCGCGGCCAGCACAGCCAGTGCCGCACCGAGCGAGTAGCTGCCGGCGTCACCCAGGAAAACCCGGGCCCGGCCGACGTTCCACGGCAGGAACAGCAGGGCGCTGACGGCCACCGCGAGGCTGGCGGCCAGCAGGAACGGATACCCTCCCCACTCCGCGTAGCAGGCGTACGCTACCCCGGCGATCAGTGCGTGCACGCCGGAGATGCCGTTCACCCCGTCCATGAAGTTGAACACGTTGACGAGCCCGGTGATCCATGCCGCTGCGGCCACGGCCAGCAGGGCGGCGGCCACCGCCGCCGTGTGCAGCGGCACAATGAGCAGCCCCGCGGCGACGGCGCTTCCGGTGGCCTGGAGCGCCAGCCGGCGGAAAACGGGCAGCCCTCGCAGGTCATCCAGGAAGCCGAGCACGGCGAAGAAACCGACCGCAGCCGCGAATGCGGCACTTGCCCCGCTGCGGGTGATGGCCACGGCAGCCAGTAGCCCCACGGCGATAGGGAGGCCGCCGCCTCGCGGCGTCGGGACGCTGTGTGACGAACGTACGGAGGGGACATCGACGGCGTGCATGCGGCGCAGCAACGGGATCGTTGCTGGTACCGCCACGATGACGATCGCGCCGCTGCAGGCCACCGCGTCGAAGGCCGCGTTCGCTGACACACGCGAATGCTATCAGGCTTGTGGCACTGAGTAGTCATTGGATTACATATTGTTAATGACGGTGGTTGCGGGACTTTGCTGTCCTGGCCGCCCACACGGTTCACTGGGTGCGGCGGCTGCGCCTGGTGGAGACCGATGGGGGGGTACTCGTGTGGCCGTTGGATTCCGCCGACGTTGCCGCCGTAGCGTGATTAGGCTGGTACGAACCGTATCCGTACCCATATCCGTACCCGTACCCGTTTTCCTTGGTGACCTCGTTGAGGACGATCCCCACCACAGGTGCCTTGCCTTGCGTGAATCGCTCGGCGGTACGCTGCAGCTGGTTTCGCCTGGTCTGTCCGGCCGCCACGACGAGCAGCGTGCTGTCGGCGTACGCCGACAGCACGAGGGCATCGGTGACCGGTAGCACGGGTGGGCTGTCCACCAGCACCAGGTCGAAGTTCTCCCGCAGGGTGGCGAAGAGCTGCCGGGTCCCGGGCCCGTTGAGCAGTTCCGCCGGATTCGACGGGACCGCCCCCGCTCCCAGGACCCAAAGGCCGTCGTACCCCTCGACCTGCTGCAGCGCCTGCTCCAGCGTCCGCTCCCCGCGCAGCACGCTGGTCAGCCCTGGCTTCTCGTCTATACCGAAGAGTGCCCCGAGCTGAGGGCGGCGCAGGTCGCCGGAGACGAGCACGACTCGCTCGCCTGACTGGGCGAACACGGCCCCGAGGTTGGCGATCGTCGACGTCTTCCCTTCGGCAGAGGCCGGACTGGTCACCAGGAGGCACCGCAGCTCATGCGCTTGCCTGGCGAACTGCAAGGACGTGCGCAGGGACCGGTAGGCCTCGGCGGCCGGTGAGGTCGGATCGGAGCTCACCGCGACCGCGGAGCGCTTCCCCTTTTTCCATGAACTCACCATCGGGACCATGGCCAGCACCGGAGCCTTGCCGAGCCGTTCCGCCGAATCCTTGGACGTCAGCGCGTCATCCAGGGTGTCCCGCAGGAACGCCGCTCCCAGGCCCAGCACCAGGCCGGCCGCCAGCCCCAGCAGGACATCCTGAACCGGCTTGGGTGAGCTTGGCGAGGCTGAGGGCTGGGCCGGAGTCACGAACTCGACTCCGCTGGTGGCCGCCGCCCCGTTGACCTGAAGCTGGGCGGCTTCCTCCTTCAACACGGATTGCTGGTTGACGAGGGCGGTCAGTTCCGCTGCCGCGC
>Ga0302326_10025763_pt1 | contig 11913 bp, 9 predicted proteins | sample Palsa_T0_3_FD_202264 | JGI IMG/M metagenome (GOLD analysis project Ga0302326, IMG submission 202264) | Peat permafrost microbial communities from Stordalen Mire near Abisko, Sweden - Palsa_T0_3 | ecosystem: Environmental > Terrestrial > Soil > Palsa > Peat permafrost | place: Sweden: Abisko... | reverse complement strand
CAGTATCTGTGATCGTCATTTGGCCAGGCTTTGCCAGATCGCCTGCACCCGCTTCGGTAGAACAGCCGGTAAAACACGGATGAAAGCAAGCCCAATGTGCTTGTTGTCGTGATGGATGACATGGGGTACTCGGACCTGGGTTGTTATGGCGGGGAGATCACGCTCCAAAACATCGATAGACTGGCTCGCGACGGAGTTCGCTACATAAGGTTTGATACGAATGCGATTTGCTCAGCCACTCGCGCCTCATTGCTGACGGGTAGAAATTCACAGACGGTCAAAATGGGTTTCCTAGCGGCCATGGATTTGACGAAGTTGCCGATGTCAGCCGGCGGAAACACCGTATCCCTGTCTGCGTCCACGTGGATCTTGTTCCCCGCCAATCGGGATTCGGGCCCTCTCAAAGAAATGTTCAAAATCAACCCAGGATGGAGAGACCCGAACGTTCAATCTCCCGATCGAGGCTGGATGCCGGAAAATGTTGAAACGCTTGCACAGGCATTGAAGACAACGGGATACGCAAACTGGGTTATCGGCAAGTGGCATCTGGCGCCCGAATGGGAGGACGGCACAATAGGGGAAACAATATCGACTTGGCAACATTATCGGCGCGCCTCTTGAATCCTGGTCAGGTCCTCACAGCAACGTCAATTCGGAGTCGCCAAAAGCACTTCGCTTCCTCGATATTGCCGCGAATGCGAAGTGCGCTTCGCCTGTAATGGAGAATGCCCGAAGCGCCGAATCGTGCAAACACCGGATGGAAGAGTTCGAACTGAATTATCTGTGCGCTGGCTACAAGATGTTCTTCAAACACATCGATCCGTATATGGAATTCATAGTGGGAAATTGCAGAATGGCCGCGCTCCGGCAAATGTGATGCTGCGGCATCCGCCTGACGAGATCGTTGATACTTCCGTCGCAATTCAAAGACATTGAAGGATCTAATCGGCGCGACAGAACCCGGACTTCAGCGCGGAGCAGTGAACAGGATTTGAATCTGGGACACGTGTTGAGTGTGACGGAGGCATCATTGCAACTCAAGTGTGACAGGAATCAAATGAAAAAACCTTCTGCAGTTAGATTTGCGATATCGCATTCGTCAAAGTACTTTCCACTGGCAGATCTTCTTCATCAGACCATCGCATCCTGACACGGAAAACAAGACAATTTTCATTTTCTTTCTCACAACGCGCATGTAACCAGCCCTATCGGCCAAACAACTGGACCATCTTGTCGCGAGAATCGTCAATGTGAACTTGCATGGCCCGGCGGGCCTTCGCTGGCTGGCGCGTTTGGATGGCTCGAAGAATGTCGCCATGTCCAATCCAACCGGGTACGGTTTGTGTGCAAAGGGTATCCAGGCGAGTTACATAGTCGAGCGTCAAATTGAGTTCGGCGATTACCCTCTGGTTACCGGCGAGTTCGGACAACCTCCGGTGAAACTCGACGTTGGCCTGAAGAATGTCCGGCAAGACCGCACTGGAGCTATTTTCGGGCGAAACAATCGCACGCAATTCGCCGATGAGTTCCTCCGTCGCAGTTTCCGATACTTTTTCCGCCGAGAAACATTCGAGTAGCTTGCGGTATTCGTACATGTCAATGATGTCGCGCACTGAAATCGGAGTCACCATAAAGCCCTTGCGACGGATGCGGGAAAGCCATCCGTCCTGCATCAGTCGGGTACACGCTTCCCTCACCGGCGTACGGCTTGTTCCGCAACGCGCGGCAAGATCTATTTCCGAAAGAAACTCTCCCGGTGGGAGCTTGGCCGTCTTCAGCAAATCGCGCAGGATGCGGTAAACACGTTCCACTTCTCCCAGCTTATTGGTCTTGATGCGCGCTGCAGCTTTCAATCAAACACCACCGTCTTGTTACCGTAGAAAAGGATACGATGATTCAGGTGCCAGCGTACAGCCCGCGAGAGCACCATGCGCTCCAGATCGCGCCCCTTCTGAATTAGATCCACCACCTGGTCACGGTGTGAGACTCGCATCACGTCCTGTTCAATGATTGGCCCCTCATCGAGATCCTCAGTGACGTAGTGGCTGGTGGCTCCAATAAGTTTCACACCACGCTCAAAGGCGGCATGGTACGGTTTCGCCCCAGTGAAGGCGGGAAGAAAGGAATGATGTACATTGATGATCTTTCGGGGGTAGAGTTCCAAAAATTGAGATGACAATATCTGCATGTAGCGAGCCAGTACGACCAGGTCAATAGCGTTCTCTTTAAGCAAATCGATCTCGTGCGCCTCGATCTCTTTCTTGTCGGCGCCGGCGGTCGGAAAGCAGTGGAATGGGATCTTGTAAAAGGACGCAAGCGGTCCGGCATCCTCATGATTGCTGACGATCATTGCAATTTCGCCACCCATTTCGCCGACCTGGTAACGGTGCAACAGATCAACTAGGCAGTGCTGATAGCGGGATACAAAGATGGCGATTCGAAGCGGTCCGGCCGGCCAAGCCAGCCGCCACCGCATATGGAATTCGTTCGCCACCGCCTCGAACTGCTGCCGAAACGCTTGTTGGTCGAGGTCGAATCCGTCGAGCGACCATTCGACCCGCATAAAGAACATCCTGGCCTCATTGTCTTGATGTTGATCGGCATGCAGGATATTGGCGCCATGGGTATAGAGGAAATCAGCAATCGCGGCTACGATCCCCCGCCGGTCCGGGCAGTCGAGTAAAAGAATTCCGGAATGCAAAGAAATTTTCGCCTCCCATTCATAATACTTACAGTATACTACAAGAATTACTGAAACGGGGGCGTGGATTCGTTGCCATCGTTCAGGACGTTAGGCGACGTTTCTCGTCCGACGGGGAATGTTATCCGTTCAAGCACGAATCCGCTGACGGCTACGACACGGGAGAGTGGGCTGCAGCGCTGCCTTACTCAAACGGGGAGGCGGTATGTGGGGCAGTTCCTATTTGGGAGCCGCTCAGCTGCTGGCGGCCATCGCACACCCACCGCACCGGCCGGTATTTGCCCGGAGAACACGGCGAGTAATTACCACGATGGATGATATCGGGCTCTGATGATACCCTCCTCAGAAGTTGCGCGGCCGTTCTTGGCAGTGCGCTACTCGCAAGGAGCTTTACTGGGACAAGCCCGACGAAAGGAGCATGAGCCACACATCAACGCTCCGAAGTTAAACGCAAAGGGATCCTCGTGGAAGTTGAGAAGCTGGACATGGAGGATATCGAAATCGCGACGGAACAGGGGGGATTTCACTTTCCCAAGACTCTGACCGTCGGCAAACCTATGGTTTGGCATCCGTGTCGCCAGTCCATGTGCGCGATCAGCAGCCGTAGCGTGTGGACGAAGATGCCGTCCTCGTCAGGTCTTCTGTTAGATTCTCGTCACGGCTTAGGCGGGAACGCTGCAGTCAGCGTTACGGGCGACAGAAAATTCAGACGCACTGGCCCCAGCAGTCCCGATACCGTCTGGCCCTTGTAGGCTCATTCCGGACTAATCATTTCAAATCTGACCGCATCGGCCACGATCACGCCATCTGCCGCGTTACTGAGACTAACATAGCGAGGATTCTGGAAAATTCCCAGGAGGTGCCATTCTCCGGCTTCTTTAGTGAAGTCGACGTGCTCGGTTTTCGATTCTTTATCTGTCACCACTGTGAACGGAGCATTTGTCGCGAATCGACCTACCGAAGGGTGACCGTGGTACACATAAATTTTGTAAGTTCCCAACAGGGGGTTATCGGTCCGCCAGATCGCAGTCCTTGAGCCATCTCCAGGCTCGGTCCAAAAACAACCTTGCGCATAATTGCCGCTGCGAGGCTCTGTATCCGAATGCCAGCCCTGTGTTCCAGTAAGGTCAAAGCGGGCGCCGATAGTCATGTCGTCGACCGTGATAGTAGGGTAGGCTCCAGGCTTAGCCTGGCCAAGGTCAGCTTCTTTATCACCGTAAATCCTGAAGCGCCTCAACTGCTCCGCTTTGGACGGTTCGTTCTGCTTCAGCCATTCATCCAGATGATCTCGCAGGTCTTTCATAACCGCAGGTTTATCCTGAGCAACGTCACGCTGCTCGCCTGGATCGTGATCCAGGTCAAAGAGAGTCTCTTGGCCGGTCCATAGGTTGCGAATTAACTTGTAATGGAGGGTACGGGCGGACCGGACAGGTGGCATCAAATCTTCCTCTCCGTAGACGTAAGTATTCAGCGATTCTCTTGCCCCTTGAATCAAGGGGATGAGACTTTGACCCTGCGCGTCGGACAGGGCTGGCAAGCCTGCCAAGTCCAGCACCGTCGGAGCTGTATCGATGTTCGAAGTTAACCCATCAATTGCGCGTCCCTTCGGTATATCAGGCCCGGCCATTATTAGAGGAACGTGCAGGACCGCATCATAAAGGGAACGATGATCAAATGTCAGGTAGTCGCTAGGATGAGAGTAGAGCAACTCGCCGTGGTCTGCCGTAAGGACGACCAGCGTATTTTCTTCCAAACCCAGCGCTCGCACGCGATCCAGAATTTCGCCCACATAGCGATCGATAAAATGGATTTTGCCGTCGTAAAGCTGATAGAGCCGCTCGATTGCCTTCTGGTCTCCAAGCATTGCTAGACGCTTCGCGGGTGCATGTGCTATATCGTAGCCCGTATCGAAAAGGTAGGGGTAAGCATCCGACCGGAAGATGTCATCCTCGGGAGGAGGGTTGTACGGAGAGTGCGGTTCATAATAATGGACATAAAGGAAGAAGTTTTGGGACTTGTGCTGATCGAGCCAGGCAAGTACATCCCTTGTCTCTTCTATTGCTGTATACGGATTGTTGCCTTTCAGGCGTTCGGTAACGTTAATGAGTTGAGCACTTGATTGCTCCTCATAGAATTCGTCAAAGCCGCGTCCGATCAATTGGTACCCATCATAGCCGTTATTCACGAAAGCGGTTGTGTAATAACCGTCGCCTTTAAATATGGGAGCCATCATGGGCGTGCTATTGGAAATAAGGGGATCACCCGGCCCCCACTCCAGGGTGACACCATGTCGGGAAGGGTAAAGAGACGTGTGAAGGGAAGCAAACGATGGAGAAGTCCAGGGGGCAACACTAAAGAAGTGCGAAAAACGGACTCCCCGCTGCGCCAGGCGATCTATATTCGGGCTGGTCTCGCGCGAATTGCCGTAACAATGGAGCCTGTCGGCCTGAAGCTGATCCAAAACGAAGAAAATAACATTAACTCTCTTAGGGGGATCAGCCCAAAGCGCCGTTGCGGCCACGACAAAGCAAGACAACAACAGCATTCGAACACATGCCGATTTCAATGTGGAAAATTTGGACATCCTCATCCTGTCACTCCTGGTTTCCTACGGCTCCTCGCAAAAGTCTCAACCTCAATCCTGCATGATGCGCGTTTCGCAGATTAAGCTAAACTCTGAACTCACGACCCGTTTACCACTGCAGTCGCAACGCAAACTGGATATGCCGGTTATCATGTATAGTGCTTGTAATCTGACCAAATGGTGCGTCTAAGGGGTTGGTATCTGGCGGACCAAACTGCGCGTGGTTCCAGGCGTTAAAGAATTCCGCTCGGAACTGGGTCGTCAGGCGCTCCGTGATGTGTGTGGTTTTGAAAAGGGACAGGTCCCAGTTGTTCAAGCCAGGTATCTCAATGGTATTTCGCCCAACGTCTCCGAATGTTCCGTAAGGCGCAGGGTAGAAGCAACTCGTGTCGAAGTACTCAGAAATTGTTCTTCGGCCATGCGGGAGGTTGCCACCGTCCTTGCAACCCGCAACTATGTCAGCCCGTTGGTCATGGAACGCACCTGTGTTGGAGCTATCATCATTCGTCGCTACCTCGTAGTAGTTGCCTGTCATGAAATAGGTAATTCCTTGCACCGACCATCCGCCTACAAGCTCGTTGACTAAACTGCCGGAGCCACTGAGGAAGGGCTTGCCGCGGCCAACCGGTAGTTCGTAAACATAGCTAAAATTAAGGTTATGGCGCACATCAAAATCCGAATTGCCATAGTCCGCATTTGGGTCGTACGCGTTTTGATGCCCACTTCCGCTATCTGAACCAATGGTGTCAAGCGCGTGTGCCCAGGTATAGCCGACTAGAAGGCTTAACCCGTGCGACATATGTTTTTCCAGTTTTGCTTGCAAGCTATTGTAAGAAGAGTGTTCGTGAAATGCAAAGTCCAACATGTCACTCCAGGCCGGGTAAGGGCGGCGCTGATCTAGCGGTATATTCGTTGGCCCGGGTAACGAGGTCGCCTGGTTAAGGTTGTAACGCCCGTTCAAATGCTTCCCCACGCTTCCAACATAGGCCACCTCGAATAAAGTAGAGGACCCGAACGTGTGCTGGATCCCTAAGTTCCACTGATCTATGTATGGCGTTCGATCATTGGGGTTAACAGTGAAAGGACTCAAAGCACCAGGTGGCGCGTTAGTGGGAGAGGGAAACAGCTGGTCCGCCAGCACGTTAGGAGACCCGCTGGGATTGCCGGTAAGGGTAATTGTATTCGACATGGGGGGCATGTATACCTTTCCCTGTATCTCTTGGCCCTGGGTGTCAGAGTAGAAAATTCCAGCGCCTCCCCGCAGAACCGTGTTGCCTGTTAGGCTGTAAGCAAAGCCGAAGCGTGGCCCCCAATCCCTCCACTCCGGTTTCCAAATCCCGGGTTGATAAGAGGGATCTAAGACGACCTGTGATGTAGGCAATGTAAAGTTATAATACCCAGGCCGAACTCGCACTCTCAAAGCGTCAATAGTTGGGTCGAAAAAGCCCTCCTTACCATTGATCTCCCAAGGTGGCACCCGATATTCATAACGGAGACCGAGATTGAGAGTCAGCTTTCGATTGACCTTAATAGCATCCTGAGCGTAAATGGCATACGCCACAGTTTTAAAGTGATCTAGCGGAACGGTTTGCTGAACGCTTGCAGCAGCGGCAGCGCCCAGCACCATGTCGGCGATGGCACTTCCAGTATAGCGACCATCGTAATTAATGTTACCGTTTTCGAAGAACCCAAAAGGAAACTGGATTTGCTTTGGTCGTATATCGCCGCCAAAGGTTATGACATGACGCCCACGTATCCAGTTGAGCTCGTCAGTGAACTGGAAAGTGTTGCCGAGATCTCCCTGAAGGTAAGGAGGTGCCCCATAGCTCCCGTAGCCAGCAATATTCCAAGCAGGCACTCCATAAAACGTCGCCGGAGAGTTGATCATAACGTTCTTCAGACCCACATCTGAGGCGACGTTTGTGGGGGTAGCAACGTTCCCGCCGACGAAATAATCTCGGTTGTAACCGAGTTTGAAGGTGTTGACCAGCGTGGACCTGAACATGTGCGTTTCTTCCAGCGCCACGTTCTGCCCGTTAATCGGCGCCACGCTGCCATAAAGCGGGAGCAGCCCAGGGATCGTAAAATCAGAGTCGTACCTAATATACCGACCGAAAAAGTTGTCATTATGGCCCACAGTCCAATCTAAACGCAATGTGCCTTGATCAACGTCGAGCACTTGCCTGGCCGCGGTAACAAAATTGATCCCAGATAGGTTCGCATTGGCTACAGGCGAGTAAGCTTGGAGGTTCTGCATGACAGACGATAGCATCGCAGCAGGTATTTGACCGCCCGGGAAGGCTTGTCCTGTAAATGGGTTAATGATTGCGGGTTGGCCAGTACTTGGATCCACCATAGTGCTGGTGGCTACCAAGGATTCCTCGTTTCCGGCCCACTCAGCGGGCGTAGGAACGTTTCCGGACATCGGCACTTGTTGGACGTTCCGGAACCCCTCGTAATTGCCAAAGATAAAGATTTTGTTTTTCCAGATAGGACCGCCTGCCGAGGCGCCAAATTGATTCCATGTATACTGTGGTTTAGGCAAACCGAAGCGATTGCTAAAGAAATTGCCCGCATCCAGAATAGTGTTACGAATATACTCGTAGGCCGACCCGTGGAAAGAGTTGGTTCCAGACTTAGTGATGACGCTAACTATTCCGGAAGCATCGCCATACTGGGCCTCAAACATGTTCTTTTGCACACGGAATTCCTGGACGGCGTCTAATGAGACAATCATGTCCGGTTGGCCGAGGAAATAACTCCGCGTATCAACGCCATCAACTAGCCAACTGTTTGCATCACCACGCCCCCCCGAGACATGAGCCGTGAAATCGGGGCGGCCAACATTAGGCGCCACCGGGGAACTTGAATTCTGGTATTGCGGATTGCTGCCGCTCCCCAGGTATGTCAACGAGACATAGTTACGCCCGTTCAACGGCAGGTTTTGGATCTCCTGGCTGCCAATGAGTTGTCCCAACGACGAGCTCTCACTTTCAACTTTCGCAGCATTCGCTTCGGCGGTAACCTCTTGAGTCACCGCGCCCAACTTGAAATGCACGTCCAAAGCAGCCGTTTGTCCCACCGTCAGGGCGATCCCTTGGATCTCGACCTTCTGAAAGCCAGAGCCGACGGCAGTGAGGCTATAGGAGTCGGGTGGAAGAGTTGGAAATGCGTAGTGACCGCTCGAGTCAGTAACCGTCGAACGGGTAAACTGCGTGCTGAGATTGGTTACTGTGATCTGTGCGTTAGGTACAGCGGCGTCGGCCGGATCGAAAGCCGTTCCGACGAGGGCACTGCCCGCAATCTGGCCTCGGGCTGTCGACAATCCCAGGCCAAGGATGAAACCTACAGAGATCACGGCAGCCGCGCGCCAAAGATTTTTCATCGCACACTTCCTCGCGGATTTGATGGAAGCCAATGCCGGGGCTAACATCCCCCGCACATTCGTAATCAGCGTGCGGACGATTGCCCATGACGCAAAGTGTAAGAGACTTATCCCGTATGTCATACAAGCCCCCCTTTGTTGACCCAAAGGCCCGATGATTTAAACAGCTCGACAGAAAGCTTCTTGCGACAAAAACTACAGCCGATTCGGGAAATGTAAATAAATGAATCGGGCAAATTCAACATTTGTCCCTTGACAAATCATCACGAACATTATGACCAACGTCTGTTTCTTGTCAAGCAAAAAGTTTACCCACGTTGAAACTTCCCGATAATGTTCTTGAGAACCGAATAGAAATGTCCCTTTAAAACTGGGACCTCCGGCGAGGGAGGTCTTCTTGAAGGGGTGGCTGAACGGCAAGCCGGTACGCCTGCGCTTCGAACTGCGCGATGCAGATCTTTTGCGCTTCCGCTTCGAAGCCAGTCTTCTCCACCTTCAGGTCATAGTGCACGTGCACCAGGAGTGGGAAGGAATAATAGCCTTCGCCGCCGGACGTCACTTCCGTGATCTCCGGTTTCCACGCGAGTCAGCGCAATTTTCGCGCCCGCGACCTCGGCCTGGCTCACGTCGCGGATTTGTCCGGAAACCTGTGAATCTTGCGCTTGCAGAGTAGTGACCGCAGACACAGCCACGCAGATAAGCAATCACCTTCGCCCCAAGACCTTCATGACATCCCCTTTGTTCTCTTCTTTTTTATGCTCTTCGAAACTCGCTTCCTTCTCTCCGAACGTTTGGTCCTCAAACACAAACGCACGCCTTCGGGGTAGCGGGCTACCGCGTGTCGGAACTTTTGGTTACAGCCGCGTCGTCATGTGCCCGCGGCCGGTCCCCGCCCACCACCAACACTCAGCGCGTACAGGGCGCGCCAGCTCTGGGAGAAAAACACGTCGAATGCTGCCTGGGGGTGGGCAGAATTGGTTGCGTGCCGAGAAATCCAGCACGAGTTGCTTGGACCACGACATTACCCAATAATGTCTATTATGTCAATAGGAATTATGATAATTAAGCCTATTACAGCGATTTTGGATGAATTTTAGAGCGGGTTTTGATGAATTTTTGAAAACATCTGGGACCGAGGCGTATGCCGCAAAGCGATGGCTCTTGCGATAGATCCAGATTCCGGCAGCCCGTGCGGCGCAAACCGCCATAGCTCCCACGCATATCGCCGCCGCGCCCGAACGCCAATGCTTGACCTCGGGCTCGACCGGACTGATTTGCGGCTCCAACGCCAAAGTCGTGGTTAGACGCGCTCATCGCCAACACGACGGGAAGCGGCAACGCCGCCTTCGGCGGCGGCGCACTCGCGCACAACACTACGGGCGGAACCATAGATCCGCAGCGGCCTCACCCGTTCGTGCCGCATGCGTTTGCCACAACCAGAACTCTCCTTATAAAGAAGTTTCGCCAAAGGAATGTCTTTTATCATTGATTAACGATTATGTCGAGGATTATCCTTAGCTCCTAACTTTGAAACCGAGGAAATGACGTCGAGCGCGAAAAAGCCTCACATCTGTGCCCTGGCGGGGGGATCCCCGATCACCAAGCCGGATTGCCGAACTCTCTTTGCGAGGTAAACGGTCCAATGAAAATTGCCAATATTCGAGCCTACCCGCTGCGCTATCCAGAGCCCCACGACAGTAACAAGATGAGGTGTATTACCCTGGTCAAGGTTGAAGCTGACGACGGAACCATAGGTTGGGGCGAGTGCATATCACAATGGCCGGAAGCCGCTCTTGCGGTGCAGGTCATCGTCGAACGTGGATTTGCGCCTCTTCTCCAGAACCGCGACCCGCTCCGCATCCGTGCCTTATGGGAACTGATGCGCGAACATTCGACCTGGTATGGAACGGGTGGCATTGCAACTTTTGCGCTCAGCGCCATCGACATGGCTTTGTACGATCTGAAGGGAAAGGCGTTGGGCGTACCCGTTTACGAACTGCTCGGAGGGTTGGTGAATTCTCGGCTGCGCGCTTGTGCCAGCATCATCGTCGACATGGATGACCTGAACGCCACGGCCCGAGAATTTGCCGGGTATGTCGAACGAGGCTACACCGCGATCAAGGGTGGATGGGGGAAAAACCCGCAGACCGCATTCGGTTTGAACGAGGAGCGCGATGTCCTGATGGTCAAAACGGTCCGCGCGGCAGTCGGCAAAGAAGTGTCATTTATCGTCGATGTGGGTACCCACGTCCGATGGGACGTCGCTCACGCCATCACCATGACCCAGAAATTCGAGGAGTACAACATTTTGTGGATTGAAGAACCCCTGGCAAGGGATGACCTGAACGGGCATCGGCGCCTGAGAGACGCAACTCGGACTCTTGTTGCTACGGGCGAGAAAGAGTGGACGGTACAGGCCTTCAAGCGTCTCATCGATGCCAGTGTCGCAGACATTTTGATGCCTGACGTGGGTAAAGCGGAGGGCATCACCGGCGTCAAAGCCATCATTGACGAGGCACGACTGAACCATGTACTTTACAATCCACATTCCTGGAGTAGTGCCATCAATACCGCTGCAAGCCTGCACCTGTGCGCATCAACGACAAACACTATCGTGTTTGAATTGAAGCCTAACCCCAACCCGATGCAGCATGAACTGGTCGAAAACCCCATTGATCAGGTGAACGGTTTCGTATCGGTTCCGGAAGGGCCAGGTCTGGGGGTCCGTGTCAGGGAGGAAATAGTTGACAAGTATTTGTTCGCGTAAATCCGGATGAAGCATGTGAGCGCCCAGACCGGCCGATTGTTTTGGTGTGGCAAATTAAGGCGAAACGATGATCTATGAGCTTAGGATCTACCGTCTTCATCGTAAGAAAAAGAAAGGCTTCTTGCGCGGTTTCAGAAAGTCAACCACCTTCATGCAGAAATATGGCATTATTCTCGTCGGTGCCTGGGAAAACAAGGACCGCGACGAATTCGTTTGGCTTCGCTCTTTCCCCTCTCTAGAAGCCCGGGAAAAAGCGATTCGCGCATTTTACGACAGTCCGGAATGGCTTGCGATTGTGGAGCAGTTACGGTCCGCCATACGACGCCGCGAAGTGCGCCTGATGAAATCTCTCCCTCCAGACAGATGAAACCGGGCATTTCGTTATCCCAGCCGTAGCAATGCGCATTAATATAGGTGGCGAGGGTAATGACGGAGCTCTGGCTGAATAAAGCAGTAGCTCGCATCTAGCCGAAGTT
>Ga0302326_10025761_pt1 | contig 11913 bp, 11 predicted proteins | sample Palsa_T0_3_FD_202264 | JGI IMG/M metagenome (GOLD analysis project Ga0302326, IMG submission 202264) | Peat permafrost microbial communities from Stordalen Mire near Abisko, Sweden - Palsa_T0_3 | ecosystem: Environmental > Terrestrial > Soil > Palsa > Peat permafrost | place: Sweden: Abisko... | reverse complement strand
GCTCCGCGCGGAGCCCGTACGTCTCACCGCGATCGCAGCATTGATCGGATTGAGTCCGTGGCAATTCTCACGTTCGTTTCATGCGACGGCCGGCGTCACGTTCTCATGTTACCTGATGCAGCTTCGCATTGACGAGGCGATGCGCCTGATGCTTGATACCGACAAGTCGCTCTGCGACATCGCGCTCACCAGCGGCTTCGGGGATCAATCGAACTTTTCTCGACTGTTCCAACGCTCGCGCGGGATCACCCCATTGAAGTGGCGCCAACTGAATCGGCCTTCCCCCAACCTCATGCGGGTTGCGGGGCACTTTGCGATCGCGGCCCATCCTGGCGCGCACCGCACCGGAGCAGATGAGTCCGACGCGGCGCGTGCGAGCATCGCATGATCGCACGAGGGGAGTGGTGGCGATATTCGTCGCGAACGTTTACCGCCCGTGTTTTATCGGCGGCAACGTGCGGACGGCTCCCGGCTATGGTGGGGCCGGTGCAGCCCACGTCGTCCCGTCCGTGAAAGTCACCTTGATGACTCGGCATTCAGCGTTCGGGCCCGCGTAAACCAACTGGTGGTAGTGCTTCCAGACCGAAAGCGTGCCGCTCGGGACAAGCGTCCCCGACCAAGAGTCGGTGACCTTGAAGCCGTGGTAGGTCCCGCTGACCGTAATACCAGAAACCGGCTTCGAGCTATTATTTGCGAGCGTAACGGTCACGCCGTTAGTGAATTGCATCCCCTGCAAAATGAGGCTGCCCTCGGTGATATAGGCCACGGCGCACGATTTGACGGTTACAGGCGACGTATCCGCCGAGGCGAGTGGAACGATCGTCAGAATTCCCAGAACAAAAGGCGCTAAAATATCCACCTAACCCCACAACCCTTTCACCGAACTGGCCGAATTCGAAGCCTCTTCCGACGCGAGGCGATCAGTGACGGCAGCAGTAATCGCTCCGGCAAGCTAAGCAGAACGCGTTCCGAAACGAATCGTCAATTTAGGTGAGTACTCGGCCATCGGCGCCGCCGCGTCGGCGGCCGTGCCTGACGCTCGGCGCATTCCCGGTCGGCTACTCAATATGGGGGATTCGCCGCAACCGTTGCTCCCGCTAGCGGCTAGATCCAGAGGCTAGATTGGCGGGTTGATCGTTATCGGGGCGTTGATTTTTGAGACGCGGATGATGAGTTTGTCGGCTTCGATGCGCTCGATGTGGCCCGCAGTGTCGACGAACACCGTATCGAGCTTGCCGGTCGTCGGGCTTTGGACGCCGTAGGCGTGGAGAAGCGCTCCATCGACCGTGCGCGGGCCGAGATCCTGCGCGGAAGTTTCGTCGCGCAGCATCGCGAGGGTCTTCTCCTCGGCGCCGATGTCGAAGTTCATATTCGGGAATTTTTTCCACGGACCGGAGCCCATCTTCATGTACATCGTCTTGCCGATGAAGTACGAGTCGAACTGCCGCGAGGCGGTGTGGAAGCGATCGGGCTTGACGAAGTCGGCGGTTACGCTCGTGCCGTCCGGCGTCCGCATATCCAGATGATAGGAGTTCAACCCGAGCCAGTCGCGATAGGCGCTTCGCACCTCACCCTTCGCATCGGCAAACGCGGGCACGGCGGCCCCCGTCACCATCAACGCGCAGCCGAAGATGGCTGCTGTAAGCGGGAGTGAAAATGGTCGCACGCGGCCTTCCTCTCGATCATGTGGAGTATGATGGGGCTTCGGTTTGCGCACGGAAGCACCATTTCGCGCGGAAGCGACCGGGGCCGAGCCACGGGCCGGGTCGCGGCGCCTGCGGGGCGGGCTAACCGTTTCGCCGCCCGGTCACAATCGGACTCCGCAAGGACGATACGATAAGAATGAGCCAGACGCTTTGCGGGCGTGTGCCGCATCCGCTTGCGAAATATTGGACCGTTGCCGCGTTCGGCCTCGCCGCCCTCGGTATGATTTTGCATGGCGACCTTTCGCTTTTCCCCGCCGAAGTTGGAGCGCCCGGCGGGAGCACGCCGCCGGCCGGCGATCCGAGCCTCCCCTCTATCGTCGCATTTATCGACGCCGGACATCACGATGCGCTCGTGATCGGGCGACACGAGCGCGTGGCTTATGGGGCGGCCCGCCGCTTCCGATCCTACTCCTATCGTCCGAGCGGTACGCTGAACGTCGGGCTCGATACGAACGGACGTCGCACTGCGTTCCCGGAACTCGCGTACGACTCACGAACCGGACCGCTCGTTGTGAAGACCGGAGTCGCCCTTCGCGAGCTGTCGGAGAACGAAAGAAGCGGCGCATCAGTCACCTTCGACGTACCCTGTGCCACGACGGTACTAGCGCCGGATCAAACGGGTTACGTTTATCTCAGCACTTTGACGCCCTCGCCGTACGGCTCATTCGAGCGCACCGAAGTCGGCTTGCAACTGAATCCGCCGCGTGATGGAGGCACGCCTCGTTCGGTTCAGCTCTATTCGCGACGAGAGACACACCACGGCATCGTTGCAACGGGTACCGGCTTGCATCTGCTCTGCGACCGGCCGGTGCGCCTGCAGTTGGAACGCGTCGGCTCGATGGCGATCGCATTCACGGCAGCGGGAGCGGCGGTTCCGCTCGCATCGCACTCCTATACCGTCGTCGAGCGGATCGACGGGGAAACGTCGCTCGATCGGTGTGCGCGATGCCGGCTCGAGCGCGTCGCGGCGATCGCAGTTCCACTTGGCAATGCTCCGTTTCGCTTGGGCTCGCGGATGGGCATAGAAAGCGGCGCCGATAAGAGTTCGCGCCCTGCAATCCAGTTCGAATCGATCCCGGGCTTGCACGGCGCGCGACCGTCGACGATACCGCCGGTTCGCGTTGACGTGCACCGATCGAGCATCTCTATCGGAATTGACGAGCGGCCCGCATCGTGACAACCCGCCGCATCGTCGCGCTTACGTTTGCTATAGCAACGGTTCTCGCATCGAAGCCCGGTATCGGGCAAACGATTCGAGGAGAAACCAGCGTTCCAGCGACGGTTTCGATGCAGCGAATTCCCGGCGACCCTTCGATAAAGCCGGTGAAGCCGGCTGCAGCGTTTGAATTCGACGGCGACGCGCCGCCTACGCAGGGGTCCTTACCACACGTTCCCGCTGTCATCGATTCGCGGATCTTCGCGGTCTCCGGGGGCCACGTGCGAGCGTTCGAAGTGCACGCGGGAACGAGCGAAACGGTATCCCTGCTGCCGGCCTCCGGCGATGTGTACCGCGACGGGCGAGCGCTCATTTTTGAATCACCCGATCGCGGTCAGGCGAGGTACGTCGCGATAGATGCGGCCTCGGGGAAGTTGATGTGGAAACGGCGCGGCAGCCTCATGGCGGCCGGCCAAGGGACGGTCGTCGCCGTCGTTGCCGGAGCCGATTGGACTTCACGACGTTTGGAATTCGTACGTGCGAGCGACGGCCGGCGACGTTGGGAAGTTGCAGATTTCGGGTGCATGGCTCGCCCCCCGGTTGCCTTTGCGGGCGCTCACGCAATCGTAGGCTGGGCCGGTTCTTGTCCGGTTTCGGCAGACGAGGCCACGTTGATGGCGTTCCGTGTCCGCGATGGTGCGGAGAACGGTCTCTACGACCTCACGGGCGTACTTATGCAGACTGCAGACGCAGTGTTCTTGGGCGGCGACGATCGGCATTGGGGCTCGTATGGACCGGGTCGTTTCGCGATCTTCGACGTGCGCAAGGGCCGCGTCGCCTTCAGTCGCGGCGTAGCGCCCGATCCGCCTTCGAATGCGCAAGCGGCTTTCGAAATTACGATGGACGCATCGTCGTACGCGGTAGGGTCGGACGCGGTGTGGGTCACGGTTTCGGGCTTGGTCTATCGGTACTCCCTCTTCGGTGCGCCTTCCGCACCGCAACGCCTCGTGTCCGACGGCCTTCAATGGTTGCACGTCGCGGACGGCCGTGCAACGTTCTTCTGCGACGACGACCACCTCATCGCGGTCGTGGTTAGCAAGGACGGGCATGCCATGGGCTATCCGTTCGCCGGTGCGATTTCGGGAGCCGAAGAACTCCGCGTGCTGGACGACCGGCTGTTTCTTCGCGACGCCGAGGGCAATATCGACGTTTTTCGTCGCTCGACGCGGAAGCTCGTTCGGAAAGTGAGCGCAGACTGCGAGTTTCTGGAGACCGTGGTCAGCGTAGCGGGATCGACCGTTGCGATCTGTAGCGCGCAAGCCGAGCACGACTCACTTGAAGGATACGAAAAAGAAAAACCTCCGCGGATTATCCGCTTCTGAGCGTTCCGCCCGGAGCGGCCCGGAAGGGCCCGGACATCGCCGGAAATCCTAACGGGCCGAGACTCCCGCGCTATTCGAACCGCAGCGCGACGATCGGATCGAGCCGGGCGGCCTTGGCCGCGGGGTAGTACCCGAAGAACACGCCGACGAGTGCCGAGAACGCAACGGCCAGCGTGACGGTGAGCGGGTCGACGCTCGCGCTCCAGTTCGCGAAGAATGCGACGGCCTCGGAGCCGATCGCGCCGATGGCCGCGCCGAGCGCACCACCCGCGGTCGCGAGCACCACGGCCTCGACCAAGAACTGCCACAGAATCGCTTGGCGCCGCGCGCCGACCGCGACCCGCAAGCCGATCTCGCGCGTGCGCTCGGTGACGGAGACGAGCATGATGTTCATGATCCCGATGCCGCCGACCAGCAGCGAGACTGCGGCGACGCCGGCGAGCAGCAACTGCATCGTTGCGGCGGTCGACGACGCGGCGCTGGCGATGTCGGCGAGGTTGCGGATCTGGAAGTCGTCGGGCGTTCCGGCCACGATGTGGTGACGCGCCTCGAGCAAGGTCGTCATCTCCGTTTGGACGGGCGCGATGTTCGCTGCGCTGTCGGCGGAGACGTCCATCGAGGCAAGCATCGTGCCGCCGACCAGCCGTTCGAGCGCTGAGGTGTACGGGATGAGGATCGTGTCGTCCTGATCTTGGCCGACGCTGCTCTGGCCCTTCGCGCTCAGCGTGCCGGTGACGACGAAGGGCACGTTACGGATGAAGATCGTTTGGCCGACCGGGTTCGAACCGTTCGGGAAAAGATTCGAAACGACGGTTTGCCCGAGCACGGCGACTTTCGCCGACGCTGCGATGTTGCTTTGCGAGAAGAACGTGCCGCTCGCCATCGGCCAATTGCGGATGTACGTGTAACTCGGCGAGACGCCGACGACCGTCGTCTGCCAGTTGTTGTTGCCGGCGACGATTTGCGTGCGTACGCTTACCGCGGGCGACACGGCGGCCACGTGCGGAAGCGGCACGATCGCGAGGCCATCGCCCGCCGTGAGGGTCGACGCGCCGCCGTTGCCGCTGCGCACGCCGGATTGGTTGACGCTGCCCGGCATCACGATGAGCATGTTGCTGCCCAGCCCATTGATCTGGTTCGCGACCGAAGCGCGGGCGCCCGAGCCGATCGCGACGGTGACGATTACTGCGGCGACGCCGATGATGATGCCGAGCATCGTGAGCAGCGAACGCGCGCGGTTGCGGGCGATCGCGCCGACGGCGATGCGAAGCGTTGGTAGGAAGGTCATGACTGAACCACCTGCGGCACGGCCGCGTCCTTCGACTCGCGCGCCTGCGGCGCGCGGCTCAGGATGACAGAGGGAGTGTCTGAAACGATGTGTCCGTCGCGGAACGTGACGATGCGCTTTGCGTGCGCGGCGATGTCCGGCTCGTGGGTGACGAGCATGATCGTGATGCCGCGTTCGCGGTTGAGCCGTTCGAGCAGCGCCATCACGTCTTCCGACGAACGCGTGTCGAGCGCGCCCGTCGGTTCGTCGGCCAAGATGAGGCTGGGCGAGTTGACGAGCGATCGCGCGATCGCGACGCGCTGCTGCTGGCCGCCGGAGAGCTGGTTCGAGCGATGCATCGCATGGCGCGACAGCCCCACTTCGTCGAGCGCGGCAAGCGCCGCGCGACGACGCTCCGTTTCCCCGACGCCCGCGTAGAGCATCGGCAGCTCGACGTTTTCGACGGCCGTCGTGCGCGGCAGCAGGTTGTAGGCTTGGAAGACGAAGCCCAGGCGCCGGCTGCGGATGTCGGCGAGGTCGTTCTCAGTCAACTCGGTGACGTCGCGGCCTTCGAACCGGTACGTCCCAGAGGTCGGGCGGTCGAGGAAGCCGACGATGTGCATGAAGGTCGACTTGCCCGAGCCCGAGGGACCCATCACGGCGACGAATTCGCCGGGCTCGATCGCGAGGTCGACGCCCGCTAGCGCGACGACGGGTTCGTCGGCTAGCGGGTAGACGCGGCGCAAGTTGCGCACTTCGACGACGGGCGTAGCCACTAGTGGATCCCCCGTGTCGAGCTGCCGCCGAAGCCGCCCGCGAGCGGGTTCCCTGCAGAGGTCGCGTGCGACGCGGTCGCGCTGTGGGTCGCCGTCGACGAGTCGGAGACGATGACCGCGTCGCCCGCCGACAGGGTGCCCGACACCGGCTTCACCGCAGCCTGCGTGTCGTTGCTCAAGGTGACGGTGACCGGCACCCGCACGAGCTTGCCGTCGCGCTGGACGAAGATCCGTCCCGTTCCACCGGCGCTTGCCGACGATGCGGCGGTCCCGGCGGTCGTGCCCCACGGAGAGGCTGCGTTGGCGCTAGCACTGGTGGCACTGCCGGCGGCGCTCGGCGTCGTGGTGGATGCGCTGCCTGCGGCCGGCCGGCGGCGATGCGTTCCCGTGCCGCTGAGTGCGGGCTGGTACGAGAGCGCGGCGAGCGGGACGACGAGCGCGTTTTGCGCCTTCGCAACGTCGATCGTGGCGTTCGCGGTCATGCCGGGAAGCAGTTGGCCTGCCTTGTTGTCGACGAGCACGACGGTGTCGTAGGTAACGACGTTATTGGTCGTCGTCGGATCGATGCGGACTTGCGACACTACGCCATTGAACGTCGTGCTCGGGTACGCGAGGACTGAGAAATCCACGGTGTCGCCCGCCTTCACGTTGCCCATGTCCGGTTCGCCGACCGCGAGGTCGACTTCCATCTTATTGAGGTTCTGCGCGATCGAGAACAGCGTTGGCGTCTGCAGGCTCGCGGCAACGGTCGTACCGACCGAAACGCTGCGCGCGATGACGGTGCCGTCGACGGGCGACGTGATCACGGTCTTCTGCAGGTTGAGCTGCGCGGCCTGAACCTGCGCCTGCGCGCTCGAGACCGCCGCTTCCATCGCGGCGGCGTTTGCCGTCTGCGTCTGTGCGCTCGACTGGGCGGTCGACGCAGCGAAGCCTTGCGCCGCGCTCTGCGCTTGGCTCGCAGCGGCTTGGCTGATCGACGCTTGCGCCGCAAGCTGCGCTTGCGAAACGGCGGCGTTCGCGCTCGAGAGCGCGGTCTGCGCGGCAACGAGGTTCGACTGATCCGTGTCGTATTGGCTCTGCGAGATGTAGCCTTGCGAGAGCAGCTGGCTGTCACGCGACATCGTTTGTTGTGCAAGCGCGAGCGCGCTCTGCGATTTCGCTACGTTCGCGTTCGCGGTCGTGACCCCGGCCTGGTTCGAGCGGGCGGTGTCGGCCGCGGCTTGCGCGGTCGCCTGCGCGGCGCTTTCGGTCTCCGTGGCATTACCGATCCCGGATTGCGCGCCGTTCGCCGTCGCCTGCGCCGACTGGGCCTGGGCTTCGGCCTGCGCAAGCTGTGCTTGGGCCTGTGCGAGCGCCGCTTGGAACGTCGTCGGATCGAGGCGCGCGAGCACCTCGCCCTTCTTCACGTGCGAGTTGTAGTCGACGTAAATGGAGCTAATCGTGCCCGAATCTTGCGTACCGACCGCAATCGTGTTCTGCGGGTTGACCGTACCGGTCGCGGTGACCGATTGCACGAGCGTCTGCTGCGCGACCGGAACGGTCGTGAAGGTGACGGCGGCAGCCGAGCGTGCGCGAACGAGCACGATCGCCGCCACGACGATCGCGACCGCGAGAACGGCGGCAACGACGGCGATCCAGCGCCGCCGTTTGGGCTTTGCGGGTAACGCGAACGTTTCAATCGTGGCCGTGTGGCCGTTCGTCGCTGGCCGGGACAAGAGTTTCATGTCGATCTACCTTCCGAGAGAACGGGGCGGCTTGCCCCCCCGATGTCCCCCAAACTGGGCTTACACCAAGTTCAACTCGGAAAGCGGAGCGAGCGTGCTTAACCCACCCTAAGAGTTCGCCCCGTTATTGCTGGGAATCGGATGAGAATTCCATGAGTAGCAGATAGATTTTCGCGCCGTGCCGGAGCTAAACTGTCGGAATGGAAAACGCAATGGCCTCACTTCTTACCGCGCGGTCGCCCGACGTTGCCCGGCTCACGAAGGAACTCGAGGATCTGATGCGGCGCCAAGCTGAGAATCCGGACGGCAACTGCTACTTGATCGTCAATGCCGGCGACCCGTACGTCCAGTTCGTGTCCGACCCGGAGGGAAAAAACGTTTCCTTTGAAGCCATCGCAAACGAGTTTCTGCCGCCGGAACGGAGGCTCGACCAGGAACGGATCGCAGCCCTCGTCGCCCTCGGCTTCGAACCACCCGAAGCAACCGGCGTCAATTTCTTGACGTATCGCGACCTTGTCGAAGACGGCGACTTTGCCGACGTTGCGGCCATGTCTATCCTCGTGCTGTTCGAGATCTACGGCACGCCCCTCGACGAGCCCCTAACCTACGAACGCGAGTCGTAATTCAAAGTTCTGTGTCAGGTCACGGCCGTTCTTCGACTGCGCGAGCGCTTCGCGCCATCTTCGCTCAGAATGACAAGACATTGTCATCCCTCCGGTAGGTTTTTCGCTCCCGGCTTTTCGCGCCCGGCTCCGTACGCAATAACTAGAAGTTGTCGTCCTGGCACAAGAGGAAATCTACGAGTGGCGGACGCGGACGATGTCGCCGGAGGCGTCATTTGCGAAGAATAGGCTGCCGTTGGATCCGACAGCAATTCCCGTCGGACGGTCGACCCAGTTGTTGTTTGCGTTCGACCCGAAGCCGCCGGCGAAGTCCTGATGCTGGACCGTCGGGTCGCTCCAGTTCACGGCGGTCGCGGGCGTGTCACCGCTCATCGGAACGAAGTAGACGCGCGGCGGCGTCGACGGGCAGCAATGCCACGAGCCGTGCGACGTGACGAACAGCCCGCCCCGATACGCGGCCGGGAACGCGTAAGCGCCGGGCTCGTTTGCCGGATAGAACGTCGCACCGATCAACGTCGAGTACGCCGGAAACTCGATCAGCGGCGCAACCGTTTGCGAGCAGTTGGGCGCGGGCGTCTGGTTGAGCGGATTGTACAGCGTGTGGTCTTCTTCGCACGCCGGCCAGCCGTAATTGACGTTCGAGCTCCCGCGCTTCGTCGGAGAATCGAAGTACTCGTAGGGATGACCGTAGGTGAGGTTGTCTTGACCCGCGCCGCCGATCCAGAGGCTTCCGGTCGCCGGATTGACGGCCATAGCAATCGGATTGCGCGAGTTCTCCGCGAGCCGCGTCATATTGCTGCCGTCGAGATTCATCTGCTGAACGGAAGCGCGGGTGGAGTCGACCTCGATGCACGCGTTGCACGAAGATCCCACGCCGGCAAACAGCGTCGAACCCGAGACGGCGACACTTGTTGAGGTGTGGACGTCGCCGTCGGAGTTCGGCGCGACGGCGCCGGTGCGAACGTGGGCGATTGCGATCGCGTTCGTCTCGCTGCGATCGCCGGCAGCATACGGAATCTTCCAGATCGTCGTGTTGGTCGCGGCGTAGATCGCGCCGCCGCCGAACGCGACGCCCTCGGCCGGACCTTCAGAAAGCGTGATGAAGGGCGCAGGCGTGCCGCCGCTCGTGGGCGCGTCGGCGTTGGGAAGAATGTAGAGCGTTTGCCCGCCCGTGCCGATCAAGAGATCGCCGTTCGGCAGGGTGACGAGTTCGCGCGCGCCCGAAACATTCGCAACCCTTTGCCCCGAGAAGCCCGCGGGGAACACGAACGCCGAATTGGCTTGCGGTGGGGCGGTCGGCGTGGCAGCACCGCTCGGCGCTTGCGTGGGAGACTGCGTCGGGGCTTGCGTGGGCGCTTTCGTGGAAGACGGCGTCGGCGCGTTCGTGGGAGACTGCGTCGGTGCGTTCGTGGCCGGCGCGCCCGTGGGCGACCCGGTCGACGTGGCGGAGGCTGCGGGCTGAGAGATTCCGGAGCTACCGCCGCCGGAACACGAAATGGATGCGACGGCGGCGACGAGGGCTGCGGACCAAACTGCGGTGCGGACGGGTCGTCGGTTCACAATCACTTCCCGCGGCGCATGCCGGGCACTAGTGGAGCTTGATCAACACCTTACCATCGTCGGTCGCGATTCTATCGTCTTGCGCCTCATCTTGTGACGTACGGCCATTGCCCGCGACGGTACCCGTGCGCCCGGCGGCTGCTTCGGCGCGAGCGCGCTCGAGCATGTCATCGCTGATCTTGCCGGCCGTGCGCTTCGCGCGGAAATCGTCGATCGCAGCCCGCAGTGCGGCGATGGAGCGGCCGGGGTAGTCCTTCTTCTTTTCCGGGTAGCCGTCGAGTTCGGCTTCAATCGCGGCGTCGTCGATCGCGTACGCGGCATCGAGCGTCTTCCCGAGCGCGAGGTCGACGAGCAAACTGCACGTCGCCGTTCCAAAGCCGCAGCCGGTCGTAAAGTAGCTCACGTCCTCGATGACGTCGCCCGGCCCGACCTTCAGGTAATAGGTGTACATGTCGCCGCACGAATCGCTGAAGTACTCGCCCGATGCCATCGGGTTCTCCATCGTGCGGAAACCCGCGCGCTTTTCGACGAGCTCTTGAAACTTCGAGAAATTCACGAAACGGGGACTCCTTTAGAGTGACTCTCGGCCGACAGTTCGAACCGGCATAGATCCCCGCCGGTTGCGATCGACTCAATTTGCTGCGGTGTGACTTCGACCGCATCCCGGAGAACCGAGTGAATGATCGAGCACACTTCGGGATGTTCGCCGACGGTCTGCGCGTAAGGGCAGTTGTGCTCGCGGAGTTCGAGCGAGCCGTCGGGGCCTTCGACGACGTCTGCTTCGACGCCGTTCTCGCGCAGCAGCGTCGCTAGTTCGTAGACACGGCCCTTCGGATCGGTCGCGACCAGCTTTTCGCGATACTTCGCAACCGCGCGCTCGCCGAGCTTTCCGAGCACCGTGTCGAGAGCACCGCGCCCGAACGTGGCTTTGACCTCGCGTAAAACGGCGTTGAGCATCTTATCGTACTGCTGCGGAAACAGCTCTTCGGCGTGCGGGGTCAGCGAGAATTCGAGCGTCGGCTTGGTCGGGCCGCGGCGAACCGAATGCTCGGCAACGTAGCCGTCGCGCTCGAGCGAGAGCAGCTGCTGCCGGATGGCGTTGGGCGAGAGACCGAACTCGCCCGCCAAATCGACGGCCGAAGCCGAGTGGCGGCGGCGGAGCGCTGCCACGATCTTGCCGCGCGTAGTCTGGAAAAATCTGGCCTCGTGCATGGGTCCTTCAGGGCACACGCTACCACGAAACGGGAAGATAGTCCATACTTTCCTTGACTTTCCCGGATGCGGGCCGTACCATGGACAGCGACATGAGCGAGCGCGGATTAGTAATATCGGGCCTGCGGGCCGGCATCGGCGGACCTGAGGGCGCCGAGATCCTCAAAGGAATCGATCTTTCGGTAGAACCGGGAAGCGTCCACGCGCTGATGGGGCCGAACGGCAGCGGCAAATCGACCCTCGCCTTCTCGATCGCCGGACACCCGAGCTATGAGGTGTCGGCGGGTTCCGTAACCCTCGACGGCCTGGAGCTGCTGGGGCTAGCCCCGGACAAGCGCGCCAAGGCCGGCCTGTTTCTTTCATTCCAATATCCGGCGGCAATCCCGGGTGTGTCGGTCGCGAACTTCATCCGGACCGCGCGCCAAGCGCTCCATCCCGACGACCTCACGCCCTCCAAATTTCGCGCGCTGATTTTCGAACAGCTCGACGTTCTCGATATGGATGCTG
>Ga0302326_10025760_pt1 | contig 11914 bp, 23 predicted proteins | sample Palsa_T0_3_FD_202264 | JGI IMG/M metagenome (GOLD analysis project Ga0302326, IMG submission 202264) | Peat permafrost microbial communities from Stordalen Mire near Abisko, Sweden - Palsa_T0_3 | ecosystem: Environmental > Terrestrial > Soil > Palsa > Peat permafrost | place: Sweden: Abisko... | reverse complement strand
GGCGATGGAGATCGCGTTGATCACGCCGGTAGCGCTGGAGAAGGGCCTGCGCTTCGCGATCCGCGAAGGCGGCCACACCGTAGGCGCCGGCGCCGTAACCGAGATCATCGAGTAACCTATGTCATCCGGAGAAAAAATTCGCATTCGCTTGAAAGCGTACGATCACCGGGTCTTGGACCAATCCACGCGCGAAATCGTGGATACGGCGCGCCGCACCGGCGCCGAAGTTGCGGGTCCAATCCCATTGCCGACCACCATCAACCGCTGGACCGTGCTGCGTTCTCCGCACGTGGACAAAAAATCGCGCGAGCAGTTCGAGATGCGCACGCACAAGCGGCTGATCGATATTCTGGAACCGACGCCGGACACGGTCGATGCGTTGATGAAACTCGATTTGCCGCCGGGCGTGGACGTCGAGATCAAAGCCTTCGGACGCGAACACGCGGTGAAATCGTAATCGCGCAGTAGAAAATAAAAAAGAGAGAGAAACGCGATCATGGCGGTCAACGGCATTATCGGAATCAAGCTGGGAATGGCGCAGGTTTTCGGCGACGACGGCGCAGCCATCGGCTGCACCGTGTTGCAGGCCGGACCGTGCGTTGTGGTCCAGCGCCGCACCAAACTAAAAGACGGTTACGACGCGGCGCAATTGGGCTTGGTGGAATTCATCAAGCCGCAGCGAGTGAATAAGGCCATGACCGGCCACTTCAAAAAGGCCGACGTGGCGCCGCTCAAGCGTTTGGCCGAAGTGCGCATCGACGATTCCGCCGATGAGACCAAGGCTGGCGATCGCGTATTGGTCGATCGTTTCGCGGCGGGCGATTTGGTCGACGTGACCGGCGTAAGCAAGGGCAAGGGATTCCAGGGCGGCGTGAAGCGCTGGCACTTCAAGGGCGGCGACGCCACGCACGGTTCGATGTTTCATCGCGCGCCGGGCGGAATTGGCGGCAGTTCGTTTCCCTCGCGCGTCTGGCCCGGCCAGCATTTTCCGGGGCATATGGGCCACGAGCAAGTGACCACGCAGAATCTTCGCGTGGTGAAAGTGGACGCGGAAGAGAATTTGTTGCTGGTGCGCGGCTCCGTTCCCGGACCGACCGGGACCTGCATCATGATTCGCAAGGCGAAGAAGACGCCGAAGAAGCAACCCGTGAAAGTGGAAGCGAAAGCAAAGGCCAAGAAGTAGCACGCAAGAATTTAGGGTCAAGGACGCGACGACGATGCCGCAGGTAGACGTCAAGAATCTGAAGGGCGAAACGGTGGGACAGTTCGATTTGTCCGACGCGGTGTTTGGCGCGCGCATCAATCAGAACCTGCTGCACGAAACCGTGCGCTGGTACCTGGCTTGGCAACGCGCCGGCACACACAAAGTTAAAGGCCGCGGCGAGGTGTCCGGCTCGGGCAAGAAATTGTGGCGGCAAAAGGGCACAGGCCGCGCGCGTGTCGGTTCGATTCGCAGCTCGATTTGGCGCAAGGGCGGCACGGTCCACGGACCGGTGCCGCGCAGCTACGCGTATCGCCTGCCGCGCAAGATTCAGCTGGGCGCGCTGCGCAGCGCGCTTTCGGCGAAGCTGGCCGCTGAGAAATTGACGGTGGTCAACGATTGGTCGCTTGAATCGCACAAGACCAAGGCGTTCCGCCAGGTGCTTAGTCTGCTGGATGGCGAAACGAAAACGATTTTGCTGGTGAATCTTGCAGGCAATACCAATCTCGAGCGCGCCAGCCGCAATCTTGAGGGCGTGAAGCTGGTTTCTCCGAAGGGCGTCGAAGTGTACGACCTGCTGCGCCACGATCGTTTGGTGCTCTCGAAGGAAGCGGCTGTGCGCTTGGGCGAATCCCTCGGCGGCGGACGCGTTACGGCCAGCGACGAAGTCGTGCACATTGAATTGCCGCCGCAAGCGGCGACGCCGAAGAGCAGCGCGCCTGCGGCAGCGGAGAAAAGCAAGAAGGCAGCTGCGGCGAAATCGGCCGCGGCAAGCAAGGTTCCGGCGAAGAAGCCGGCCAAGGCAGCAAGCAAATCGCCGAGCAAGCCGCGCGGCAAAGGCAAAAAGGATTAGCACATGGCGCTTTCACTCTATGAAATTATTCGGCGTCCAATCATTACGGAGAAAGGTCTCGGTGTAAGGGAGACCCAGCACACCGCGGTATTCGAGGTCGCGCGCACTGCCACCAAGACGCAGATCAAGGAAGCGGTGCAAAAAGCGTTTCAAGTGAAAGTGGCGGACGTGCGCACCGCGATTTATCACGGCAAGTTCCGCCGCCGCGGCCGGTCCGGCGGTCACCGGCGCGATTGGAAAAAGGCTTACGTCAAGCTCGCGCCGGGCGAAAAAATGATTGAGTACGGCGAGACGGCGTAGTCCCGTGAAAGGCGAAGAATCATGGCGATAAAAAGTTTCCGGCCCTACACAGCCTCGCGCCGCTTCTTGACCATGCTCGATAAGAGCGAGATCACCAAGCAGAAGCCTGAGAAGGCGCTGGTCGACGTGAAGAATCGCACCGGCGGCCGCAACGCGCACGGTGAAATCACCATGTGGCATCGCGGCGGCGGCCACAAGCAGCAATACCGCTCGATCGATTTTCGCCGCGAGAAAAAAGGAATACCGGCGCGCGTGGCCGCGATTGAATATGACCCGAACCGATCGGCGCGTCTCGCGCTATTGCACTACGCCGATGGCGAAAAGCGCTACATTTTGCATCCCGTGGGACTTGAAGTCGGCATGACGGTTTCGACGGGCGAAGGCGCCGATATTTTGCCGGGCAACGCGATGCCCATCCGGTTCATTCCACCCGGAACGCAGGTTCACAATCTTGAGCTGTATCCGGGCAAGGGCGCGCAAGTCGTGCGCTCAGCCGGCGGCGCGGCGCAATTGCTCTCCAAAGAGGGAGACATTGCGCTGGTGAAATTGCCTTCCGGCGAAATCAGAAAATTCCGGTTGGATTGCATGGCCACGATCGGCCAGGTGGGCAATCTCGACCACGAAAATGTGACCTACGGCAAGGCTGGCCGCACGCGCTGGCACGGTGTCAGACCGACCGTGCGCGGCGTGGCCATGAATCCGGTGGACCATCCGCACGGCGGTGGAGAAGGCCGCGTGAAGGGCAATCATCCGGTCACGCCGTGGTCGTTCCCCACGCTGGGGGCGAAGACGCGCCGCAGCAAGCGCGCCGATCGCGTGATCGTGCAGCGCAGGAAGCCATAGCGGCATGAGGATTTCGGCAGTTGGAACGAGAGAACTGAAAAAGGAACTCACCATGAGCGCAAATCGAAATCGAACCCGGCGTGCTGTGGCACGGCACATGGCTCGCAGAACCAAGCGCGCGCGCCCCGTGGCGCACGCCAAGCCCGCGGCGAAGCGCGCGGCTCCGGCGCCGCCGCAAGTTGTGCTGTACCGGCTGTGCAAGGCCAGTTGGGCCGTGACGGTGGAACGCACGCCGAGCGCGCAGGGCACGCGTTTCGTTTGTCCGTTTTGCCCGCTTTCGCATCGCGTGCCGGGACCGGTGCGCGGTTTTCGCAAGATGCGCCGCGCGCAGTGGGTCAAGCTGCGCCACGTGGAAGGCTGAGGATCAACGATGCCACGCTCGCTTAAAAAAGGCCCGTTCATCGATGAGCACCTGCGCGTGAAGGTGGACGCGCTGAACGTGCGCAACGAAAAGAAAGTGATCAAGACCTGGTCGCGCCGCTCGACGATTTTGCCCGAGATGATCGGCCATACCATCGCCGTGCATAACGGCAGAAAATTTATTCCGGTGTACGTCACCGAACAAATGGTCGGGCATCACCTGGGAGAGTTCGCGCCCACGCGCACGTTTAAGGGCCACGCGGTGAAGGTCGCGCTCGAACGGGCGGCCTCGCTCGCAGGCGCTCCGGGTGGAGCACCGGCTGCGGCGGCTGGCGGCGCGGCGCCCCCAGCGGCGCCCAAGGGATAAACGATGGCTACGCATTCAGTTGCGCCACACACACACTCGGGCCTAGACGCCGCTGCGCCTCAGGCGATCGAAGCGCGCGCCATGGCCAAGCACGTACGCATGTCGCCGCAGAAAGTGCGCTTGGTCATCGATTTAATTCGCGGCGAACGCGCGGAAAGCGCTTTGCAGATTTTGAAGTTCACGCCGAAGCGAGCCTCGCGCGACGTTGAAAAAGTGCTGCGCAGCGCGATCGCCAATGCCGAGCGCAAGGCGGAAGAAGCCGGCGCGAGTCTGGACGTGGATCAACTTTTCGTTTCGCACTGTTTTGTGAATGAAGGCTCGCGCTGGAAGCGATTGCGTCCGGCGCCGATGGGCCGCGCGTTTCGCTACCAGAAGCGCACCAGCCATATCGTCGTCGGCGTGGCCGAGCATCACGTGGCCGCGCGCGATCGGGCCTCAGCGGCGGCGGCGGAAGCCGAATCGCATAAGGGCGTGCGCGGTGCGGTGAAGAAGGCGCGGCAGGCGCTGGTCGGCAAAAGAAAGCCCGTGCGCCAGCCGAAGAAAACGAAGTAGGAGGAAACTTTGGGTCAGAAGACACATCCCTACGGATTTCGGCTGGGCTACAACAAGGCCTGGAAGTCGCGCTGGTACGCGGATCGCGATTACGCCAACTTGTTGCATGAAGATGTCGTGCTGCGCCGCCAATTGAAAGACCGCCTGAAGGCCGCGGGCATCAGCTCGATCGAAATCGAACGCGCCGCAAACAAACTGTTGATTCGCCTGTACACCGCGCGTCCCGGCATCATCATCGGCCGCAAAGGCTCGGAAATCGAAAAGCTGAAGGCCGAGGTGCAAAAGCGCACCAAGCGCGAAGTGCACATGGACATCCTCGAAGTGCATCGGCCGGAGCTGGACGCGAAACTGGTGGCCGAATCGATCGCGCTGCAATTGGAAAAGCGCGTGGCCTTCCGGCGCGCGATGCGCAAAGCGGTGGATTCGGCGCTGCGTTTCGGATGCAAGGGAATTAAAGTGCGCGTGGCCGGGCGTTTGAATGGCGCGGAGATCGCGCGCAAGGAGTGGTATCTGCAAGGCCGCTTGCCGCTGCAGACGCTGCGCGCGGATATCGATTACGGCACCGCTGAAGCCCACACCACCTACGGCGTGATTGGCGTGAAATGCTGGATTTATCAGGGCGAGCTGATTCCGCAGCGCGGAATCGGCAAGAAGAAAGAGCCGCTCGCCGCCGATTGATGCGGCCAGGAATTCATTAAGAAGATTTACCAAGGACCACGACGATGTTGATGCCCAAGAAGGTGAAGTATCGCAAACAGCAGCGCGGCCGGCGCGCCGGCAAGGCTTGGCGCGGCGGTTCGCTCGCGTTCGGCGATTACGGCCTGAAAGCCATGGAGCCGGCGTGGATCACCGATCGCCAGATCGAAGCGGCGCGCGTGGCGATCACGCGCTTCATCAAGCGCGGCGGCAAACTTTGGATTCGCATTTTCCCGGACAAGCCCTTCACCAAGAAGCCGGCGGAAACCCGCATGGGCAAAGGCAAGGGAGCTCCCGAGCGCTGGGTGGCCGTGGTGAAACCGGGACGCGTGATGTTCGAGATGGCAGGCGTGGATTTGGCGACGGCGACCGAAGCCATGGAGCTCGCGTCGCACAAACTTCCGATTCACACGCGCTTCGTCACTCGCGCGGGGAGCTTGTAATGGCGCGGCGCGCGGAAAAAATGCACGACCAGAACACCAGCGAGCTGCAAGCGCGCGAAAAAGAGCTCGCGGAGCAGATGTTTCGCCTGCGCTTCCAGATCAGCTCGGGCCAGGCGGAAGCCGTGACCAAGCTGCGTTTGACCAGAAAAGATCTAGCGCGCGTGAAAACTCTGCTGCGACAGCGCGAACTGAAGGAGGCGGCGAATGTCCGCTGAAGCAAACACACAGCCGCAAGCCGCCGCCGCGCCGGAGCGCGGAGCGCGCCAGGAGCTGATCGGCATCGTGGCCAGCTCGAAGATGCAGAAGACCATCGTGGTCAAGGTCGCGCGCCTGGTGCGGCATCGCCTGTATCAGCGCGTGATCAAGAAGACCAAGAAATTTTACGCGCACGACGAAGAAGGCGAAGCGCGCGCCGGCGATCGCGTACGTATTGTTTCCACGCGGCCGCTCTCCAAGCTGAAACGCTGGCGCTTGGCGGAAGTGATCGCACGGAAAAACAGGGCCAGCTAGCGCCGCGACGCGCAGCAGCCAAACGGATCGGGTGAGGAGCAGCAAATGGTTCAGATGCGAAGTTGGTTGACGGTGGCGGATAACTCGGGTGCGCGCCGCCTGATGTGCATTTTGCCGCTCGGCGGAGACGCCGGCAGCCGCGCCGGATTGGGCGACGTGATTACCGCTTCGGTGAAAGAAGCGGCGCCGGATAGCCCGATCAAGAAGGGCAAAGTCGTGCGCGCGGTTGTGGTGCGCACGCGCAAAGAGCATCGCCGCCGCGATGGGACCTACATCCGCTTTGACGACAACGCGGCGGTGCTGATCAACGACGCGAATGAGCCCGTGGGCACGCGCGTGTTTGGTCCCGTAGCCCGCGAATTGCGCGGCAAGAAATTCGCCAAGATCGTTTCGCTGGCGCCGGAAGTTTGGTGAGGTCAGGTAAAGGACAATGAGCCGAATCGTAGCAGCACCAACCACCGCCGGACTGCGCAAGGGAGATCAAGTGCGCGTGATGGCCGGCCGCGACAAAGGCAAAGAAGGCCGCGTGCTCTTCGTTGACGCGCGGCGCCGGCGCATCACTGTGGAGCACGCGAACATCGTCAAGCGCGCCACCAAGGCCAACCCCTCGAAAAATATCAAGGGCGGCGTAGTGGAACGCGAAGCGTCCATCGCCATCTCCAACGTGATGATTGTTTGCCCGTCGTGCAACAAACACGCGCGGATCGCGCGCAAGGATTTGCCGGATGGCACCACGGCGCGCGTTTGCCGCCGCTGCGGCACCACGCTTGAGAAGTAAAAGATTGCGAAGAAGGGCAGGAGACAGCAAGCGATGATCAGCAGAATGCAACAGCGCTACCGCACCGACGTCGTTCCGGCGTTGATGAAGCGCTTCGATTGGAAGAATCCGATGGCGGTGCCGAAAGTGGCCAAGGTCGTGGTCAATATCGGCATGGGTGAAGCCAGCCAGAACGTGAAGTTGCTGGACGTTGCGGCGCTCGAACTGGGCCAAATCACCGGGCAGCGCGCGGTGCTCACGCGCGCCAAGAAGTCCATCGCCAATTTCAAGATTCGCCGCGGCATGCCCATCGGCTGCTGCGTCACGCTGCGCGGCGAACGCATGTACGAGTTCCTGGACCGGCTCTGCAACGTGGTCCTGCCGCGCGTGCGCGATTTCAAGGGCCTTTCGCCCAACGCGTTCGATGGCCGCGGCAATTACACGCTTGGCCTGAAAGATCAGTTGGTGTTTCCGGAAATTGATTACACGCGCGTGGATAAAATCAAAGGGATGAATATCACCCTGACGACCACCGCGAAAAACGACGAGGAAGGCCGCGAGCTGCTGCGCCTGTTGGGCGTACCGCTGCGCAGCTAAAGGGAGAATCGATGGCGCGAACGTCTCAATTCGCGAAGATGCGCAAGAAGCCCAAGTTCAAGGGGCGCATTCGCAACCGTTGCCGCGTATGCGGCCGGCCGCGCGGCTACATTCGTAAATTCCAGATGTGCCGCATCTGTTTCCGCGGCTTCGCACTGCTGGGTGAAATCCCCGGCGTCGTGAAAGCGAGCTGGTAAGCATGCAAACCGATCCGATCGCCGATCTGCTCACACGCATCCGCAACGCGGTGCGCGCCAAGCATGCCCGTGTGGACGTGCCGGCTTCGCGCATGAAAGTGGAAATCGCGCGCATCCTGAAGGAAGAGGGCTACATTTCCACCTACAAGCTGGTCGAAGAGAACAAGACGCGCCGCACCCTGCGGGTTTTTCTGAAGTACACCACCGATCGCCGCAGCGTGATCACCGATCTCAAGCGTGTTTCGCGGCCCGGCAGCCGTCGCTACAGAGGCGTCAGCGACATTCGACCCGTCGTGGGCGGCATGGGCATCAACATTTTGACGACGCCCAAAGGTTTAATGACCGGCCGCTCGGCGCGCAAAGCGCGCGTGGGCGGCGAATTGCTCTGCGAGGTTTGGTAGAAAACTATGTCGCGCATAGGCAGACAACCGATTCCGATTCCCGCTGGCGTGAAGGTGCAGATCCAGCCGGCCAGCGTGGAAGTGCAAGGCCCGAAGGGAAAACTTACCGTTCGCGTTCCCGGCGGCATCACCTTCGAGCAGAAGGGCGCGGAACTGCACGCCGTGCGCCAGAGCGAAGAGCAGCGCGCGCTGCACGGTTTGGCGCGGGCGCTGGTGGCCAATGCAGTGCACGGCGTCACCAAGGGCTTTCAGAAAGATTTGGACATCGTCGGCGTCGGCTATCGCGCCGAGCTTAAAGGCGCGCAAGTGAATTTCGCATTGGGCTATTCGCATCCGATCGAATTCCCGATTCCGACGGGCATCAATATCACCGTCGAGAAGCAGACGCATCTTGCCGTTTCCGGAGCGGATCGCGCGCAAGTCGGACAAGTCGCCGCCAATATTCGCGCGTTGCGCCCGCCGGATCCCTATAAGCAGAAGGGCATTCGCCTGACCGGCGAGCGCTTGAAGAAAAAGGCCGGAAAAGCCGGAGCGGCCAAGACGGGCGCGTAGGCCCGCTGGAACAAAGGAGATTCGACGTGGCTTTGCAACCAGTTCGGAAACTTTCGCGGAATCTGCATCGCAAGCGCATTCATCGGCGCGTGCGCGTGCGCGTGGAGGGCACGACGGAGCGTCCGCGACTCTCCGTCTATCGTTCGCTCGGACATATCTATGCGCAGGTGATCGACGACGTTACAGGGCGCACTTTGGCCGCGGCCAGCTCGCTCGATAAGGACGCGCGCAAAGACGTCAAAAGCGGCGGGAATATCGCGGCCGCGAAAGTGATTGGCCGCATGGTGGCTGAGCGCGCTCGCGCAGCCGGTGTTGAACTCGTGGTCTTCGATCGCGGCGGATACAAATATCACGGAAGAATCAGCGCCTTGGCCGAAGCGGCGCGCGAAGCGGGGTTGAAATTCTAAAGTATGTCTAAACACATTCTACGCGAGTCACTCGCAGTGCGCCGGCCCATCGAGATCAGTGCCAATAATTTGAAGGATCAGGTGGTCTCGATCCAGCGCGTCACGAAGGTCGTCAAAGGCGGTAAGAATCTAAGTTTTTCGGCGCTGGTAGTCGTGGGCGATCAGCAGGGTCACGCGGGATTCGGCATGGGCAAAGCGCGCGAAGTGCCCATGGCCATTCGCAAGGCGATCGAGCAGGCCAAGAAAAATATGCTGGCATTGAATTTGAAAGGCACCACGATCCCGCATCAGGTGATCGGCCTCTACGGTTCCGGCCAAGTGCTGCTCAAGCCCGCGCCCGACGGCACCGGCATCATCGCCGGTGGACCGGTGCGCGCGGTGATGGAAGTCGCGGGGATCAGCAATGTGCTCACGAAGTCGCTCGGCACGTCGAATCCGCACAACGTCGTGAAGGCCACTTTTGACGCGCTGCTGCGGCTGAAGGACATCGACAAAGTGGCGGAATTTCGCTCCAAGACGGTTGAGGAGCTGGCGTAGTCGCGCCGGCGCGAGGCAAAGCGAATCATGGCCAACGCAAAAAGCGGCACGGTAAAGATCAAGTGGGTGGTCAGTTTCATCGGATGTCCGCGTCCGATGCGACAGGCGATTCGCGGCCTGGGCTTTCGCCGCATGCAGCAAATCGTCGAGCTCGAAGACACGCCGTCGATTCGCGGAATGATTCACAAGGTGCGTCACCTCGTCATCGAGGTTGAATAGATTTCGCCAAGCGCGAGAAAAACGGAATAGGGGAAATCGTCATCATGGCAGTGAAACTCTCGAATCTGCATCCGCCGCACGGTTCGCGCCACCGCAAGGTGCGCGTTGGCCGCGGCATGGGTTCCAAGCTGGGCAAGACGGCCGGCAAAGGAAATAAAGGCCAGCGCTCGCGCAAGGGCTTCTCGCAGCGCCCGGGATTCGAGGGCGGCCAAATGCCGCTGCATCGCCGAATTCCAAAGCGCGGCTTTCACAGCCATTTCGGCACGGAATATTCGGTAGTAAACGTCGGCAGCCTGAATGCATTTGATGCCGGCGAGACCGTGACTCCGGAGCTTTTGCGCGCCGTAGGTCTGGTGCGCGCGCGGACCGGCAGCGTCAAGATTTTGGGCGAAGGCGATTTGACGCCTGGACTGACAGTGCGTGCCCACGCTTTCAGTAAATCGGCCGCGGAGAAGATCGCCAAGGCCGGAGGGAAGACCGAGGTCCTTTAGAAAATGAACCAGTTTTTTGAAGCCTGCGCGAATATGTTCCGCATTCCGGATCTGCGGAAGAGGCTTCTATTTACATTGGCGATGCTCGCGGTGTATCGCCTCGGCGCGTTTTTGCCCACGCCCGGCATCAATACCGACGTGCTGCAGCAGCTTTTCAATCAGAACCAGGGATCGATGCTGGGCATCTTCGATCTGTTCGCCGGCGGCAATCTTCGCCGGCTCACAATTTTCGCTTTGGGCATCATGCCGTACATCACGGCATCGATTATTTTGCAGTTGCTGCAAGTCGTTTGGCCGTATCTGGAAAAGCTGCAAAAAGAGGGCGAACTCGGCCGCCGCAAGATCACGCAGTACACGCGTTACCTGACGATCGTGCTGGCCATCATTCAATCGCTCACGATCGCGGCTTCGCTCGAGCGCGGCGGCGTAAATGGCACGGCGCTGGTTTACAACCCAGGCTGGTCGTTCACGCTGATGACGGTGCTCACGCTGACCACCGGTTCAGCGTTCATCATGTGGCTGGGCGAACAGATCAGCGAGCGTGGCGTAGGCAACGGAATGTCGCTGATTATTTTCGCCGGCATCGTTGTCGGATTGCCGCACGCCTTGGCGGATCTCTGGGGCAAGGTGCGCACCGAGCAATGGGGTCCGTTCACCGGCATCGTGGTGATCGCGCTGATGGCTTTCATGCTGGCGGTAGTCGGCTTCATCGTGTTCGTCGAGGGCGGCCAGCGGCGCATCCCGGTGCAGTACGCCAAGCGCGTGGTGGGGCGGCGCGTGATGGGCGGGCAGATGACGTATCTTCCGCTGCGCGTGAATTCCGGCGGCGTGATTCCGCCGATTTTCGCCAGTTCGCTTCTGACGTTTCTGCCGACGATCGATCTGCTCTTCGGCAAGAAGCTGGGATTTGTCGATAGCGTTGCCAAAGCGCTTGGCTCGGGCGAACCGCTTTACACGCTGGTTTACGTCGTGCTGATCATCGCGTTCGCGTTTTTTTACGTCGGAATCGTTTTCAATCCGACTGAACTGGCCGACAACATGCGCAAGTACGGCGGCTTCATTCCCGGTATTCGGCCCGGACGCAATACGTCGGAGCACATCGATTGGATTTTGCGCAGGCTGACGTTTGTCGGCGGGCTCTACCTGGCGGCGGTCTGCATCTTGCCGCAATGGATGATCACCGGAGTCCACTTGCAGCACTTGCCCGGCGCCATTGGCGCGTGGTTTGACAATCATATGTGGCGCTTCGTGCTTGAGGGCTTGAACATCACGTTTTATTTCGGCGGCACCTCGCTGCTCATCGTGGTCGGCGTGGCCATGGACACGGTGCAGCAGATCGAATCGCAATTGGTGATGCGCAATTACGAAGGATTTGTGAAGAAAGGCAAACTGCGGAGCCGGCGGTATGGCTGATCTGAAGCCCGGAGACGAGCTTCCGATCCGCAACCGCGCCATCATTCTGCTGGGGCCTCCCGGTGCGGGCAAAGGAACGCAAGCGCGGCGATTGGCGGAGCGTTTTCACGTGCCGCAGCTTTCCACGGGAGACATGTTGCGCGAGCAGATCGCCAGTGGAAGCGAGTTGGGGCAGAAGGCCAAGCCGCTGATGGAGCGCGGCGAACTGGTGCCCGACG
>Ga0302326_10025759_pt1 | contig 11914 bp, 16 predicted proteins | sample Palsa_T0_3_FD_202264 | JGI IMG/M metagenome (GOLD analysis project Ga0302326, IMG submission 202264) | Peat permafrost microbial communities from Stordalen Mire near Abisko, Sweden - Palsa_T0_3 | ecosystem: Environmental > Terrestrial > Soil > Palsa > Peat permafrost | place: Sweden: Abisko... | reverse complement strand
CTGCCATTGCTCCTGCCAAACCCAGTCCGCCATCACCCTTAAATCCTGAAGTTATTTCACCCATTGAAAAAATTACACAGCAAATGTGGCCCGGAGTTGCGGTGGTCCCCGCGATGTCAACCGGTGCGACCGACGGAGCGCGCCTTCGCATTGCCGGAATTCCTACCTATGGAGTATCGGGTCTTTTTAGTGAGGCAGGTGACGTTCGCGCTCATGGAAAAGATGAACGAATCAATGTGAAGGCATTCTATGAAGGTCAGGAATTCTTATACCGGTTGGTAAAAGAGATGACGATGAAGACGACAATTAAGAGAGGGTATTAGGCTATTGACAATAATAAAACAACAGAATCAAGGTGTAGTCGATTTAGGTTCCATGATAATATCAGTTTATCTGGACGTTGTGTCCTGAGTTTTTTTGTCCCTCTTGTATAACTTGTACCCAACGGTGATTTGAGCTACCTGGTTTTTAATGGAAGCGCGAGCGCCATTAAGACCCTGCAGTCCGGTAATAAGGCTGGTGAGGCCATCCGTATAACGGAGTGTAAGATTCAGTCCCATGGGGAGATCGACGCAGGCCCCAAAGGCCAATCCAAAATCGAATGAATTGAATAAGCCGGTAACGTTTCTATTCATAGAAGAGTGCGTGGAATCTTGCATTCATCAGGTAACCCAATTGCGGACACGCCTGTATGCTTACTGCTTTGGTGACCTGATAACGCAATACGATTGGGGCATTCAAGTATGTGTATTTTAAGATGTCTCCATCAGCTACATTCTGACGGGAGTACAGCAGTTCCGGTTGAATGCCAAATTTCTCGGTAAGCATGATCGTCAAATAAATACCTCCGGCAAAACCAGATTTATACTCCGTGTTAAAATCAGGGTTAGTAAAATGATCCCTGGAGAAATTAATTCCGGCCTTGACCCCGCTGCTGATACGTTGACAATACATTGGAATTGAACTTATGGAAAGAAGTGCAAATAAAATTGCTTTTTTATGATCGTTTAAGTTAAGTGACCATCGGTTTATTTTTGTTAACCAGATGCTGCTTACTAAGCAATAATATACATTCTTAAGCATGTCCATCTCTACAGTTGCACTGGATTAGTATAACAAGGATGTGTTCTTGGGAATCCATCAAAATTTGCAAAAAGAAGGGTTGATTCATTTTCCTGTCTTCTCTGGAGGAACGTACTTTCCCAAATAAAATTACGTGCTTAAAACATTTTTTTGCACTCATCGATTTCTGTTTTACATTTGCAGTCCTCAAAATCGGGAGCTTAGCTCAGCTGGTTCAGAGCATCTGCCTTACAAGCAGAGGGTCGGGGGTTCGAACCCCTCAGCTCCCACAAACCTCGCCAGGAGCTGAGGTTTTTTTGCACGTGGTATAAGCAAAGGCTTTTTGGCGGTTTCTTTCCCTTGGAAATCGATCTTCATTAAAACTTTTTTGGCTTTTTTTTCCTTCTCTGTTCGGACATCAATTTCTCAAACACAAATCCAGTATGAAATTCAAACTTTTTGGCCCCACCGGCCTGCGCGTTTCAGAACTGTGCCTCGGCACCATGGGCTTTGGCACCGAATGGAAATGGGGCGCCGATAAAGAACAGAGTAAAAAAATATTTGACCTCTACGCAGGGGCCGATGGTAACTTCCTCGACACCGCCAACCGGTATACCGAAGGAACGTCCGAGAAATTCGTGGGTGAATTCATCGCCTCGGATCGGGACCATTTTGTACTGGCCACCAAATATTCACTCCGCGATCAGCCCGGTGACCTGAATTTTGCAGGCAATCACCGGAAGAACATGATGCGAAGCGTGCGGGAAAGTCTAAAACGACTCAATACTGATTTCATTGATTTGCTCTGGGTCCATGCCTGGGATACCTGGACTCCCACCGAGGAAATCATGCGCGGATTGGACGACCTGGTGAGTCGCGGATTAGTCCACTACATCGGCGTGAGCGATACGCCAGCGTGGGTCGTAAGCCAGGCCAACACGCTGGCCCAATTCCGGGGTTGGTCTTCGTTTGCTGGATTGCAAATTGAATACAGTCTGATCCAGCGCACGGTGGAAGCTGAACTTTTACCGATGGCCAGAGCGTTCGGCATCACGGTCACCCCATGGGCTCCCCTAGCGGGCGGCGCCTTGACCGGAAAGTACTTGAAGGGGGAAAAGGGCCGGTTGCCCGAAAACAGCATTCGGCTGGGAGACCGGTCCAATGTCATAACCCGGAAAGTGATGGAGATCGCCGATCGTCTCGGTGTTGCGGCCTCTCAAGTGGCCATCAACTGGACACGCCAACACAAGAGTCAATCGATTATCCCCATCGTGGGGGCTACGAAACCCGCACAGCTGGAAGACGTTTTGGGCTGCCTGAAGTTTGAATTGTCGAAAGAGAATGTGAACGAGCTCAACGAAATTTCTGCCATTGACTTGCCCTTCCCGCAGAAATTTCTGACCGAACCGCTTGCGGAAGATTTACTCTTTGGACAAAAGAAAGACCGTATGATCGATTCGCGCTACTGATGGTGTGGAACTTTCTCGTGATCGGAGACAAAATCCATTACCTGTTGCATGACCTCCGTCGACTTGAGATTGTGTCCCAATCCGGACGTCGTAAACAGCGTTGAGTTTTTCCAGGCTTCATGGATCTGAACCGCATAGTGGTAAGGTGTTTCTTCGTCATTTTTATCATGAACGATCAGGCCGGGAATCGTTATCGGCTTTGCAAACGCAGATGCCGAAAAGAAAGCGGGTGGATGACGAAGGGTCTTTTCAAAGTGGTCCGAGATCACCTTTATCGCGCGAAATGAAAGACCCAGCTCCCGCCGGTAGAATTCAATGAAGTCACTTGCCTCCCCGGGCACGCCCATGATCACGAGCCGTTCGAGCGGCAATGCCGGATAATCATAAAGAGCATAGAGCATGGCAAAACTTCCGAACGAATGACTGATGACCGTATGAATGGGGTGGACCTGTTCGAAGAATTTCGCGATGGCGCGGCTATAAATTGGCAGATTGATATACGTTCCCCCGGATGATCCATGGGCGGGAGCATCCAATGCATACAGCGTAAAGTCTTCTTTCGAAAAAGTTTCAATATATTTTTTCCAGCGAAAGCTATGGCTCTGCCAACCGTGAAGGAAAAGGATCCTCTTTGCTCCGTTCCCCCACCGGTAGGTCTGGATCTTGTTTCCTTCAAATTCAAAAGTGCTCTTTTCCGCCATGTCAAAGAACTTCCGGTGGTAATGTTTCACCGGAGGTGCTAGCGGAGTACAAAACAGGTAGAATCCTCTGCGTCCGGCAACGTGTGGCGCAAGAAAGGCGAGTCCATTCAGGTACATACCTACCAGGCGAGAAATGATCTTTTTTATAACGATAGATACCAATCGGTATCGGTTTAATTAAAAAAAATTTAGACCTCAATTTCAGCGACAACCTTCTTCAGATACCGGACGACCACACCGATGTCCAGGTTGTTCCCCTGCAACTTGCTCATCATAATGGCACCTTCCAGCGTAGCGATAATGAGTGTGGCATAGAGTTCGGTATCGATCCCGGACTTCAACTGTCCGTACCGGATACCGTTTTCCATGATTCTCACGACCGAATCGCGCAGCGTTCTCAGGATCACGATGGCCCGTTTGCGAAGCGCTGGATTTGAATCGTCCGATTCAATAGCGACATTCAGTAAAGGGCATCCCCCTTTTACCGGAGGATGGGTGATGTAGCTTTCAAAGTAGTGAAATATCGCTTTCAGCTTTTCAGGAGCCGTCGCTCTTGCCTTGATGTGAGCCTTCAGCTGTTCAAACATGATCCCCGACAAATGACTCAGGGTCTCCGCCTCCAGCTTTTCCTTACTCTTGAAATGCCGGTAGATAGCCCCTTTCGTGAGGCCGGTCGCCGTGGTGATGTCACTGAGGGACGTCGCCTTATACCCTTGTGTGTTGAATAAATTTCCCGATTGCTTTAGTATTCTTTCTTTAGTGGCTTCCGGATGTCGCATAAGCAAAGATACCGATCGGTATCTTAAAACCAAAAGACAACACGGAAAAATTGCGGCGTTATCGTTATCGTGGATAGCCGAAAACAAAGGCTTGAATCATCTCAATAGGGCGGAGGACTCACCGACGTCCAGCCTCCGTCGATAATCAACGTTTGTCCCGTAATGTGCCGGCCTTCGGACGAGACCAAAAAGACAGCTGCGTTGGCTATATCGCGCGGAGAAGCAGGACGTCCCATGGGTGTAATTTTCGACCAGACTTTTTCATATTCGGGATCACTTCCGGTGCGTTCGGTTAGCGTTGCTCCCGGCGCGATGGCATTAATGTTGATTCCCAACGGAGACAAATCGATCACCAGGCTTTTGGCCATCATTTCCAGGGCGGCCTTGCTCATTCCGTAGGCTGCTAGATTCTGGTGCGCCTGGTGTCCTGTGACGGATGACATCACCAGAATACTTCCGCCGGTTCCCTGACTTTTCATCTGGCGGGCAACTGTCTGCGCCAGAAAAAAACTCCCGGCAAGGTTAACCTTCATTACCCTGTCGAAGTCTTGCGGCGGATAGTCCAAAAAGCTACCAAATAAGGTAATTCCTGCATTAGCAATGGCAATATCAACTTTCCCAAACAGGAGAACTGTTTCCTCCACCAGGGATTTGATAAACGCAATGTCCGACGAATCGCCGGCCCTCGGAATACAAATTCCACCCGACAACCGGATCGAGTTCGCTCCCTCCTGCGCAAGAGATTCTTCAATATCATTGAGTACCACACTTGCCCCCTGAATGGCCAGCTGCCTCCCAATCTCCAATCCTATACCCTGCCCAGCACCGGTGACAATCGCTACCCGATTTTCTACTAATCCAGATCCCATAGTACTACCTCATCTCCTGAGAGAATGGTTTTGTAGTTCCATCCGACTTTTGATAATGTTCAACTCCTCAAACACAAACACGTCAACACCCCAACACATTCTCACCTCACCTATCAATGCGAATCCCTTGTTACTTCGCTCCCTGAACCGCCCTTCAAAAACGCAAGGTCGGCCCCCAGATGGGCTTGCTCAACATTTTGTTGATACAATTGCACATAGCCGCGAGTGAATTCCTTATGAATGGGTTTCCATAGTTGTTTGCGCTTTTTCAATTCTTCTTCCGGTACCTCCAGGTTCAGCACGCGGTTGCCTACATCCAGCCTAATGACGTCATTATTTTGTATAACGGCGAAGTTTCCACCCAGTGCGGCTTCCGGTGAAGCGTGCAGGATCACCGTTCCAAATCCTGTTCCACTCATGCGCCCGTCTGAAATACGCACCATATCTGTGATTCCTTTGGTCAATAATTTTTTGGGCAACCCCATGTTCCCCACTTCCGGCATGCCTGGATAACCTTTGGGACCTACATTTTTCAAAACAAGTATGCTGTTCTCGTCAACGTCAAGAGCCGGATCATCAATTCTACTTTTATAATCTTCAATATCTTCGAAGACCACAGCTTTGCCGGTGTGTTTCATAAGGTGAGGACTTGCCGCCGAAGGCTTCATCACGGCTCCGTGCTCGGAAAGGTTTCCTTTTAACACAGCCACTCCTGAAAATTCATTGAACGGTTCCGATACCGTCGCAATAATATCCCGGTTATAGCATTCGGCCTGAGCATAATTTTCCGACACCGTTTTGCCATTTATCGTGCGACAATCCCGATGAAGGAAATCGTTGAGTTCTTTTTGCAGGGCAGGCAGTCCACCGGCATAATAGAGGTCTTCCATAAAATGTTTTCCAGCCGGTTGCAGGTTAGCCAGCAGGGGCACGCGGGCCGACAGGGCGTCAAAATCGTCCAGGGTTAGTGGCGTGCCGATCCGGGCAGCGATCGCGAGCAAATGAATAATAAAGTTAGTCGAGCCGCCTACTGCGGAATTGACAATGATTGCATTTTCAAAAGCCTTTCGCGTGAGGATATCAGACAACCGGAGATTTTCTTTGACCATCTCAACAATTCTGCTTCCGCTCACCTGCGCCAGGACTTTTCGCCGGGAATCGGCTGCCGGAATAGCCGCATTTTGCGGGAGTGACAATCCCAGCGACTCCACCATTACCGCCATGGAAGAGGCAGTACCCATGACGGCGCAGTGACCTCGGCTGCGGCACATGCATGCCTCGGCGACGGTGAGTTCTTCCTGAGACATGCTTCCCGACCGAATGGCATCATTGAATCGCCATACATCGCTGGTACCAATGTCCTTGCCCTTGTATTTTCCCGCCAACATCGGACCCCCGGAAACAACAACAGTCGGAAGATTAACACTGCAGGCACCCATGACCAATGAAGGCGTCGTTTTGTCACATCCACAGAGAAGTACCACTCCGTCGATTGGGTTAGCGCGAATGGATTCCTCCACATCCATGCTGACCAGGTTCCGATAGAGCATGGCCGTAGGTTTAATCAAAGTCTCTCCCAGGGACATGACCGGAAATTCGACAGGAAATCCTCCCGCCTCGGATACACCTCGTTTTACAGATTCAGCCAATTCGCGAAAATGAGCATTGCATGGCGTGAGCTCAGACCAGGTATTGCAAATCCCAATTACAGGCTTGCCCTCAAATTCATGGTGGGGTATTCCCTGGTTTTTCATCCAGGCCCGGTAGATAAATCCATCCTTGCCTTTTTTACCAAACCAGTTTTGACTGCGAAATGCTTGCATAGAAGTTAATAGGCACTAAAAATACCGATTACAAATTGAAATGAGTCTTATCATTGTATCTACAATAATAGTGATTACATTTGATGATATGTCGATCGAGCACGATATCCAGCAGGAAAAATTCACTAACGAATTTGACAAGGCGGTGGTAAACATTCTTTTTACAGGGTCCTGGCTGCACAATCTGAATACCCTCCGTTTTAAAAGTCATGCGATTACCCCGGAACAGTATAATGTTTTGCGGATTTTGCGAGGCAGTTACCCCAAGTCGTTGATGCTTTCGGAGATCACCGCGCGCATGATTGACAAAAGCAGCAACTGCACTCGCCTGGTGGAAAAGCTTCGCCAGAAAGGGTTTCTAAAACGGGAAATTTGCGAAAATAATCGTCGTCAGGTCGATATCATCATTACCGAAAAAGGTCTTTCCCTCCTCCGGAAAATTGATACCGAATCGGAGCGCTGGCTGCAGACTTTAAAAAACATTTCCAAAGCGGAAGCTCAGGAGCTGAACCGGATTCTCGACAAGCTCCGGAAGTAGAATTCATTTTTCTGACGATCAAATAATAATTGTACTAACAATAATTGTATGTATCTTTATTAGCTTGTTTACGTATATACCTGGGTAGGGACAACACAAAAGTCCCGGTAAAAACCATGAAAACAACACTTTACAAAGCCAACACACGCGGCCACGCTAACCACGGCTGGCTGGATACGAACCACACGTTTAGTTTTGCCCATTATTACGACCCCAACCGGATTCACTTCGGTGCCTTACGCGTCCTCAACGACGATGTGGTCGACGGCGGCAAGGGGTTTGGGACCCATCCGCATGACAACATGGAAATTATTTCCATTCCCTTGAGCGGAGACCTGGAACACAAAGATAGCATGGGCACGACCGCCGTCATTCGTCAAAATGATATTCAGATCATGAGTGCCGGCACCGGCGTTCAACACTCGGAATACAATAAGAACAAAGACAAAAAAGTGAATTTTCTTCAAATCTGGGTATTCCCCAAGGTTAGGGATATTAAGCCCCGATATGAACAGAAGGTTTTTAAGCCTGAAGACCGGGTCAATAAACTTCAGCAAATTGTTTCTCCGACTCCGGGAGATGAAGGGGTGTGGATCAATCAGGATGCGTGGTTTTATCTTGGCAATCTTAAAAAAAGCTTTCAAACAGAATACGCCATCCACAGAAAGGAAAACGGGGTTTTCGCATTTGTCCTGAATGGCGATGTAACCCTGGCTGGACAAAAACTTAACCCACGCGATGGCTTGGGTATCTGGGACACCGAAAAGTTTTCCGTTGTGGCCAATACCGATGCCGAAGTACTTCTTATAGATATACCCATGGAAATCAGTTAAATGAAACTACATATTCTTGTCGTCGGCCGGAACCCGCAAATCATGGAAACTGTTCTACGACTGATCAACGCGCAGGAAAACTGGGAGGCCTTTGGAGCGCTGACCGATGAAGATGGTTGGCAACTCATCCAACAACATCCTATGGATTTAGTACTGATCGGTGGAGGTGTCGATGAACATTCCGAACAATTTTTTTCAACAGCCTGTGAAGAAATAAATCCCGCCATACGGGTCATCCGCCACTATGGCGGCGGAAGTGGCTTACTATTTACCGAAATTAAAGAAGCCATGAACTTAAAAAATTAACACATGAAAAACAGAACTGTATCAAACGCATTATTTGCCGAGCCTTTCGATATGGGTGGCATGCCCATCCGCCAACCCTTTCCTTCCCGCGAAGTGGAGCAAATCGATCCCTTTATTTTACTGCACCATGCCAGCATAAAAGTGCCAACGCATGTCGAACCCGACCACGGTGGCGTGGGGCCTCATCCCCACCGTGGATTTTCTCCGGTCACTTTTATTTTTAAAGGAGGCGTACACCACCGCGACAGCCGCGGAAATAATAGTGTTATTTACGAAGGTGGAGCCCAATGGATGAACGCCGGAATGGGTATCATTCACAGTGAGCGTCCACCCCACGATATTCAGCAACAAGGCGGCAGACAAGAGATCATTCAGCTTTGGATCAATACGCCCGCCATGCATAAGATGGACGAACCAAAATACTATCCAATTACTTCGGAAGGAACCCCTACCCTGATAACAGAAGACCAAAAAGTTACGGTGAAAGTTCAATCGGGAGAACTTTTGGGATTAAAGGGCCCCATTCCCGCTATGAGTCCGGTTAATGCGTCCACCCTGGAATTTAAAAAAGGCGGAAAAATCTCAATTCCCCTTCCCGCAAACCACAATGCGTTTATTTACCTGCTGGATGGGAAACTTAACGTAGAGGGATTCGGCACCGTGGAGGGCCTGCATGCCATCGAGTTCAAAAATGACGGTGAGGGCATTTCTCTCGAAGCCCTTGAAGACACGCGCATCTTGCTGATGAGCGGCGAGCCTTTAAACGAAAAGATTGTGGCTCATGGACCTTTCGTAATGAATTCCGAAACCCAAATTCTTGAAGCCTTGCGGGACTACCAAAAAGGGAAGATGGGAGTACTTATAGAATAATTGGTCAATTCTTGAATTTACTTTGAATCCGGAGATTTTTATTGTTTAAACAAATTAGAAAAAAACTTTCGAATGAATAAATCCACGGAACTTCATCATCCGGTTGCACATCTTATAAAAAACCGTCGAAGTTTAAGAGCCTACGATTCAAGACCGATCGAATCTGAAAAAATACAATCGCTTTTTGAAGCCACCCGCTGGGCACCCTCCAGTGCCAACGAACAACCGTGGACGTACATTTACGCCACCCGGGAAGATCGGGAACTTTGGCAAAAGTTATTTGAGTGTCTCAACGAAGGCAATAAGATTTGGGCGAAAGACGCCCCTTTGTTGATTCTGAGTTTGTCGCGCAAAACATTTCTACACAACGACAAACCGAATGGGTTTGCCCAGTACGATTTAGGAGCTGCCAATTCTTTTTTGGCGCTGCAGGCCGTTGATCTTGGGTTGCAATTGCGGCAAATGGGAGGCTACAATCAACCCAAAGCAAAAGAGTTGTTGAACATCCCGGATACCTTTTCGATGGGCGCGATGATCGCCGTAGGGTACCCTGGCGACCCGAATAGTTTGCCTGAAGGTTTGCGCAATCATGAACGTGCGCCACGGGAACGGTATACGCAAAATGAATTTGCAAGGAACAAATCATTTTAACCAGAGTGACGTCCTTCATCGGAAAACGAGATATTTATCTCAAGGGGACGTTAAGTGTGGAACAGCAAGGCTTCTTTCACAAAACCCTTACCTTCCCGATTGAAAAAAAACTCAGATTCGATGAAAGACATTACCAAAAAATACACGAACGGCGAAGTGACCGTCGTGTGGAAGCCTACCCAATGCATCCATTCCGGAATATGCTTTAATGGACTTGGAAAGGTTTTCGATCCGCAAAAGCATCCCTGGATCACACCGGAAGGTGCTACGTCAGACAAAATCATCGAACAGATTAAGAAATGTCCTTCGGGGGCATTGAGCTATTATCGTAACGACCAAACCCAGGATAACGTCATTGTGAATGCCGAGACCATTGTGGAGACTGTTCTCAATGGTCCGTTGCTGGTCTACGGCAATGTTACAGTAAAAGACTCCGGCGGAACACTCACTAAGAAAAACAAGGTTACTGCATTTTGCCGTTGTGGCGGCTCTTCCACAAAACCGTTTTGCGATGGGACTCATCGTTCGAATGGTTTTCAGGGATAATAAATGACTGCCACAATCCCTGGCCTTCCATTCGGAGTATCGAACAACTCATAAATCAGATGTATTTTGAAGACCTCAAAAAATGAAGGTCGCGCGGATGGATAAACCGGGTTAATTGCTATTTTTGCGCTTCATTTTTACTGGGGTGTTAGCTCAGCTGGTTTAGAGCACTACCTCGACAAGGTAGGGGTCACTGGTTCGAACCCAGTACACCCCACGGACCATCTGTTGATTGGTTGACTTGATGATTGGTTGATTTAAATCATCAAATCAATAAATCGCCAAGTCACCAAATGAATTGACTCCGTAGCTCAGTTGGTAGAGCAGCTGACTCTTAATCAGCGGGTCGAGAGTTCGAATCTCTCCGGGGTCACAGAATAGCCTTCTTTTGGAGGCTATTTTTATTTAATTTGTGCTTGGCGCTAGTTGATTTTTCTGCAAATTACCCTTGATTTGAAAACTGTGAAGTCGATACTCCTCACGTTCCTGGCACTTGCTTTCACGGCGACCGTTTCCCGGTCACAGGACATCATCACAACAAAAAAAGGTGAGGATATACTGGCGAAGATCTTCGAAAATACGAAAACGGATATTAAGTACCGGTTATACGACGATCCGGAAGGTCCTGTCTACACGCTGTTGAAATCGGATATTCTGATGATTCGCTACGACAATGGCTCAAAGGAAATCTTTACCGAAGAATCGAAAAGCAATAGCGTGCCGTCCCCCACCCCTTATCAGCCCGGTCGGCCTGAACAAGTGCAGCCCGACCAGAAACTTTTGTATGCAAAAGCGGAAAAATACCGAAGAATGAAAGGCAAAGGAGCGTCATTAACCATACTGGGTGGAGTCTTGTTCATTGTCGGTGCGGCCACATTGTCCAATGCTTCTTATTACTACAATGCCAACGGTACAACAACCAGTTCCGGTAGTGCGAACACCGGAGCCGCCGCTCTCCTGATCGGAATGGGAGCTCTTGGTGCAGGAATTCCCCTGTGGATTGTGGGCGCCCACAACGAACGGAAATATGAGAAAAAATTACAGGGACTCTCATTCCGGTTCAATGCTAACCCTCAGGGAAAAGGCTTGTTGTTGACATACCGCTTTTGATCACTGGTCAGCGACGCTTGCATTGACTCTGAATTTGGCTCAAAACATTCAGTTAACCTTACGTCGACTCGAAATCCGGACACTAGCGAGTTGTGGACAGACGAATAAAAATCACTTTTTTGATGCTGGTTTTGGTCCAGGGGCTCCACTCAATGGAGGAGTACTGCGGCAGACTCTGGGCAGTCTTTGCGCCGGCCAAATTTATGTCCGGCCTCGTTTCCCAGAACGCGGAAAGAGGATTCGTAATCATCAACTATGGCCTCCTCATTCTTGGGTTAATCTGTTGGGCTATTCCGATCCGCGGCAATTACCCGGTTGCCCGAGGACTAATTTGGTTCTGGATCGGCATAGAAATGA
>Ga0302326_10025754_pt1 | contig 11916 bp, 7 predicted proteins | sample Palsa_T0_3_FD_202264 | JGI IMG/M metagenome (GOLD analysis project Ga0302326, IMG submission 202264) | Peat permafrost microbial communities from Stordalen Mire near Abisko, Sweden - Palsa_T0_3 | ecosystem: Environmental > Terrestrial > Soil > Palsa > Peat permafrost | place: Sweden: Abisko... | reverse complement strand
CTATCGCGAGACCCAAGTCTGGATCGGACAGTCGCCGCGAATTGAGGATGCGGCCTTCGTGCCGGCGCCGCCTGCCCTGGTGAAAGGCTGCATGCAGGAGATGGAGGCAAGCATTCTCAAGTACGCACCGCGCGAAGATGAGCAGACGGTACTCACCATGCTTGCGCAGCTTGCGATCGCGCACGCTCAGTTCGAAACCATTCATCCCTATCACGACGGCAATGGCCGAACAGGACGGCTCCTCATGCCGCTCATCCTGGCTGCCGAGGGTTACCCGCCTCTTTACCTCTCCGGAGCGTTGCTTCGGGCGAAGTCTCAATACTACGCGGCACTCGCGAGCGTGCAGCTAAAAGGGGAATGGGGTCCGTGGCTCGAGCTCCTGGGTCACGCCGTAGTGGAGTCTTGCGACGAGTCGATCTCGATTGCGGAAGATCTTCTCGCTCTTGCCGAGCGCTGGGAACATGAACTTCGCAGCTACCGGGCACATTCGGCCACGCGTCGTCTTCCTCGCTTCCTCATCGGACACCCGGTGCTTTCGGTACAGCAGGCCGCGACGGGTTTGAATATCTCGGTGCCCGCGGCAAACGCCGCGCTCTACAACCTGCTCACCGCAGGCATCGTGAGCTTGGTGAATGAGCGCCAGTGGGGCCGTGTATTCCAGGTCACCGAGGTATTGCGTCGCCTCGATCAGCCGCCTGCCCCTCGCCAAGGCTTGTGAGGGCGCTTACCTCGAATGCCGTGCACAAAGAAAAACGCCGCGGTATGAGCCGCGGCGTTCCAAAGACTCGACGATTAGCAGAGACTTACTTCGACACCGACTTCTTGAACATGCGATCGATCTTCTCGTTGATCGCTTCAATGGCGGTCGAGTTCGACTGCGAGGTCGACAACGCCTGGTTCGCGGTGCTTTGCGCGCCGGAAGCGGCAGAGGCGGCTGAAGCTGCGGCGGCATTGGCGGCGGCGGCGTCGCTGGAAGCCTTTGCAGTGTCGCCCTGCAGTTTCGTGACCTGAGACTTCAGGTCATCGATCTGCGCTTGAATCGGCTTGAGGTCGGTGCAGCCCGCGAACGCGATTACGCAGGCAGCGGCGACGGAGGCCTTTAGTGTGGTTGTCAATGTCATGTCAATATTCCCCTAGGGTTAATTCATTCGTATCGGAAAAGTCCGAAGTGCCGCCACCGCATGGGCCCCGTCACGCAAGGCCGTCTGCATGGCAACACAGTCCTACATGAAGCCAAAATCGCGCGGCGATTGCAACTGAAAATCACTAATTTGTCGCCCAATTGAGACTCGCTTGGCGCAGTTCAGGTGCCGGCGAATTAAAACATCGTAAGGATTTGCGGCTTTCATGTAAGTTTTACAGGGATAGGGACCGAGGATAAATAGCCTTTATCGTCTGTATCCAGCAATTCCCTTACAGCGCAGCGGCGATGGATTGCGAGTCGGTATGGCACATACGCGATTCGAGTGTGAAGTCTGGTTGTTCGTAAGTTTTAGGTTGCAAGATGGGCAAGCGCAGCCACATCGATACTTGGAGGCGAGCACGTTGCGGCGACGCGAAGGCGCGGCACGATAAAAGTGCGCAGCCAATGGTGCGTTGATGATGATGAGATGACGTCTTTGAGTCTTCGCCCTGTTTACGTGCGCAAACTCAGTGTCGACATGCTCGGTGTCGACATGCGCGGCTTCAGAGTGGTTGCTGCGCGTAATGTTGCCCGTGTACGCGTGGCCCATGGCCGGTCCCATGGCGCGTACGTTCGGCGTCTCGAGCGCTTGCGTGGCGCGCAAGCTTCTTAGCGATGGCTTACAAATCAATGGACTAAATGCGACTTGCCAGCTTCCTAAGACTGTATATAATACCAGTCACTGTCTACATATACAGGTGATGCATGACGGACCTAACTCCTCGTCAAACTCAGATCTTGCGGCTCATTCAAAACGCGATTTCGGAAAGCGGTATGCCTCCCACGCGTGCCGAGATCGCACGCACGCTGGGTTTTAAATCTCCGAATGCCGCTGAAGAACATTTGCGCGCCTTGCAACGCAAGGGAGTGATCGATCTTATTCCCGGTGCATCCCGCGGCATTCAGCTCAAAGACATTCTGCGTGAACAATTGGGTTTGCCGCTCATTGGCCGCGTGGCTGCCGGCCGTCCCATTCTCGCCGAAGAACATATAGAAAATCGTTATCAAATCGATCCCCAATTATTTCATCCCCAGCCGCACTACTTGTTGAAGGTGCGCGGCATGAGCATGAAAAATGCCGGCATCCTGGACGGCGATTTGGTGGCCGTGCATCGCACTCCCGAAGTGCGTAATCGCCAGATCGTGGTGGCACGCTTGGAAAATGAGGTCACCGTCAAACGCTATCGGCAGGAAGGTACCATCGTATGGTTGCTGCCTGAGAACGCCGATTTCGAGCCCATTCGTGTGAATCTCAAGGAGCAGCCCATGATTATCGAAGGGGTAGTCGTCGGTGTGCTGCGTCGTGGTAAAGACGTGGATGCCGCGTGAGGCAGCTAGCCTCGCTGAGATTTTGGCCGATGCCCGCGTCTGGAAGTTAAAAGACGCCTCGGCCGCCCCCGCTCGACCGGTTTGGTCCACCGGAAGAAGCTCGCTGGATGCCCGCTTGCCGGGAGGCGGGTGGCCGACGGCGTCACTCATCGAGGTGTTGCTGGAGGATACCGGTCTCGGTGAAGTGCAGCTTTTTTTGCCGGCCTTGGTGGCATGCCAAGGCAGAGCAGGATCCCCTTGGCTCATCTGGATCGCGCCTCCCTACGAACCTTATGCGCCCGCTTTAGCGCAGCAAGGGATTCAATTGAATCGTTTACTGGTGGTGCGCCCCCCATCGGCGACTGAGGCCTTGTGGGCCGCCGAGCAGGCCTTGAGTTCCGGTGTCTGCGCGGCTGTATTTTTATGGCTTAAAGGTACCGATGATCGCTGGCTGCGACGCCTGAAGCTCGCGGCGGAGGCGGGCGGTGCACTCGGTGTGCTGTTTCGTCCTGAACGCCATCGTTACGAATCCTCACCCGCCACCTTGCGCTTGATGGTGTCCAAGGGCGAGACCGAAGCGCCGCATCTCGATCTGCTCAAAGTGCAAGGCGGCCGGCCGGGTCCCGTGGATGTTGGCGATCCATGAGAGGGCGCACGGCGAAATCGCGCACGGCAGATTTATTTGCCGCAGTGTCTGCCCCTTCCATGGCGGCCCCTGCCCGGGCGGTCACAGCGACGCAACTCGCGACCGTATCGGCACCGGCTGCGCGGCCGCGCGCCAAGCAACTTTGGTATGCCGTGGTATTCCCCGAACTCCCCGCATCGGCCGCGGCGCCCGTGACGCTGCAACGTCTTTGCATGCATGCCCAAACCTTCACCTCCTTCGTCAGCATCGAAGCGCCGAACGCTTTGCTGCTGGAAATCAGGGGCAGCGTGAAACTATTCGGATCGCTGCAGAAACTGCATGGCGATATCGATGCGTGCTGGCGCCGGCTTGAACTGGCGGCGCGCAGCGCCACCACGCCATCGACCCTGGCGGCGCTATGGTTGGCGCGTGCCGGCAAGGCGATGCATGGCGATGATGCCGGCACATTGCCGGCCCAGTTGTCCGAGGTGCCCCTTGTCTGTACGGCCTGGGAGAACGAGACATTACAGACCTTGCGCGCCATGGGTGTGACGAAAGTCGGTGAGCTGCTGCGCCTGCCGCGCGCCGGGCTGGCACGCCGCTTGGGGTCGGCGGTGGTGCAGGCACTGGACATTGCCTTGGGCTCTCAACCCGCGCCGCGCAGAGCGTTCGTGCCGAAGGAGCGCTTTCGGGCACGCAGCGATTTCGAGACGGAAGTCGAGCACGCCGCTTATCTGGAAAAGGCGCTCGAGCCTTTGATCGAACGCTGCGCGCGGTTCTTGCGCGGGCGCCAGGCCGGCGTACAGAGGCTGCTGCTGAAATTGCGCCATCGCGAAGGGCCGGCGACCGAAGTGACATTGGGTTTGGCGAGCATCACCAGTGAGCGCGGCCGCTTGATGGATGTGGCGGTTCAAAAGTTGACCCGCCTCGAACTCAAGGCACCGGTGCGCGGCATCGAACTCATCTCCGGCTCATTGCGGCCGCTCTCGGCCGCTTCGCTGGATGCCTTCGCAGGATTGACGGGTGCCGCGGGGGCTGCCGAGGGCCGCGACACGGCACCGCAATTGGTGGAGCGATTGCGTGCGCGCCTGGGCGAGGAGGCGGTGTACGGCTTCTGCCTGATTCCGGAACACAGACCTGAGGCGGCATGGCGGCGCGTGCGTGAACTGCGCGCGCCATCGGCTTCGGAGCCGATCATCGATGCGGAAATGCCGCGTCCCGTCTGGTTGCTGCAAGAGCCGCTGCCTTTGTCCAAACCGGACATACTGCAAGGGCCCGAACGCATCGAGAGCGGCTGGTGGGACGGCAAGGGCGTGGCGCGCGATTACTATATCGCGCGCCGTCACCACGGCGCCAAGCTTTGGGTTTTTCAGGAACGGCATTCCAAGCGCTGGTATCTGCACGGCGTATTCGCCTAGGAGCCTGGGTGCCGCATGTACGCCGAATTGCATGCCTTGAGCAATTTCTCCTTCTTGCGCGGCGCTTCGCATCCCGAGGAATTGGTCGATCAAGCCAAGCATCTGGGCTATAGCGCGCTGGCGCTGACCGATGAATGCTCGCTGGCGGGAGTCGTGCGCGCCCATGCGGCCGCCAAGAAAACCGGCCTGCCGCTGATCATCGGTGCCGAATTCAACTGCATCGAGGGGCTCAAGCTGGTGGCACTGGCCACGGACCGGGCGAGCTATGGAGCTTTGAGCCGTTTGATCAGCAAGGCACGCCGCGCAAGTCCCAAAGGCAGCTACGCGCTGGCGCGCGCCGATCTCGAAGATGCGCTGCCAGGATGCTTGGTTCTCTGGCTGCCGCGCCCAGGCCATGGGTCGCCGCACCCCGAATACGAGAGCGGCCTGTGGCTGCGCGAGCGATTTTTCGGACGCTTGTGGATCGGCGTGGAACTGCTGACCGGCGGCCATGATGCGCGCCGCCTGTCGCAGCTCGAGAAGCTGGGCGAGGCGTTGCAGCTGCCGCGCGTGGCAGCCGGCGATGTGCATATGCATCGACGACGCCGCCGCGCCTTGCAGGATGTGATGACGGCGATCCGTTTGGGGCTCCCGGTGGCGGCGGCAGGCTATGCCTTGTATCCGAACGGCGAGCGCTGCCTGCGCCCCGTGGCGCGGCTGCGGGAATTGTATCCTGCGCCCTTGCTCGCGCAAACGCTGGCCATCGCCGAACGCTGCCGTTTCAAGCTCGACGAATTGCGCTACGAATATCCGGAAGAAATCGTGCCGCCGGGCGCGACTCCCACCAGCCATTTACGCGCGTTGACGCTCGCCGGCGCCGCTTATCGCTGGCCGGCGGGCGTGCCGCCCGCGGCGCACGACAACATCGAGCACGAATTGCGCCTGATCGAGGAGCTGAAATTCGAGCCGTTTTTCCTCACCGTGCACGACGTGGTGGAATTTGCACGCTCGCAAAAAATCCTCTGCCAAGGCCGCGGTTCGGCGGCCAACTCCACGGTGTGTTATTGCCTGCGGATCACCGAGGTGGATCCCTCGCGCATGTCCATGCTGTTCGAGCGCTTCATCTCCAAGGAGCGCAACGAACCGCCCGATATCGATGTGGATTTCGAGCATGAGCGGCGCGAAGAGGTCATTCAATACGTCTACGGCAAATATGGCCGTGAACGGGCGGCATTGGCGGCCACGGTCATCTGCTACCGGCCGCGCAGCGCGCTGCGCGATGTGGGCAAGGCGTTGGGACTGAATCTTGAGCAGGTAGATGCGCTCGCGCGCGGCATGCAGTGGTGGGATGGTCAGAAAATCGACCCTGAGCGCATCCGCGCCGCCGGCTTCGATCCCAAGGATCCGACGATCACGCGTCTCATCGCCCTGACGGCGGAGATCTTGGGCTTCCCGCGGCACTTGTCGCAGCACGTCGGCGGCTTCGTGATCGCCCGTTCGCGGCTGGACGAATTGGTGCCCATCGAGAATGCCTCCATGCAGGAGCGCACGGTGATCCAGTGGGACAAGGACGACCTCGATGCCTTGGGACTTTTGAAGGTGGACGTATTGGCGTTAGGGATGCTCTCCGCGATACGGCGCAGTTTCCAGCTCATCAATGCGTTCGGGGGTTCGGCAGCAGCGCCGGTGCGCGAGCTGGCCTTGGAGAATGTACCGAGCGAAGACCCGGCGGTATACGAGATGATTTGCCGTGCCGACACCGTGGGTGTCTTTCAGATCGAATCGCGCGCGCAGATGTCCATGCTGCCGCGATTGCGGCCGCAAAATTTCTACGATTTGGTGATCGAGGTGGCCATCGTGCGCCCGGGTCCCATCCAAGGCGAGATGGTGCATCCGTACTTGCGCCGCCGCAACGGCGAGGAAGCGGTGACGTATCCCAGCGAGCAGGTCGAGGCGGTGCTGAAGCGCACCCTGGGCGTGCCGATTTTCCAGGAGCAGGTCATGCAGCTGGCCATCGTGGCAGCCGGCTTTTCCCCGGGGGAAGCGGACCGTCTGCGCCGGGCGATGGCGGCGTGGAAACGCAAGGGGGGGCTCGAGCCCTTTCAGCAGCAGCTGATCGACGGCATGCGCGCGAAGGGCTATGAGGAAAGTTTCGCGCATCAGATCTTCAATCAGATCTTGGGATTTGGTGAGTATGGATTTCCAGAATGCGTCGTCGGCGGCACGAGGGTCGTGGATGCCGACAGCGGAAAATGGGTGACTATCGATGCAGTCATCGCCGGCCGCGCGCGTCTCGAAAACACATTGGCCTGCGACGCAGAGCTGCGTTTACAAAAGCGAAAAGTGCTTCGAGTCATCCGCAGCGGCATAAAGCCGGTGTGGCGATTGCGCACGGCGTTGGGACATGAAATTACCGCGACCGCTGAACATCCTTTCATGACCACGAAAGGTTGGCGCAAGTTGGGAGAACTGCAAGTTGGGAGTCATGTGGCGACAGCGCGATCGATGCCGGTGGCAGGTCATCGCGAATGGCCCAGGTATAAATCATGTTCGGCGAATTCAGACATCTATTGGGACAAAATCGTGGCAATAGTGGCGGCCGGCGATCGAGAAACCTACGATCTGACAATTGAAGGCGATCACAATTTCTTGGCGAATAACTTCGTGGTTCATAACTCGCACTCAGCCAGCTTCGCCTTGTTGGTCTATACCTCGGCCTGGCTCAAGCATTACGAACCGGCGGCTTTCTGCGCGGCGCTCATCAACAGTCAGCCGATGGGTTTCTACGCCCCGGCGCAACTGGTGCGCGATGCACGCGCCCATGGCGTGGAAGTGCGCCCTGTCGATCTGAAGACCAGCGAGTGGGATTGCAGCTTGGAGCGGCGCGAGGATGGCCGTGCGGCGCTGCGTTTGGGATTGCGGATGGTGAAGCATTTATCGCGGGAGGGAGCGGAGCGGCTGCTCGCCGCGCGTGCTGCACGCCCCTTCGCGGGGGCTGCTGATCTTGCCGAGCGCGCGGCGCTCGACCGGCGCGATCTCGAGGCACTGGCGGCGGCCGATGCGCTCGCCGGTATCGCGGGACACCGGCATCGTGCCGTGTGGCAGGTGACCGGGGTCGAGCGGCCGCTGCCCCTGCTGCCGGCCGCGACCGCGCCGGAGGAGGGTATTCCCCTACTGCGCGCACCTCGCGAGGGCCAGGATATCGTCGCCGACTACGGCAGTACGGGGTTGACATTGCGCCGTCATCCGGTGGCCTTGCTGCGTGAGAAACTCGAGAAGCGCGGAGTTCTGGCGACGCAGCGCTTGTGGGAGCAGCCCAACGGCAGGTGGGTGAGAACGGCGGGGCTGGTGATCACGAGACAGCGCCCCGGCAGCGCCAGCGGCGTCATTTTCGTCACGATGGAAGATGAAACCGGCTACGTGAACTTGATCGTGTGGAACAGCGTGGCGGTGGAGCAGCGCGCGGCGTTGTTGGAATCGCGGTTGCTCGAAGTGTATGGCCAGCTGCAACGCGAAGGCGATGTGCAGCATGTGATCGCGCGGCAGCTGACGAATTTGTCGTCCCTGCTGGGCGATCTCACGGTGGCATCGCGAAATTTTCATTGAGCGGCGCCATGCAACGAGACGCGATGACCAAAAATGATGCGCCGATGCCCGGCCGCACGCCCCCAATGCGTGCATCCGAAATATCCATCGGTCTTGACGTGTGATTTGCGCCAAGCCAACATCCGCTCACCTTGTCCAGCCGAAAGTTCAAACCCAGCGAGACCGCAGACTTCGTCGTCGTCGGGTCGGGAGCCGCAGGCGGAGTCATCGCGCGCGAGTTGTCACAGGCGGGTTTCACCGTCGTCGTCCTTGAACAGGGGCCGCGGCTCGGGCCCGGCGATTTCGAGCACGACGAATTCAAGTACACCTACCTGAGCGGCATCACGAACAGTCCGGCGACGAGCCCGCAGACCTTTCGGGACGATCCGCTGAAAACGGCGCAGCCGCCGCGAATGGGCAACTCCCTGGTCTATGCGCGCATCGTGGGCGGCAGCAGCACGCATTTCACGGCCAACTTTTGGCGCTTCCATGAAAGCGACTTCAAGGAGCGCTCGATGCTCGGCGCAATTCCCGGCACCGGCTTCGCGGATTGGCCCATTTCCTACGAGGAACTGGAGCCCTACTACACCAAGGTGGAGTGGGAGGTCGGGGTATCGGGACTGGCCAACGCCAGTCCCTTCGATCCCCCGCGCAGCAAACCCTATCCGATGCCGCCGCTGCCCGTGAAATCCTCCGGTGTGCTGATGGAGCGCGGCGCGCGCAAGCTGGGCTTGCATCCGTTTCCCGCGCCGATGGCGATCAACTCGCAACCTTATCGCGGGCGCCCAGGGTGTGCGCATTGCGGTTTCTGCATCGGCTTCGGGTGTGAAGTGATGGCCAAGTCGACCACCTTGTACACCATGATTCCGGAGGCCGAGCTCACCGGCCGCTGCGAGATCCGGCCGCAGAGCTACGTGTTCAACGTGGCACTCGACAAGCGCGGCCGCACCACCGGCGTGCAATATTTCGATGCCGGGAAGCGCGAGCAGTTTCAGAAGGCCAGGGCGGTGGTGCTGTCGGCCAATGGCGCGGAGACCTCGCGGCTGCTGCTCAATTCGGCCAGCGATCGCTTCCCCCAGGGGCTTGCGAATTCCAGCGGATTGGTCGGCAAATACTTGATGTTCAATCAGGGCTCCGGCGTACACGCGCAGTTCGACCACGAACTCAACGAATACAAGAGCGTGCAAGTGACGCGCATCCTGCACGACTTCTACGAGGCGGACCCGAAACGCGGCTTCTACGGCGGCGGCGGCATCGATGCGCGTATGGGCAGTCAGCCGGTCGGCTGGGCATTATCGAGCGGCGGCGAGCTGCCGCACTGGGGAGCGGATCTGAAAGCGCGCCTCGAGGCTTTCCCGCGCTCGATGATGAGCTCGGGACACTGCACCTCGCTGGCCGTGGCGACCAACAGCGTCAGCATCGACCCGACTCTCAAGGATGCATGGGGCATCCCGGCAATTCGCGTGACCTACAAGGATCACGCGGACGATCTGGCGATGGCCAGGTTCCTTCAAGACCGTGCCTACGAGATCATGCAGGCCGCGGGCGCAGAGAAGGTGTGGCGCGCGCCGCCGCGTCTGGCGCGCGGCGGCGTGCATCTGCTCGGCACGTGCCGCATGGGCAACGATCCCGCCGAGTCTGTGGTCGACAAGTATCATCGCAGCCACGATGTGCCCAATTTGTTCATCTGCGACGGCTCGAGTTTCGTGACATCCGGCCGGGGTCAGCCCACCATGACCATTCAAGCGCTGGCGTTCCGCGCGGCAGACCATATCGGGCAATTTGCCAGGCGCGGCGAAATCTGAAGCACGGGGAAAATATGACAGCATCGAAACACAATGACGACATGTCGCGGCGTTCGTTCCTTTCCCAGGGAACCGGGTTGTTCACGAGCCTGTGGGTCGCGGCGCAGTGGCCGGGGATCGCCGCGGCGGCGCACCACGCTGATGAAGCCGCGAACAGTGCCGTGCCCGTGAGTTTCACGTTCTTCAGCCCGGCGGACGCTGCCGACGTCGAAGCGATCTGCGCACAGATCGTTCCGAGCGGCGCCACGCCCGGCGCGCGCGAGGCGCACGCCGTTTACTTCGTGGATCGCACGCTGTCGACGTATTTCGCCGCCTCGGCTCCCGACTTTTCCAAGGGCCTTGTCGATTTTCAGGAAAAATTTCGCGCCGTGCAGCCGCGGATCGCCTTCGCGGCAGCGAACCCGGACACCCAGATCGCCTTTCTGAAGACGGTGGATCAAACGCCGTTCTTCGAGACCACGCGCATGCTCACGATCCTCGGCATGTTCACCTCGCCGAAATATGGCGGCAACTATCAAGGCGCAGGGTGGAAGTTGATGGGCTTCGTCGATCAACACGCCTTCGTGCCGCCCTTCGGCTACTACGACCGCGAGTACACCGGCTTCGTGCCATACGGCACCGGAAAATCCTCGTGACCGGCAAAACGTTCAAAGCCGGCGAAATGGTCGATTTCGTGGTGGTGGGTTCCGGCGCCGCCGGCGGCGTGATGGCGCGCGAGCTGTCGCAAGCTGGATTCTCGGTGTTGGTGTTCGAGCAGGGGCCACGCCTGGGCGCGGCCGATTTCGAACATGACGAATTCAAATATTTTTTCCTGAGCGGCATCACGGTGGACCCCAGGATCAGTCCGCAGACCTTCCGCAAGACCGAGGGCAGCGTCGCGACCCAAACACCAGGCATGCAGCCTGCGCTGTACGCGCGGCTGGTCGGCGGCAGCAGCAATCATTACACCGCCAATTTCTGGCGCTTTCATGAAATCGACTTCAACGAGCGCAGTGTACTCGGCGGCATTCCGGGCACCGCGCTTGCCGACTGGCCGATCACCTATCAGGAATTGGAGCCGTATTACACCAAGGTCGAGTGGGAGGTCGGCGTGTCGGGCTTGGGCTGGGCCAGTCCCTTTGATCCGCCGCGCACCAAGCCCTACCCGATGCCGCCGCTGCCGGTGAAGTCCTCCGGAGTGCTGCTGGAGCGCGGTGCGCGAAAATTGGGACTGCATCCTTTTCCGGCGCCCATGGCCATCGCTTCGCAGCCGTTCCGCGGCCGGCCCGCCTGCGTGCATTGCGGCTTCTGCATGGGCTTTGGCTGCGAGGCACAAGCGAAGTCCTCATCGCTCTACACCATGATTCCGGAAGCCGAGGCCACGGGCATGTGCGAGGTGCGCTCGGGCAGCTACGTCTATCACGTGGATACGAACCCGAAAGGCCGCACCACGGGCGTGCACTACTTCGACGCCGCGAAGCGCTCCCACTTCCAACCGGCACGCGCGGTGGTGCTCTCGGCCAACGGTGCCGAGACATCGCGCCTGCTGCTCAATTCCACCAGCAACCGATTTCCGCACGGCCTGGCCAATTCGAGCGGCATGGTCGGCAAGCATCTCATGTTCAACCAAGGCGCCTCCGTGCACGCGGTGTTCGAGCATGAACTCAACGAATACAAGAGCGTGCAGGTCACGCGCATCCTGCACGACTTTTATCTCTCCGATCCGAAGCGCGGGTACTATGGCGGCGGCGGAATCGACGCCCGCATGAATCCGCAGCCTGCCATCTGGGCGATGTCGGAAGGCGGGAACCTGCCTCGGTGGGGCAATGATTTGAAAGCCCGCCTGGAAGCGTTCCCGCGCTCGATGGTCTCCGCGGGTCACAGCACCTCGCTGCCTCTGGAGAGCAACAGCGTCAGCATCGACCCTGAATTGAAGGACGCGTGGGGCGTTCCAGCGATACGGGTCACCTACAAGGACCATCCGGACGATCTCGCGTTCGCGCGCTTCCTGCAGGATCGTCCGGATGGTCCTTG
>Ga0302326_10025751_pt1 | contig 11917 bp, 9 predicted proteins | sample Palsa_T0_3_FD_202264 | JGI IMG/M metagenome (GOLD analysis project Ga0302326, IMG submission 202264) | Peat permafrost microbial communities from Stordalen Mire near Abisko, Sweden - Palsa_T0_3 | ecosystem: Environmental > Terrestrial > Soil > Palsa > Peat permafrost | place: Sweden: Abisko... | reverse complement strand
CTGCCCAAACAGATATATACTCTCGTCAAGGCGAGGAGGTGTTACATCCATGTTCGATAGCCTTGACGAAAGCATTAAGCATGACCTGGACCATGAGTCCAGCACCAAGGACCGCATCATCCGCTACGTTGTGATCACTGTGATCTCCCTCATCGTGATCGGCGCACTTTACGAAGCTGTGCACCTGCTGGGCTAAGCCCGGTTAAGAGCACGGCTAATTTTTGCCTAATGCCGCGCCGGAAATCATTCCGGCTGCGGTTGATGGAACTTTGACGCTCGAAATGCGTTAAACTCTGTAAGTAAGTGGTTACTTATTTACAAAAGCATGAGCGTCTCACGGCCGAGGAGCGCAAACAACAGTTGATCGAGGTCGCCATCGATCTCTTCTCGAAGAAGGGATTCGGCGGTACTACGACCAAGGAGATTGCAGCGGCAGCCGGCGTCAACGAGGCCATCATCTTCCGCCATTTCGCCACCAAGCAGCAACTCTATACCGCGATTCTCGATTTCAAGATCAATCACCAGAAGCACCAGACAACCTTCGCCGAGATCTGCACCCTGATGGAAGGGCAGGACGATAAGGCTGTTTTCGCCTGGCTCGTCACCAAGGTCATCGAGATCTATCGCGAGGATCCGCGGTTCGAGCGCCTGATGCTCTACGCCGCTCTGGAAGGGCATGAGATTGCTGTGATGCACCACAACAGCGTCTCGCCGTTCATCGACGCGTTGGTGAAATACGTCGAGCGCCGGCAGCGGGAAGGCGCTTTGATCGATTGCGATCCATTCGTCGTGCTCGCGTCGGTAGTCGGAGTGGCGAAACAGTTTGCTATGGGCAAGTACCTGTTTTGCTGGCAGCGGACGAAGAGCTCGGATGCGGATGTGGCGAAGACGCTGACGGAGATCGTGTTAAACGGGGTACGGGTAAAGGCAAAAAGGAAGAAAAAATGAAGAATTGGGTCTTGTTTGGGTTCGTTTGGTTATGCGTGGGGTGTGGAAGCGTGGGGTGCGGAAGTAAGCAGGAGTCAACTGCCGTGCAGGCCGCCGAAGCCAAGCCGGTCACGGTAAGCGTGGCCGCCGCGGATGCCAAGACAGTTCCGCTCACGATTCAGGCCACCGGAAGTTTCGTAGCGGACGAATCGTCCGACGTAGCTCCGAAGGTAGCGGGCCGCATCTCCGGGACCCCTGTCGATGCCGGCGCCTTCGTCAAACAGGGCCAGGTGATTGTCCGCATGGATTCGAGCGATGCCGAGCTGCGATTGCGCCAGACCCGTGCGGCGCTCGAAGAAGCTCAGGCGAGTCTGCGGCAGACGCAGTCCCGCATCGGTTACAACGGCACAGGCGAGTTCGACCCGGTGAAGATGCCCGAAGTCGCAGCCCAGCGCGCCAACTACGAATCCGCCGCCGCGCAGGCCCGCCTCGCCGAAGCTGACGCGCAACGTTACGGCAATCTCGTCGCCACCGGCGACGTATCGAAGAGCAATTACGAAAAGTACAAGACCCAATTCGAAACCGCGCAGGCACAAGCGAACGCCGCCAAACAACAGTATGAAGCGGCGCTGAATAGTGCCCGCCAAAGCTATCAAGCTGTAGTCACTTCGCAAGCCTCGCTTTCGGGCGTGAAGGCCCAAATCGCCATCGCTGAAAAAGCAGTCGACGACATGACGATTCGCGCACCCTTCGATGGCTACGTCAGCGCGCGCCCCGTGGCCGTCGGCCAATACGTCGCGCTCACGAACAAAATCGCGACGGTCGTAAAGACGGCCGTGCTGAAACTCCAGCTTCAGGTACCCGAAGCGCAAGCCGCGCGGATCAAGATCGGCATGGACGTGCAGGCGCAGGTCGCAGCCTATGCCGATCGCCCGTTCTCAGGCAAGGTGACCGCCGTGAACCCCTCGGTCGATCCAAGTTCACGCTCATTCATCGTGGAAGCGAAGTTCACCAATCCCGATCTAACGCTGCGCCCCGGCATGTTCGCCACCGGCCAGATCTTACTGCCCGGCGGCGAGCAGGCCGTGTTCGTCCCGAAGAACTCAGTGGTCAGTGACGCGGCCACCAATTCATCGCAGGTCTTCGTCATCGATCACGGCAAGGCCCACCTGCGCGTCGTCCAGGTGCTCAGTGCCGATAGCGGCAAGGTGCGCGTGCTCAATGGCGTCGCGGGCGGCGAAATGGTCGCCATCAATAGGCTGGGCGATCTCTATGAAGGTTGTCCCGTAGAGGTAAAGAACTAGATGCACGGATTAGCCAAACTCTGCATCGAGCGTCCCGTCTTCGCGACGATGTTGATTCTGTCGCTCGTCGTCGTCGGCACGTTCTCGTATTTCAGCCTCGGAGTGGACCAGTTTCCAAAAGTCGACATCCCCACCGTGTCCGTCACGGTCGATAACCCTGGCGCATCGCCGGAAGAGATCGAGACCGAGATCACCAAGAAGATCGAAGACTCCATCAACACCATCAGCAAGATCGACGAACTGCGCTCGACATCCTCGGAAGGCCGCTCTCTCGTCCTGGTCACCTTTGAACTGGAGAAGAACGGTGACGTCGCCGCGCAGGAAGTTCAGAACAAAGTCAATCTCGTGATTCAGGATCTGCCTCTGACTGCAAAAGCGCCCGTGATCACCAAGTTCGATCCCGATGCCACGCCCGTCATGCAGATCGCAGTCTCTGCCGCGCGGCCCGTCCGCGAGGTAACTCAAATCGCCGATAAGCTGATCAAGCAGCGCATCGAAAACGCGCCCGGCGTGGGCGAAGTGCGCATCGTCGGCGGCGTCAAGCATGAGATCGAAGTCCGCCTGGATCCGGACAAGATGCGCTCCTACAATCTCACCGTTACCGACGTCCTCAACGCGCTCAAGGCTCAGAACGTGGAACTCCCCGGAGGCCGCGTCGATGCAGGACAAAAGGAACTGACCGTCCGAACCATGGGCCGCATCGTCGAGGCTCGCGACTTCAATAACCTGATCATCGCCAACCGCGGCGATTACGCCGTCACAGTGAAGGACATCGGCTTCGCGCTGGATGGCTCCGAAGAGCCGCGCACATCGTCTCGCCTCGATGGCCAGACCGCTGTAACATTAGTCGTCTCCAAACAATCCGGCGAGAACACTGTCTCGACAGCGGACGCCGTGCGCCAGGCTCTTGACGCTCTTCGAAAGACCCTGCCTAAGGACGTTAAGGCCGAAATCGTTTCAGACCAGTCCGTCTTTATCCGCGCAGCCGTCGGCTCCATCAAAGAGCATCTGATCGAAGGCAGCTTCTTCGCCTCCATCATCATCTTCCTGTTCCTGGCGAACGTCAGAACCACCCTGATCGCGGCAATCGCCATTCCCACTTCGATCATTTCGACCTTCGCTCTAATGGCCGCCATGGGCTTCACGCTCAACCAGATCACAATGCTTGCGCTCACGCTGATGGTCGGCATCGTTATTGACGACGCCATCATCGTGCTCGAAAACATCTACCGGTTCATTGAAGAAAAAGGCATGTCGCCGTTCCAGGCAGCCGTCGAAGGCACGAAGGAAATTGGCCTGGCCGTCATGGCGACCACTCTCAGCCTCCTTGCGGTATTCGTCCCCGTCGGTTTCATGAAGGGCATCGTAGGGCGCTTCATGTCGTCCTTCGGATTCACCGCCGCCTTCGCGATTGCCGTGTCTCTGCTCGTCTCATTCACGTTAACTCCCATGCTGTGCGCGCGATTCATTAAGCCCAAAGCCGCCGGGCACGGCGATTCGAAAGAGTCCGCCGTCTTCCGCGTCATAGACCGCTACTACACGCGCATGCTCCGCTGGTCTATGGCTCACCGCGGCGTCATGGTCGGCTTGAGCGTCCTGGTGATCCTCAGCATCGTGCCGCTTTTCATGTTCGTAGGTAAGAACTTCCTCCCTGCCGACGACCAGTCCCAATTCAACGTCCTGATGCGGATGCCGGAAGGAACAACGCTAGCGGCAACCACCAACGTGGCCGAGAAGATCGCGCGCGAAATTCGCGGCATTCCCGGCGTCAAGAACACCCTGATGACCGATGGCGGTGGCGCCGACCAAGCCGTAAATGCGGGCTCGATCTACGTCAAACTCACCGACGTCAGCGAGCGCAAAGAATCGCAGCAGCAACTGATGGTGCGCGTCCGCAAGATGTTGAAAGAATATCCGCCCGAGATCAAGGCTAGCGTCGAACTGGTAAACGCCATCGGCGGCAATCAGAGCAACGCCGATGTGCAATACCTCATCGCGGGTCCTAACCTGGTCAAGCTCGCCGAGTACTCCGAGAGACTCCAGGCCGAGATAAAGAAGATTCCCGACCTCGTAGACATCGATTCCACGTTCCGCACCGGCAAGCCTGAACTGCGCGTAGATATCGACCGCAAAAAAGCGGCCGACCTGGGCGTGCAAGCTCAGGACATCGCACAGGCTCTCAACGTCCTCGTGGCCGGTCAAGTCGCATCGAACTTCAACGCGGGCGAAGACCAGTACGATGTTCGCGTTCGCGCCGAAGGTGAGTACCGCGCCAGCGTCGATGGCCTGAAGCGCATGACCGTTGCCTCCTCCAAACGCGGCGCCGTAAGCCTCGACGAATTGGTAACCATCCGCCAGGGCACCGGACCAGCCAGCATCAACCGCGTCAACCGTCAACGCCAGGTGACATTGCTCGGCAACATTGTGCCCGGCGGTTCGCAAGCCAAAGTAATTCAATTGATCAATGAAGATGCCGCCGCGCTCAACATGGATCCCGGCTACGTTACCGGACTCACAGGAACCTCGAAGGAGTTAGGCCGCACCGGCTACTACTTCATGCTCGCGTTCTCGCTCACCTTCATCTTTATGTACATCGTGCTGGCAGCCCAGTTCGAATCGTTCATCCATCCCTTTACGATTCTGTTGACGCTGCCGCTCGCGGTTCCGTTCGGCGTTGTAGCGCTGCTGATCGCGAACCAGACCGTCAACATATTCACCGGCCTCGGCTTGTTGTTGCTCTTCGGCATCGTGAAGAAGAACGCGATTCTGCAAATCGACCATACCAACGGCCTGCGCCGCGCAGGCATGGAGCGCAACGCCGCCATCATCCAAGCCAACCGCGACCGTCTGCGGCCCATCCTGATGACCACGATCGCGCTGGTAGCCGGCATGATCCCGCTGGTCGCATCGAGCGGTACGGGCGCCGCAACCAACCGCTCCATCGGCGTCCTCGTAGTAGGCGGTCAGACCTTATGTCTCGTATTGACCCTGCTCGCAGTGCCGGTGTTCTACTCGCTATTCGAAGATTTGGGAGAGAAGTTCAAGCGCAAGCCCGCGGTGAGATTGGAAGAAGAGGTGGCCGTCGCATGAGACTACATCTGAGTCGGAAGCGTGAGCGACCGGTTTGTCCGCAAACACTAATGTCGTTGTGTTTAATTACTTTGTTCATTGCAGGCACGCTGCTAGGGGCCGAGTTCGAGCCCACTCCGCGGATCGGCATCATTTCAAAGAAAGAGATTTCCCTATCGGAAGTGATTTCGATGGTGCTGGCGAACGATAAGGATATCGATTCCTCCCGGCTCATGCGCGACGAAGCCGGCTTCAACGTCGTCGGCGCAAGAGGCGTCTACGATCCGAAGGTCGGCTTCACGGGACATCACTTGAAACAGGTGTCGCCTGCAAGTTCCATCCTCAGCGGGTCCGCCGATGGCAAGTTGACCTTTCAGGAGTGGAATATCGATCCCTTCGTTAGCGGCGCCCTTTCCACCGGCGCTACTTACAAGCTGGATTTCGCGTCGTCGCGCCAGTTGAGCGATAGTACATTCCTCACCATCAATCCGACGTATCCAACATCGCTGAACCTCAACCTGACCCAGCCGCTCTGGCGCGGACTCAGGTACGACGATAATCGCCACCGCGTGCAGGTGGCCAAGAAGAACAAGTCCCTGAGCGACGAGCAGTTTCGTCAGAAGGTAATCGACGTCATCACACAAGCCGCCGCCGCGTATTGGGATCTCGACTACGCCGTTCGGGACTATCAAGCCCAAATCGACGCCGTGCGACTCGCCGGTCAGCAGAAAGATAGCAACATTCGCCAGATGCAGCAGGGCGTCCTCGCTCCCATAGATGTCGTCGCAGCCGAGACTCAGGTAGCAACATTCGAGCAGCAGTTCTACCAGGCACAGGACACGCTCACACGCGCGGAGAACGCGCTCAAGCAACTCATGGCGGGCGGTCGCGCCGATATGCTGTGGTCTACCGCGCTTGTCCCCGTCACCAAAGTAGACACCGAATATCCCGCCGGATCGATGGAAGAAGAGATCTCCGCGGCGCTGAAGACCAGGCCCGAAATCGCCCAAGCGCGCATTTCGAGCGAGATGAACCAGCTCGATACACGCCTCTACAAAGATCAAACCAAGCCACAACTCGATCTCGTGGCGCAGGTTTCAAGCGCAGGCTTGGCAGGACAGATCGTGCAGTCCGGACCGAATCCGATCACCGCGAGTTTCCAGCCTCTGATCGACCGTTTGAACCTGCTCTCGGTCAATGCGGGCCTTCCACCCTTCTCTCTTTCATCCTCAGGCAGCAGCGTCCCGGCGCTACTTGCCGGCGGCTACGGCCAGTCACTCAACAACCTCACAGCCGGCATTTACCCCACGGTGCAAGTCGGCATTCAAATGTCTTTGCCGATTCGCAACCGTGCCGCGAACGCGAACCTAAGCGTCTCAGTAGCGGAAGGCAAGCGCCTGAAGAACCAGCAGGAACTCGTCGAGCTGGCAGTCGTAGCGGACGTACGGAACAGCGCGCAGGCGCTGGTCGCCGCCGAAGCCCGCTTCCGCGCCGCGTCCCGCGCAAGAGACTCCGCCGAAGAACAATATCAGAGCGAGCAACGCCAGTTCAAAGCAGGTACCTCCACGCTCTTCCTCGTACTCCAACGCCAGACCGATATGATCGCCGCAAGGTCGCGCGAGCTTCGCGCCCAAGCAGACGTAGGCCGCGCCATTGCTGACGTGGAAAGGGCTACCGGCTCAACGCTGACCAAGCAAAAAATCGAACTGAAATGACCATGCAAGGTGAACACGTAACTCTGGTTCCGCTCCGTCAGGAACACGCCGAGGACCTATGGAACGGCACGCAAGACCCCACCCTATGGGACTACTTGTTTGACGGGCCATACACGGATTTCGAAACGTTCCAGCAGTCGATCATCAAGAAGGGCAGCGGCCAAGACCCCTTATTCTTTGCCATTCTGGACCGCACATCCGGCAAGGCCTTGGGCTACGCGTCTTACATGAGGATAGAGCCGGCCCATCGTTGTATCGAAGTCGGCAGCATCCTCTACTCCAGCGCCTTTCAGCGAACCATCGGCGCCACCGAAGCGATGTACCTCATGGCGCGGCACGTCTTCGAAGACCTCGGTTATCGGCGCTACGAATGGAAGTGCAACGCGTTGAATGAGCCTTCGCGCCGTGCCGCCCTGCGTCTCGGCTTCACGTTCGAAGGTATATTCCGCCAGCATATGATCGTCAAGAACAAGAACCGTGATACCGCCTGGTTCGCCATGCTCGATATCGAATGGCCCGCGCGCAAAGCGGCCTTCGAGCACTGGCTCCCTCCCTCAAACTTCGACGCCGAAGGCAAGCAAATCCGGTCCCTCGCGGATTTTCGATAGAGTGATTGCGTGATGAGTCCCGTTCTGTTCTTCTTAACCGTGGTGGCCGCGGCAAATCCCGCTCCTATGCGACCTCCCGCTATTCCCTTGGTCGCCCACGACCCGTACTTCAGCATCTGGTCCACCACCACCGTGCTGACAGATTCGCCGACCAAACATTGGACCGGAACAGACCAGCCGCTCAATGGATTGGTGCGAATTGACGGAACCACATTCCGCTTCCTCGGCGATCAACCGCGCGGCGTGCCCGCTATCAAACAGGTCGGCTTTGAACTAACACCAACGCGAACCATCTATTCGTTCGAAGGTTCGGGCATCCGCTTGGGCCTTACCTTTCTCACACCCGCGCTGCCCGGAGATCTCGATATCCTGACTCGCCCAGTAACTTACATCTTCTTCGACGCCCGCTCCCTGGATGGAGGTGAGCATCAAGTTGCGATAGATTTCGACGCAAGCTCCGTGATCGCGGTCAACACTCCCGAGCAGAAAACCGCATGGTCGCGCGTGCGGCTGGCTAATGGCATCGAAGCCCTACGAGTAGGAAGCGTAGAGCAACCCGTCTTGGAAAAGTCGGGCGACAATCTCCGCATCGATTGGGGCTATCTTTACCTGGCCGCCCCAGAAGGCGTGCGTCTCCAAGCCGGTTACTCAGCCCGCCAGAGTTTCGCAAGCAAAGGAACCCTGCCCGACGCCGATGAGCTGGAGCCGGAAGAGAAATACGGCAACCGGATCCCGCAGCTTTCCGCGTCGTTCGATTTGGGTCGAGTGGGCGTCACCGGCGTCTCTCGCTACCTGATGCTGGCTTACGACGACGTGTGGTCCCTGGAATACTTCAACCGCAAACTGCGCCCCTATTGGCGCCGGAACGGCATGGATGCAAGCGGATTGCTAACGGCCGCCGCTGCGGACCACGACAAGCTACTCTCTCGCTCCATCGTTTTCGACAAGGCATTGACCGATGATCTCGTGACCGCCGGAGGCCCTGAATACGCTGCCCTGAGCATTACCGCCTATCGCCAGACACTAGCCGCACACAAGATCGCAGCCGACATCGACGGCAGCCCCATTTGCATGTCGAAGGAGAACTTCAGCAACGGCTCCATCGATACAGTGGACGTGTTGTACCCCGCTGCTCCCTTCTTCCTCTTGTTAAACCCAAAGCTTCTCGAAGCGCAGATGATCCCGATTTTCGATTACGCGCAGATGCCTCGATGGTCGTGGCCCTATGCGCCGCACGATCTCGGCAAGTACCCGCTGGCCAATGGGCAAGGTTACGGTGGAGGCGAAAAGACGGAGCGCAACCAGATGCCTGTCGAAGAGAGCGGCAATATGCTCATCCTTACCGCGGCAATCGCGAAGGCGGAAGGCAACGCCGATATGGCGCGCAAGTATTGGCCGCTCTTGACCAAGTGGGCCGACTACCTAAGCGCAAAAGGTCTCGACCCCGAAGAACAGTTGAGCACCGACGATTTCGCCGGACATCTCGCGCACAACACCAACCTCTCCCTGAAAGCGATCCTCGCGCTCAAGAGCTACGCCGATTTGGCAAAGCAGTTGGGCCACAGCGCGGAAGCCGCTAAGTACGATGGACTCGCAAAAGAGATGGCGGCCAAGTGGGTAACCATGGCGGACGATGGCGATCACTACCGCCTCGCATTCGATAAGACCGGAACCTGGAGCCAGAAATATAACCTCGTCTGGGACCGCATCCTCGGCTACGGCCTCTTCCCCCCGTCGCTCGCGAAGAAGGAAATCGCCTTCTATGCATCAAAAGAGAACGCTTTCGGTCTTCCGCTCGATAATCGCGCCACCTACACCAAGCTCGACTGGCTGATCTGGACCGCTACGCTAGCCGAGAACCAGAAGGATTTCGAAGCGATCTCACACTACGGCTATAAGTTCGCCAATGAAACTCCGACGCGCGTGCCCTTGAGCGATTGGTATTTCACGCCCGATGGCAAACAGCGCGGCTTTCAAGCGCGTTCGGTAGTCGGCGGCATCTTCATCAAGATGCTGGCCGATGGCGCCATGTGGAAGAAGTGGGCCTCGGGTTCCGCGCGCTTCTGATAGCATTTCAGCCATGATGCAAGACCGGCGTGAGTTCAATTTGATGGCGGCCGCTATGCTGGCCGCGCAAAGCAGCGCGAAGGCGACGGTCCACACCGTTCAGCCCGGAATCAAGCTGTGCGCACAGGCCTCGGCCAAGCCGAGCGATGACGATCTGCTCTACCTTCGCCAGATCGGCGCCGAGTACGTCAGCGTCGCATCCTCGCCAGACCTGCGCACGGCTGAAGGCTTCCTACAAATCAAGAAGCGCTATGCCGATGCCGGGATCACGGTCTGGAACATCGGCAACACCAGCGTCCACAACATGCCGGAGGTAACGCTGAATCTTCCCGGCCGCGATCAAAAGATCGAAGAATACAAACAGTATCTGCGCAATCTTGGCAAGGCGGGCATTTACTACACCACCTACGCGCACATGGGCAACGGCATCTGGAATAGTGGACGAGCGACCATCCGTAGCTCATCCGCCCGCGTGTTCGATATGGCTAGCCCCGATAAGCAGGGCATCTGGGACGGAAAGACTTTCAAGGAGCCGTTATCGCACGGGCGCGAGTTCACCAAGGAAGAGATCTGGGAGAACTACACTCACTTCATCAGGCAGGTAGCTCCCGTGGCCGAGGAGGTGGGCGTCCGCATCGGCATCCATCCCGATGACCCGCCAGTGCCCGTCCTCGCAGGAGTTCCGCGATGCGTCTTCGCAAACTTCGACGGATACCGCAGGGCGATGGAGATCGCCAACAGCCCCAATGTCGGCATCTGCCTCTGCTGTGGGACTTGGCTCGAAGGCGGCAAACAGCTAACCGGCAAGGATCCCGAAGAGATGATCCGCTATTTCGGCGCGCAGAAGATCTGGAAGATCCACTTCCGCAACGTGAGCGCGCCTCTGCCCCGCTTCGTCGAAACATTCATGGATAACGGCTATTACGACATGTACAAAATCATGAAGGCGCTGCGCGATGTGAACTACGACGGCATTGTGATCCTCGATCACACGCCCAGCCTCGTAGGCGGCGCGAGCGCGCAGACAGCCTACGGCTTCGCGTATATGCGGGCGCTGTTGAGCCGCGCGAATGCGGAGGCCAAAGCATGAGAAGCCTCTGTTTATTGATGCTAAGTTTGACGGCGCAAGCCGCGGAGTTCCCCGAAGCTTCGATTTCGAACGGACAGATTCAAGCGAAGCTCTATCTACCGAATGCGGAAACTGGCTACTACCGCGCCACTCGCTTCGATTGGTCCGGCGTCGTCGCAAGCCTGGTCTATAAAGGCCACAACTACTTCGGAGTGTGGTTTCCGAAATACGATCCCAAGCTCCACGATTCCATTAGCGGACCCGTCGAAGAGTTCCGCACTGGTGACAGCGCCCTCGGATACATGGACGCCAAGACCGGCGGCACGTTTATCCGCATCGGCGTGGGTGTCCTGAGGAAACCCACCGAAGAAAAGTTCCAACAGTTCAAGACCTATGAAATTGTCGATCCCGGCAAATGGACTGTGAAGACAGGCAAGGATTCGGTGACATTCACGCAAACCCTGCGCGACCCGTCTTCCGGCTATGCGTACCTGTACAAGAAAACTGTGCGCCTCGCAAAGGGCAGCCCGCACATGGTGATCGAGCACAGCCTGAAAAACACGGGGACCAAGACGATCGAGACTAATGTCTACAGCCACAACTTCTACGTAATCGACGGAACGCCTTCCGGACCGGAAATGCATGTAAAGTTCCCGTTCGAATTGAAGGCGAGCGTTCCGTTTCGCGGCCCAGCGGGTCCGGTAGGCAAGGAGATGGTGTACCAGCAGGAACTGCGCGCAGACGGAACCTCTGTATATGGCGAACTGGCCGGCTTCGGCGATTCCAGCAAAGACTTCGACATCACTGTCGAGAACGGCAAAACGGGCGCAGGAGTAAGACTAACCGGCGACCGGCCGCTATCGCGCGTGGTCTTCTGGTCCATTCGCACAGTACTGTCGCCGGAACCCTATATCGATATGAGAATCGAACCCGGAAAAGAGTCCCACTGGACGCTAAACTACGAATTTTACGCGAAGTGATATGCCTGGAAGCCATTGATAAGTATAGTCTTAATAAGATTAGAATACTTATGACCCACTTGCAAAACTCAGCGTGCTGGAGCTTGACAAAATGGAATGAGCGTGCTGGCGCGATTCTGGATCAAAAAGCGGGGATTTTTGGTCGTTGTCCGCCTCGCGTCGTCAGGAAGGGCCCTTT
>Ga0302326_10025750_pt1 | contig 11917 bp, 9 predicted proteins | sample Palsa_T0_3_FD_202264 | JGI IMG/M metagenome (GOLD analysis project Ga0302326, IMG submission 202264) | Peat permafrost microbial communities from Stordalen Mire near Abisko, Sweden - Palsa_T0_3 | ecosystem: Environmental > Terrestrial > Soil > Palsa > Peat permafrost | place: Sweden: Abisko... | reverse complement strand
TTCGTCGTCGCCAACAACAGCTGTGCTCTCGTTTGCTTCGATGGCGAGCTCATGATGCTGAGCGGCGTGCTGCTCTAACTCATCCTGGATCACGTGGGCGATGATTTCGGTGTCGGTTTCAGAGAGGAACTTGTGGCCCTTGGCGAGGAGTTCATGCTTGAGCGCGAGATAGTTTTCGACGATGCCGTTGTGCACGACGATGAGGGAGCCGGAGCCGTCGCGGTGGGGGTGGGCGTTCTCTTCGGTGGGGCGGCCGTGGGTGGCCCAGCGGGTGTGGCCGATGCCGTAGGTGCCGTGCACGGGCTGCTCGCGCAGGACAGCCTCAAGATTGCGGAGCTTGCCGGGTGCGCGGCGAAGCTGCAGGAGGTTCGGTGAGCCGTCGGGCGCGAGGCCACCAGCGACGGCGATGCCGGCGGAGTCATAACCGCGATATTCGAGGCGAGCCAAGCCCTCCATGATGACGGGGACGCAGGGTTTAGGGCCGATGTAGCCGACGATTCCACACATATAGAGAGTGTAGATCACCCCATCGAGCCAAAATCGCTCGATGGCGACCCCGAGAGGATAGAGGTTAGAGCGTAGAGAAAACGCTAAGGCGCGAGGGTGATGGGGACGAGGGTGGGCTTGACGTATGCGGGGTCGACGGTGCGGGTGGCGGCGGCGAGGAAGGTAGCGAGTGGACAGGGGCGATGCGCGACGCAGCCGGTGGGCGTGAGCTGGACCTCGGCAGGAGGGTTGTTGAGGGAGAGGGTTTCAGCGGAGCGGAGTTGGATGAGGGTTTGGGCGCGGTAGACGATGCGGATGTTGTAATCAGTATGGCCGGGCTGCTGCCAGAGTTCGAAGGCGAGTTGAGAGTCGGGAGGGGTGTCGTCGGAGTGGGAGTCGGCGCGCCAGTGCAGGCCGAGCTGGCCGCCGAGGGTGAAGATGTTGGAGTCGTGCGCGGAGAGATAGACGAGTTTTGTGCCGGTGGGGCCGATGGGTTTGACATCCTTCAACCCCACCCATGTCGACGATGAAGCTGTCTCCATGGATGGGCCACCCGGGGTTGAGGCGGCTCGTGAAAGCGTGGCGAGAAGATGCGCGAGGAGACTGGATCCCTGGGCGCGAGCGTAGAGCGGCGTGCGCAGGCCGAGGCCGAAGGCTTTCACGTGCAGCGGCATGAGGCGGAGGAGAGTGGCGTCGGCTTCGGCGTCGGTGATGCCGAGGCGTCCCCAGCCGACCTGGGTGAGCGGCTTGGCGTCGACGAATTCGAGCTCAAGGTCTTCGATGGGACTGGACGCGGTGGACAGTGGGCCGTGCGCTGCGACGCCGTAGGTTCCGGGTTTGAATTCGATGGGCTGATCGAGGATGGGTTTGGCGGGTTGATGCGCGGGGCTAGGCGCAAAGATGCGTGCGAGCTGGTTGAGTTCAGGATTGCCGCGCGCGGAGAGAGCGAACTCGGGAGTGGGGTGGAGCACGGCGCGGAGAGCAGCTTCGGCTTCGGCGGCGGGAGGCGGAGCGAAGGTGCCGGGGACGGTGTTGAAGAGTGGGTCGCGGATGCCGGAGGGGTTGGGCGCCATCATGTCGATGTCGAGGTGGTCGCAGTTGGGAGCGAAGCCGGCGAAGGTTGCGCGAGTGCTGTCGATGTTGCGGTGGTCGGTGTCGGCGTAGAGATAGAGCTCGCCGGGAGCGGGGCAGCCGCCGGGGGCGAACAGGCCGTCCTCAACATAACGCAGGCGCAGGTACTGGCCCATCTGCTGCAGAGCGATGGCGCCGTGCGGGGTGAGTTCGCCGAGCGGGACTTCCCAGTCCGGCCAGGGCTCGGCGGAATATTGATCGAGCGTGGAGGTGGGTTGCAGTGGCGGACGAATGCCGTGGCGCGAGACGATGAGCACGAACTTTAGCTCGGCGGGAGCGGGTTTGTGCGCGGGTTTCTTCCCAGGGGTTTGAGCGGTGGCGGCGAGAGAGAGGCAAAGCAGAAGTGCAGCGAAGAAGCGCATAGAGATTAAGGATGCCAGAAAACAGTGGTTAGTGATTAGTGGCTAGTGGTTTGGAAAGATAAAGGCCACGATTATGAATGGGTGCTGCGAAGAAGGACGGCGGTGTAGGGAGGGACGGTGGAGGCTTCGCGGTTGGAAGAGGGCTCCGTGAGTGAGACGTGCGTGGAGGTGAGTGAGGGCGCGGAGAGCGTGAGCTCCAACGCAAAGCCGGAGAGATCGACGGGCAGCGGTTGTGCGTCTTTGTTGATGATGGCTACGATCTGCTGACCGGTTGGAAGTGTGGCCGCGTAGGCAGTGGCGTTGAGGGTGGTCGTGAAGTCGATGGGACGCATGGTGGCGCCGGCGAAATTGTTGGCGAACTTCATGCCGAAGGAGACGGGTTCGGCAATGTAACGGGAGCCGATGTGCGCGATGGGCGTGTAGTAAGGATGCGGGTGCGTGGCGGGATCGTCGGTGACGAGATCGTCGCCGGGGAGATGTCCGCCGAGGGAGTTGGCGACCATCTGTCCGTCGCCGCCGTGGAGGTTGACACCTGCATAACCGAACGAGGCGAGCAGGAGGCAGTAGTCGGCAGCCCAGAGAGCAGCGCCGAATACGTCTGACATGCCGGGCTTGCCGCCGCGGTAGCAGGTGTTGCCCTCGGTCATGCGGAATTTGGTGTGGAGAGTTTCGGCGGCGGCGCGGACGAGTGAGGCATCCTTCTCGACGCGCGGGTTGGGCTTGAGGAGGTTGTCTAGCGTGGCGTTGGGGTTGGAGGGTGGGCCGGTGAAGTAATAGTGGTGCGTGAGCGCGGCAATCTCCGGGCAGTTGGAGATGGCGCCAAGCTTGTCAGCGATGGTGGGGAACCACGCGGTCTTGGTGGCGACATCCGGCATGCCGAAGCGCGCGTTGGGGACGGCGGCGCGCACGGCCTTGGCGGCGGTGAGCCACTCGTCAAGATAGGGTTCGACGTTCCAGGTGGCTTTGTCGCGAAAGCGGCCAGGGAAGCCATCGGCCTCGTTGCCGAGTTGGAAGTACTCGAGTTTGGGACCGAGGGTTTTGGCGACGAAGATTGCTTCTTGGGCGGCACGCGCGGGCGTGCTGCTGCCGAGGTTGATGCCGTAGAGGCAGGTCCAACCGGTGGCGTCGAGGAAGGCGCGCAGGTTGCGTACTGCTTCCGGTGTGACAGCGTAGGCGAGCTCCTGGAACGGGCGTTCTCCGGGGCGGGGTGGGACGACGACTACATTGGCCGGAAGTGGCGGCTGTTTGCTGTCAGGCGTGGGCTTCCACCAGCCGACGTCTGAGGTGTTGCCGCCGATGCGGAGGACTCCGTTGCGTGCGAGGTCGCGGAACTGGGCGATGAGGCCGGTGTTGTGCGGCGAGAAGAAGGTGGGGTCAGAGAGCTGCTGCGTTTCGTAGCTGAGGCCGATGAAGTTGATGGGGACGGTGGGGCCGGGTTTGGTTGGATCGAACTTGAGCGTCGCAAGTTTGGCTGGAGTGGACTGTGCAAGTGCGCGGAGTGAGGTTGCGGCGGCAGCGGAGGTGAGGAGAAAACGGCGGCGATTGAGAATAGGCATCGGCAAAAGGATACGCCACGGCGAGGGAAAGATGCGAATTGAAGCGGTTGACTAGAGGGCTTAACCGCGCCGCATGACTTGTGCGGAGAAGCGTGCCATCTCATCATGCTGTGGAGAGGATTGGAGAAGGACGAGCGAGCAGCCTGCGCCTTCGAAGTCGGCGAGGCGCTGCCTGACCTGCTCGGGCGTGCCGATGAGGCCGGATTGCAGACCGCGATTGGAAACGGAGTAATCGCGCAGGCTGATTTTTTTCTCGAGCTGCGAGCCGGTGACCCACTGCTGGAAGTTGGCGAAGCCGGCAGGAGATTGCGTGGGATCGGGCTGGGCTGTAATCCGCGCTACTTCCTGCTCCGCCTCGGATTCGGAATCGCGGACGATGCAATAGCCGGTGACGCCAAAGATGAGTGGCGGAAGACCGGGATGACTGGTGCGGCGTTGTTTCATGTCTGCGATTTTGGCAGCGATAGTGGAGGGATCGTCGCCGTGCATGAGGTAAGCGTCGCACTTGGCGGCGATGAGGTTTTTTGCGGTTTCGGATTCTCCGCCGGCGTATAACGTAGGCCGCTGAACATTATTCTTTCCCACCCATGTCGATGATGAAGCCATCTCCATGGATGGGGCACCCGGGCTTTGGTAGCCGGAATAGGTGCGCTGGGGAAATGGCTTGGGCGAGAGAAGGTTGTCGTCGACGCTGTAGAACTTGCCGCTGAAGGAGGTGTGCTGCTGTGACCAGCAGTTGTCCAAGACATCAAGCCATTCGCTGGTGCGGGCGTAGCGGTCGTCGTGCTCGTCGAACGGGATACCGTATTTCAGTGCTTCGTCCTTCCACCAGGAGCTGACGACGTTGAGCGTGAGGCGGCCGTTGGAGATGCGGTCGATGTTGGCTGCCTGCTTGGCGAGCAGCGCGGGGTTGTGGAAGGTGGGACGAACGGCGACCATCAACTCGAGCTTCTTGGTCACTGCGGCGAGCGCGGCGGCAGTGCTCCAGGCGTCGAGCGAATCGGACTCAGGACCTTTGATGTCGTTGAGGTTGAGCTCGGCGATGAGGGTGAGATCGTAGCCGAGGTCTTCAGCACGCACGGTGAGATCGCGCACGTAGTCCCAGGTGGCGGGCATGTGTTCGTCGTCAATGTTGCGAAGCCACCCGCCGAAGACGGGAAGCCAAAAGCCGTAGCGCATAAGGGCAAGGTCCAGGGTCCAGAGTGCGTTAGACAGAAGCGGTAATGCCGGCTTCGGCTTCGAGCCAGTCGACGAGTTTGGCGAAGGGGTCGAAGCCAATGACGTTGACCCCGTCGGCGACGAAGTTCGAGAGCGCGTTGGTGTCGTAGTAGTAGCGCTGGCCGTCACGGCTATCAGTGATGTATTCAATGCCGCCGATGTCGATGCCGGAATGCTGCATGATGGTTTCGACATCGCGAATAGCGTCGGCGGGTGGTGTGAAGGCTTCAACGGTGATGCCGGTCTTGGGCGCGTCGATGGCGCATGCACCCCGGTTCAAATCTGTCCCGGTTGTCGTCCGGCAGATGTCGGCAGGGCAGAGGTCGAAAGTTTCGCCGGTGATGTGGACCTTGATGGCGTAGAGATATTTTCCGTTGAGGCACTCGACGCGGACGATGTGCGCGCCTTCTGCGGGGATGAATTCCTGCACAAGCGCGGTGGAATCCATGCCAAACTGCAGGGCGTTCTGGCTTCCGGACTGGGCCTCAACTGCGTGGCGAAGCTGACTCATGCCATCGAAGCGCTTGACACCTGCGCCCGAGCCGCCGATGTTCGGCTTCACTACTATCGGCCAGCGCAGGCCCTCTACGGCGTGCAGCGCTTGCTCTGCTCGGTGGATGACGCGGGCTTTCGGGTAGGGGATGCCGAGCGAATCCATGAGCACGAGCTGGCCGGCTTTCGAGAGCTCCGACGAAAACGCCTTGAAGCCGTTGATGACTTTGACGCCGCGCGACTCGAGGTGCTCGAGGAAGCCGAGGGTGTAGAAGATTTGATCGCCGTGGTCGCGGTTCCAGGCCGAGGGTGACATGCGGTTGAAGACCAAGGAATATTTTTCTTCAGGGTGGGCGTCAGGCGAATAAAAGTGTTCTGGAGCATACAGCTTGACGTAGGGCGTGCCGCGGCGGTCCAGCTCAGCAAAGAGCGGCTTGAACCAGTTGGGCTGTTCGTAATAGATGGCGATGGGCAATGAGCTCGACATGTTTAACAGGATAGCGAAAAGGCGGTAGGGAGCGCCATTCAGTATCGCAAAGCCCCACCAGCTATTTGCCGTAGTATTCGACGTAGAGCGAGGGGAATTCCTTTTTGAGCGTCTCGATCTTGGGGCGGTCGCAGACCATGATGTAGGGATTGTTCGGGTTGTTCAGGGCGTAATCCTGGTGGTAACTCTCGGCGTCATAGAAGCCTTTGTCCGGCACGACCTGGGTGACGATGGGGTGAGGGAAGACTTTGGCGGCGTTGAGTTGCGCGATGTAGGCATCGGCGATGCGGCGCTGCTCGTCATTCTGGGTGAAGATGGCAGAGCGGTAGCTGATGCCGACATCCGGTCCCTGACGGTTGAGCGTAGTGGGGTCATGCACGGAGAAGAAGATGCGCAGCAATGTGCCGTAGGAAATTTTGGCGGGGTCGAAGACGACCTTGACGCTTTCGGCGTGCTGGGTCTTCTCAGTGGTGACCTGATCGTAGGTGGCTGTTGCGGCGGTGCCGCCGTCATATCCGGCGGTGGTGTCGATGACGCCTTTCACGCGCTCGAAGACGGCTTGCTGACCCCAGAAGCATCCGCCGGCAAAGATGGCGACCTGCTTGCTATGTTTCGCGGCGAGTGGCGCGTCTGTACTGGGCGCAGGAATGATGGCATGAGCGCTGCAGCCGGTGGCTGCGGCGAGGACGAGGACAAGCGGCAGAAGGATGGTGCGCGAATTGATGGGAGGGGGCATAGGATTTTCCGGCGAAAGCGGCCTGTAAATGAGACGCGCTACGGGTTGAATTGGATTGTATGAATTTTACGCGCAGTCATGCGCTTGACCCTCGTGTGTAAGGACAGATAACCTCGCGGCCATGAACAAGGTATATGAAAATGCCGACGCAGCGCTGTTCGATGTGCCAACCGGCGCGACGATCATGCTGGGTGGGTTTGGGCTGTGCGGCATTCCTGAAAACTGCATTGACGCGTTGGTGCGGCGCGGCGTGAAGGGCTTAAAGACGATTGCCAACAACATGGGTGTGGATGGTTTCGGCATGGGGCTGATGCTCGAGGCCGGGATGATTGTGGAGCACACGGGCAGCTATGTGGGCGAAAACAAACTGCTGGCGGAGATGGTACTCGCCGGGCGGATCAAGATGAATCTGATTCCGCAAGGTACGCTGGCGGAGCGGATTCGCGCGGGTGGAGCGGGGATCCCGGCGTTCTATACGCCGGCGGGCGTGGGAACGATTGTGGCTGAAGGCAAAGAGGTACGCGTGTTCGACGGCAAGCCTTACCTGATGGAGATGGGCATGAAAGCGGATTTCGCGCTGGTGAAGGCGTGGAAGGGCGACCGCATGGGCAACCTGATTTATCGCGGCACGGCGCGGAACTTCAACCCGATGATGGCAACCGCGGCGAAGGTGACGATTGCCGAGGTGGAAGAGATCCTGGAGCCGGGAGACATCCTGCCGGAAGAGGTACACACGCCGGGGATTTATGTGCAGCGGATCTTTGAGGCTCCTGTAGAGAAGCGGATTGAAAAGCGGACTGTTCGCAAGAAGTGAGGGCGCAAAAAGTGAGATTGGAAAACAAGTGAGCCTTGAAAACGCAATGAAGAAAAACGAAGAGCTGAAACGCGAGCAAATTGCACAGCGCGTGGCGCGGGAGCTGCGCGACGGCTTCTATGTGAATCTCGGCATCGGGTTGCCGACGCTGATTGCGAATTGCGTTCCTCCCAAGATTGACGTGGTGCTGCAGTCAGAAAACGGGCTGTTGGGGATTGGGCCGTATCCGTTGGAAGGCGAGGAAGACGCGGACATGATCAACGCGGGCAAGGAGACGGTGACGGCGCTGCCGGGTTCGAGCTTGTTCTCTTCTTCAGACAGCTTTGCGATGATTCGCGGCGGGCACATGGACCTGTGCGTTTTGGGCGCGATGGAGGTCGACGAAGAAGGTTCGCTGGCCAACTGGATGGTTCCGGGCAAGCTGGTAAAGGGGATGGGCGGAGCGATGGACCTCGTGGCGAGCGCGAAGCGCGTGATCGTGGCGATGGAACACATGACCAAAGACGGGCGGCCGAAGATTCTGAAGAAATGCACGCTGCCGCTGACTGGCGTGGGTGTGGTGCATGTGATTGCGACAGAGCTGGCGTGGATTGCAGTGACCGAACACGGACTGGTGCTGGAGGAGATTGCGCCGGGAATGACGGTGGAGCAGCTGCGCACGAAGACAGAGGCGACGCTGCATGTTTCGGCGAAGTTGAAAGAGATGCCGGTGGCGATTAAGTAGAGCTCAGGGGCCAGCAGAGGCCTGGAAACACTGTTTGGAGCGAATCGCATCTGAGTAGGGATGCCGAATATTCAGACAGAGGGCACACAGACCGCAATCGCCAAGGACCATACGATTGGGTGGATGGACCCACTCGCGCAGCGAGTGTGGAATACAGTGTCACGCTCGCCGCTGCACAGCCTGTGGAACTTTGAAGGAATGCCAGCGGGCCTGGTATGGAAGCGGACTTTCAAGGCGAGCATCGATGACAATTTGTTCTCGCGCGCGGCAGAGTTGGGATTCTACTTTTTGTTTGCGCTCTTCCCTATGCTGGTGAGCGCGAGCGCGATCCTTGGTTTGGCAGCACAACATGCAGTGGAGATTTACTTGCGATTGCTGCACTACCTGACGTTGATGGTGCCGACTTCGGCCTATGCGATGGTGATTGAAACATTCAACCAGGCAACCGCATCGGCAACCGGGGGCAAGGTGACGTTGGGGCTGGTGACGGCAATATGGTCAGCGTCGGTGGGCTTTTCGGCGATGCAGGACGGCATGAACACGGTGTACAAGGTGCGGGAATCACGACCGTACTGGAAGGCGCGCGGAGCGGCGATATTGGTGACATTTCTGCTAGCCGTGATTGTGACGCTGAACCTAGCAGTGTTGCTGGTTGGGGACCTGTTGGCACGGATAGTGGCGCACCACCTGTGGCACCACCTACTGGCGATCGCGGCGGAGACTGTGGTGCGTGGAGTTTCCTATGTCCTGGCACTGGCGCTGCTTGTACTGTTGTTCAATTCCATCTATTACTTTGCCCCTGATTTGCACGCAAAGCGCTGGCACTGGATTACACCCGGTGCGGTGATGGGGATTGCAGGATGGATCGCGGCATCGCTGGGGCTGCGGCTTTACCTGCACTACTTTCTGGCAAGCTTCAGTGTGACGTATGGCTCGCTAGGCGCAGTGATCGTGCTGCTGACGTGGTTTTACATTACGGGCTTGATGCTGTTATTGGGAGCAGAGCTGAATAGCGAGATTCAAGCGGCGGTGACGGAGAAGAGGTTGAAAGAACAAGGGGAACTGCCGATTGAGGCAGAGGTGCGAGGGTGAAGAATCATTATCTGCGCTGCATCATCCAATGAAGATGGCTATTTCGCGCAGTAGTAAGCTGAAACAGATCTTCCGGCTGGTGAAGGAAAGCTATTCCCAACCGATGCAGGGTGGGGTCCGGCGACCCCCCGCAGTGAGCAACGGTGAGAGCGCAGTAACGTTCATCGGGCACTCATCGTTCCTGGTGCAGATGGCTGGGTGCGCTGTGCTGATTGATCCGGTGTTTGCTACACGGCTGATCCTGTTGCGGCGGCAGCGGCGACCCGGGCTGAAGATCAAGGACCTGCCGAAGATTGATGCGGTGCTTCTGACGCATGCGCACATGGACCACTTGAACCGCCCATCACTGCGTGCGATAACGCGAGAGATGCGGCGGCGCAAGCTTCCTTCGCCAATTGCGATTGTGCCCAACGGCGTGGAGGACATAGTAAAAGACCTGGGATTTGCTCGCGTGGAGACATTGCAGTGGTGGGAGCAAAGCAACGCGTTGAGCCCAATAACGATTACAGCGACTCCCGCGAAGCACTGGGGTGCTCGAATGTTTTCTGACACGCACAGGGGATTTGGTGGCTATGCGCTGAGTGCACCGGGAGCAGCCACGCTGTATCACTCGGGCGACACGGCTTACTTTGAGGGCTTCCGCGAGATTGGCGAGAAGCTGCGGCCGGAAATTGCGATGCTGCCGATTGGAGCGTATTCCCCCGACAGCTATCGCGGAGTGCATACCAGCCCTGAGGATGCGCTGCGGGCGTTTGAAGACCTGGGTGCGCGAACGTTTGTGCCGATGCACTACAACACGTTTCGGCTGGGGCGTGAGCCAATGGATGAGCCGCTGCCGCGCTTGCTAGCTGCTGCGAAGAGGATGGGGATTGCGGAGAAAATGTGTCCACTGGAAGAAGGTGAGTCGTGGCGTTCGCACCCGGAGAGAGCGACAGTGGAGGCCAGTAGCGGAGGAATTCCTGTATTCGGGTAGAAAGTCAGCATCGTGCTTTCCCACTCATGGCGACGATTAAACTGTCGGCATGGATGGGGCACCCGAACATGCAGATTACTTCGTCATGGGTTTGAGGATGTCGTCGAGGCGTGTGGGCGTGCCATCGACGCGAACGAGCTGCGGATACTTTTCGCCGTTGTGGTAATTGATTTTGACGGTTTTGAAGTAGCCGGTGTTCTCGACGATGAGCTCGACGTCCGGGCCCTCGCCGGCGGCGTCCTTGATGGCGGTGCGCAGCAGATCGGTGGTAAAGGCGCGGCCGTTGACGGCGATGATCTTAAAGCCGGGAGCGAGGCCGGCTTTGTCTGCCGGGCTGCCAATGATGACGTCGCCGATGTTGCCGCTGGAGCCGGCGCTGAAGCCGAGCGACCAGCGGGCGTTGAGCGAGCCACCCTGGCTCTCTTCCAGTGTGGACCAGTAATTGGGCTTGTCAGTGTAGGTGAGCTTGTAGCCGGAGAGTGCGTTAATGCCGGCCATCTCCGGCGCGTGCAGCTCGTTGGAGTCGAGGCGTGCATGCAGGAAGCCGGACCAGTCATTGGGAACGACGGCGTTGAGCGCGGCGACGATGTCTTCAAAGGTGTAAGGCACGACCTTGGGCTGGGTGTTGCCGCCGAGGCCTTCAAAAGCGGTGGCGAAATCGTTCATGGATTTTTGGCCGTTGGTTTTTTGACGGATGGTGAGATCGACTTCAAGCCAGAGCAACTCACCTTCGTCATAGTAGTCGGTGTCGCGACGCCAGTTGTCCCAGGGGCCACCAGCGGAATAAAGAATTTGCGCGGCGGTTGCAGTGTCCTGCAGATCACGCCAGGTGCGACCGGGGCGCACATCGTTCAGGTAGCCGGCGATGGTAGCGAGGCGGTCGCGATAGGTATCCGGCGTCCAGATGCCGCAGCGCGAGGCGAGCACATCGCCGAGATATTCGGTGAGACCTTCGTAGACCCAGAGCAGGTCACCCTTCATCGGCTGCTGATAGTTGGGCGTGGCGAGGCCGGCGGGGCGGCGATATTTTCCGTTCCATGAATGCGTGAACTCATGCGGCAAGAGCAGGCCGTTGGCGGTGAACATGCTGTCGTCAACGAAGGTTTTTTCTTCGACGCGATCGTCAGAAGACTGATGATGTTCGAGCCCAAAGTGTGCGACCTGATCGGAAAGTGTGACGAGGAAGTGATAGCTGTTGTAGTGGCGCGACATGTAGAGTGCGCCGGTTTCGCGAACCAGCTTGGAGAACTCGTCGATGTGTTCCTGGGAGAGAGCGATGTCTTCGGGGCCGTCCCCGGCGAGATCGAGATAATGCTTTGGTAAGACTTCCGGTGCGAGAGAAATCTCGCGGAACCAGCGGCCGGCGAGCACGGGTGAGTCGATGAGCTGTTCGAGTGAGACGGTATTGAAGGTTGTAGCGTCAGCGACGGGCTTGCCGGTCGGCTCAAGTGCTGTGCCGTACTTCCAACCGGCAGGAATTTTCAGCGAAGGCGAGACTTGTACGTCGGCGGCGTTGGTGTTCGCAGGATAGAGCAGTACAGTATTCCAGCTGAGCAGAGCGAGGTTGGCGCTGGTAGAGCCGCCGGCGGAGAACTGCGCGCCGGCCGTGCCGAGAAAATCGAGCTTGATGTTGAGTGAAGTGACGCCGGGCGGAACGGTGATGTGGTAGCTGTACATGTCGACGGAGTCGCGCTCCCATTTGACGCGATCGCCCTTGGGTGTGGTGATAACGATGCCGGTGGAGTTGATGATGGGGCCGGTGGGGCCGTGCTCGCCGGGAATCCACTCGGGGTAGACGAGGGTCATGGCGCCGGGTGTGACGGGGATGGTTTCGGTGGCACGGAGG
>Ga0302326_10025749_pt1 | contig 11917 bp, 11 predicted proteins | sample Palsa_T0_3_FD_202264 | JGI IMG/M metagenome (GOLD analysis project Ga0302326, IMG submission 202264) | Peat permafrost microbial communities from Stordalen Mire near Abisko, Sweden - Palsa_T0_3 | ecosystem: Environmental > Terrestrial > Soil > Palsa > Peat permafrost | place: Sweden: Abisko... | reverse complement strand
TCGGCTCCGATCGGCGGTGGCTCGAAGATGGCTGAAGGCCGCGGTCGCAGGGCCGGATCGCCGACGGGCTCGCACGGCTACCCGCGCACGGCCCGGGTCAATCACGTCCTCCAGGAGGTCATCGCCACCGAGCTGGAGCGGATCGCCGATCGCGACCCTCGGCTGGCTCTCGTGACCGTCACCGGCGTGAAGGTCGACCCCGACCTGCGTAGGGCCGTCGTCTGGCTCAACTCGATCAGCACCGAGGCGCAGGAAGCGTTGACCGAGGACCGGGTCCGACTGCAAGCGGCGATCGCCCGTCAGGTACGGCTCAAACGCACGCCGCTCCTGTCATTTGCCGCCGACCCGGCCATCGCCGCCGGCTCCAGGGTCGAAGAGATCATCCGGGCCCTGCCCGAGGTCGACGGCGTATGACCACGTCGGGGCCGGTCGACGCCGAAGCCGAGCTCGATCGAGCCGTCGCCCTCATCGCCGGCGCGTCGAGCCTCGGCCTGGCCTGTCACATGGAGCCCGACGGAGATGCCCTCGGCTCCATGCTCGCGATGTTGCACCTGGGCCTCTCGCAGGGGCTACGGACGGTGGCGTCGTGGCCCGAACCGTTCCTCGTTGCACCTCACTACACCTTCCTTCCTGGACTCGATCTGTGCACCAAGCCGGCTGACTTCCCGGACGCACCCGACGTGATGATCACGTTTGATTGCGGCTCGCTGGCTCGACTCGGCGAGTTGGCCGAGCCGGCGCGGCGGGCGGCGTCGAGGGGCCGGCTCATCGTCCTCGACCATCACCTGACCAACGATCTCTACGGGGCCGTCAACGTCGTCGACGTCCGGGCGGCGGCGACGGCGGTCGTGGTGCGGCGCCTCGCCGAGCGTCTCGGATGGCCGCTCACCCGTGACGCCGCGCTGTGCCTGTACACCGGCCTGGTCACCGACACCGGCCGCTTCCAGTACGAGGCGACGACGCCGGCCGTGTTTGGGCTGGCGCAGGAGCTATCGGCGTTTGACCTTCCCATCGCCAGCATGAGCCGGCAGCTCTTCGAGGAGCATCGGTTCGAATACATCCAGCTGATCTCCGTCTGCCTGAGCCGCGCCCAGCTCGACGCCGACCTGGCTTTCATCTCCACGTGGGTGACCGAGGATGACCTCGTCTCCCGAGGCGTCGCCATCCAAGAGACCGAGGGCCTCATCGACCTCATCCGGCGGGCGCGGGAGGCCGATGTGGCGTGCGTGCTCAAAGAGACATCGACCGGCGTGCGCGTGTCGCTGCGTTCGGTCGGAGCGGTCGACGTCAGCGCCATCGCCCTGCGCTTCGGTGGCGGAGGTCACGCCTTCGCCGCCGGCTTCACGGCGTCGGCGCCACTCGACGTGGTGCTGGCCGATATTCGGTCCATGTTGGTCGAGCTCCGAGGAGCCGAGCGCTGACGACTGATGGGGTCGTTGTTGTCGACAAGCCGGCGGGATGGACGTCGCACGACGTCGTCGCGCGGTGTCGCCGGCTCTACAACCAAAAGCGGGTCGGCCACTCCGGCACCCTGGATCCGGGCGCGACCGGGGTGCTCCTGGTTGGGCTGGGGCGGGCGACACGATTGTTGCGGTTTTTGACCGATCTGCCGAAGCGGTACGTCGGTGAGGTCGTGCTCGGCGTCTCGACGACCACGCTCGACGACGAGGGTGAAGTGACGGGCCAGTGGGACATGAGCCACGTCACGCTCGCCAAGGGTCGCGCCGCCGCCGCGCTGCTCACCGGTCCGATCCTTCAGATCCCTCCCATGGTCTCGGCCGTACGGGTGGGCGGACGTCGGCTGCATGAGTTGGCCCGCGAGGGGATCGAGGTGGAGCGAGCGCCTCGTCCGGTGAACGTTGATCGTTTCGACGTCGAGCCGGGGGAGTCACCGGGCGTCTGGAGAATCGACGTCACGTGTGGGTCGGGCACCTACATCCGCGTGCTCGCAGCCGACCTTGGTGCCGCGCTGGGGGGAGGGGCGCACCTGCGCGGCCTCCGTCGCCAGTCCATCGGCTCCTTTGGCGTGGACTCGGCGCGGACGCTCGAGATGATCGAGGCTGACCCGGGGGCCGCGGTGATCTCGCCGGCTGCCGCGCTCGTCGACTACGCGTCGACGGCGGTCGACGCGGAGACGGCCGCCCAGGTCGGCCACGGACGGCCTCTCCCGCCGGAGCGGCTCGGTCTGGGTGCCCTCGGTCCGGCCGACCAGGGGCCTTGGGTCGTGGTCGATCCTGACGGCTCGCTGATCGCGGTGTATGAGCGGCGAGCGTCGGGGACGCCGGGGACGCCGGGGTCGCCGGGGTCGCCGGGGTCGCCGGCTGCGCCGGGTGGCGGCGGCGAGGGCGAGGCGGCTCTGCTCTTCCCGGCCGTCGTCTTGTAGCCGCTCGCCGTCCGCGGTGTCGTGCCTGGTGGCGGGGGCGGGCGGGTAGCCTCGCCGGCCATGGAGGTGGTGGACGACCTGTCGGACTGCCCTCGGCCGCCCGGTGGGACGGTCGTGACCATCGGGGCCTACGACGGCGTCCACATCGGACACCAGCGGCTGATTGCCCAGGTCCGCAGCATGGCCGCCGATCGGGGCTGCGCGAGCGCCGTGGTGACGTTCGACCGTCACCCCGCACTCGTCGTCCGTCCGACGTCGGCGCCCAAGCTCCTGACCGATCTCGAGACGAAACTCCAACTTCTCGCCGCGACCGGTCTCGACTACGCCGTCGTGATCCACTTTGACGAGGCCCGCTCGAAGGAGCCGGCCGACGACTTCGTGAGGACCGTGCTGGTGGGTTGCCTCGCGGCGCGAGTCGTGGTCGTCGGACACGACTTCCACTTCGGCCACAACCGGGAAGGCAACGTCGCCTTCCTCGAGCAGGTTGGTCCGTCGCTGGGATTTGAGGTCAGCGGGGTGGAGCTCTTCGGCGCCGGCGGTGACGCCGTCTCCTCCACCAGGATTCGATCGGCGCTTCAACTCGGCGACGTCGAGCTGGCAGCCGAGCTGCTCGGGCGACCTCACCTCTTGCGGGGTGAGATGGTGGCGCCAAGGGAGATGTTGGTGCCCGAGGTGGCCGCGCTCCCGGCGCCGGGTGCCTACGCCGGCTGGTGGACGCGTGGTGTTGTCCGCGACCCGGCTTTCATCTCGGTGGGTGCGACCGGTGAGCCGCTGCACGTCGAGACCCTCGAAGACGACCCTGCCGGCGATGGCCGGGGCGCGGCGACGGAGGGCGCGGCGACGGAGGGCGCGGCGACCGAGGCCACGGTAGAGTTGGTCGCCCGAGCGCACGACGCCGCCGCCGCCCGCCAGGCCCTCGGTCGGGCTTGAGTAGGACGGCCCCTCCGTAGCCTCAACCGCACGCGCTGATGGCGGCCTCAGCCGCGGCGTGCTCGCGGCCGCGGCGGCGGAGTCGCTAATTTGCGGCGCGTGACCCGCACCGCATGGACACTGGCACCTGAGCTCAAGGATGCGTGGGACAACGACGGCTGGTGTGTGATCGAGGGGGCCATTCCCGAGTCGGATCTGGCGCCGGCGCAGCAGGCTCTCACCAGATTGTTTCCGACGGCCGAGCAGATGGACACGGGGTTGGACGACGAGCAAACACGTCGCTGGCGGGACTGGGACGCGGCGTGGCCCGAGTTCCCCTTCCATAGCCGCTCTCTCAATGCGCTGGTCGTCCACGACGTCATGCTCGATCTGGCTGAGGAGTTGCTCGGCACGGACGACATCCGCCTGTACCTCGCATTGGTGACGGCCAAGTACGCCAACCAGGCCTCGGGCTACAACCAGCTCCTGCACACCGACTACCCCAACCACACCGTCGTCGTACCGCGGCGAGACGCCGGCTATCAGCATCTCGAGACCTTCCTCTACCTCAACGACGTGTCGGCCGAGACGGGCGCGACGCGGATCGTGTCGCGCCGCAAGACTGCGCACATCCCGGTCGAGCGGCACACGCTCGGCTACGCGGAGTACGCCGACTTATACGACGACCCAGCCGATGCGTCGGGCCCGGCCGGCTCGATCGTCGCCTATCGACCAGACGTGTATCACCGCTCGGTGGACGTCAGCCGGCCCGGTTCGTCAAGGTTCATGTTGCACTTGGCGTATCGCCCGGCGACCACTCCCTGGGTCGGATACCACGCGTGGCCGATCAAAGGTTTTTCGCTGGAGTGGAGTCGGTTTGTGCAGGGCGCCACTCCGCGTCAACTGGCGACCGTCGGGTTTCCGAAGCCGGGCGACCCGTATTGGACGGATGAGACCGTGCTCGGTGTCGGCGCTCGTTACCCCGGTCTGGACATGACGCCGTGGCGGGAGGCTCAGCGCGGCAGGTAGGGCGCGAGCAGCTTCTCGACGTGCTTGGCGGTCACGTCGATCTCGATGTTGACGAGGGTTCCGGGCGTGGCCAAGCCCAGTGAGGTGACGGCCGCCGTGTGAGGAATGATCGCTACCGCGAAGCTGTCCTCATCGACGTCGAAGATGGTGAGGCTGACGCCGTCGACGGCGATCGAACCCTTCTCCACGCAGTAGCGGGTGAGGTCGCTCGGGATGCGCACGCGCAGGTCGGGGGCCGGGGTGACCACCTCACCGACGGCATCGACGTGGCCGAGGACGATGTGGCCGCCCAGTCGGTCGGCGGCGCGCATGGGCCGCTCCAGGTTGACCAGCGCCCCGACGGCCAGCGCGCCGAGCGCGGTGCGGCTCGCGGTCTCGGGCGTCACGTCGGCTTCCCACCAGTCGTCGCCCCGCTCGACGACGGTCAGGCACGTGCCGTTGACGGCGATGGAGTCGCCGATCTTGGCGTCGTCCAACACGACCGAGGCAGCAAAGCGGTAGCGCGCAGCGTCGCGGGCGGCCAACCTCCCCTGCTCCTCGATGATGCCAGTGAACATGGTGCCCACCAGCCTACCGACGACCTGGCGCCGGTACGGTTGGCCGCCGTGGAGGTTGTCAACGAAGGCGACCCGCTGGGAGGGCCCGGCGGCCCCGCCGTCAACGTCGTCACGGTCGGAACCTTCGACGGTGTGCATCTCGGCCATCGGGCCGTCCTCGCCGCGACCCGTCTACTGGCCGCCGAGCTCAACGCAACCTCGGTCGTCGCCCTGACGACCTCGAGAGCCGCCGTCCGCCTCACCGATCTGGAGCAGCGCGTCGAGCTGCTCGGCCAGACGGGGATCGACGTCTGCTACCTGGTCCGCGACGACGCAATGCTGAGCGTCGTCGATCGACTCCAGCCACGCGTCGTTGTCGCCGGCGAAGGCGCCGCGACGGCACCCGCGCTCCGTACCGTTCCCCTCGTGCGCACCGTCCCTTTGGTGCGAGCTGGGGACGGTCAGCCCATCTCCGCGCGCGCCATCACCGACGCCCTGCTGCTCGGCGACCTCGATGCTGCCAACCGGATGCTCGGCCGGGCGCACGAGGTGAGGGGTGTCGTCGAGCGTGGTGACCAACGAGGTCGGACCATCGGCTTCCCGACGGCCAACGTGGCCGTCCCTGATGACATGCTGCTTCCCTCCGACGGCGTCTACGGCGGGTGGTACATCGGCCGGGACGGCGAGGCCCGCGTGGCTGCGATCAGCCTAGGGCGGCGCCCAACGTTTTATGACGACCAAGGGCTTCGCCTGCTGGAGGCCTACCTGCTTGACTTCGAGGGTGATCTCTACGGAGATCGGGCCAAGGTGAGCTTCGTCGCCCGTCTCCGCGGCCAGGCCAAATTCGCCTCCGTCGACGCGCTCATCGAGCAGATGGAGCGGGACGTGGCGGCCGTGCGCGAGGTGGTCCTCTAGTCGGCGCCGCGTGGGCTGGCGCGGCGCGGCACCGGCGCGTGACGCCGCCACGCCGCCAGGCCGAACGAGACGAGTCCGGCGACGGCGAGGATGGTCCCCGCGCCCACGAACACTCCGGCGATGGCGTCGGAGAACAGGTGGGCCTTGAGCTGCACCACCGAGACCAGCATCACCAGGGGCAGGGCTGCGAAAATCGGTGCGGCGATGAGGGCCTTCGGGCCCCACCTCCGGTAGGTGATCAGGATGGCGAGGGTCGCCAGCGCGGCGGTGGCCGTCGTGTGACCCGAGGGGAAGCCGTAGTGGAGGCCCTCGCGTCGATCGACGAGGGGCTTGCCGATGACGTCGGTCAACTCGACGGCGAGAGGCGCGCCGATCAGGGCGATGACGGCCGCGACCCGATCGCGGAGCAACAGGGCGATGATGACGAGGGCGACGACAAATGTGGCGAAGACGGGCGTCGTGCCGATCGCTTCGACTCGTAGCTCGACGCTGACGGGAAGGACGGGGTGCTGCCACACCAGCAGGTAGCCGCGGTAGTCGATGCGCAACGGGCCGCTGACCCGTCGCACCCTCACGGCGATGAGGAGCACGGCCGCGAGGCAGCCGGCGGCCACGATGAGCGCGGCCCAGCGGGAGCGTTGGTCGAGGGGCTCCATCGAGTCAATCTTGCCCGGGTGCCGGGACCGAGTACCGTCGCTCGGCGTGGCCAACGTGTGGCTCGACCGTCGAGTGCTCTGCTTCGCCCACCAGGGGGGCGCCAAGGAGGGACCGTCGAGCACGCTGCGGGCCATGCGTCACGCAGCAGCAGCCGGCTCGGACGCGCTGGAGCTCGACGTCCATGCCACCGCCGACGGCCATCTGGTGGTGTGCCACGACGCGACGGTCGATCGGACGACCGCCGGCGCCGGGGCCATCGCCACGCTGACCCTCGACCAACTCCGCAGTCTCGACAACGCCTACTGGTGGGTGCCCGGCGAGGTGGTCAACCACGACCTGCCCGCCGACGCCTACCCGTTGCGCGGCAAGGCGCCCGTCGACGGCGCGCTCGGCATCGCAACCCTGGATGACGTGCTCGAGGCGTTCCCGACCCAACTGCTCAATCTCGACATCAAGCAGACGGCGCCGGCCGTCGCTCCGTACGAGCAAGCGCTCGCGGCGAGCCTGCGCGCCCATGGCCGGTCGGACGACGTGATCGTGGCATCGTTCAACGACCTGGCCACCGACGCGTTCAGGATCTTCGCCCCCGAGATCGCCACGTCGGCGGGCACGCTCGCGACAGCAAACTTCTGGCGGGCCGCCCATCATGACGAGGCCCTGCCGGAGATGACCGCCGTCGCTCTTCAGGTGCCGGTCGAGACCATGGGCGTGACCGTGTGTGACGCGGTCCTGGTCGAGGCCGCTCACCGCGCCGGGCTGGCCGTGCACGTATGGACCATCGATGACGCTGAGGAGATGCGCAGGCTCGTCGACCTCGGCGTCGATGGCATCATCTCCGACGTCCCGAGCGTCTTGATCGCTGTCCTGGCCGAGATGGGGGCGACCTATCACCGGTGAGCCGCTCGTCGAGCCCTTTGCCCTAGCGAGTCGGGCCGCCGAGGAGCTGGCTCGGCTGACCGGGGTCGAGCGCCACGATGTCTTAGTCGTCCTCGGAACCGGCTGGGCCGGTGCGGCCGAGCTTCTCCCGGCCGGCATCGACGTGGCTATGACCACCTTGCCGGGCTTCCCGGCGCCGACGGCTCAGGGCCACGGTGGCCTCCTCCGTTCGATCGTCATCGGACCGTCCCGGGTCCTCGTGGCCCTGGGTCGGGTGCATCTGTACGAAGGTCATCACCCGACCAGCGTCGTCCACGCCGTGAGGACCGCGGCAGCGGCGGGCTGCCGCACTGCGGTGTTGACCAACGCCGCCGGCTCACTCCACGCCGACTGGTCGGTTGGCGGTGTCGCCGTCGTGACGGATCACATCAACTTCACCGGCTTGTCGCCGTTGACAGGACCCAACCCGCCGCCGGGATTCCACGGTCGCTTTGTGAGCATGGTCGACGCCTACACGCCGGCCTTGCAGGCGCTCGTCCACGAGGTCGAGCCGGGCCTCCCGGCAGGCGTCTACGTCGGCTTCCATGGCCCCCAGTTCGAGACCCCCGCGGAGATACGCGCTGCTGCAGTCTGGGGCGCCGACCTCGTGGGCATGTCGATGATTCAGGAGACCATTGCCGCTCGCCATCTCGACCTTGACGTCCTCGGCCTTTCGCTCGTCACCAACCTGGCCGCGGGCGTCGGGGTCGGCGCCCTCGACGGCGACCACATGGTGCAGATCGGCGCCGGCCGCACCCAGCATCTCGCCGACCTCTTGCGGCGGATCATCGAGCGCCTACCAGGCTGACTGTCCGTCGCTACGGGGCCTTTGCCAGCCAGGCGTCGATGTCGGCACCGGCTGACAACTTGAGCGTCGGCGGCGCGCCGCTTGCCTCGATGGAGCACCGCGCGATGAATGCCAACTGCTCATCGCTCAACCCGAGTTGGTCGCGGCACAGCTGATACTCGTCGAGCAGGCTCGCCCCAAAGAACAACGGGTCGTCGGCGTTGAGGCTGCACCGGATACCAGCAGCGAGAAGGGCGGGGAGGGGATGCTCTTCGAGCGACGGTACGACGCGAAGGCACACGTTGGAGGTCGGGCACACGTCGAGGCAGATCTGATCGGCGGCCAACCGCGTGATCAACGCGGGATCCTCGATGGCGCGAATGCCGTGCTGAATGCGATCGGCGCCGAGAGCGTCGAGCGCCCCCCACACACTGGCCGGTCCCTCCAGCTCGCCGGCGTGCGGACACGACAGCAGACCGGCGTCGCGCGCCAGCTGAAACGGTTGGGCGAAGTCCTCGGGCGGATGGCCAACCTCGTCATTGGCCAGCCCGAAGCTGACGACCCCACTGCCGGCATAGGCGGCGGCCAGCTCGGCTTCCTCGAAGGCGATGGCGAGCGCCTCGGTGCGATCGACGGTCATCAAGATGCCCACGCCGACCTCGAGATCGCGGCCGGCCGAACGGGCCTCCTCGAGCACCGTCTCGAGCACGTCGGCGTCACCCCCGAACTTGCCGCGGTGGATGGTCGGCCGCATCCCCAACTCCAGCCACACCGCGCCTGACGTGGCGGCGTCCTCGACAGACTCGCGGACCAACCGACGCAAATCATCGTGGGTCCGCAGCACGTTGCACGCGGCAAGGTAGAGGGCGGCGAACTCGGTGAAGCTGTGATAATCCCCGACGGCCGGCAGGGCCACGCCGTAGTGTTCCGCCCGCTCAGACAGCGTGCTCGGCCGCATGCCACCTTCGGCGTGCAGATGGAGGTGGGCCTTGGGGAGGGCCAGCAGGTCTCGTCCGGTACTCAGACGCATGACCGTAGCTAGTGCGACGACACCCTGGGGAATGTGGCCCCGCGGTCCTTGGTCCGTGGTGACATTGTTTGGTATCCTTACTGTATGGATGTCGAACATCAAGGCAGCGAGTTCCGTCTCGCCGTCCGTACCCTCGCCCTCACCGGCCGTGGACTTGAGCGCGCCGCGGCGCCGCTCAATCTGGCCCAATACCGCGTGCTCGCGTTGATCGCGTCGGCACCGGAGCGGGCCAGTCGCCTCGCCCAACGCGCTGATGTCACCAAGGCGACGATGACCGGCGTCATCGACGCCCTCGAGATCCATGGCTGGATCCAGCGCGCCGATGTGGAGGGTGATCGCCGCGGGGTGTCGTTGGCGCTGACCGACGACGGGATCGCCGTGCTCGACCAGGCCGAGGAGGCCATGGCCGCATGGCTCAAGGCGGTCCTCGATCAGGCCGGGCCAGCAGCGGCGGCCGGCGTCGTGACGGCGATGGCGACGCTCGCAGCCGGCCTCGAGGCCGCCCGCAAGGCGCCGGAAGCTGCCGAGGCCCCTGCCCCTCCTGCGGCTCCTGCCGCTCCTGCCGCTCCTAAGGCGAAGGCGGTTGCCCGGTGAGGACCATGTGGCTGACGCCCCTGTCCGAGGTCGCCGAGGTCGGCGAAGCTGCGCCCGCCGTCCAGCCCGCACCGCCCGGGAGCGGCGGCTGGATCCGCCGACTCCTTCCCTTCCTGGCCGCCCACAAGGGAAAGGCCATCGTGGCCTTCGGCATCTCGGTCGTTGGCGTCGGTCTCGTCCAGGGCTCCACGCCGTGGGTCGAGAGGCAGATCGTCGACAAGGTGCTCGTCGCCCACCGCGACCCGCTCGCGCCGTGGCTGAGCTTGCTGGTCGCCTTCGGGGTCCTCAACTTCGTCAGCGGCTACCTCCGGCGTTATTACGGCGGGCGGGTCAGCCTCGATGTCCAATACGACCTCCGCAACGCCATCTACGAGCGACTGCAACGCCTCGACTTCGCCCGCCACGATGAGATGCAGACCGGACAGCTGGTCTCTCGATCCAGTTCGGACGTCGGTCTGATCCAGGTCCTGCTCTCCTTCTTGCCGGTCCTGTTCGGCAGCCTCGTCCAACTCCTCGTGTCGTTTTGCTTCATGGTGTACTTCTCGTGGGAGCTGACGCTCGTCTCGTTGGTGGCGCTCCCGCTGTTGTTCATCACAACGCTGCGCATGCGTACGTTCATCTTCCCGGCGACCTGGCACAACCAGCAGATGGCCGCCGAGGTGGCGGGCGTCGTCGACGAAAACGTGACGGGTGTCCGCGTGGTCAAAGCCTTCGGTCAGGAGGAGCGCGAGGTCTCGCGGCTCACCGAGGTCGCCGGTCGCCTCTTCGGCTCCCGCGTCCGGACCGTCAAGTTGCAGGCCCGCTACACGCCCATCCTCTCCGCCATCCCAGCCCTCGTCCAGGTGGCGATGCTGGCCTGCGGCGGGTACCTCGCGCTCCACCATGAGATCAGCCTCGGCACGTTCCTCGCGTTCAGTACCTACGCCATCCAGATGGTTGCCCCGGTGCGGATGTTCGCCTCGATGTTGGCCGTCGGTCAGCAGGCTCGCGCCGGCGCGGAGCGCATCCTCGACATCCTCGACAGCAACCCGCTCGTGACCGAGCGGCCGGACGCCATCGAGCTGCCGCCGACCGAGGGTCTCGTCGAGTTCGACCACGTGACCTTCGGCTACGTCCGCGACTCCCCGGTCCTGACTGACTTCTCCCTGCGGGTCGAGGTCGGCGAGAAGGTCGCGCTCGTCGGCGCGTCGGGTTCGGGCAAGTCCACCATCTCCCTCCTGCTGCCTCGCTTCTATGACGTCACGAGCGGGTCCGTGAAACTGGATGGGGTCGACGTCCGCGATGTCACATTCCAATCGTTGCGATCCCAAATCGGTGTCGTCTTCGAGGAGAGCTTCCTCTTCTCCGACAGCGTGCGAGCCAACATCGCCTACGGGCGACCGTCGGCCACCGATGCCGAGATCGAGGCCGCGGCGCGATGGGCAGAGGCGCACGAGTTCATCCTGGCGCTGCCCAACGGATACGACACCGTCGTCGGCGAGCGCGGCCTCACCCTCTCCGGCGGACAGCGCCAGCGGGTGTCGTTGGCCCGAGCCTTGCTCACCGATCCGCAGGTGCTCGTGCTCGACGACGCCACCTCGTCGGTCGACGCCGCCACGGAGGAGGGCATCCACACGACGCTGCGGCGGGTGATGGAGGGGCGCACGACGATCCTCATCGCCCACCGGCATTCGACGCTGCGGCTGGCCACGCGGATCCTCGTCGTCGATCACGGCCGCGTCGTTGACGAGGGCACGCACGAGGAGCTCGAGCTTCGCTCGGCGCTCTACCGCGATCTGCTGGGTGGACCGACAGGCTCCGCCCCGCTGCCCGTCGCCGACTCCGGCTCCGGCTACGGCTCCGGCTCCGACGATGGGTGGGCCCCAGGCACGATCACCCCGGCGGCCTGGCCCGGGGGCGGCGACCCGACGGCGACCGCCGCCGACCTCGTCGCGCGCGCTCCGGTCGCGGTGGGAGCTGGCCGACCGGGCGGTGGCATGGGCGGTGGCATGGGTGGCGGCGGAGGCGGTCGCGGTGGCGGCGCCTTCGGTGGGATGGCGCTCACGGCTACTCCGGCGACCCTGGCGGCCGTCGACGCGCTGCCTCCCATCACCGACGTGCCCGACCTTGACCTCAGCCTGGCGGCCGCCGACGTCACCGAATTCACATTGTGTGGATTCGTC
>Ga0302326_10025748_pt1 | contig 11917 bp, 18 predicted proteins | sample Palsa_T0_3_FD_202264 | JGI IMG/M metagenome (GOLD analysis project Ga0302326, IMG submission 202264) | Peat permafrost microbial communities from Stordalen Mire near Abisko, Sweden - Palsa_T0_3 | ecosystem: Environmental > Terrestrial > Soil > Palsa > Peat permafrost | place: Sweden: Abisko... | reverse complement strand
TTGACGGCGAAAGCCGGGTCATTGTCTTTTTGGGTCAAGCGATTGGGAACGATTATGGATCGTATAATAGCGTTAGGCGCGGTTTCTGCGCTGATGCTGCTCTCGTTCGTGCAGGACTGCCGTGCATCGGTCGAGCAAGGAAAAAATGTAGAACCAATGTTCGTCCGAATCCTTACGCGCCAAGGACCAAGAAATTTGGTGTGCGACGTAAACCGAGACGGCTCGACTAAGTGCGTGGTGACTCGGTAGCTTCGAGGGTCAGCCAAACTTGCCGGCGGCAGAACACACGTCCGGTGAGCAAAAATTCGTCCATGGGACGGCGGCTTTCAATAAAAATTGCTAAATCTAATTCACTGGGCTGCAAGGGGCGCGCTGTATGTATTTTAGTCTAAGGAGAAGGATCCAATGCGTATCTCTGTTCAGGCTGACGAGGGGGATGAGGTCTCAATAAGCGCCGATTTCATCTCCGTCGAGCAGGCTACCGTCATACTTGAGATAGAGAACACTTTTTACAATTCGCAAACCGAACTTGAGTCGGTAACACTATCAATCGATAAGGCACGCGAGTTGGCACAGGCACTTTTGTCCGTAGTCAACGCCATCGAATTTGTGAAGGCACCCGCGAATCTAATTCGCTTCGACCGCGAACTTCGCCGCAGTACCGGTATCTCACGTTAAAAGAGGGCACCTTTGGTCGCGGCGACAATCGGTGGTCTCCGTGACCTGCACAATCTTGGGATGTCCTAATTGCGCAGGTTGGGAGGGGCTGGGCTTGGGCGTTTTTGGTCGCCTTTCCGACGTAGGGATTGGCTTAATGAAGAAATAGAGCGGCAACGTACAGCACCCCGCCACAGGCTCCTTTTGCTTGTCACTGCCTTCCGAAAATAAGTCATCCATTCGATTGAGCTAAATCTACAGGTTGCAATCAGTTATCCCGCCGGGTTGTCTCAAAGAGACCGCGTTTTTCGAGATATTCGCCGCCCAATGTGCCCATGATGTGAGCGATAAGCGCCGCTTGATGCTTTTCATCTTGCTCCATCACCAAATCCAGCAGACTGAGTGTAATTTCGCGAGCGATTAATGCCACATCTACCGGTTCTTTGGCGTGGAGCTTGTAGGTGACGTATTGCACAACGGCATCACTAATCATGGCGCGAAGCGGCTTATGCATTTGAACCCTCCCTGGCCCGATCTCGCTACCTCAGGGCTACTCGGCATTTGGCGACCGTCGGATGGTCTCAAATCGCGCCTCACTGCGTGCAAAGGCCCATGTACTGGGAAAAGCTTGTAAGTGGCACGCCATAAAGGCCAGACTGAAACATGCAGCGGCTTCGCCGGTCCTGTGACGTCTCTGGCCCGTGCGGCAGGCTTGGAATCGGATTCGCGGGACTCGCTAGACCCGGAACCCAAATCGGTGGCTCTTGTCGCGTTGATGGCTGCAGCAGCAACAGTACGGGCGCTGAGGGCGGTATTTGGGATGACGGTAGCGGGACCGGAGCAATATAAGCCGACGATCCGCCCACCCTAACTCGTACTAAACCGCGTTCGTCGAAGATTAAAATCAAGGGCACTCCCGCAATCGACCCTCCCAACTCGGGAGAAAATGAGAGAGGCGTGCATCGCCGGAGCGCGTCCGAAACTGCATTTTTGTATTCGTCTTTAATGTCATCGGATACATCCGGTGTGACATAAGTAAAATGCGGCGGTCCCAAAGGCTGTCCTCGCGCGTTAAATCCAACGCGGACGGTAATCCGAATTTCTTGATGTGGTTCTCCCACCAAAGGGGCCACACAGGACGCCAATGCTCTCTGGATCTCGGGAATATTATGCGCCGGAGACTCTGGTGTGGCCTGCGCTGCAGCCGACGTCGTACTCAACGATGCGGTTGCCCCAATGACTGACGCGCACGCAAGTTCGAGGAGGTAGGTGCATCGCCTAAACACACCCGTGACTATAAATTTGCTTTCCACGTAACGCGAGAGCGTCTTGGCGGCAGTGGTAGCTTAACAAGTTCATTTCCCGAGCGTCGCGATACATGCACCGAAGACCCGTGAAAGGCTTCGAAGAATTGTCTTTATCGCGAACAAAGGACGCTCAAGCGCGCTTGATCGCTTTCGCATTGGCCGCAGCTGAGGGTAGGGAACACCGCAAGACGAAATCGATTGAATACTGGCTCCAAAGCCAGAGAGCGCGCGCGAAGCCGAGTTTCTCCGCCCACCTATAGACACATTCGCCCCCCCTAATCTGCACGTTAGCGGGTGGGGGTGGGGACACATGCCGCATGAACTTCTGGAGCCGCGCCTCGTCGGCGCGGACGACAAAGTAATCTGTCTGAATTGCGGGAACCCGATGCGCCTGAGGAACCGTGGCCCAGACCCAGCCTACGGTCTCCGCTACGAGCGACAGACATTCACCTGCGCAATTTGCGATTTCCGTGTTGAACGCAGTGTGGATACGGAAGGAAAGCCGCCTGAACTGCTGCGCTACTGAAAAAAGGACGCTATCACGGGTCGTCCTTTTATCGCGCTTTAGGCTTTTGCCGGTATTTGCAATTGGAAAAGCGGCCATCGAACTGAGCTGGGAGAAGGTGGCTATTCGCGTGCGGTAATGGAGCAGGTGCTGATGCAAAGCCAGTCTCTGAAAGAACTATACGAACACGTTGCCTCTCTTGCACCAGAAGTGCGGCCGGAGGCGCCTCTCCGTGCTTCTGATCGCCGCACTGGCTTCATGGCGGATCGCGTCGCTAGCGACCGGCCATCGATCGGCAGGCGAATGTTTCGCGCTTTTGCCCGATTTTGCATTGCGGTTTTGATCGGTGTCAGCGCTACGCTCGCTTGGCAGTTACATGGTAACGACGCCGAGAAGATCGTTGGCACTTGGCTTCCCTCATTGGGCCGGTTCTTGCCAATGGTCACTTCCGCGCAAAACACCACGCTTCGGCAGCCAGCATCGACCGCTCAGATATCCGCGCCGGCTGCGGCAGTAACTTCGTCCGAGGTAACGCAACGGCTTGAGACAATGGCAAGCGATATTGCTGGCGCACAGCGGAACTTAGGGCAGCTAGCTGACATCAGCCACGATATCGCAGACACGCGGCGAAGCTTAGAGCAACTCGCAGCCAGACAAGAACAGATCGCGCAAAGCATAGCGACGCTGCAGAGATTCGAGCAAGACGTCAAACAGAGGCTGGCGTCTGCACCTCAGTCCGGGTCAGTGCCTTTACCGCGACGCAAGCCGCCGCCGCCGGCTGCGGAGTCGCCAGCCGCGCAGGCATCATCAGTACCTGCCACGGCGCCCTCAACCCAACAACCTCTGCCTTTGCGCTGATGCTCCCCATGCCGAAAGGCTAGGATTTCGCTAGTGCGCTTCGGCGCGCAGTGAGACGTCTGTAAGCGGTCGCGACCACGATCCGACTGGAACTGGGCTAAAAACGGACGCAGCATGTGTTCTCTGGCAAGTTGGCGCGTCCATGAGGGCGAGTGAACGAGGCGGAGTGGCGCTCTTTGTTGGATGTGGCCGAGTAATTGCTCCGACTTCCCGTCTTGGGGGGAGCTTCAGCGACGGAGCCGGTGTTGAAGGAAAACGTAATTCATGACTCCGCAACCGCCCCGTTCACGGCCTTAATGGTTATCGGCACGGCGGCGGTAGCTGTCAGCTGCACCAACCCCCATGGCAAGTGCTATCCGATTACAAAATGAGCGAGGGAACGGGCCATCGCTTCGAGGGCGTCGACGTATCTCCCATCGAATAAATAGCGGTCGAGAAGCACTAGGGCGGACAATCCTACGGCTATGGCGCGGAGCATGGGTAGAGGTTGCATTAGTTAGGTTGCGGTTCCGTAAACGCTCAATGCTGCATTGCAGGCGCGTTAAAGGGCGTTGGGTTGTGGCGCTGTAGCTGTGCGAGCCAGCGGGGAGCGCAACGTCGCGCCCTGTGTGACGCTAAAGGCTCGGCCGCTGTCGGCTTAAAATGGAGAACAGCGGGAAATCGGCGGAACAGCACAGATGAGCGCCGCGTTTCCATATAAGATATGGAGCGTCCAATGGATCGTGTTCCGCTTTTCGTATTCGCCGCGGTGGTCGCGGTGATAGGGGTGCTTGCTGCCTCCAGCGTTTACGTTACGGAAAGAAACGACGCGACGATGAAGGCGGTAGGTATACAACCAGCACCGGTCGGCGAGCATCGATAGCGCAGCGGGTCCGCCTAGCGCCAAATGTCCTTTAAGCGCTCCGGCGACATCGCGGTATATAGCGCACGGTGTTCGTAACGGTGCCGTCAACTGCAATGCGTGGCCGTGCACCGAGCGTTGCAGTAGTCCTGCGCCCTGGCGTGCGTCGCGCACCAATCCCGACAAAACGCCATGCACTTTCCGGTCGGTGCGGCGGCGGCCGGCTTTGTCAGCGGCCCGCCCACAGGCAGAAGCAGCGTGGTCATCACGGCGAGAGCAAGAACAATCCTCATTCGTGCCTCCTCGGCTCGACCCAGGCCACCATTACAGCACAAAAGCGGCTCAGGGGGAGCGTCGCCACTCTTGTCGCGTGACGGCTTCGCGATCCATTTTGAGCCCGGACTCGACTCCATTCCTGAAACCCACGGGCTCTTCAAGCGGATTTGATCATTAGGCTAATACTGCTGACGATGAGACGATCGGCGTTCGTTCCGACCACTGCTCCAGCACTCGCGTTCGCCGCTTGCCGCGACTCACTCGATAACCTAGGGTTGCGCGGGCGTGGTCCCGCGTTGGAATATTGGCCCCGTCGGTCGAACCGGCGGGGCTTTTTGTTTCAGAGCTGCTTTGGCGGATTGTGTCCTATCGGGAGGCTACAAATGCTAGATCCCTTCACCGTAGTCGCGACAGCCGTTGGCTTTGTGATCGTTGCATCGTTGATGCTGGCGGCAATCGAGCAATAGGCCGCATATCGTAAGCCGTCGTTCGTCGGAAATTGGAGAAGCGCACGGGAGCTTCGCCATGAACTGGTTGTGGTTGTCACGACCTTCGGCTCTCTCATAGGTGCCGCGTTGATGCTGTCGGCGCTAGAAATTAGAGAGCGAACGCTCGCTGCGAAACCACGACGGAAAGACGGTTTCTTGATCAGGCGTACTTTTCGGCGCGTCTCATTATGCGACCGGACAAGGAGTGGCTTAACCCCTAGTGTTCCTTTGGTCATTGCTCGCGTACTCGCGTCCGCTGCCTGATCGCCAGCCTGATCCGCGGCCGGCGTTTGCCGGACTCCAGCACTATCTCGGCCATGCCACCCTGACCAACACGGTCCGCTATACCGCTATGTCGCTGGGGCCGTTCAAGGACGTTTGGCGCGATTGAAAGCATGTCGGCGAGCGCCTGCCAGCTTGGCGGGTGGCCTGCTCGTCTTGCTCGCGCGCGCGCTTTGCTTCCGCAATACGTCGGACGAGTTCTACATAGCGCGCTTGCAGCATTAGCCACTCCGCGCGTTCCTTGGGATCGACTACCCCGTTGGCCCGTTCGGCGCAGTCCCTCGCCCGCTGCATGCAGTCGCGGACCTGATCGTCAAGGTTCTGGAGCATGACATGCCTCTCCCGATTGCCCCGACTTTTGCGCGGTCGGCATAGTAATGGTGCGTGACGCCTTCACGTCAGGTGCAAAACAAGCCCGTAATAAACAAAGAGCCCCAAGCGCAGGAGGACCGCGCCTGGGGCTCAATAGGGCCGGACTTCTTTTCTAGGAAATGCCAGGATGTTTGTCCGCCCGGCTGGAAGCGCGGCGCATAGTCGAATTCCAGCGCGCTTTGATAGCCAGACTTGAATCGTCGCGGCTGCAATCGGCTGCCGCCCCGAAAGATGCTGGAGGTCTATCAAAGCTCCCTCGGGCATCTGGAGCAACACGAGCAGAACATCCGAGCCAGACGCAGGGCCCGCTTGGTCCAAATCACCAGGAAGGGTTCTCAATCGCCACGTCACGCCCGCGTCAAAGATCCACGGTAGGCTTGGTATGTTTCCCCGATTACTTGGCCTCGGTCGGATCAAACCGAGGCTATATTTTTCCGTGCCTTGCTGGCCATTTGCCGTTAAGCTAGCTGTTTAGATGACTGAGAACCCAACGCGACGGCGCAAATCCGATCACCACAGTGTGGATTTGCCCACCGTTGCCCTCGCTGCTGTGGTGGTAGTGTTGTTGATTGCCGCTTGTGTTGCTCGCTGGCTTTCGTATTAGCGGGCAACCGCCGAACCGTGTGGTCTTCTTCAGTCCGTTAAAAATGGATCCGGTCAAGGAGTGGCGCGATCAAGGCGCCATGGACCTGGAGAACTCCGCCGGCAACAACTATGCATCTATGCTGTCGAGGGCGCGACGCAGTGAACTAAGATTTTCGGCGCCCAACCAGATTGCCAGATAATGAGAAGCTTGTCCTAGCTTATGCGCGGTGTCGCCCGAAGCCGAGCGTTGATTTTATCAGCTATTGGCGGCGATACGTTTTGTTAGTCCGAGCGAACGAAATCGCTATTCATCCAGAGATATAGGCGCCACAGCAGAAAACTGATTTGCTCGCGGTGCTTCCGGTTAATTGCAGGCCCGGCCGGGTGCGGTCGAAGCAAGCGATTTGGACAACGGTTGCGGGCGATCGAGGAGAGGATGGCCAAATGAGAGCGCGCGAAATGAACAACAAGCTCGATAAGCGTCGCGCGCAATCCCTCCAAATCGGTGAGCGAAAGGGCTCTCAGCGGCCCAAAATGCTTAAAAGCAACAATGCCGACCGCGATAGGAATTCTACCGGCGGGCGCTCAAAACTAAGCGGTGCGGCCGCTCGCTTTGCATCTAAGCGGTCGCCTCGGTTTTGCGGTTTATTTCTGTTCAATGCGCGCGGCGGTCAGTTGCTTCTCGGTCAAAGGACCAACCGCGACGCTTGCTTTGAGGTCGGGCCTCAGATTGGCGAACAGCGCGAGATCGGGTGCCGGTATGACCAGCCACGCCGGGGGCGATATAGCGCCAAGTCCGGTCATTTCCAGGCGCTGCAACGGGATCTTGGCGTAGAACAGAACGTCGGTATCAAGCCACACGCCGTAAGCCGGAGCCGGCGCTACGCGAATCGCTTGCCCGATGGCTTCACCGGCAATCCGGGTCTCGCCAAAGCGATCCGCAAACAGCGGCATGATGACGACGACGAGCAGCACTTGGTACGCAACCAACAGCGACAGCACGATCGCCATAATGCGCCGCGCCACCGCATAACGCGACTTGTTCAGCGCGTCCCAGCCGATGCCGCCAAGAACGGCAATCGATGGCGCTATCGGCATCGCGTAACGTGAGGTGAAGCCAGGCCACAGCAGCAAGATCGCCGTGCAAACACCCGAATAGAGCACGAATGGCGCGACGATTGCGGGGACGCTGCGCGGATCGGCGTCTCGTTGCTGCCAAGGCCAGGGAATGAACAGCATCATGACGGATGCCGGCAGGAGTTCGAGAAGCAGACTGCCGGTGTTGCGGGTGTTGCGCGCGAGATAATCGAGAAAGGCTGGCCGGTACAGGAATCTACCGTAGCCGAGCCAGGTGTCTTCGTAACCTGGCTGATAAACCGCGGCGATCCAGCCGGCGAAAGCCGCGGCCGGCAAGATCATGCACAGCACCCAGCCCGGCACATCGCGCCATCTGCGCTCGAGCAGCAAATAGGCCGCCGTTCCCAACCCGAAGAAGGCAGCGGGCTGAGGTCCCTTCACCAACGCAAGCGCGGCGAGCAGAACCCCGCAAACGCTCCAACGCCATAACGTCACCTTGCCCAAAGCCGCGCCGTCCCACCAAACCACCAGTGCGGCGAAAGATAGAAGCGTGACGATGGTGTCCGGCTCGGACACCGTCAGTTTCTGCAGGAGCAGCGGACAGAACAAAAATGAAAGAGCAGCAAACAACGAGGCCGCCGGACTCGCATAACGGCGCGTGACCCGGTGCACCAACAGTGCGGTGATCAGCACCGAGAGCATCACCGGAAGCCGCGCCGACCATTCGTTGACACCGCCGGTGACGAGTGCCGTGCCGGCAATGAGCCAACTCAAGAGCGACGGTTTGTCGTGCCAGAGATATCCGTAGACAAACGGTTGCAGAAAATGACCGTGGGCGAGCACGTCTTTGGCGATTTCGGCGTTAGCGCCTTCTTCGTAGATGAACGATCGCACCGTGAGGTTGGGAAGCGTGGCGCAGGCCCACAACAGAATAATCAGTACCGGAACGACGCCCGGCCGCTGCAAATAAGCGGTCAGTTGCGCCAGCGTGTCCCTGAGGGAGCGACGAAAGCCCGTAGAGGACGGGCTGGGCGGCACGCTTGCTGAAGGCTTGACCGTTTCCAGCGTCAAAGCCGGTAAACCCTGGCCGCCGTATCGTGGAGGACGGTGCGGCTCGTCGCCTTGCCCAACGGCGCGAGCGCGTTGCGGTAAGCCGCGACCAAATCCGAATATTTGGTCCAAAGTTTCTGAACGGGAAAATTCGAGCCGAACATGGAACGCTCAGGACCAAATTGATTGTTTCGCGCACTATAGTCGCGATATGCTCCGCCGGGAAACGATATTGCGGATTTTCGCGCCAGTGTAGCTTCATGCGCAACCCGCGTATGCCGCGATATTTCGTTAGCCTCTCAAGTTGTGGACGGACGTCGTCGGCGAGGAAATCTGCGTCGCCGACGCGGCTCTTTCCGCGCTCAACGACGAAGACCTCCAGAAAACTTCGGCGGAACGGCTTGTCGCGGAGCAAAGCGCACTTCGGTGATTGCAAGTAACTAAGTCGTATCCGTTTCAAGTCGGCCGACGCCAACCTATACAGCACCCCGGCACAAGCTTGCTTTGTCACTTCCGGTGTTGGGGCCAGGGCAACATAGCCGACTTGATCGCAACGTAATTCACGACTCCGCAACGGCCCCCGAACAGAGGCAATTACAGCCTGGAGGGTTCGGCGGAAACCAAGAATTATCCTTTACGCAATTAGATTCCGGTAGCGTCGAAGCGTGCGAATGCACCTTCCCTTCGGCCGAAAGTGGCGGTCTCTAGCGAGGAAATATGCGATCAGCAGTCATTATAATGGGAACTCTAGGAGTCTTGGGACTAGGCGCTTTCGGCGTGGTTTGGCAAAAATCGACGGCACCGCGTTCCGAGGCGGTCGAGCACGCCCTCATAGCAAAAAGCAATCGGCTTCCCACAACGCGGCTCCCGCACCTAGGGCAAGCTCAAGCTGCTGAAATCCTAGCAGGGGCCCACACCTCTGCCACCCGTGTTTCATCAGGGCCGGTTTCTCAGGAGACGACTGCCTCGGTCGCCCCGACGCAAAATGCTCCGGTAGCAGATGCCGAATTGACACTTGATAGGGCCGTGGCTTCGCCGAACAACAGCATTGCGCCCTGCGACAAACCGGGAGGATTGGGTCTTTCGCGCATTGTCGAGATCGACACCACCGGCGGCCCCGGCTTCGGCTTCGAACACTTCAAGCAGTACGATTTTCTCCGCGACAAGGAAGTGGTGCTGACCTTCGATGACGGCCCCTGGCCGGAGAACACCCCGGCTGTCCTAAGGGCTCTTGCCGACAATTGCCTCAAAGCCACGTTCTTCGAAATCGGCGAGCATGCCACCTGGCATCCGGAGATAACCAAGCAGGTGGTCGAGGCCGGCATGACGCTCGGCACCCACACCTGGTCGCACAAGGATTTGGCGAGGAACCCCTACGCCAAGGACATCGAACTCGCCAAGGCGGAAATCGAGATGGGCTTCAGCGCCGTGCACAACGCCGCGGGCGTCCCGATTGCCCCGTTCTTCCGTTTCCCGGCTTTGCAGCACCCGCCGGAACTGCTCGCCTATATGAGCGAGCGCAACATTGCAGTGTTTTCGGCCGATTTCGATTCTCGCGACTTCAAAATGCGTAAGCCGGAAGAGGTCATCACCTCGGTGATGACCAAGCTGGAAAAGCACGGCAAGGGTATCATCCTGATGCACGATTTCCGGCGCGCGACCGCGGAAGCGATGCCGGAATTGCTTCGCCAGCTTAAGGCCGGCGGTTACAAAGTCGTGCATTTGGTGCCGCGCCAGATGGTGGCGACGCTGCCCAAATACGACGAAATGGTTTCGCAGAAAGACAAGTTGTCGGCCAACAATACCCGCCCGGAAAACAGCGTCCTACACACGATTGGCCAGTACGTGGGATCGCCGCCGCCCGCCGCTGACGAATAGCGGCACGACCAGCATGCGGATCTTTTCCGTCTGGGCGTTAGAACTCGTAAAACTCGTGGGTCGGCGGCGGCTTCACCGCTTAACGTCGAGTATCCGATCTGTCATCAAAGGGTGCGCTTACACTACAATAAAGCGGGTGGCCGGCATCTGTTGGCGCACGGTCATGTCCTCTACGGAGGCGCTCGTTACGGCGAGCACTATCACGCCAAGGTGAGATGCCCGGCGTCAGGCGCCTGCACAGTGCTCAACCCGCGCCCACAAGAGAGCAGTTTCAAGCCGCCGAACCGTATTTTCGAACGATAAGGGTCGTCGTTCCTTCGCAGTTGCGATGAATCGGCTAGGGACACGGCATGAAGCGCCGGCACTAGCAACGACAGATGGCCAGGACTGCGTCTAACTTACGGTTTTCTTCTGCTTGACGCCGATCCAATTCCCTAAGCGCTTTGCGCGGATCGCCCTCGGACAGCATGCTGTCGGTAGACGCTGGATCATCCACTTTGAGAATTCTGGTATCGTCAATTTTGCGACCAGCTGGCTCCGCATCATGACTCGCAACCGGAGTCGTTTTTGGCCGGATTCGTTCGGCCAAGTGTTTTTCCGAAGGATATCGGTTTGCGACCGCCCACGATGGAATGGATGGCGACGAACACCCTAAAAGAGCCGATGCTGCCAACAACAGCGCCCCCGAACTGATAATGCGCATTACTTAGCCCCGCGCCGTCACCGCAGGAATCTATTCCAATCTGTTTCTCTTTCAACTGATCATCCACCGCTAATCTCTCAGGCGCGCCATATTCTGGATAGGTGTGATGCTAGTGCCACACGGTACAGAATTGCTGCGGGTGATGCGCCGCAAAGCCACAAAGCTCGGCAATCCCGAGCGATTGAAGCGCGGCGCCAGGCGGTGGCCGTCGGGCGCCGCAAGCCGCGCATTTGGTGGCCGTTAGATACGCTGATCTAGAGACGCGAGCTGCAGGCTGAGAAGACAATTGTAGTTGCAAACCTCAGCTTCACTCGATTTCGGCTGCGATTTCACCTCAGCAGCGAACAGGGCGGCGAACACCAGTGCGATGGTTAGGATCTTCAGCATGGCAATCCCTCATTCAATTCAGCAGTGAGCCTCCGTCAGGTGGTCTTGTACGCTTTTCAAAAAACCGCGCCGTGATGGGAATCACAATCCGAGCGGCCATGGCCCGGGGTGTGATACGCTCTATGCGTTAGACTAATGGGAGCAGCTTAGATGCCTACAGGAACCGTGAAATGGTTCAATTCGACTAAGGGTTACGGCTTCATCCAGCCCCAGGGCGGCGGCAAGGACGTTTTTGTACATATCTCTGCGGTGGAGCGCGCAGGCCTCAGTAATCTCAATGAGGGGCAAGTGATCGACTTCGAAGAGGTCTCGAACAGGGGTAAAATATCAGCGGAGAATCTGAAGATTAAGCGTTGACGCCGACAAGCAAAGAAAGAGCCCCAAGCGGTGAGAGAACGTTAAGCGCCTGGGGCTCAATAGGGCGGGGGGAATCTTGGGGATTGGGGTCCGCCCCGCCCGAAGATGAGCACGCGGCAGCGTCACATTCCACCGCGGAACGGGATTAAGGTTACGGCGTCGGCCACTGCTTGAGATAGCCCCCGAACTGACCGCTCACGGTCTCCCACTTATCAAGTGTGAGGCATACAACCGTGTCTATGACCAACTCTACGGATCGAATTGAGATCATCACGTCGGTTCAGCGTCGGCGGC
>Ga0302326_10025746_pt1 | contig 11918 bp, 12 predicted proteins | sample Palsa_T0_3_FD_202264 | JGI IMG/M metagenome (GOLD analysis project Ga0302326, IMG submission 202264) | Peat permafrost microbial communities from Stordalen Mire near Abisko, Sweden - Palsa_T0_3 | ecosystem: Environmental > Terrestrial > Soil > Palsa > Peat permafrost | place: Sweden: Abisko... | reverse complement strand
GGCATAAGCTGGTAGGTGACGGACGATACCCATTGGGGCCTCGATGGGTGTGCGGAAAGAGCATCCCATACGTCCACCTCACCTACCCGGCTTCCTCTCTCCGCTTGCACTAGCAATCTGAAGGCCAGCTTGCAATATTCGTAGCGCCGGCATTTGATGGGCCTCGCAAGAAATCAATTCGGGTGCAACCTGGGACTGACCGTTGAGATTCGAAGAAGTTTTGGAAACAGCTTTTCAATTGAAGGACGGGCCCTTGGAAACGAATCCTGCTCTTTGCCGCCGGCGAGCCCCGCTAGAGCGAAACCAGGGTTACCGTGTCCTGTTTGGATTTGTGCAAGGTTGCCGCTCCCTGTTGGTCGCGTCAACTTGGGATTCGTGCGTTCGGGGTATAGCAGCCCTGGTTTCGCTATAGGCCGAAAATCGAGTTCTATCCGGTTTGCTGGTCACACGCCCGGAATGCGGAAAATTGGGAACTTGTTCACCGCCGATACTCGTTGAGCGTGTTCACGGTTACCAGAAGGGAACTTAGGACGCTTACGTCTCGCAAACACGGCCGCTTGCAGAAAACGGTGGGTATCAATGGAGATGAATTAATGCACAGGCTCGCGATCGACTCCCCGGTCTCCGGCTACACCACTGAGCGCAATGCATTGCCAAACGCATATGTGCGACCGGAGACGAAGCTCTACACGATTGCCGATCTTTCCATCGTATGGGTTTACGCCAATGTGTTTCAAAACGACGTTGGCCGCCTCAAGCCTGGCGACTTCGCGCAGGTCACGGTCCGTTCAAGACCGAAGCGCTTTAGGCTAACAGTGTCCGCATGAGCATCGGCGGAGACTACCCCAACGGCATCAAGTTCTATAGTTCGAAGGGCTGGAGTTTTGTGTCACGCGGGAATGATCAGGTAACCAAGAACGATCCCGTGGCCAAACTCCATGACGCAACTGCACTCGCGGCCAGCGAACCTGCAATCATCGAATCGGCCATCGGGCCTGACGAGATCCGCCTTTACGAGAGCAAGGAGCAGCATGGCAACTGGCTGGAGTCCATTACCAGCCGCAGGGAGCCGATTTCTCCCGTCGAAACGGGGCACCGCGCCTGCTCCACATGCCTGATTCACGACCTGGCGATGGTACTCAAACGCAAGCTCTACTTGGATCCGGTCAGGGAGCGGTTCGCGAATGACGATGAGGCGAACAGTATGATCTCGCGCCCGCAACGTGCTCCCTACGCGCTCACCTAGAAATAGGAAGTCATGATTATTCGTCGTGATGTCGTTGCTGGATTGAAAAATCTGCCAAGTGATCTCAGGTCGTGCCACCGGGCGTGACTAACCATCGGGGCGATTTGGTGAGGGACAACGCTCAATCCTATTGTGCGTATTGTTTCCATACCGTATGATTGCGACCATCGGAAGTAAGTCGATTTAGTGAGCCAGTTCCGATATGGCCATGGTTAAGGTGACCGGGGGGTAAAACATGCGGCCAGAACAATGGGAGACATTCAAGCGGGCGGCGCGCGGCGAGAAGATGGATAAGATTCCGATGGCGCTGATTGTCGATAGCCCATGGATTCCCGGTTACCTCGGAATCAAGCATATGGATTATTTTCTGGATCCCGAACTTTGGTTTCAGTCCAATTTAAAGATCATGCGGGAGTTCCCGGACATCATCTTCATCCCTTCATGGTGGATGGAATACGGGATGGCGGCCGAGCCGTCAGTCTTGGGCGCCAAGATTAAATTCTGGCAGGACAATACGCCAAGCGAGTACCACACTCTTTATCGTTTGGAGGACATCGACAACTTTCCTGAATACGAAGTGGAAGCTGATGCCTTTGCGGGCTTGACCCTGCACCGCATCGGCATGGCACGGCAACGCATACTGGATGCCGGCTACATTCTTCCCATGGTCACTTCGCGCGGCCCGCTGTGCACTGCGGGGTTTGTGCGCGGGACAACTCACTTCATGATTGATCTTGTGGAAGATCCGAAGGGCGCGCACAAGCTGATCGACCTCTGCACGCGCGTGGTGATCGACTGGCTTAAGGCGCAGCAGAAAGTGATGGGCGACGGGGTCGAGAGCATTTTTATTCTCGACGATATTGTCGGGTTCATCAATGAGGAGCATTACCTGGAGTTTGCGCATCCTTATCTGAAGCGCATTTGCGATGCGTTTCCAAAGGACTGGGTCAAGGTCTACCACAACGATGCGGAAGTCGATGCATGCCTCGACCACTTGCCCGATGCGGGATTCAATGTGCTCAACTGGGGCAAGCAGAAACATATCACCGAAGTGAAGCGGCGAGTGGGCGATCGCATGTGCCTGATGGGGAATGTGAACCCGCTGGAGATTGGAGTTCGCGGAACGCCGGAGGAAGTGAGAGACGAAACTCTTGAGGTGCTGGAGGGCTCCGGCGGCGAGGGGATCATTCTCTCGGTAGGCGGGGGCACCAGTCCGGGAATGCCGCGCGAGAATATCGTCGCCATGCTAGACGCCCTGGAAGAATTCAATGCGAGGCGTGTGGCGGCTGCGGTTTAGGGCGGCCAATAAGGAGTGGATTCGTGCCTGATTATGCCCTGATGAATCAGTTCCTTTACGAGGGGAACGCCAGCGAGGTGGAGCGGCTTACAAAGGAAGCTCTGGCCGAGGGGCGGTCTGCGCAGGAAGTGCTGAATGAGGGATTAATCGCGGGCATGAGCGTGGTCGGCGAGGACTTCAAGCATAACGTCCTCTACGTTCCGGAAGTGCTGATTGCCGCGCGGGCGATGAAGGCGGGCATGGGAGTCTTGAAGCCGCTGTTGACTTCGAAGGATAGCGGCGTCAAGCCCAAAGGTGTTTTGCTCATGGGCACGGTGCGCGGCGACTTGCACGATATCGGCAAGAACCTGGTGGGCATGATGGCCGAGGGCGCGGGCTTTGAGCTGCACGACATCGGCGTAGATCAGAGTCTGGACAAATTCATGGCCGCGGCGGAAAAATGCAAGCCAACCATTATCGGCATGAGCGCGCTGTTGACCACCACCATGATGTATATGAAAACCGTGATCGATGGCTTTGACGCAGCCGGCATAACGCACATCAAGATGGCGATCGGGGGCGCTCCTATCAGCCAGATGTTTGCCGACGAAATCGGCGCCGATGGATACGGCGCGAACGCCTCCGCTGCTGTGGACCTGTTTTTGCGCCTTGCGGCACAGGTATAACTCGAAATGACCACTTACAAGATTCTCTATTGGCAGGAAATCCCGACTCAAATCAAGGCTGAGGATGAGGCGGACGACGTCACCGTGATGCTGGATGGGAAATTCATGGCACAGGTGGACATTCTCGCCGCGAAGCGGGGACTGCAATCAGCCGACGACTATCTGGCTCAATGGAAATGGGGCGAGGAAGAAGAGCGCGAAGGCTCTGCGCGTGAAGTGGCGGAAGCCATGAAAGCAGAACTCGAAGCGAAGGGCTGGTAGGAATGGCCGTTACCCTCATCATCAACGGGCAGTCAATCCATTCGACGAGAGGGCAATCGCTGTTCGAAGCTGCTGAAGCTGTGGGCATCGACGTGCCCACTTCTTGCCGCAAGCAAGGCAAATGCAAAGAGTGCATGGTCGAAGTCGTTGAAGGGATGGACGCGCTGTCGGCGATTGCCGAGCCAGAACGCCATCTACGAGGCAACTTTCGCCTGGCGTGCCAAGCCTGCGTGAGCGTTGAGGATGGCCACGTTCGCTGCCATACCATGCGGCGCGGGCACATGCGCATTGAGCGGCATGCATTCGGACTGCCGCTGAGCAATCGAGAGTTCAAGCTCGATCCTGCGGTCACGCGCGATGGAGATCGGATCCTTATCGACGGTGTCGAAGTGGAGCGTTCCAGAGAGCCCATTTTCGGCATCGCAATGGATCTGGGAACCACGACGGTCGTGCTGCGCCTTGTCGATCTGGAAAGCGGCGAACTTATCGCGGATACCTCGTTTGAGAATCCGCAGCGTTTTGGCGGCTCGGAGGTCATGTCTCGCATCGCCTACGACACAGAGCATCCCGGCAGACTGCTCCAGCGCACGTTGGCGGGTTATTTGACACACGCTATCGAGAAGTTTCCCGTCGATCCGAAAACCATTTACGAAATGGTGGTGGTGGGCAACTCGACGATGCGCGATCTTTTCTTCCGCCAGAGCGTGTATTCGATAGGGCAAAACCCTTACCGGTCGATCACTGAAATTGAAATGTCCGAAGGGAAGCGCACATCGACGAGCCTGGTCCAGACCGGGTTGCGAAGCCTGTTGCCCATTCATGCCAAAGCTCGCGTGTACGGCGCTCCGATCATCAGCGGGCACGTGGGCGCGGACGCTGCCGCTTGCATGTTGGCGGTGGACCTGGAGCATGAAGAGCGCCTGGTGGCGGTAATGGATATCGGAACGAACACTGAGTTGATTGTTGGCAATAAGCACCGCATTCTGGCGGCATCCTGTCCTGCGGGCCCGGCATTCGAGGGCGGAGCAATCGCTTGCGGCATGCCCGCGCTGGACGGGGCAATTGAAGAAGTCGCGATTGCCGACGACGGAAGCTTTCGGCTTCGTGTCATCGGCGACGCGCGACCCGAGGGCATCTGCGGTTCTGGCCTGATTGATGTTCTGAGTGAGTTGCTGCGCACCGGCCGCATGAATGACATGGGCCGGTTTGCGGATGACGTTCAGCGGGTGACGCTTTGGCACGGTGAAGACAAGGACATTTTTCTGCTGGAGAGCGACGTCAATGAGTTGGCTCAGGCCAAGGGCGCTAACGTTGCAGGGTTGCACGCTGTTTTCTCGAGCTATGGCATCGACTTCGACGACATTGAAGTTTTTTATCTGGCGGGAGGATTCGGCCGGCATCTCAATGTTGAAGCTTCAAAGCGCATAGGCCTTGTGCCCAGCCTCGCTTCAACAAAAATTGTCCAGGCCGGTAATACTGCAATTGAAGGCGCGACAATAGCGTTGCTCAGCAAGGCGAAGCGCAAGGAATTGGAAGACCTGGCGAAAAGAGTCGAGCACTGCCGCCTGGAAACCCACCCCAGCTTCTTCGAATTCTTCGTGGAGGGCTGCCAATTCAAGCCCGTGGAGCCGATTCCATGCGCGAGTTAGCTGAATCCATCGAACTGGCCGGCAAGCTTCCCCATCCAAATGTTTTGAACGATGAGTATGTGCGGCTGCTCGGTTATCCGCGCAGCTGGGTACTGGAAGGCCGGCCCGGGGAATTGGCGGATTGGGCGCGGGAGTGGTACGCAGAGAATGGCCGGCCGTGGTTCTATGCACGGCAAGCGGAGCGTTTCGAAATCACAGGCGATTCCATTCGCATCGATGGAGTATCCTTCGCCAGCAAACGTCTGCAAAACACGCTTCAGCAAGCCCAAGCCCACAGCGTAATTCTGGTCGCCGTTGGCGCGGGCGCGGAAGCCGAGGAAGAAGCTGGCCGGCGGTGGGAAGACGAAAAACCCGACGAGTATTTTTTCCTGGAAGTATTCGCATCGGCGGTGGTCGAGCATCTGCTCACGGCAACTGGAGCACGTCTCTGTGACTGGGCGGAACAGCACGGTATGGCCGTGTTGCCGCATTACAGCCCTGGCTATCCCGAATGGGATGTCGTGGAGCAGTTGCGATTGCTCGAGCTGATAAAGCAGACGCGAGAGGAGTCTTTTCCTTCGCCGGTGGAAGTGTTTGACACTGGCATGCTGCGCCCCAAAAAAACACTCTTGGCCGTATTCGGATTGACGCGTCACACCGAACGGCTGCGCAGGCTCACCGACCTTGTTCCCTGCGAGAACTGCTCTTTTGGCCAATGCCAGTACAGGCGCGCTCCGTACCGGCGGGCTCCGCGATCATTGGGAGAGCAGGTTTCAGTGCGCATTGCGGTGTTGGATCAGGACGCCGAGTACAGCGTAAATCGAAAGGCGCTGAAGAGGTGGGCAGAGGAGCGCCTTTCAATAACCATGAACCAGGACGGCTCGCTCGACGTTGTGTTTCGCTACGAGGGAACGACCTGCACTAACATGGGCCGGCCGCTGACCTTCAATTACAACGTCAAGCTGGGCGCGTGCGCCGACGGGTATCCAATTCTGGAACAGAGTTGCGTTCCGGCCGCGAGCGACACGGGCCACACCGCCATGTGCCAGTATATTGAGAATCCAGCAGGCCTGATGGCGGCCATTGACCGCGAGAAACCGCTGAGCGGAGAGCGATTGAATGCTGTCTTATCATGGCGGCGCACACCGTCCGCCGCGGGTTGCTATTGCGAATCGTCGAGCCGCGATCATAAATGGGGCCTGGTTCTGGAAACAATCCATTATGCCCTGGCACAAAAAGAAAAGCCGCGGGGCACGGAGAGATCATGAAGAAGCTTTTGCAAGACGTGATCAGAGAGCGGCCATTGCTCGGTGATGGGGCAATGGGAACCGAACTGATGATAGCCGGATTGGAGCAGGGCAATTGCGGCGAAGCATGGAATCTCACGCATCCGGAGAGGGTGCTCGCCATCCAGCGCCGCTACGTTGCGGCCGGTTCAGAGTGCCTCATCACCAACACATTTGGCGGATCGCGCATCATGCTCAACCGCCATTCAGAAGCGGACCACGTGGTTGAAGTGAACAAGGCGGGAGTGACGATCGCCCGCCAGGCATTTGGAGATCAAGAAGGTTACGTGCTGGGAGACATTGGTCCGTTTGGCGGCTTGCTTGAGCCATTCGGCGACTTCACCGAATCCCAGGTTCGCAGTGCCATCGAAGAACAGGCCGCGGCCCTGGTTGACGCTGGGGCGGACGCCGTCATTATAGAGAAGCAGACCTCGCTTGAGGAGCTCTTGATCGGCATCCGGGCATCGCAGGCGGCGGGCGCAAAGTGCATCATCGGGTCAATGGCATTCGACGTCACTCTTGACGGCTCGACCTTTCGCACCATGATGGGCATTGAGCCCGAACGGGCTGCTGAATTCATGGAGGGGAACGGCGCGCACATCGTCGCACTCAACTGCGGCACCGGCATGGAGATGGAGCGCGCGAGAGATGCCGTGGAGCGTTATAAAAACGTAACCAGCCTGCCGGTGATGGTTCAGCCGAATGCCGGCAAGCCCCAACTGATCAATATGAAAGTCGTGTACGACGAAACACCGGAGCAAATGGTGAAGGGCCTGATACCTCTTTTGAGGGCCGGTGCCAACATTGTGGGTTCGTGCTGCGGCAGCACGCCGGAACACATCCGCGCATTTAGAAAAGTAATGGATGAGTTTCTTGAAAGGCAAGGAATGGACCGCAAGGGAGGTTTACGTGAGAGTCAAACTTTGTGACGTGAATTCGGCTGCCGGGGACAAACTTCCGCAGCACACTGGCGATAAGTCCGGCCTTGGTGTTCACTACGTCGATGCTTACATCAAGCCGATGAATGTGAAGCTGGAAGATGGCACGCCGGTGAAATGCAAGCGCCGCGGGTTGAAAATCGTCCTCTCCGCGGGAAGCAAGAAGGGAGAGGGGCTGATGCGCCGGCTCGACGTGAGCGCCGACCCGGTTGTCATGTTGAACGCAGCCATGCAGGAGGCGGCGAAGGCTGCCGGCATCGAACTCACGGTGGAAGACGGCGCGATTTTCTGTGCGCTTTGATTTGAGGTTCGATGCTAGGCAAAAGTCTATCGATTCTCCGGTCATTGTGGCGGGCCCGAAGTTGAACAATCAGAGCAGAGACGCGAGGAGATATGACATCCGGGACCCTATCTGAATTTGCCAAGATGCTTTTTGTCCCAAGCGCCTGCATCGCAATGGTGGTGGGCGCGCAGACTCCGGCATCGGCGCCGCCCACCGCTGCCGACCGTACCGCCATTGCCGCCGCTTCGGCCGCGGAGCGCGACCGGGAGCTCAAGCTTCTCGGCATCGCTGAAATGCAGCCCTCGGCGACGGCATACGACATTGGCAAGCCGGGCAATGCCAATTACGACGAGGCTAAAGCCAATCCCTATCCCATACTCCCCGATGTCTTGACTTTGAACGATGGGACCAAGGTGACAAAACCGGCGCAGTGGAAGAAGCGTCGTGAAGAAATCAAGGCTATGTTCGACGAAAATGTCTACGGCAAGTATCCCGCGCACATCCCTGGCGTGAGTTGGAATGTGGACAGCGTCGAAGAGATGACAGTCCTTGGAGTTCCCGCCATCGTGAAGCACATCACAGGCCATGTGGACAATTCGTCCTGCCCGGCAATCACGGTCGAAATCCATGCTGACGTCGTTACTCCGGCCAGCGCCAAAGGCAAGAAGGTGCCGGTGATCATCGGTGGCGGTTCGATTCGTCCGCGGCCGGCTTTCGCACGGCCGGCTCCGGCTCCCGGCCAGGTAGTGCATTTGCTCTCGGCGCCGCCTGACGCGCCCGATTCCGCCAAGCTGCTTCTGGAGCACGGCTGGGGTTTTGTCGGGCGCAATTTGAACGAGGTGCAAGCCGACAATGGCGCAGGCCTCGACAAGGGCATTATCGGCCTGGTGAACAAGGGCCAACCCCGCAAGCTCGACGATTGGGGCGTTCTGCGAGCGTGGGCCTGGGGCGACAGCAAACTGCTCGACTATCTGCAGACCGACCTGGATGTCGATGGCGCCAAAGTGGGCGTAATGGGCCATTCGCGCGGCGGCAAGGCAGCGCTCGTCGCCGAGGCCGACGATCCGCGCTTCGCCATCGGCTACATTTCATCCTCGGGCGCAGGGGGCGCCGATCTTTATCGTCGTAACTATGGCGAGACGATGGGCAACATCGCCGCGCCCATCGAGTTCCATTGGTTCGCGGGCAACTTCTTGAGATATGCCGCGGCCGGTCATTCAGCCAACGAGATGCCTGTCGACAGCCACGAATTCATCGCACTCGTAGCGCCGCGTCCCATTTTCATCGGCGGCGGCGCGCTGATTACCGATCCACAATATGCTCCTGGCGACGCATGGCAAGACGCGCAAGGTATGTTCATGGCTGCGGTCGCGGCCAGTCCCGTTTGGGGCCTGCTAGGCGCCAAGGGCCTTGGGGCCAGCACATTTCCGCCGATAGGTACACTCGTCGATTCAGGAGACATTGCGTTCCGCCAACACCAGTTTGGCCATACGCCGGCACCGAATTGGTCCTATTTCATCGAGTTTGCGGATAAGGAGTTCAAGAAACGCTGACATGGTCGGCCCGGTATTTTTTGAACCAGGCAGAATATTGGTCCCGGGCAAGAACTGTGCCTAAGGTGGGCGAAGAATTTTGCTGATGACGAAGAACCGGTTCGGTGAAAGGCAGACCGTCGGCGCAGATTGTCGGACGCCACAAACAAGATTTCAGTGTCTTGCAGTTTGCACACGCATTTGAAAAAGCAACTGGTTTCGGCAAGAAACACCCGGCCATCGGGCAGAGGAACAGTGGCTAGCCTATTTAAAATGTCGCATCTTCCACAACTTCGATTCGCATTTGATTAAGAACAGGCGAATGCGCTCCTTCAGAGATGCACAGTCTGTATCCTGAGTTCCGGTTGGGGTGTCGTGAAACAGAAAGCAAAGGACTGTGAGATTCCGTTTCTCGCGCCGCATGACCTTCGCCGGACTTGCGCCCGACTTTGCCATCAGGCCGGTGTGGAATCGGAGCAGACTCAGTTCCTTCTGGGGCAAGTCTCTATGCAGACGACGGAGCGCTCCTTGGGGAGCAAACAACGATTCCGTAGTGCAGTCAATGATTGAAGCGGGCTGGAACCGGATCCTTCGGGATCTCCCTGGATCCCGCACTGCTCGCGGACCCATCGGGACCAATCTACCAGGATAAAAGATAGGATGATCTGCAGATAACGACCGACCGTGAGAGCCCTCGCATTTCATTGGGGGGTAAAGCGGGCTTCGATTTGTTTCGATTCCCCTGGAACAGCATCGACCACAGTCAGCACCTCATCTCCGGGTGCGCAAGAGGCACGCTATGTGCGAATATAAAGTTGATCCGATTCCGAAGTTGCCCCTTCAAATGGAGATCGTCATGCATCGTGAAGGCAAACCCCTCAATGAAAACTCCGTCGGCCGCGTTACTCGCCGCTCGTTCCTCTCGCAGATCGGCGCGGCAGGCGTCACCGCCACCGCTGCCCCGCTCGTAGCTCGAGCCCGCTCCGCGCCCGCTCCCTTGGAAACATCAACAATGACGGCGGAGAAGATTGAGAACGCAATCCCCATCGCTCTATCCGTCAACGGCAAATCTGTCCGCATCGAAGTAGATCCCCGGACCACGCTGCTCGACGCCTTGCGAGAAACCCTCTCACTCACGGGTACTAAAAAGGGCTGCGACCACGGCCAGTGCGGAGCCTGCACCGTTCACGTAAATGGCCGCCGCATCAACTCCTGCCTCACGTTAGCGGTCATGCACGAAAGTGACACCATCACCACCATCGAGGGCCTCGGAGACCCCGACAATCTCCACCCCATGCAGGCTTCGTTCGTCGAGCATGACGGATACCAATGCGGCTATTGCACTTCAGGCCAGATCATGTCCGCGGTCGCTCTGCTCAAAGAGCCTTGCGGCCCCAGCGATGCTGACGTCAAGGAACTCATGAGCGGCAACATATGCCGTTGCGGCGCTTACCCCAACATCGTCGCCGCGATCCAGCACGTGCGCCAACGCGCCTGATGTAGCATCTCCATAATGGGAGGTCTCTATGGAACTCTTCACATATACCCGCGTCACCGATGCCGCGCAGGCCATCAACGCCGCGACCACTAAAGACGTCCGCTTTGTCGCCGGAGGCACCACGCTCCTCGATCTGATGAAGCTCGAAGTCGAGCGTCCCAATCAACTCATCGACATCAACCGCATCGGCCTCGACACCATCGAAGTGCTTCCCAACAGCGCCCTGCGCATCGGCGCTCTCGTCCGCAACTCCGACCTCGCCCATCACCCCGTCGTGCAGTCCGACTACGGGGTCCTCTCGCAGGCGCTGCTCTCCGGAGCGTCCGCACAACTGCGCAACATGGCAACCACTGGAGGCAATCTGCTGCAACGCACTCGATGCATGTACTTCCGCAATACGGCGATGCCCTGCAACAAGCGCGTACCCGGCTCGGGCTGTTCTGCAATCGAAGGCGACAATCGAACCCTCGCCATTCTCGGCACAAGCAAAGACTGCATCGCGACCAACCCCTCCGACATGAACGTCGCCCTGACCGCGCTTGAGGCCGTCATCACTGTTCGTGGCAGCACAGGCACGCGCGACATCCCCATTGGCGACTTCCATCTGCTGCCCGGCGCCACTCCGCATGTCGAAACCGTTCTCGGTCCCGGCGATCTCGTCACCCACGTAACTCTCCCTGCGCCGCGCACCAAGTCGAAGCAAATCTATCTCAAGCTTCGCGATCGCGCTTCGTATGAATTCGCACTCGCCTCGGCCGCCGTCGTAGCCGAAGTCTCAGACGGCAAGCTCACCTTCATCCGCGTCGCACTCGGCGGAGTCGGTACAAAACCATGGCGCTCTCGCGAAGCCGAAGCGGCTTTGCTTCATCGCCCCGCCGACATCGCCACGTTCCGTCACGCTGCCGATGCAGCGCTTCGCGATGCTGATCCGCAATCGGAAAACGGATTCAAAGTTCAGCTGGCTAAGCGTTGCATCACGCATGCCCTTACCCTCGCAACGCAGTCCGCATAAGGAGACATCATGGCGATCGCCTCAGCGACCAGCTCCACACTGCCGCCCCGCACCAATGGCTCGCTCCCGCGCGTCGACGGACCGCTCAAAGTCACCGGCGCTGCCAGGTATTCTTCTGACTACAATCTCCCGGGCATGCTTTACGCCGTGCCAGTCTGCGCTACCGTCGCCAGCGGAACCATTACCAATCTCGACATATCGCGCGCCCAATCCATGCCCGGCGTCCAAGCCGTCTACCATCGCGGCAATTTCGGCAAGCTATTCCGCGCCGC
>Ga0302326_10025744_pt1 | contig 11918 bp, 10 predicted proteins | sample Palsa_T0_3_FD_202264 | JGI IMG/M metagenome (GOLD analysis project Ga0302326, IMG submission 202264) | Peat permafrost microbial communities from Stordalen Mire near Abisko, Sweden - Palsa_T0_3 | ecosystem: Environmental > Terrestrial > Soil > Palsa > Peat permafrost | place: Sweden: Abisko... | reverse complement strand
ACATGGATTATTCAGCTGGACGCCCATTCTGATCTTGTCGGTGGCGGGACTCTTTTTACTGCGAAGGTACGATCGCGATTTGAGTTTTTTCTTGAGCGGCGGTTTCTTGGTTTTTCTTTATGCGATCGGCTGCTATGAAAACTGGTCTGGTATTTCGTCGTTCGGCAACCGCATCTTCATATCATTAACTCCAATGTTTGTTCTGGGACTCGCGTCCTTTTTCGGCTGGATCGCGAGTAAGTGGCGCGAGCGGCAAGCCACGACTTTTGCCTGGGGCGTGACGGCATTGTTCGTGTTGTGGAATATGGGACTGATTTTTCAGTGGGGAACGCACTTGATCCCGGCGCGAGGGCCGATTTCCTGGCGAGAGGCTGCGCACAATCAATATGCCGTGGTTCCGGAACAGGTTACCCAGACGCTGAAAAGCTATCTGGTCCGCCGGAAAGAATTGATGAACCACATTGAACAGCAGGACATGAAGCAACTACGGAATCATGACCAATAAAAATCGACGTATTTCAGCCTACCGACCTAGCTTCTGGCGAGATGCAGCTTATAATCAAGGTGCGTGAAACCTGTGCTAGCGTCACGAAGACGCCAGACAGCTGGAATTTCTACGGTCTGAGGGAATCGAGTGAATGGAGCAGTGGCTAATGCCGAATCGACTCCGCTCGCAAAGCTCCCGGTGCTGCGAATCACGCCGCCGAGCCGCTGGTGGGTGCTTCCGTTCCGCGAGCTGTGGGAATATCGCGAGCTAATTTATTTTTTCGTATGGCGCGATATCAAGGTCCGATATAAGCAAACCGCCATCGGCGCCGCATGGGTGGTGCTGCAACCGTTTCTGATGATGCTGGTCTTCAGCTTATTTTTCGGCAAGCTCGCCAATATAGGATCCGACGGTTTGCCCTATCCCATTTTCTATTACAGCGCCCTGCTGCCCTGGATGTATTTCGCCGGCGCGCTCCAGAATTCCACGAATACTATCGTGGAAAATCAGCGGCTGATCACCAAGGTTTATTTTCCCAGGCTGGCGTTGCCGCTTTCTTCCGTGCTCTCCGGATTGGTGGATTTTGGCGTCTCATTTTGGATGTTTGTCGCGCTGATGATCTACTACGGCATACGTCCGACGGTTGCCATGTTTTGGTTTCCAGCGTTTCTGCTGCTGGCGATCCTGACAGCGCTTGGCGTGGGACTGTGGCTCTCAGCAATGAATGCTATTTACCGGGACGTGCGCTACGTGATGCCGTTCCTGGTGCAATTCTGGCTGTTCGCTTCTCCGGTGGTGTATCCCAGCTCGCGCGTGCCTGAGAAGTGGCGCTGGCTCTACGGGCTGAATCCGATGGCCGGGGTGATCGAAGGATTTCGCTGGTCTCTGACGGGTCACGGAAACCCGCCGGGGCATCTACTCTTCATTTCTTCGATCACGGTGGTGCTCGTACTTTTTAGCGGCGTGGCGTATTTTCAGAAAATGGAAACGACGATGGCAGATGTGGCGTAAAGAATGACCGACTCTGTGATTCACATCGAAGGGCTGGGCAAGCGCTACCGCATCGGCGAACGCGAGCGCTACTTCGCCTTGCGCGATGTGATTTCACGCGCGTTGCGCGCGCCATTTCGACGCAACGCGACTCGCGCTTCTGTGGATTACCTGTGGGCGTTGCGCGATGCCTCTCTGGACGTGAAGCAGGGCGAAGTGGTGGGGCTCGTCGGCCGCAACGGCGCCGGGAAAACCACGCTGCTGAAGCTGCTCTCTCGAATTACGCGGCCCACAGCCGGATTTGCCGAGATTCGCGGACGCGTGGGCAGTTTGTTGGAAGTGGGCACAGGATTTCATCCCGAGCTGACGGGACGTGAAAACGTATATTTGAGCGGCGCGATCCTGGGCATGAAGAAAGCAGAAATCGTCAAAAAATTCGACGAGATCGTTGCCTTCGCCGAGGTCGAACGCTTTCTCGATACGCCGCTGAAGCACTACAGCACGGGAATGCAAATGCGGCTGGCTTTTGCGGTGGCCGCGCACTTGGAGCCGGAAATTCTGCTGGTGGACGAAGTGCTTGCGGTCGGCGATATCGAGTTTCAAAAAAAATGCCTGGGCAAGATGCAGGGCATATCGAAGAGCGGCCGGACCATTGTTTTCGTCAGTCACCAGATGAATCAGATTCGCCGGCTCTGCGAGCGAGTAATCTGGATTGACGCCGGGCAACTTCGGCAAGATGGCCCTACTGCGGAAATATGTGCCAATTATGAGGCGGCAAGCTTGGGGCGACTCGAATCGACAGAGCGGCCAGATGTTCCGAGTGCCAAGGCTCGTTTTCAGAGTTGGGAAATTTTGGAGCCCCGTGGGACTTTCCCAAATACTTTTGATTCTTTTGGCCCGGTTACTCTCAGGTTCACCGTCGTAGTAATGCAGGCGTTGCGGCACGTCCAGCACGGCATCGTCTTATACAATTCTGAGAGGCAGTTGCTTTGGGGTGCTGGCTTTGACGGGTTGCAACTGCAAGAAGGCGTACATCACTTCCTCTACAAACTCCCGATGCTCCCGGTGCGCCCGGGAGCCTATAGTTTACGTGTAACGCTCTATGATGATCACGGTCAAATTGACGATTGGGACTCGGTTCCCCACCTTATACTTACGACCAAACCAGTAACCCACCCAAAGGACGAGTGGGCCGGTTTCTTGAACATTCCGTGCGAGTTTTCTGTCGTCCCTCTGAATAGGGGAGCTGGATGGGAACCTTACCCGAAAGGGCGTGTTGAGGGAACTGGCATTTAATCCACTACTCTGGGTACTCGTGGAATGCGATATTCGAACGTTGGGAGATTCGTTGGCACGGATTTGCGACGAAGCTCTTTGAGCGAGGTTACGATTTTCGAGAAGATTCTTAGATTCGAACTAAATACGCGAGGGAGAGGCTGGAGAATATTGCTTGGCCGAGCGATACGCGGATTATTTCCTCAGTTTCGCCTGCAATCACGACTTGCCTCACTTTTTGGTCGCTCGGTCAAGGTCTCTGTAATGGGCAAGACGCTCGAGATGGATCTTCGGGACGAGGCTGTATCCTCCTCCATATTCGCAGACGGAGTTTGGGAACCCGAAGAAACTTCGTTTATCGAAAACGCGTTGCGACCCGGGATGGTTTTTGTCGACATCGGAGCGAACATCGGATATTACACAGTGATTGCGTCGAGCCTTGTCGGAAACACGGGAAAAGTAATTGCGTTCGAACCCGATCCGGGGAATTTCGCCCTCCTGCAAAGAAACATTGCCGAGAACAATTGCCAAAACGTCCTCGCCGAACGAAAAGCCGTCGCAGGTTCCTCCCAACGATTGTCTCTCTATCGGTCCAGCAGCAATTTTGGTGATCATCGAATCTACAAACCACGGGGCTCCGCTCTTTCGCCTAGCACAGCGAAGCACTCAGCTGTTGATGTGGAAGCAATCTCACTAGATGACTACCTGATAGGCCATCGGATCCATGTCGATTTCCTGAAGATAGACATTCAAGGTTCCGAGTATGATGCTCTTCTTGGCATGCAAAGGACTCTCCAAGAGAACCCGGACATCACGATTTTGGCTGAATTCTGGCCGACAGGTCTAACCCAGGCCGGGGTGGCTCCAAGCGTTTTCTTGGATAAGGTAAGGGCGTGTGGATTCACGATTTACAGGCTTCAGGAGAAGCTACTTCAAGAGATTTCCGACCAGGACATTTTAGAGAGCCTTCCGGGTGACGAATATATGAGTCTGGTTCTATCACGACGGAAAAATTTCTATCCACGGCCGGAGTATAGCGGACGCTAAACGCATCGGATAAATATGATCTCCCTTCGACGAGTTCAAAGCTTTATCCGGAAAACGCCCGAACAGAGGCGGATGACAGCGCGGTTTCTGGCGACGATGTGGCTCGCGAAGCTTCCCTACGCCCCACATAGAGTTCGTTTGGCCGTGACTCCTAGTGAACTGACGCACTTCTGGTGGTCCTACTTTCCTGCGAGTTTCCACCCGGATAGGAGTGCGTTCGAATACTGGAGCGACGACATCGGCGATCTCAGATTTCTCTGGAGATTTCTTAAGCCAGGGATGACGTTTCTGGATGTCGGAGCCTACCATGGTGTTTACAGCGTAATTGCGGCAAAGAAATTGCGATGTAGTGGACGGGTGGTTGCATTTGAACCTTCTCCGCGAGAGCGCCAGCGGATGCTCCGTCATCTTCGGTACAACGGAACTGAGTCGGTAACTCTTGAGCCTTATGCCTTGGCTGCTGAAGAGGGCACGGCGTCGCTGTCGGTAGTCATTGATGGCTATACAACCATGAACAGCCTGCGGCCCCCAGCGATCGATCAGGCCACCAAGCAGATGACGGTCGATACCGTGTCACTCGACGGCTATTTGCATCGCAAGAAGATTGAAAGAGTCGACCTTATGAAGATAGACACGGAAGGGGGCGAAGTGGACGCCTTTCGCGGTGCGGATCAACTCCTAAGCCGCGTGCGGCCTTTGATCATCTGCGAAGTGCTGGATCTTGTCACGCGCGCCTGGGGTTATGCCGCTGAGGACATTATGAAACTGCTACAGAGCTATAACTATGAATGGTACGACATTCTCGTCGACGGAAGTCCGCGGCCGCATCTCCCTAAGGCGGAGTACGCGGAAGTTAAAAACTACCTCGCGGTACCTCGGGAGAAGAAAAATCTGATTTCGTCCAATTCAGGTCTCTGAAACTTAATGAAAATACTTTATATTGCGCAGCCGTTTCCGTATCCGCCGGACACAGGATCGCGGAATTTGGTTTTTCATTGGCTGGAGGCGGCGAGCCGGGCGCACGATGTGCATTTGCTCTGGCTCGGTGACCCTGCTGAGGGAAAAGATCGTATTCCCGAACTGCCGGGCGTTAGGATCGATGCGATTAGGGCGGTGCCCGCCATGGAGTTGTCCGCACGGATTCGGCGGCTGGCCACGGCGATTGTGCTGGGCATTCCGCCGACTTCATTGGTCGGCATGACCGAGCAAGCGCGCAGCGAAATTCTTGGATATGTTCGAACGGGGCACTACGATGTTGTGGTCCTGACAGAGAACGTGGTTGCGGGCTACGCTCCGCTTATTTCGGGCCACACGCCCGTCGTGCTGTTGAAGCACTCGGTGCAGGCGGTGGACGCCAGGGATGGGCGCCGCCGTTCTGGAATGTGGCATCCGCGCTGGATGCTCGAAGAGTGGATGGTGCACCGATTCGAGGCGAGGACGTGCCGCGCTGCGACGGTGGTATGCACCGTCAACGCTGAGGACCGTGCCGAACTAGCACGTCGATACAGGCTGGCGAGACCCGCGGAGATCACCCCGATTGGCGTGGATCTTTCACACTTTCCGAGCAGAGAGAAGGATCCCGGCGGGCAGTTAATCGGATTTTTTGGAAATATAACCTGGGGCGCGAATGTGGATGCCGCCAATTGGTTTGTGGATCAGATTCTGCCGAGAGTGTGGGAGAAAATGCCCTCGGCGCAGTTTCGAATTATTGGGCCCGGCAGCGAACGAATCGCGCTTAGGAAACCCGATGCGAGGATTACTTGTCTTGGCCCGTCCAACATACCGGATGCCATGAAGGACGCGACGATTGGGATCGTACCGGTGATTTCCGGCACAGGGGTTCGTTTGAAATTACTCGAGATGCTAAGCCTGGGAGTGCCGGTGGTGAGCACTTCTCTCGGCGCGCTGGGAACAGGGTGCGTCCATGAAGAGCACGCGCTGATCGCAGACGACGCGGATTCGTTTGCAAACGCGGTTGTCGCACTGCTGCAGGACGCAAGTCTGAGAAAAAAGTTGACCCAGGCGGGACAGAAACTGATTCGGAAACATTCCTGGGAGAGTTTCTACCCGCAGATTCTGGGCGCGTTTGAGAAGGCTGTTTCCACCTACCGAAGAGGAAACGTGGACATGGGGGCGGCAAGGACATTGGAGGCGTCATGAGGACCCTGATTACCGGCGGGATCGGATTTATCGGCACGAATCTGGCGGATCGGCTGCTGCGCGATGGGCACGACGTGGTTTTGTTCGACAACATCGGCCGCGCCGGCGTGCAAGAGAACCTCGACTGGCTTCGGGGGGAGCATGGCGACCGAATAAATTTTATCAAGGGTGACGTGCGGGACTTCGGCGCGGTAGAGAATGCGGTGCAAGGGGCGGAGGCGGTGTTCCATCTGGCGGCGCAGGTGGCTGTGACAACTTCGATCACGAATCCGCAGGAGGATTTTTCGATCAACGCGCAGGGAACGGTGAACGTCCTGGAAGCCGCGCGACGGCAAAATCCGATGCCCGTCTTCCTGTATACGTCGACGAATAAAGTATACGGCGGGCTGGAACATTACCGGGTTGTCGAGCGTCCGACGCGATACGAATTCGAGAATCTTCCTAATGGAGTGCCGGAGACTTGCCCGCTGGACTTTCATTCGCCGTATGGCTGTTCAAAGGGCGCGGCGGATCAGTACGTTCGCGACTACCATCGCATCTTCGGACTGCCTTCGATCGTATTTAGGATGTCTTGCATTTATGGGCCGCACCAGTTCGGGACGGAAGACCAGGGATGGGTAGCGCACTTCGCGCTGACCGGATTGCGGGGAGGGCGACTTACGATTTACGGCGACGGGAAACAAGTGCGGGACCTGCTTTTCGTGGGGGACCTCGTGGATTTGATGTCGCGCGCTCGCGACCAGATCAAAAAGACTGCGGGTCAAGTGTACAACGTGGGAGGCGGCCCATCGCATACGATATCGGTGTGGGCCGAGCTCGAAGGTCCGCTGAAAGAAGCTCTTGGGAAACTTCCGCCGGTGGAATATGACGAATTTCGCCCCGGAGACCAGAAAATTTATGTGAGCGACATCCGGAAGGTACAGCAAGAGCTGGGCTGGAGTTCGCGCGTGGGCATCGCAGAAGGTTTGCGACGAATGGTGGAATCGTGGGGAAAGGATCGGAAGACGGCGCTGGCGATATGAGGGCTATGCCGCATCATCCACGACGCGCGGCACAACGAGTGGCACAACGCTGGGCACAACGCGTGGCGCAGTTAATCCAGTGAAATGGATCGCCCTGCTCGGGCGGCAGGACATGCCGACGGATGGCGTCGCGGATTATTGTTTATTCCTGGCGGGTGGGCTTGCTCCACAAGGAATTGAGCTGGAGCAAATACGAGTTCCGTGGGCGGAGATAGGCTGGATTGGCGGGTTGCGCCGGCTTTGGCGCGAAAGCGTGGGCTGGCGTGGTCAGTGGGTTCTTTTGCAATATACGGCGCTCTCGTGGTCCCGGCGCGGATTTCCGTTTGGAGCTGTAGCCGTGCTTGCGATTCTTCGGCGGCGCGGGGTGCGCTGTGTTGTCGTGTTTCATGAAGCGGGCCGGCAGGGAGGTTCAGGACTGCTGGGTGGAATTCGCGGCGCATGCCAGGATTGGGTGATTCGAAAACTTTACCGCGGGGCAACGAAGAGTATTTTTACCGCGCCGCTCGAGACAGTAGGGTGGCTGCCGACGGGAGAAGATAAAGCAACGTTCATTCCGATCGGAGCGAACATTCCTGAACGCGCATGTCGCCGCGACGGGCCTGCCCTGGCATCGAAAGAAAAAACCGTGATCGTCTTCGGGGTGACCGGCTCTGCGGAGGCAGCGGCACGAGAAGTGAATGATATTTCGAGCGTGATGTTAGAGGCTTCCAAGACGCTCGGGAGATTGCGCCTCGTGGTTGTCGGCCGCGGAGCGGACGAAGCTCGGGAACTACTCGCGAAGGCGTTTCACGGAGGAAATGTGGAGCTCGTGGTGCGCGGAGTTTTGCCCGCGGAGGAAATTGCGCGCGAGTTCAGGTCCGCGGATGCCCTGCTGTTTGTCCGAGGCGCCGTCACGACACGACGCGGCAGCGCCATAGCGGGAATCGCCAGTGGAGTTCCGATCGTCGGGTATCGAGATGGGAGCATCGGCGGACCTCTCGAAGACGCTGGAGTGGAATGGTCCCCGTTGCACGATCGAGAGGGCCTGAAGCGCGGGCTCATCCGAGTGCTGAGCGATCCGGAACGGTGGATGGCGCTGCACGAACGCAATCTCGAAGTGCAGAGGAATTACTTGTCTTGGGGCCGAATCGCAGATCGGTTTCGGACGGAATTGGCGGGATGACGCAGCGCCCCCTTCGAGTGCTTCTTATCGGCACGCACCCGGTGCAATATTCGTCGCCCATGTTCCGTCTGTATGCGAACGATCCGAGGCTTAAGATACAGGTGGCGTATTGCAGCTTGCAGGGAGCGGAGGCGGAGTTCGACCGCGATTTCGGAGTCGAGGTGAAGTGGGACGTTCCGCTGTTGGAGGGCTACCCCTGGGTAGAAGTTCCAAACCGATCTTGGTCTCCGGGACTGGGGTCATTCTTCGGTCTGTTTAATCCGGGAATTTGGAGTTTGATTCGGAGCGGCAAATTCGACGCGGTTGTGTTCTACACGGGCTATGCTTATTCGACTTTCTGGATGGGAATCGCCGCGGCCAAGCTCAGCGGCGTACCGATTCTCTTTGGCACCGATGCCACGAGTTTGCAACCCCGAGATGCGAAACGCTGGAAGTTGCCTATCAAGAGATTCTTGCTCCCGAAGATATTTCGTCTTGCGGATATTGTGATCATTCCCTCGGAAGCTGGGCGGCAATTTATTCTGAGCATGGGAATTTCGGATTCGCGCGTTGTTCTTACGCCTTTTGTTGTGGACAATGCATGGTGGCACGGGCGGGCCTCCGAAGTAGATCGAGGTGCGGTTCGAAGGGAGTGGGAAGTTCCTGAAGATGCCCCAATAGTTTTGTTCTGCGCCAAGCTTCAACCTTGGAAGAGACCCGGCGATGTGTTGAGCGCATTTGCCAAGGCGAACGTCGAGGGAGCTTTTCTGGTCTTCGCCGGGGACGGACCGATGCGAGCCAGCCTGGAAGCTACTGCAAAGAGTCTTGGAATCGCCGAGCGGACGCGTTTTTTGGGCTTCGTGAATCAAACGGGATTGCCTTCGGTTTATCGATCGGCGGACCTGTTTGTTCTTCCTTCTGAATATGATCCCTGTCCGGCGGTGGTCTGCGAAGCGATGCTCTGTGGATGCCCAGTCATCTTGAGTGACGAAATTCGTGGACGATTCGATATCGTCGAGGACGGTAAGACTGGCTTTATCTTTCCGTGCGGGAACGTGGATGTGCTGGCTAAGATTCTGGCGAAGGCGCTGGGCGAGCGAGCAAAACTCGCCGAGTTCAGTCGTAACGCAGTTAAGCGAATGGAGACCTGGACCCCGCAGATGAATCTTGACGGCTTAGCAATGGCCGTAGAACGGACGAGATCTCGCCAGCGTTGAAGAACTTGCTGCGCGTGAGGATGCGCTGGTCGGTAGCGACGCGAATAGTGGAATCACTGGAGAATCTATGCCGCAGTGGTGGTCTGCGAACTGGAAGAACCGCCTGGTTTTCGGAGCGCAGCACCCGGGGTACGCAATCAAGGCGGTTTTGCGGGATGTATTTTCCGCGGATGAGCGTTTTCTAGCGGCTCTGGCCGGCTCGACCACGTCGCAGATCAGACAATTCTTAGGGGAGCCGTTTCAGGATCTTCGCTTTTACGAGCATCTTCAAACGGTCGAGCGTGAGTTCGGCGGAACTTCATCGATCGGCGCGGATCTTTACGCCAAACGTGTTCTGATGCAGTATGCAATCATCCGCTCGGTAAAGCCTGAATGTGTTCTTGAAACGGGAATCGCGAACGGCGTTTCTTCGACATATCTTCTGCTAGCGATGGAGCGAAATCAGAAGGGCGCGCTCTATTCGATTGACGTGAATGACGGGTCATACCTTCCCAGCGGAAAACAAGTGGGCTGGGTTGTTCCCGAATGGCTAGGCGAACGTTGGACTATGCATCTCGGGGATGCGCGCGAACTATTGCCCCGGCTATTGGCGAAGTTGAAGTCACTCGATGTATTTATTCACGACAGTTTGCATACATACGAGCATATGAAATTCGAGTACGAGGAAGCCTATCCGTATCTGCGGCAGGAAGGCATTTTGATTTCGGATGACGCTCTGTGGAATCCGGCGTTTAAGGAATTTGCCGACAAAGTGGGAACGCCGATGGTGCGCGTTTTGCGGGGCGTCGGATTCCTCAAAAAGCGAGATGTTCAGCCGCAACAACGGAACGCGAACCGCCAATGAAGCTGCTGATCTACGCGCGAGATTGGGCGCCATCTGTCGGAGGGGTCCAAACAATCGTGAAGACGCTCGCCGATGGGCTGGCCGGTGGGTCAAGCAAACACAGCGAAGAGGCGATCGAAGTCACACTGCTGACGCAAACTGCCGCGGGAAGCATGAATGATTCGCAACTGCCGTATCGGGTCATTCGCAAGCCGGGCTTCATGGACTTCGTTCGGGAAATCCGGAGGGCGGATGTAATCCATCTCGCCGGCCCTACGCTCGTTCCTCTCATCATAGGATATTTGCTTCGCAAGCCGACGATTGTTGAGCATCACGTCTATCAATCGATCTGTCCCAACGGTTTGCTGCTATTCGAGCCCGATCACAGTGTGTGTCCGGGCCATTTCATGGCCGGCCGCTATGGGAAATGTGTTGAATGCAATACGCAAAATCTCGGCAAGCTGGGTAGTCTGCGCAGTCTCTTGTTAACTTTCCCTCGGCGGTGGCTGTGCCAGCGCGTCGCCAGAAACGTCGCGGTGACAAATCACGTGGCGATGCGGATTGCGCTTCCGCGAACACTCACGATATATCATGGCACTCCGGACTCCGGCGTCCGTCCAGCAAGTGATTTGGCGGATCTTGGGAACGGACTCCAGATTGGATACGTGGGACGCCTGGTCCAGGAAAAAGGGCTTCCCGTGCTGCTTGAAGCCGCCAAACGACTCGATGAAAGTGGAGTTGCCTTTCATCTCACTTTAGTCGGGGACGGACCAGAGCGCGCGAAGCTCAGGGGTCTTTCAACCGAACTTGGCCTCGATGGAAAGGTGACTTTTACAGGTGATTTAAGAGGCGTGGAACTTGGCGAAGCACTTCGTGCCATCCAAGTGGTAGTCATGCCGTCGGAGTGGGAGGAAACGGCTGGCCTCTCCGCGATCGAACAGATGATGGCAGGTGGCACCGTAATCGTCTCTGATATAGGTGGCCTATCGGAGGTGGTTGGAGAAGCGGGACTTAAGTTCGCGCCGGGAAACGCGGATGCGTTATCCGGGTGTTTGCGCACCGTCGTCGAGGATCGCGAAAAAATAGAGGAGATTGGCTCGATGGCCCGCACATGGGCGTTGAAGGAATTCTCTGCAGAACGATTCATCATGCAGCATGTCTCGCTATATCTAACTTTTTTGAAACGCGCGGATGCACCGGAGCTCAAGAATCAGAGTGCCGATTCGTGATAAAGAGTCAGAATGCGTTCTGAGCGGCTTAAGCGTCTAGTCAGACTGTCGATTCCAAGGCCGGTGCGTAATTGGCTTCGTTCGCCTTCCAAATCACTGGAATGGATTTGGGATGCCGCGATGTTCTCTGTCGGGATTACTAAGAGACTTGAAATTGCGCCCAATATTTCCATCATCTGCCATCCGCGTGCCTTCAAAGTTGCCTACGAAGCTCAGATTGCCGATCCCGAGCAAAAAGCTGAATTCCAAAGTTTCATTTCCCATTGTTCCAACAGAATGGTGCTTTATGATATCGGGGCACATTTCGGAATCTTCAGCTTAGTTGCAGCCCATTTCGGCGGAAGTGCAATCGCAGTGGACGCATCTCCTGCGGCGACACATATGATCGGGATTCAGGCGAATTTGAACAAAGTCGCCCACAAGGTTCAGATTATTCAAGCGGCCGTGAGCGATGCAAACGACGCGATCGGCATGGTTAGTTCAGGAGTCTTCTCCGACGGGTATTTCACAGCTACGAGGCAAGAGCC
>Ga0302326_10025743_pt1 | contig 11918 bp, 6 predicted proteins | sample Palsa_T0_3_FD_202264 | JGI IMG/M metagenome (GOLD analysis project Ga0302326, IMG submission 202264) | Peat permafrost microbial communities from Stordalen Mire near Abisko, Sweden - Palsa_T0_3 | ecosystem: Environmental > Terrestrial > Soil > Palsa > Peat permafrost | place: Sweden: Abisko... | reverse complement strand
TGCGGCGCCTACTCCCGGAGCATGGCGGCGGGGACGTTGCCGTCGCGGTCTGCTTCCTGTTCGCCTATCTCAACTCCTCGTCTGAGCTTGCGGCCCGCGAAGCGATCAGTGCAGTCGACGCCGACCTCGCGGTGTCGCTCTCGCACGAGGTGGCGCCTATCTGGCGTGAATACGAGCGCGGCACAGCTGCAATTCTCGACGCGTACCTGAAACCTACCCTGCACCGCTACGTGGCCGGGGTGACCGAGGCGTTTCGGACCCAGGGACTCGGATCCACGTGGTCGCTACTCAAGTCCAACGGGGGTCATGCGTTATCGACCGAGGCGCGCGAGCGCCCGAGCCATGTGCTGCTTTCGGGCGTCGCCGGTGGCGCTATTGGCGGTGCGTTCGTCGCACGTGCCAGGAATGCTTCGAAGGCGATCGCGCTGGACATGGGCGGGACTAGTTGCGACGTGTGCCTCGTGGTCGACGGTAGTCCGCTGTTCTCGTCGGAGTTCGAGATCGAGTTTGGCTTACCCGTCGCGGTGCCCACAGTAAGCACGAAGCCGATCGGGGCCGGGGGCGGGTCGATCGGCTGGGTCGACCCCGGTGGCTTCTTGCAGGTCGGGCCGCAGAGCGCGGGCGCCGATCCCGGTCCAGCGTGCTACGGCCACGGCGGCGAGGAGCCAACCCTCACAGACGCCAATCTCGCCCTCGGGCGGCTGAATCCAGATTACTTTCTTGGCGGCAGGCTGACCCTCGACCCGGAGCGGAGCCGTCGCGCGCTGGAGAGCCTGGGTGAGACGCTGGGCACAAGCGGTGTCGAGGTGGCTTCAGCGATGATTCGCATCGCGAACGAGAACATGGCGAGCGCCGTCCGCATCCTCACCGTCGAGAAGGGCGTCGACCCACGGGACTATGCCCTTATCGCGATGGGAGGCGCCGGCCCGACGCACGCGGCGGAGATTGCGGAAGCGATCGGCATTCAACGCGTGATCGTGCCGCTTCATCCTGGTCTCACGTCGGCATTCGGTGCTCTTGCCGCCGAGGTGCGCGTGGATGTCGTCAACAGCGTAAACCTAAAGAGCACGACCTCTCCGCAGACAGTGGAGGCGCTGCTTGACCGCCTCGAGGCGAGCGCCGTTGCGAACTTTCGAGCCCAGGGCAGCCCGTCACAGGCGTACAGCGTCGCGCGCTTCATCGCTATGCGCTATGAAGGGCAGAACTACGAGCAGGACGTTGCGCTTCCTTCCGGGCATGTCACTCAGGATGTCCTGTCCTCCGTCGTCGCCGGCTACCATGATCTGTATTACAGCTTCTATGGTTATCGTCTCGATGCACTACCGGTTGAGTTCGTCCGATTGGCTATCACCGTCAGGGCGGCGGACACTGCTGCGCTCCCTACGCTGAGCCTTGACGTGCGTGGCCACGCCGCCGTCAAGGAACCTCCGGGCGCCCGGACCGTGGGCGTCCATTTCAAGGATGGCGGCTTCCGCCCAACCGGCGTGGTATCACGCACAGAGCTGATCGGCTGCGGCGAGCGGGCGGGGCCACTGATCGTAGAGTCGATGGACTCCACGGTCGTCGTACCGCCGGGATGGGTCGTGGAGAGTGACGCCGTCGGGATTCTCGAGATGCGCAGTGCCGACGCGCCGGAAAGCCCGTCACACAACATGCGACGCGGTCGCGCGTCCACATAGGCAAGCGAGGGAGACACCTGCCATGGCGCACGAAACAACAGTCCCGACTACCAGCGATGGCAAGATCGACCCCGTCCAGCTGGCCATCATCAACAACAACCTCGTGAACATCTGTCGCGAGATGGGCATTACGATGACGCGGACGGCCTTCTCGCCGATCTTCAACGAGGGGCTGGACTTCTCGTGCGCGCTCTTCGATCCCCGGGGCAACATGATCGGCCAAGCCGAATTCTGCCCCGGGCAGCTCGCGGCCAGCATCTTCATCGTCCGCTGGACGATCGAGGAGCTCGGCGTGGAGTCGTTCGAAGCCGGCGACGTCGTGCTGCACAACGATCCCTACCGTGGTGGCAACCACATGCCGGAGCACTCCGTCATCCGCCCCGTGTTCTACGACGGAGAGCTATGGGGCTTTGTGGCCAACGTCGGCCATATCGCGGAGATCGGAGGCAAAGCCGTCGGAAGCTTCGCCGCCGACGCCACCGAGGTCTTCCAGGAGGGGCTGCGCATCCCCCCGATCAAGATCGTCAGCCGCGACCAGAACAATCTCGACCTGTGGCGACTGATCATGGCCAACCATCGAACGCCACGCAACACCTGGGGCGACCTGAACGCCCAGATCGGATCGTTGCGGGTGGCGGAACGCCGCCTGATTGAGCTGCTTGATCGCTACGGCCCCGAGTTCGTCACGCGCGCGGCGGATCAGCTCATGGACTACTCGGAGCGGTGGGTGCGGGCCGAAATCGCCGCGATCCCGGACGGCACTTACGAGTTCACTGACTACATGGAGAACGACGGCGTTGTCGATGAGCCAGTCAAGTTTCACGTCACCGTCACGATCGACGGCGAGCTCATGATCGTTGATTGGACCGGCACGCAGGCTCAGGTGCGAGGGCCTATCAATGCGACCTACGGAGTGACAGCCGGCGCCGTCTACAACGCTGTATTTCACCTCACCGACTCCAACATCCCCAAGAACAGCGGCGCCTACCGCTCAATTCACATCATCGCCCCTCCCGGCACGGTGGTCAACGTTGTCTACCCGGGACCGTCGGTGGGCGGCAACACCGAGACCCATCCCAAGCTCTTCGATATGGTGACCGGCGCTCTCGCTCCTGTGCTGCGTGAGAAGGTGTCCGCGGCGCAGGGGGCGAGCTGCTGCAACTTTCTCTTTGGCGGCGTGCATCCCAAGACGGGCGAGTTTTACGCCAACTACCACCTCGAGGGATGCGGCTGGGGGGCCAAGGACTATGACGACGGGAACGACGCGACGATCGTTGTCAACGGTAATTGCCGCAACACGCCGGTGGAGATCTTCGAGACGCGCTACCCCCTTGAGACGATCGAGTACTCGCTCATCACCGACTCGGGTGGCGCCGGTCGGCACCGCGGCGGGCTCGGCACGCGTCGCATCATGCGGATTGGCGAAGGCGCGGAGATCACGGCGAGCGCGCTGTTCGACCGCACCAAGGGCAACTTCCGTGCCTGGGGGCTGGAAGGCGGACTGCCGGGTGGCTACGGCGCGATAATGGTCAGGCGCCGGGGCGAACCCGAGTTTCGCACCTTTCCCGAGGTCTACGGAACGGTGTCAGCCTCGAAGTTCACCAACATCGTCCTGGAAGAGGGGGACGAAGTCATGCTCGACTCGCCGGGAGGGGGTGGCTTCGGTAACCCACGGGACCGCGACCGCGACGCGGTGCTGCGCGACGTCGCCGCCGGCATCGTGAGCGCGGAGGCCGCCCGAACGCTTTATGGCTACGACGAGGACTGAGTAGGGTGGGCGAGTGGGAGGTGATCGAGAAGCAGGTCTGGGACACGGTCGTCACGCCCTGCGACTGTTGCGGGCAGGTGGTGGCGAGCCGGCTGTGGGTCGTGGATGTTGGCGGCGAACGGCGTCGGTTCTGTAGCGAGCGATGCGAAGACCTCTATCGGAAGTACGTCGTCCCGCGGGCGGACGGCAACCGTGCGACATGAGCCGAGCAACGAGCGCCGACGGCGGCACGTGAACGCGACAACCTCGTGATCATCGCCGCGATCAAAGCGGATGTGCTTGCCGCGCGACCCAAACGCGGCGTTAGGTTTGCGATCGGAGACTATGACGAGTTCGCGCTCGTGCTCGTGACGGTCACGACCGAAGATGGCGTTACCGGCTACGGCGAGGCGCTAGCCCGGCGCGGCGCCCAAATGACGGCGGCGGCGGTCGAGTCGCTGCTCGCGCCCGCTGTGATCGGCCGCGACGCGCGCAACATCGGCGGGCTGTGGACTCACATGTTCAATCAACTCCGCCGGTGGGGTCACGCCGGGGGCGTCGTCGTGGAGGCGATCAGCGGCGTCGACTGCGCGCTTTGGGACATCGCCGGCAAGGCTGCGGGCGCGCCCGTGTGGCGGCTACTGCATGGAGCTGGACGCGAAAGCGTCCCCGTGTACGCCTCTTCCATCTATATCGACAGCGACGAGGCGATGGTGGCTCAGGCTCAGGAGCAGATCGCCAACGGGTTTTCCGCGATCAAGATCAAGATCGGCAGGGCTGTCGAGGACGGCGGCCCGCATGCGGACCTCCGCGCAGTCGGCAAGATTCGCGCCGCGCTGGGCGACGAAGCTGAGCTGATGGTCGACGCTAACGGCGCATTCGATGCATCGACGGCGATCCGCGTCGCGCGCGCCCTGGAGGCCTATGACGTCCGCTGGCTCGAGGAGCCGGTGCCGCCAGACGATCTCGACGGGTACCGGCGTGTACACGCAATGACGTCTACGCCTTTGGCCGCGGGCGAGACCGTCTTCGGGGCGATTGGCTTTCGGGCGCTGATCGGCGAGGGGCTGATCGACTATGTCCAGCCCGATCTTGGGCGCTGCGGAGGGATGACAGCCGCGATGCAGGTGTGCGCCCTTGCGTATGCACAGAACCGGCCCGTCGCCCCACACACCGGCTTCTCCGGCGGTCTCTCGCAGCTCGCCGCCCTGCACCTCGCGAGCGCCGCCCCGGAGCTATTCCGCTTGGAGTACATGGTCATCGACAACCCCGTCCGAGAGCTGTTCGTCGATGGCTATCCGCGTCCGCAGAACGGAATGCTCGAGGTGCCGCGAGGCCCGGGCTGGGGCCTCGAGCTCGATCTCGAGCGCATCGAACACATGCGCAGGTGAGCGGGGCCAGGGTGATGACGACATGCGTGTAGCCGTCGACGTCGGAGGTACGTTCACGGATGCGATCGGGCTAACCCCCGACGGCTCCTGGCGCACGGGCAAGACACTCACGACGCCCGACCGGATGTCCGATGGGTTCCTAGCCGCTCTGGCCGACAGCGCGGACTCGATCGCCGATGTCGACTTCCTCATCCACGGCACCACCGTGGCCCTGAACGCCATCTTGACCGGCGCCTACCCGAGCACGGCGCTGATCACCACCGCCGGGTTCCGCGACGTTCTCGAGATCATGCGCGGGAACCGCGCTAACTTGTTTGACATCGCTCAGCGCAAGCCACGTCCGCTTGTGCCCCGTTCGCTACGGTTTGAGGTGCAGGAGCGCATCGCTGCAGACGGGAGTGTCGTCACTGCGCTGGATCGGGAGGAACTAACCAAGGTGATCGCGCAGGTTGCCGCCGCCGGAGTGGAGGCGGTCGCGGTGTGCCTGCTGTACTCGTTCGTGAACTCCAGTCACGAGCTCATGGTCGCCGAAGCGATTCATCAGCAGGCGCCCACGTTACAGGTGTCGCTCTCTCACGAGGTCCTTCCCGTATTCCGCGAGTTCGAAAGGACTAGCACGACGGTCGTGAACGCACTGGCCCTGCCAGTCATCGCCGGCTACTTGGGTGAGGTCCTAACCGAGCTGGGATCTGAAGGATTTGGGGGCGACTTCGCCATCATGCAGTCCTCGGGAGGCCTGGTCGATCCTGGGGCAGCCCGACGCCGCCCGGTGTCGACGCTGCTCTCCGGCCCCGCGGGAGGCGTGATCTGTGCCCAAGAGATCGGGCGCAGCGCGGGTTGCGCCAGTGTTATCAGCTTCGATATGGGCGGGACGAGCTGCGACGTCGCCGCGATAACTCATGGGGAGGCGGACCGGGTAACGACGTTTCACGTCAGCGGCTATCCAATCCAGGTTCCCTCGCTCGATATCGTGTCGGTCGGCGCAGGCGGCGGGAGCATCGCGTGGATCGATCCAGGCGGCGCGCTCGAAGTGGGACCCCATTCAGCCGGAGCAGACCCAGGACCCGCATGTTATGCCCGTGGTGGAACTCGCCCAACTGTTACCGACGCTGCTGTTGTCCTGGGCAGATATAACGCTGAGGCCATGTTGGGTGGGGCGCTGCCGATTGACCGTGACCGCGCGGTAGGCAGTCTGTCCAGCATCGCCGAGCCGCTTGGCATCTCGGTGGAGGAGGCAGCGTGGGGCGTTCTACGCCTCGTAAACGCAAACATGGCGAACACGCTTCGTGAGGTCTCCGTCGAACGCGGCCGTGATCCGCGCACCTACGTCCTCGTGGTCGCCGGCGGCGGCGGCGCCGCACATGGCTTCGAGGTCGGCCAGGAGCTCGGCATCAGCACTGTCCTCGTCCCTCCCTACCCCGGTGTCGCCTCCGCCCAGGGCATGTTGATGGCGGACCTGCGCTATGAGCAGTCACGTACGGTGTACCGCGTACTCGACGAATTGAGCGAAGACGATCTCGCGACCTACGTGCACGCGCTCGTGATCGAGGTGACGAAGCAACTCAGCGAGAGCGCGGTAGCGTGCGATCAAGTAATGACCGTGGTCGCGGGAGATTGTCGCTATCGCAATCAGACGTACGAGTTGACGGTGCCGATGTCCGCCTCAAAGCAACTGCCGGGGCAGCTCTCACAAGCCTTCCATCATGTGCATCGCGCGCGGTACGGGCATGCGTTCGCAGACGCGCAGGTTGAGTTGATCAACATCCGAGCTGCGGCCGTCGGCACCGTCTATTCCAAAGATTTGGGGACTCCGTCGTGGACGGATTTCCCAGACACGACTCGCAACGTCTACTGGGGTCCGGCAAGGGGCTGGCTGGATACGCCGGTCCTGTCGCGCGGGCGTGTTGTCGCGTCCGGCGGAATCGCCGGCCCGGCGATCGTCGAGCAATCCGATGCGACCGTCGTGGTTCCTCCGGCGGCGCGTGTCAACCCGATCACGGGGGGAACGCTCGAGATTACGCTTTCTCGCGAGTTCGACACCGTGATCCCAGAAGCGATTCGGGTCGAGCACGGTGTCTAGCCAGGATCCTAAATCTATGGACCTGGACCCGTTTTCCGTCGGAATCGTACGCAACGGGCTTGTGTCGATCTCCCGCGAGATGGGCGTCACGTTACGTCAGACAGCCTACTCGTCCATCTTCAATGAAGGGGCTGACTTTTCGTGCGGGCTGTTCGACGTCGCGGCGCGTCTTACCGCGCAAGGCGAGTTTCTGCCGATTCATCTCGGTGCCCTCCAGTTCGCCGTACGTGCAGCTATCGACGAAGTGGGGCTAGAGGCATTCGAACCTGCCGACACCGTCCTACTCAACGACCCGTATCGCGGTGGCAGTCACCTCCCGGATTTGACGGCCGTCAGTCCGATCTTCGTTGGCGACGATCTTGTGGGATTCGCCGCCAACCGGGCGCACCATGCCGACGTCGGGGGCAGCGTGCCCGGCAGCTTCTATTCGCGTGCGCGAGAGAACTTTCAAGAGGGATTGCGGATACCCCCGGTCAAGCTCTACCGGCGCGGAGAGATGGACCAGGATGTTTCGAACCTCATTCTCAGCAACGTCCGCGTACCGAGCGACATGCGCGGGGACCTCGAGGCGCAGGTTTCGGCGAACCGCACGGCCGTGCTCCGGTTCCGGGAGTTATGCGCTCGGCACGGAACCGGCCTGATCGAACGCGTGATCGACGAGATCTGCCTGCAGTCGGAGCGTCGCATGCGCGCAGTCATCGAGACCTGGCCTGACGGTGAGTATGTCGGCGAGGATTACATGGAGAACGACGGGATCAATGACGAGCCGATCCTGATCCGTGCCACGGTTCGCGTAGAGAATGATCGAGTGACGGTCGATTTCGCCGGGACGGGGCGCCAGGCGACTGGCCCGATCAACTCTGCCCCAGGGATGACCGCGTCGGCCGTCTACCTCACTTTCCAGGCGGCCACAGACCCCGATATCCCTGCCAACGATGGCTGCTACCGACCGATCACGATCGAAGCGCCGCCGGGCAGCCTGGTGAACCCGGACTTCCCTGCGGCGTGCACCGGAGGCAACGAGTGCGCCCACCGCATAGTCAACACGATCATGCGTGCCCTGAGCGCGCTCCCGCACGGCCCGCGGATCATGGCGTGCGATCACGGGTCATCCAACAACCTCTTCATAGATGCACTGGACGCTCGGAATGAACGGGTGATCCTTTATCAGTACCCGGAGGGTGGATGGGGTGCCTTGCCATTCAAGGACGGAGAGAGCGCGCTCTATTCGGTGACCAGCAACTGTCCGAATACGCCGGCCGAGGCCCTCGAGCTTCGCTTTCCGATCCGTCTCGCTCGCTACCAGCTCCGCCAGGACAGCGGCGGCGCCGGACGTTGGCGCGGCGGCCTCGGCACTCGGCGCGATTACGAGATCCTGGCCCCGGAGGCCACGCTCGCGTTCGTCGCCGACCGCTGCAAGATCCCGCCGTACGGTCTCGCGAGTGGACTTCCAGGTGCGCCTGGCTCCTACCGCGTTGATCGGGGCGATGGCCCGCAAGCAGCGTCCCCGGTCTTCCTATCCAAGGGGGCGGAGATACCACTCCAGCGTGGAGACATCGTGATTCAGGAATCTGCGGGAGGCGGGGGCTTTGGCGCGCCGCGTGATCGTCCCGCCGAGGCTGTGCGTGCGGACCTCGAGGCCGAGTACGTGAGTAGTGCCGAAGCCGAGCGACTCTATGGCGTTGTGGTCGTCAAGTCAGCGGCTGGTCTCGTGGTCGAGCGGCGATCCGGATGAGTTGCCCGTCAGCCGACGCTCCCGAGCAATACGTACTTGGTCGTGAGGTACTCGTCGATGCCAAACGCGCCGCCCTCCACGCCGTAGCCGGACTCCTTGACCCCGCCAAAGGGGGCGTTCGCGGCTGAGATGATGCCGGATTCGATCCCAATGACGCCGTACTCCAACTGCTCGGCGACCCTCATGAGCCGGCCGTAGTCGCGCGTATGCACATACGCGGCGAGGCCGTATCGTGAGCCGTTCGCGAGTCTGACGGCTTCCTCTTCACTGTCAAACGGCGCCATGGCCAGCGCCGGCCCGAACGTCTCCTCGGTCGAGATCAGCATGCCGGGCAGGGTGTCAGCGAGAATCGTCGGGCCGAAGAAGCTGCCGGCCGGAGCTCCGGCGAGCTCTACTCGCTCGCCTCCGGTTACGAGCCGCGCTCCCTGTGCGACCGCATCATCGACATGGGCGGCAACCTTGTCCACCGCCGCTGCGTCGATCAGCGGCCCCATTTCTGTCCGCGGGTCGAGGCCCGAGCCGACGACGAGACGTCGGGATCTATCGGCGACCCGCTCTACCAACTCCTCGTAGACGGAACGCTGGACGTAGGCGCGGTTCGCGCACACGCACGTCTGGCCGCTGTTGCGGAACTTGGAGACCACCATCTGCTGAGTGGCGAGCTCGAGATCGGCATCCTGAAACACGATGTAGGGCGAATGGCCTCCAAGTTCAAGCGACAGCCGCGTCACATGGGCGGAAGACAGACGGATCAGCTCCTTGCCGACCTCGGTCGACCCCGTGAACGACACCTTGCGGACCCGCTCGTCGTCGAAGATCCGCGTTGCGACCTCGTGGCTACGCTGTGAGGTGAGGAGGTTGACCACACCCGCAGGGACGCCGGCATCCTGTAGGCAGTGCACGATCGCCGCGGCGGTCAGGGGTGTGGCGGAGGCCGGCTTGACGATGCTCGTGCATCCTGCGGCCAAGGCCGGCGCGACCTTGCGCGCGATCATCGCTGCCGGAAAATTCCACGGCGTGATCGCAGCGGTAACGCCGACTGGCTGGCGGAGCACGAGAACGCGCTGCTCAGCACGCTGGGGAGGGACAACCTGGCCATAGGCCCGCTCTCCCTCTCCTGCGAACCACTCGAAGAAGCTTGCCGCGAACTCGACCTCTGCACGCGCCTCGGCCAGGGGCTTGCCCTGCTCCCGCGTCATCGTGTACGCGACGTCCTCCAGACGCTCGCGGACGACGTCCGCGCAGCGCATCAGGATCCGCGCGCGCTGTCTCGCAGGGAGAGCACGCCACGCCGGCAAGGCCTCCGACGCGGCCGTGATCGCTGCGTCGACATCCGCGTCCTCGGCGTCCGCGACTGTGCCAACCACCGACCCGGTGGCCGGGTCGAGGACGTCGAACCGGGATCGAGCTTGACCGTCGACCCACTCGCCGCCGATCAGCAGGGACTCGTTCACTTGCTCCACCTGGACGGCCATCTCAGGACTCAGAGGCAATCCACGTCACAGCACAGGCTCAGGCTCGCGCGCGACGGCCTGCCCGACCAAGCGATCGGCGAAAGTCAGGCCGTGATCGACGGCTGACAGAACCGCCTCCACCTCTTCGTCTTCGATGATCATCGGGAGTGAAACCAGAATAACGTTACCTTCGCCGCTCGTCGCGACCATGGTTCCCGCCTCGAGTACCGCAGCAGCTACGCGATTCGCTACCGGAGCACCTTGACCGTCACCCAGCCAAAGCTTCCAGTCAGCGTCACCGATCTCGATCCACCAGTGCAGTCCTCGTCCGTCAATCCGACTGACGCTTGGATGACTGGTAGCGAGAGTCGCCATGCCCGCCACAATTATGTCGTGAACACGGTCCGCGCGGGCAACGAGTTGCTCCTCATCTATGACGCGCACAAACTCACGGGCTGCCGCGGCAGCCATGTCGCTCGAACGCAACGAGCTGTAGGTGCTCCAGCTCGCGTCACCGATGCGTTCCACCATCTCTTTGGACAGCACCACCGCTGCGGCAGGCGCGACACCGCCGCCCATCGACTTGCCTAGCGTAACGATGTCCGGACGTTCGTGACCACGCTGAAAGTTGAGCCACCGACCACACTTGCCAAACCCGGTCACCACTTCGTCGGCGATCCAGATCGCCCCCGCTGCACGAGCCTTCTTAGCGAGTACGTCCTGGTAGGCGGGTGCTGCGTAGCAGCCTCCCTGTGTGTAGTCGACTATTACTGCTGCAGCGTCCTCGAGCACGGATCCAGCGTTCGCGAGCGTCGCTTCAGCCTGATCGCGCGACAGTGCTAACCCGTCCCCAAGCCGTCCGCGCGGAAACGGGACAGTGCGGACCTCGACGCTGGGCGGTACGGGACGAATCCCTCCGGAGCGCGAGGTCAGTCCACCATGCCACTGCGGCTGCACCGTGAGGTCTCGAGCGAGACCCACCATGCCGTGATATGCGCGTTCGCGCGTGACAAGCGCCACTCGGCCGGTGAGCGCCTGAGCGAGGGACAGCGCTAGGTCGTTCGCCTCGCTACCGGTAAGCGCGAACCGCACAGCACCAACCCAGTCTTCCCCTGCGAACGCGGTGTCGAGCAACTCCGTCGCCGCTGACTCTCGCATCGAGGTCGACCACCCCTCGTCAAGTGTCGGGCTTGCCTTGACCGCCCGACAGACGGCGTCGATAATCCGGGGATGTCGGTGGCCGAGTGCCAGCGGCGTCGCCGACGCGTCGATTACCTCCCGGCCGTCCTCCAGAATCAGGTGAGTTCCGTGGCCGTCAACAGGGCGAGAGCCCTCGTCGGGAACGATTCCCGTTCTCAGCAGAACAGAGCCGGTCATGACAACTCCCTCTTGTTGTGCACTGATTTCCGTAGTTACTGGGACGCGGGAGGATTCGGACGAAATGCGGCGTGGGCCGCCCTACCACTCGGTCGGCCTCGGGTCTGAAGCCGGCCCAAATGCATCTCGCACGATGCTAACGCTCGGTCTGAGCGTAGTCAAGGATAGGATCCGAAGCTCGCTGAACCGCCCCTTTGGAGCTAGCGAAACCGTCGTAATCGCCGAGTCTGGATCCGATAGAGGCACACCGCGCGGGTGAGCCGGCGCGCGGGTCCGCCGCGCGCTTCGGCCTCTGGACGCCGGAGCGGACGGCATTCCACGCCGACGCGTGCTCAGCTCGTCGGCTTCGCGGACCGCGTCTTCTTGGGTATGCGTGGCGATCGCGCGGCGGCGTCGCCCCTTGGCGAGGTCGCTAGGCGTGGATCGCGCATCAGATTGACCCGTGTGCGGCGGAT